>Ga0209568_1000455_pt1 | contig 14191 bp, 14 predicted proteins | sample WorMetOlspDAHAB2_FD_187406 | JGI IMG/M metagenome (GOLD analysis project Ga0209568, IMG submission 187406) | Marine gutless worms symbiont microbial communities from Max Planck institute for Marine Microbiology, Germany - Olavius sp. DAHAB.2... ...
GCGCGACAACTGGCTGTCCAACCGGATCTTCCAATCCGACGACCAAATCGTCGCCCTATGCTGCGAGGCCTGGAACAGGCTCGTCGAACAGCCCTGGAAGATCATGTCCATCGGCATGCGCCAGTGGGCCCATGGGTTCTGATCAATGCAGCTTGGTATAACGCCTTGCAAACAAAGCGTGTGCAACCCTGGCGTGGTTCTTACGTAATTTCTCTGGCTCCGACGGGGGACCTTCATTGGTCGTCGGCTCGGCGTTGCGCATGAGTGGACACGAAATTCCCCCGATGAATTGGCAAGGTTGGCCGGTACGCCAAAGGCGTCCCGGCATGGGGGAGGTGTCATGATCAAGCTTTCGAAGCGGCTGCTCGTCGTGCTGGCGGTCTTTGCGCTGGCGCCGGCGTTCGTGTGGTCGTCACCGGCACGGGCGACGACGCTCGATTTTTCGGCGCTCTATTTCTTCGGCGACAGCCTGAGCGACACCGGCAATACTGCCATCGGCACGTTCGGCGCGATACCGCCCCCAACAACCTATGCCGGCGGTGAGTTCTCCAACGGACCGATCTGGGCCGACTACCTTGCCGGCAGCCTCGGATTCGCCGCGCCGACACCGTTCCTGGCTTCTCCGTTCGGACCCAGCGTGTCGTTCGCCTTCGGAGGCACGGGCACCGGTTTGGAGCAGACCAATCCTGCCGGAGGTATCGTCCCCGGCCTCCTCGGGCAGGTCGGCGCGTTCAATGACATCTTCGGTGGTGCCGGCGGCGCGCCCGTGCCCGGAACGGCCGATCCCGATGCCCTCTATGTCGTCTGGAGCGGCGCCAACGATTTCCTGCTCGCTGGCGCGCCGCCGCCAGCGGTCGGGTTCACGCCGGTCCCAACGATCACCAGCGCCAACATCGGTGATGCAATCGGCGCCCTGCATGCCGCCGGAGCCAAGAACTTCCTGGTTCTGAACCTACCGGACCTGGGCGCCACGCCCATGGGGAGCACCATTCCGGGGATCAGCGCCGACACCGATGCCCACAACGCCGAACTCGACCTCGTTCTAGCCGGCTTGGCGGCGTCACTCGTCGATCTGAACCTGTTCTTCTTCGACGTCCACTCGCTGGTTGCCGACATCCTCGCCGATCCCTTGGCCTTCGGCTTCCCGGCGGGTGGCGCGCCGGGACCGGCGTTGGACTGCCTGTTCGGCGGGTTCTGTCCCGATCTTTCGGCCGACTTCGCCGGAGCGGGGGACGGGTTCTTCTTCTGGGACATCATCCACCCGACCACGGCTGCCCATTCGCTGATTGCGGACGGTGCGTTCGCCGCGCTCGATATCCCCGAGCCGGCGACGCTGCTGGTGTTCGTCTTCGGGCTCGCCGTCCTCGGCTCGACCGTCGTGCGGCGTCGGGCCACCGTCTGATCCATCCCTCTGTCTCGGACCCGCCATCGGCGGGTCCGCGGCAGCACTCCACGGCCCAGGTTTGGGGCGCGGCCCCCGCGCCCGGGTGGTATACCGGGTCGCCATGACCCGTCCGCCCAATCCCCTTGGCGTCGCCCTCGGTGGTCTCATTGCTCTGGCCGCGGCGATGGGCATCGGCCGTTTCGTCTACACGCCGATCCTGCCGTTCATGTCCGAGGGGCTGGGCCTGACGCCGGCCGAGGGCGGTCTGGTCGCCTCGGCCAATTTCCTCGGCTATCTGCTCGGCGCATTGGCCGCCGCGCGGGCGCGGATGCCCGGCGGACGCCGGCCCTGGCTTCTCGGCGCGCTGGCGCTGAGCGCGTTGACGACGGCCGCCATGGGTCTGACGACGGCGATGGCGGCGTTTGTGGCGCTCAGATTCGCCGGCGGCGTCGCCAGCGCCTTCGTGCTGGTGTTCTCCGCTGCTTTGATTCTCGATCGACTGGCTGCGGCCGGGCGTCCCGAACTGTCCTCCGTGCTGTTTGCCGGTGTGGGCACGGGGATTGCCGTCTCCGCGGTTCTGGTTGCGGCCCTCGCCGTCGGGGGCGCCGATTGGCGAACTCTGTGGCTGGCCAGCGGCGCGCTGTCGCTGCTTGGCCTCGCGGGGTGCGCTTGGCTTGTTCCGGGGGCGCCCGATCCGGAACACGGGACGGGGCAGGCGGCGGATGACGGCGCCCGCGGCGGTCTTGCCGCGCTGATTGTTGCCTACGGACTGTTCGGTTTCGGCTACGTGATCACCGCCACCTTCATTTCGCAAATGGTGAGGACCACCCCGGAGATCGCCGCACTGGAACATGTCGTGTGGCTTGTCGTCGGATTGGCCGCGGTGCCGTCCGTTGCGCTTTGGGCGTGGGCCGGCCGGCGCATCGGCAATGGCCGGGCGATGGCGCTTGCCTGTCTTGTCGAGGGTGTCGGTGTCGCCGCGAGCGTCCTGGACGCGAGCGCCGTCGCGGTGCTGTTCGGCGCCGCCGTGCTCGGCGGCACCTTCATGGGCATCACCGCCTTGGGCCTGGTCAACGCCCAGCGCCTTGCGACCGGCGATCCCCGCCCGGCTGCGCGCCTGAGCCTAGAGCGTATTCCGACCATATCGAATCATTCTGACCGAGGCCATTCGGGTCCGGGGCAGGAGAGCCGTGCAGCGCGTAGCGGTGCCTACGGGCAAGCGGCTCGACGCACCTCGGCCCCGAAGGGCCCGGCCCCGCAGGGGTGGCCCCTCGGGGGCCGCGGGGGCGTCCCCCGCATTTGTTTCCGGGGGCACCCCGTGACCCCGGCGGGCGCCCGCGGCGTCGGCGGCCCTTGCCGATGCTCCAGCATCGGCTTCGGCCCACCTCCTGGCGGATCGCCTCGCCGCGGAGCCATCAGAATGGTTCGATATGGTCGGGACACGCTCTATATACCGTGACACGTGTCACGGCTGGCGCACCGATTTTGATATATGATAAAAGCGTAATTCTCGATTCCCCGGCGAGGCGCACCCGGTCGTGGCAACCTACTGCGAAAAGAAGCAACTCGGACTCTGCGGGTCCTGCGACACCTATTGCATGGACCGCGAGATCATGTCCGAGGAGGCCATCCACCGTCAGTTCCGCGAGGAAGAGGGCTGGCGGCGGTGGATCTATCTGATGGCGAGCGCGCTCACCTAAGACTTACCGTCCCTCGAATGTCGGTTTCCGTTTTTCGACGAACGCTGCCGATCCGGCGACGAAATCGTCCGACCGGGCGCAGTCGGCAATCGCCCTGCGTTCGTGTTCCATCTGGGTTTCCAGGCCGCTCTCGGTGCTGAGCATGAGGAGCTTCTTGGCTGCCCCCAATGCCTGCGTCGGTCCTTCGGCGAGCCGTCGCGCGAGGGCTTCGGCATCGGCGGCGAAGGTGTCGGCCGGAAATACCTCGTTGACGAGCCCGAGGGCCTGAGCTTCGGCAGCATTGAGCGGACGGTTCTCGGCGATCATCGCGAAGGCGCGCTTGGCGCCGACCAGGCGCGGCAGGTAGAAGGTCGAGCCGCCGTCGGGGGCGAGCCCGATGGCGGTGTAGGCGAGGGTGAAGGTCGCTGTCTCCGCCGCGACCACGAGATCGCCACAGGCCGCGAGGCTGAACCCGGCGCCCGCCGCCGGGCCATTGACCGCCGTCACCACCGGCTTGGGCATCCGCGCGAAGGTGGCGACGGCGGCGTGCAGGCTGAGGGTCAGCTTCTTCAGGAACGCCGCGGCCCGGCCCTCCGCGTCGGCGCGCTCGCGCATCTGGCGGATGTCCCCGCCGCCACAGAACGCCCGGCCTTCGCCGGTAATCATCACCGCCCGGACGGAGGAATCCTCATCGCAGGCGATAGCCGCATCGACCAGGGCCTCGCCGAGCGCGAGATCGAGGGCGTTGAAGGCCTGCGGCCGGTTCAAGGTGATGGTGGCAAGGCCGCCCGATCGCTCAAGCCGGACCGGCGCTTCGTTCGCGTCATCGCCGCCCATGATGTCCCCCTCCGCCATTGGTCCCGGCAGCGTAGGGTGCCGTCCGATGGCGGTCAATCGAGGTAGCGGGCGGCGAGATGAGCCTTGAACACGGCGGCGTCCAGCGGCCGACCGGTGGCTTCGGCGAGCAGGTCCATTGTCGACAGCAATGACGCTTTGGCGTGCACGTTCTCGCGCAACCAGCCGAGCAGCGGTGCGAATTCACCGTCCCGGATACCGGGAACGATGTCGTGATCGGCAGTCCTGGCCGCATCGAACAGCTGCGCCGCCGTCATTGCGCCGAGCGTATAGGTGGGGAAATAGCCCCAGGCTCCGTCATACCAGTGGATGTCCTGGAGGCAGCCCGCGCGGTCGTCCGGCGGCACGACCCCGAGAAGGCGTTCCATGCCGTCCGCCCACGCTCCCGGCAGATCGGCGGGCGCAAGGTCGCCAGCGACCATGGCGCGTTCGAGATCGAACCGCAGGATGACGTGGGCCGGATAGGTGACCTCGTCGGCATCGACTCGAATCAGGCTGCGCTCGACCCTGGAATACAGGCGGAACAGGTTGTCGGCCTGCCACGCCGGGCCAATGCCGCCGAAGGCCTCGGCCATCAACGGCGCGGCAAAGGTTAGGAAATCGCGGGAGCGGCACACTTGCATCTCGATCAGCAGGGATTGGCTCTCATGGACGCTCATGCCGCGGGCCTCGCCGACCGGCTGGCCGCGCCAGTCTGGCGGCAAACCGCGTTCGTACAGCGCGTGCCCGGTTTCGTGGAGCACGCCCATCAGCGCCTTGGTGAAATCGTCCTCGTCGTAACGGGTGGTGATGCGGACGTCATCAGGTGTGCCGCCGCAGAAGGGGTGCAGGCTGATGTCGAGGCGACCGTGGGCGAAATCGAACCCGAGCCGTTCCATGAACCGGACTCCGAGCGCCCTCTGGGCATCGATGGGGAACGGGCCGTCGAGGCGGATCGGCGCCGGCGCGCGCGCCTGGGCCTCCAGAACCTGATCGAGGAACCCGGGGAAGAACGCGGCGAGGTCGGCGAACACCGGCTCGATGTCGGCGGCGCGTCCACCCGGCTCCCATTCGTCGAGCAGCGCATCGTAGGGGTCGGCTCCGAGGACCTCCGCCTTTGCCGCGGCGGCTTCGCGGATCAGGCGGAGCACGGCGTCCAGCTTCGGCAGGGCATAGGCGAAATCGTCGTCGGCGCGGGCCCGGCGCCACGCTGTTTCGCAGGCCGAGGTCGCCCGGCTGAGAGCCTCGACCAGGTCCTCGCCGAGGGCCGTCGCGTGAATCCAGGCGCGGCGCATCTCGCGGACGTTCGCGCCGTGCCAATCGTCGAGACCGTCTTGTTCGGCAGCGTCCAGCAGGTCCCCGACCTCGGGTGCGGTGATGATGCCGTGGCGAACCGCTTTCAACGTCGCCAGCTGGTCGGCGCGCGCTTCGCTGCCGCCTGCCGGCATCATCGTCGCCAGGTCCCAGTGCAGCATCCCCTCAGCGTCGCGCAGCGCGCCGATGCGGCGGAACGTCGACGTTAGGCGGTCGTAAGCGGTGGCGGACACGGCGGTCGCTCCTGGAACACAGAAGATTGCACGGCTTGCGAAGAAGATAGGGAGCGGCGCGGCCGGCTACATCAGCGACATCACGGCGCGATCGGCGAGCAAGCCGGCGAAGATGAGGAACAGATAGAGGATGGTGAAGAAGAACATCGGCCGCGCCGTGTCGGTGGTTTCATCCCGGAGGACCCGCACGGCGTGGCGGATCAGACCGGCGCCGAGTGCCACCGCGACACAGGCGTAGAGAACGCCCGCCATGCCGACCGCGACGGGTGTCAGGGTCACCGGCACCAGGACCATGGAGTAGATCAGCATCTGTTTCTTGGTCTCGCGCTCGCCCGCGACGACCGGCAGCATCGGCACGCCGGCACGGTCGTAGTCGCCCTTGCGGAACAGGGCCAGCGCCCAGGAATGCGGCGGCGTCCACAGGAAGATGATGGCGAACAGCGAGACGGCGCCGAGCCCGATATCGCCGGTCGCCGCGGCCCAGCCGATCACTGGCGGCAAGGCGCCCGACGCCCCGCCGATGACAATATTTTGCGGCGTGCGCCGCTTCAGCCAGACCGTGTAGATGAACACGTAGTAGGCGATGGTCACCGCCAGGAGGAGCGCCGCCACGGGGTTGACGGCCAGCGCCATCACCGCGACCGATGCCGCGGCCAGGAAGATGCCGAAGATCAGGGCGACGCCGGGCCGCATGCGTCCCGCCGGGATGGGCCGGTTCTGCGTCCGCGTCATTTCGCTGTCGATGTCGCGGTCGTACCACATGTTGATGGCGCCCGAGGCGCCGGCGCCGATGGCGATACAGACGACAGCGACGATGGCGGTTACGAGATCGACGGCCGACGGTGCCATGACCAAACCGACGATGGCGGTAAACACCACCAGGGACATGACGCGCGGTTTGAGCAGGACCGCGTAATCGCGGACGCGGAACGTCGGCTCACGGGCCTGCGTCCGGTCACGAAGCTCGCCGGCGGATTCGGTCGGTACTGTCGGCACGGTGACGTTCCCCACAATCCGCTCCACTATAACGCCAAACCGGCCTCAGAGGGAGAATCCTCGGCGCGGGGTTTGCGCAGCAGTGCCACGGCCGCCGTCCAGATGAACAGCACGCCGCCGATCACCGCGACGAGGCCGCCGGCACCATTCATCGCCATGCCGGCAATGGCACCGATGCCCTCCAAGCCTTGCTCGCCGCCGGCAGCCTTGCGCGGCGCACCGAAGCCGCCAGCGAGGAACAGGCCGATGCAGGCGGCGAACTGTCCGACCGCGAATAGCCAGATCTGGGCGTACAACCACCGGCTCCGTCGCACGGGTCGCCCCAGAGCCGGCAAGATGACGGCGAAGAACAGACCCATGAAAGACAACGTCACACCGGCAATGACGCCGTGGTAGTGCGCAGGCGTGCGGGTGTCGGCGCCGTCGACGAACAGCCCGAGCACCCCGCCGGCGCCGAACACCAGGACCGACAGGACCAGGCACAGGAACGCCGGCTCGCGCCACGGCCAGGGGCGCGTCCAGCCGCCACCGACGGCCAGGAGGGCGAGCAGCGCGGGCGGGGCGAGGGCGTACTGGAGGTCGGTGAATGCCTGCGCCTGCTCGGCGGAGAACGTCTCGAACAGAACATAGAAAACGGGTGCCACGAGCGACGAAAGCGTCAGCAGAGCGATGGCCGCGACCACAAACCGCTCCGATCCGCCGGGCCAGTTCGGCACCGAGCCGGCCAGCATGAACCAAGCCGTGACCAGCAGCAGCGTGTTGAGGAACTGCAGCACATGGCCCGAGCCCCAGAACAGCTCCTCGTTGAAGCTGAACGACGGCGCCTCGTCCGCCAGCAAGGCGAGGGCAATGAGCCCGCACATGACCGCGATCAGGTAGATCACGCCGCCCGCGGTGAGCGCCAGCGGCACCGGTTGCCGCGCCGCTGGCTGGCCAGCCAACGCGGCGAAATAGCGCAGAACGGCCAGGGCCACGGACACCGTCAGAACCGCGATGCCGGCATAGTAGAGGGGGTCGATGATCACAGGGACGTAGTTGTTGAGGGTCGGCTCGCCGCGGTCGAGGAGCGCCGGAATGAACAGCAGCGGGCAGGCAGCGGTGGCGCCGAGGACGGCGATCCGGCCGACGCCGGCGAACCGGGATTCGCCACCGGTGGCATGTGCGCCAACCAGCGCCAGCAGCGCGCCAAAGACCGCCAGAAACCAGACGACGAACGAGAAGACGACGTGAATGACCAAGCCCTTATGAAAGAACCCGAGCGGCCAGGGGAACACGTCCTCGATACCGGGAATCCGCGACACGGCCAGCAACAGCGCGAACACGCCGGCCAAGGCCAGGGAACCGATGGCGACTCCCGACCACGCCCGCACCTCCCAGGCTGCCGCGGCGCCGATCGATGCGGATTCGGACATGCTACCCGGCACCGGCCAATGTCCCGGAGTAGGGGAACAGGTGGATCGCCATGACGTAGACCATGACGCCAGTCACCGCGACAGTCATCCACAGCGGCCAGGTGATCCTGGCGATCCGACGATGGCGATCGAACCGCCCAGCCAGCGCGCGGAACACTGTGATCGGCACCAACGGCACGATGGCGACGGACAGAAGCACGTGGACGATCAGCAAGCTGAAATAGATCGGGCGGATCACACCTTCGCCGCCGAATCGGGCGAGCCCGGAATTGAAATGATAGATCAGGTAGGTGACGAGGAACGCCGCCGAAGCCGCCAATGCGCCGATCATCGCCGCCCGGTGCAAATCCCGCCGTCCGGCCCGGATGAAGGCCAGGCCGAGGCCGAGGCAGACCATGGACAGGCCGTTGAACGCGGCGTTGACGTGCGGCAGATCGGCTATGGCGATCATGCGGGCTCCGTGACAACCGGCGACGGATTCATCGACATCGCTCAGCCCGAGCCGACCTTGACGAAGATGCTGACGTACATGAACAGTGCTACCGCCGCCACGATCGCCGCCAAGACCCAGTTCTTCATCGCTGGACCGCTCCATGCTGCAATTGCGTGATTCCGGGGATCGCGATTGTCTGAAGACATCGCGAACCGGTTCGAAATCTGTCGGGGGTGGCCATGTTTACGGCGGGAAACGCCGAAAATCAAGGATCGGCACCCCGTGCCCTGGAGAATGTCGCATTGCAACAGATACGACTTTTCATTCGAATTGACTCATGTTAACTAATTCGGGCTTCAATCCCCGGTAGGTCTGGCCCACGGGATATCCGCGCCCGTTTACGGGCGGCGGTCGATGACGGTGGATACACGGCGGACAACCGGGTAGAACGAAGACGCAAAACAAAGAGGTTCGGACGGGCGGATGAGGGATATGTTCAAGAGACTGATCACGGCGGCACCCCTGGCGATGCTTGGTGCGCTCGTCTGGGTGGAGCAGGCTCTGGCGGCGGAGGGACGGTCGCAGCCTTGGCAGATCGGGCTTCAGCCGGCCTATTCGCCGGTCATGGAGCGGGTTCACGAGTTCAACAACCTGCTGCTCTGGATCCAGTTCGCGATCGTCGCGCTGGTTCTTGGCATCCTCGCCTACATCATCGTCCGTTTTAACGAGAAGAAGAACCCGGTGGCGTCGAAGACGGCCCACAACACGCTTCTCGAAATCGTCTGGACGGCGATCCCGATCATCATCCTGGTGATCATCGCCATCCCGTCGATCAAGCTGCTGTATTACGCCGACAAGGCGCAGGATCCGGAGATGACTATCAAGGTCGTCGGCCACCAGTGGTACTGGTCCTACGTCTATCCGGATCACAGCGAGTTCGAGTTCGACAGCGTGCTGATTCCGGAGGAAGACCTCGAGGAAGGTCAGCCACGGCTTCTGGCAGTCGACAACCGGGTCGTGCTTCCGGTCGACACCACGGTCCAGGTGCTGGTCGCGTCGGATGACGTCATCCACAACTGGGCGGTGCCGTCGCTGGGCCTGAAGATCGACGCGACCCCCGGCCGCACCAACGAGACCTGGGTAAAGATCAACGAAGAGGGCACCTACTACGGCATGTGCTCGGAGCTGTGCGGCGTCAACCACGGCTACATGCCGATCCAGATCGAGGCGGTCTCCAAGGAGCGTTTCGAAGAATGGGTCAAGGAAGCCCAGGAAGAATTCGCGGCCGACAGCCGGCCGACTGTCGACGTCGCCGAAACGGCCGGCGCCGACCGCCGCTAACAGCCGCTGAAGGGAGAGTTCGAGGATGGCATACGGAGCAGCTGCGGGTCACGATCACGCCCACGAGCACCATCCCACCGGTTGGAAGCGGTGGCTGTATTCGACCAATCACAAGGACATCGGCACGATGTACATCGTGCTGTCGGTCATCGCCGCCATTATTGGCGGGGCGATGTCGTGGTACATCCGCCTGGAGTTGATGTATCCGGGCATCCAGTACATCGACGACTTCCAGTTCTACAACGTGCTGGTCACCGCGCATGGCTTCCTGATGGTGTTCTTCGTCGTCATGCCGGCGATGATCGGTGGGTTCGGCAACTGGTTCGTGCCGCTAATGATCGGCGCGCCGGACATGGCCTTCCCGCGGATGAACAACATCAGCTTCTGGCTGCTCGCCGCGGCGCTGATCCTGCTGGTCTGTGCGGCTTTCGCCGGCGCCGGCCCGGGCACCGGCTGGACGGTCTACCCGCCGCTCAGCAACGCCGATTTCCATCCCGACGCGGCCGTCGATTTCGGCATTCTGGCGCTGCACGTGGCCGGCGCATCGTCGATTCTCGGCGCCATCAACTTCATCACCACGATCCTCAACATGCGGGCGCCCGGCATGACGTTGCACCGCATGCCGCTGTTCGTCTGGGCGGTTCTGGTTACCGCGTTCCTGCTGCTGCTGGCGATCCCGGTGCTGGCCGGCGGCCTGACCATGCTGCTGACCGACCGCAACTTCGGCACCGCGTTCTTCGAGGTTGCTGGCGGCGGTGACCCGGTGCTGTGGCAGCACCTGTTCTGGTTCTTCGGCCATCCCGAGGTCTACATCATCATCATCCCGGCCTTCGGCATCATCAGCCAGATCGTTTCGACGTTCTCACGCAAGCCGGTGTTCGGCTATCTCGGCATGGCCTATGCGATGTGCTCGATCGGCATCGTCGGCTTCGTCGTCTGGGCGCACCACATGTACACGGTCGGTCTGGGCGCCGATGCCCGCGCCTACTTCACCGCGGCGACGCTGGTGATCGCGGTGCCGACGGGGATCAAGATCTTCAGTTGGCTGGCGACCATGTGGGGCGGGTCGATCTCGTTCCGGGTGCCGATGATGTATGCGATCGGCTTCATCTGGCTGTTCGTCATCGGCGGCGTCACGGGCGTGCTGCTGGCCAACGCCGGCATCGACTTCGCCGTCCACGACACCTACTACGTGGTCGCGCACTTCCACTACGTGATGGCCATCGCCGCCATCCTCGCCATGTTCGGCGGCTACTTCTACTGGATCGCCAAGATGTCCGGCCGCCAATACTCGGAGCCGCTGGCCAAGCTGCAGTTCTGGGTGTTCTTCATCGGCGTCAACGTGCTGTTCTTCCCGCAGCACTTCTCGGGGCTGGCCGGGATGCCGCGGCGTATTCCCGACTACCCGGACGCCTACTGGGGCTGGAACTTCGTTAGCTCCATCGGCAGTCTGATGACCATCGTCGGAACGTTGATGTTCCTCTACATCGTCTGGCACACCTTCAAGCGCGGTGAGCCGGCGGAGGCCAATCCGTGGGGCGAGGGCGCGACGACCCTGGAGTGGACGGTGCCATCGCCGGCGCCCTTCCACACCCATGAGGAACTGCCGGTGATCGGCCCCGACGTGGGCCACGCCCACCCGGCCGAATAGGCGGCGGCGGAGCAAGGGGAAAGCGCGTCAATGGCCGTCCGGGAGCGAAAGAGGCGAACGACCGCCATCGTCCTGTTTGCTGTCGTCGGCGGCATGGTCGGACTGTCGTTCGCTTCGGTTCCCCTCTACCGGTTGTTCTGTCAGGTCACCGGCTACGGCGGCACGCCCAACACCGAGGCGGTGGCGCCGGCACCCGAGGCGGTTTCGACGCACGTCATCACCGTGAACTTCGATGCCAACGTCAATTCGGCGCTGCCGTGGCGGTTCAAGCCGGCGCAGCGGTCCGTCGATCTGCGGTTGGGCGAGGAGGCGTTGGCGTTCTACACGGCGAAGAACACGTCGGATGCGCCGGTCACCGGCACGGCATCGTTCAACGTCACGCCCTACAAGGCGGCGACCTACTTCTCGAAGATCGAGTGCTTCTGCTTCACCGAACAGACCCTGAAGCCGGGTGAGGAAATCTCGATGCCGGTGTCGTTCTACGTCGATCCGGCGATCCGTGACGACCCCAACGCCCGCGAGGTCACGACGATTACACTGTCCTACACCTTCTATCGCGCCGACGATGAGGCGGTCAGCGAGAGCGATGATGGCCGCGAGATGGCCGATGCCGGTACGCGTGCCGGCGGTTGAATGAACAAGCGATAGCGATTCCCGGGGGAATATGATGGCGAGCGAAACGACCAAATCCCATCCCTTCCACATGATGGACCCGAGCCCGTGGCCGGCCGTCGGCACGGTTGCCGCGTTGCTGATGGCGACCGGGGGCATCTGGTACATGCACGACGGGCCGATCGCGCTCTTCCTGGTCGGCGTCGTGGTGCTGCTGGTCACCTTCTGGGGCTGGTGGCGGGACGTGGTGCGCGAGGCCAACAGCGGCGTACACCATACCGAGACCGTCCGTCATGGCCTGCGCGTCGGGATGCTGCTGTTCATCGCCTCGGAAGTGATGTTCTTCTTCGCCTTCTTCTGGGCGTTCTTCGACGCCACGGTGCCGTTTATCAGCCGCACCGCCCACGAGGCCTGGCCGCCGGAAGGCGTCATCCCGTTCAACCCCTGGGGGCTGCCGTTCCTCAACACGCTGATCCTGCTGACCTCGGGGGCGACGGTCACGGTTGCCCATCATGCGGTGCGCCACAATGACCGGCCGAAAATCGTCCTGTGGATCGGACTGACGGTCCTGCTGGGCTTCCTCTTCCTGGGCACCCAGGCTTACGAATACGCGCACGCCGGTTTCGGCTTCACCGATGGCATCTATCCGTCGACCTTCTTCCTGGCGACCGGTTTTCATGGGTTCCACGTTTTTGTCGGCGCGTTGTTCCTCGCCGTCTGTTTCTTCCGCGCACGAAAAGGCGACTTCACGCCCGAACGGCACGTCGGCTTTGAAGCCGCGGCTTGGTATTGGCACTTCGTCGACGTTGTGTGGCTGTTCCTGTTCACCTGCGTCTACTGGTGGGGCACGGCGGGTTACACGGGCCCGCTGAACTGAGGTCGCAATGGACCGCGGCGCCGATGGCCGATGAGCACGTCCATGGGACGGGCCGTATTCTCGGGTTTGGCCTTCGCGGCCGCTGTCCGCGGTGCGGCGAGGGCAAGCTGTTCGAGGGACTGCTGACGGTCGTCGACCGGTGCCCGGCGTGTGGCCTGGGCTTTGGCGAACATGATGCCGGAGACGGGCCCGCGGTGGCGGTGATCTTCGTACTCGGATTTGGCGTCGTCGGTCTGGCCTGGGTGCTCGAAGTGCTGCTGATGCCCCCGCTCTGGGTGCACGCGGCTGTTTGGATCCCGGTAACCCTGGCTGGTTCGATCGTTCTACTGCGGCCGCTGAAGGGATTGACCATCGCCGCACAGTATCGGTTCCGTGCGGTCGATGAACCAACCTTGCCGGGCGGCAGCTGACACCTCATGCTGATGACCATGCGACCAGAGAGGGCTCCGCGATGACCACCGCCCCGGATACGCACTACCGTCTGCCGGTGGGGATCCGGACCGTCGACGTCGACCGCTCGGGCGCGTGGCTGAGCGCCGGGTGGCGGGATTTTCTCAACACGCCGAAGGTCAGCCTGATCTACGGGCTGCCGTTCGTCCTCGCCAGTTTCCTGTTGAGCTACGGCTTCATCTCGGGTGGCCTGGGTTCTCTCGTGCTGCCGCTGGCCGGCGGGTTCGTACTGCTGGGCCCGATCCTCGTCGTCGGGCTCTACGACGTCAGCCGGCGTTTGGAGCGGGGTGCCGAGGTGTCCGTTGTCCATGTCTTCCGCGCCGCGCGGGCCAACATCGGCCAGATCTCGGCGATGGGCGTGGTGCTGCTGATCATCTGGTTCGTCTGGGTGGAGATGGCGATCTTCCTGTTCGCCATATTCTTCGGCCAGCAGCCGCCACCCCTGGACCGCTTCGTTGCCGACGTCCTCTTTTCTCTCGAGGCGGCGCCGTTCCTCATCGTCGGGACGGGGCTCGGCGCTCTCATCGCCGGCACCATCTTCGCCATTACGGCGGTGTCCATTCCGATGCTGCTCGACCGTCAAATGGATGTCGTCACCGCGATCGGTGCCAGCATCCTGGCGGTCCGGGCCAATTGGCAGGTCATGGTCGGCTGGGCGGCGATGATCCTGCTGATCATCGCCTGCGGCTTGGCGACGTTCTTCCTCGGCTTGGCGGTGGCGTTGCCACTCCTCGCATACGCAACGTGGCACTGCTATCGCGACATTATCGATGTCGACGCCGTGCCGGTGGGTACGGTGCCGCCGGAAGAGGCCTTATACCAAGCTGCATTGATCAGAACCCATGGGCCCACTGGCGCATGCCGATGGACATGATCTTCCAGGGCTGTTCGACGAGCCTGTTCCAGGCCTCGCAGCATAGGGCGACGATTTGGTCGTCGGATTGGAAGATCCGGTTGGACAGCCAGTTGTCGCGC
>Ga0209568_1000456_pt1 | contig 14180 bp, 12 predicted proteins | sample WorMetOlspDAHAB2_FD_187406 | JGI IMG/M metagenome (GOLD analysis project Ga0209568, IMG submission 187406) | Marine gutless worms symbiont microbial communities from Max Planck institute for Marine Microbiology, Germany - Olavius sp. DAHAB.2... ...
CGGGGCTCAAGTACGCCATAGGCGCCACAGGTTTTACAATGATATTGCTGGTTGCCACATGCATTCATACCATTCTTGGTCAGATCTTTGCTGCCACATTTATGGCAAGTATGCACTTTCGATTCAATAATCATTCCTGAAAACCCTTTTGGTTAAAGTTTGCACAATGGACTACTTTACCATAACATTTATACATTAACCACTACCCGTAATTCTAAATTTATTCGCACTTACACTATCCACGAGCAGCGCCTCTTTAATGTGCGGATATACCGTACATAGCGGTGCCGGGGCAGAAATAGGTCGGATAAGCCCGCCAGCCCCGCACCTATCGCCGAGAGATCCAGCCGGATGTTGGGTGCGGGGCAGGGATGGCTCGCACCCAACCTACCAGGGAGCAGTAGGTCGGGTAAGTCACAGGGACGCGGCGCACCCGACATTTGAAGTTGGGTGCGGACCGTTCCTGATTCTTACTATTCAGGCTCCCCAAGATGGAATGGAAAGTCCATGGATTGATGCAGAACCCTGGAAACGAAAATGTTGCCGTTGTTCATGATGTAAAATGCGAAATGTGATCCGCTACGAACTCTTCCGCGATGCCGCTTTCTTCACCTTCGATGAGGGCTCGGATAAGCGTTTGTCGCTTTTGTTCCTCGATTTCCAACAACCGCAACCCTGCCCGCATAACTTCGCTGGCAGATTGATAGCGACCACTCTGAACCTGTTGATTGACGAACCCTTGGAAATGATCGCCAAGGGCAGCGGATGTATTGCTCATGATGAATTCTTCCTTTGGTGGTGGGCGAGTTGAAAGCGGGAACCGATTCGATCCCCTCTCCCTTTACCCCGCACCTAAATCCTCTGGGGCTCCCCGTCATGGGGCGCCGCCAGGATTTAGGTGCGGGGCCTGGCCCTTACCCAACTACGGTTGATAGCCGACACCTTCAGGGCACTTTGACAAACTGTTGACGAAAATTGGGTAGTGGTAAATATTTAAATGGTCAGCGTAGAGGGGTTCATTAACCACGCCCGATCGCTTCTTTTGATTCCCTCTCCCCAACCCCCTCCCGGCGGGAGAGGGGCTTTTGCGACACCCTCGGAGGGAGAGGAGGTGCAGCCGGTGGCGTGCCCAACATATTGCTATCGGCGATGTTCTCATTTAAACATTAACCACTACCGAAAATTGATAGGGCATCGAGGTGAGCTCGAACATCTCCAACTGGTCCGTGCGCCACCCGGTCGGGGTAGTGATGCTGACCCTGGCGTTCATGGTCCTGGGGGCCTTTGCCATAGAAAGCCTGAACATCGATCTGCTGCCCCGGATCGTTTATCCAGACATCCGGGTGCGTATCCTGGATCCGGGCGTTCCCGCCAAGATCATGGAGGACGAGGTCACGCGCCAGCTCGAAGAGCAGTTGGCGATTACCGAGGGTGCCATCGCCGTTCAATCCCAGACCCAGGAGGGGAGGAGCGCCGTAGACCTGTCGTTCGCCTACGGCACCGATGTGGATCAGGCCCTGCAGGACGCCAGCTCCCGGCTCGATCGAGCCAAGCGTTTTTTACCGGACGACATCGAGCCACCGGTCATCTATAAACGGGACCCCTTCCAGCTCCCGGTGGCAGTGTATGTGGTGAGCGCTTCCCTGCTGGATCCGGTGGAGCTGCAGGCCTGGGCGGACTATAGCCTGAGCCGGAACCTGCTCAACCTGGACGGGGTAGCCGCAGTCGAGGTAGGAGGCGGACTCGAGCGCGAGATCCGGGTGAGCGCCGACCAATATCGGCTGGCCGGCCTGGCGCTGGACGTACTGGATATCGAGCAGGCCCTGCGCCGGGCCAACCAGGACATTTCAGCCGGGCGCCTGCGGATGCCCGACGGGGAGCTCAGCGGCCGCACCCAAGGCCGCTTCACCAGCGCGGAAGAGCTGCTGACCTTGCCTCTGTCCACCGGGGATCGTGACGCCCCGCTATCGCTGGTGCGCCTGGGGGAAGTTACCCAGGTCATCGACGGCGCGGCCGAGGAGCGTCTGCGCATCCGCCTGGACGGCCGGCCCGGCATCAAGCTCTCTATCCAGAAACAGCCCCTTGCCAATACCGTCGCGGTGGTCGACCGGGTAGCGCGGGAGCTCGACCGGCTGCGGGATCAGGGGCAGATCCCACCGGACATCGCCATTACCCGAGTCGACGACCAGGCATACTACATCCGCCGTTCCTTGAATAACGCGGTTACCGCGGCCGTCGGCGGCGCCCTGCTCGCCATGGCCGTGGTCTACCTGTTCCTGGGCAGCCTGCGCCGGACCCTGATCATCGGCAGCGCCATTCCCATCGCCGTGCTGATCACCTCCATTCTGATAGCCGCCTTCGGGCTCACCTTCAACATCATGACCTTGGGCGGCCTGGCGCTGGGTATCGGTATGCTGGTGGACAGTACCATCGTCATGCTCGAGAACCTCTACCGCCACCAGCACCAGGGGGAATCCCCGGCACAGGCCGCAGACGAGGCGAGTCAGGAAGTGGTGGGTGCCATCGTCGCCTCCACCTCCACCAATCTGGCGGCGGTACTTCCCTTCCTGTTCGTCGGCGGGCTGATCGGATTGCTGTTCCGGGAGCTCATCTTTACCATCTCCGCCGCCATCCTGGCCTCCGTGCTGGTGGCCCTGACCCTGGTGCCCGCCCTGGCCGGTCGGGTACCGGTGCGTCCGGAGGGTCCCGCGCGGCGGCTGATGAATCAAAGTCTTCAGGCCACTCAGGACGGCTATGGTCGCCTGTTGGAACGGCTGCTCCCGATCCACCGGCCGGTCATCGCCGCCTTTGTCATCGGCTTCATCCTGGCTGCCCCCTGGTTGTACCAAGCCAAACAGGTCTTCCTGCCCAAGTTGGACGAGGGTGCCGTACGCATTGCGCTCACCGCCGACAGCGGCATAAGTATCGAACAGATGGACGCCCTCACCCGGCGGGTCGAGGCCCTGGTCGCCCGCCAGCCGGAGGTACGGACCATCTTCACCATCATCGGCGGCTTCGTCTTCGGACGTTCCCAGTTCGAGTCGACGCATCGGGCGAGTATCGAGGTCCGGTTGGGACCCCCGGCGGAACGGGAGGTCAGCAGCAATCAATGGATCACCCGGATGCGGGCACTGGTCGACGACGAGCGTATCCCCGGACTCCGTGTGTACATGTACAGCCGGGGGATCCGCGGCATCCACCTCAACCGCGGAGACGACGACCTGAGCCTGCGCATCAAGGGCCCCCGGCTTGCCACCCTGGAGGCGCTCGGCGACCAGGTTGTGGAACGGCTGCGGGAGCTCGAGGGCCTGCGCAATGTCCGCCACTCCAACCAGGAGCTGACCCAGGAGCTATCCATCCGCCTGGACCGGGAGCGGGCCGCCGGCTACGGCCTGGATGTGGAGGACGTAGGCAAGGCGCTGGGCTTCGCCCTCGGCGGCGAAGTGGTCACCGATTTCATCGCCGAGGATCGTCGCATCGATGTCCTGCTGCGCCTCGACCGGGGTGATATAGGGACCCTGGGCGACCTGGAATCCATCCTGCTGTTCAGCAAGACGACGCCCCGGGTGCCCATTCGCCTCGGGGATATCGCCCAGGTCGAGATCCTGCCCCAACCCTCCGTCATCATGCGCGATTACCAACAACGGATGGTGGAGGTTACCGCCTCCCTGAGCGGGGAGCTGAACCTGAAAGCAGCCCTGGAGCGCGCGCTGGCGGCCACCGCGGACCTGGAGCTGCCCCCCGGTTACAGCCTCTACGAAGTGGGTAGCCTGGAAACCCTGCAGGAAGACCGCGACCTGAAGCGTCTACTCCTCGGGCTGGCCCTGTTCCTGGTCCTGGTGGTCATGGCGGTGCAGTACGAGTCTCTACGCAATCCCTTCATCATCCTGCTCAGCGTGCCCTTTGCCCTCATCGGCGTCGTCCTGGGATTACAGTGGACCGGGCTGCCCCTGTCCATGCCCGTATGGCTGGGGCTCATCATGCTGGCGGGCATCGTGGTCAACAACGCCATCGTGCTGGTGGAGTTCATCGAGATCCAACGCCGCCGGGGGGCCGACAAAGTCCGGGCCATCATCGAATCCGCCCGCCTGCGCCTGCGTCCCATCCTCATGACCACCCTGACCACCGTGGTAGGCCTGCTGCCCCTGGCCCTGGCCTTGGGTGAGGGCTCGGAGCTGCTCCAACCCCTGGCGGTGACCATCGTCTCCGGGCTCTTGTTCTCCACCCTGGTATCCCTGGTGCTGATACCGCTGGTCTATCGGTTGCTGGGGGCCAGGTGAAACCGGTCGGGGCAGCCGGTTACCTCGACGCATCAGGCAAGCTGCAGCTGACCCACAAGGCCGCAGGCAGCCGCAAATAGGACAGGATTAACAGGATTAACAGGATTTTATAATTGTGGCTCAAGTCGATTATCAGGGACATATACGACGAGCAAGAGAATCAGAAAATGGCTACCTGCAACTGTGGGGTAAACATTCAGACCCCGACTGTTATTGCGACCTCCCCGGCACCGGATATCGGTACCCAGCCCTGAAAGGGCGTGACATACCCGCCCAGGGCAACGCCCTGGGGAGAGCTCAAGCCCGTAGGGTGGGCTGTGCCCACCATCCAGGCACGGTATTGGTGGGCACAGCCCACCCTACGGGATATATGCAAAATATGAAGAAACGGCGCACTAGACTTGAGTGTTGCGATGTTTCGACTCAATTGTGAACGCCCCCTAGGTATTCTGTTTCCGCTTCTTGTCCACGATATCCATCTTGTGCCTAAGAAAAATAATCCTGTCAATCCTGTACTATTGGTGGCTATCTCTGCGCATAAATTCAACCACTACCAATCCTCCAAGATGTCCATGTCCAATTGTCAAACGACAACCCGGTTTCAGGTATTACTTATAGACCCGCTCGGGGTGCCGGAGGGACACAATGTCGGTCTGGCGTACCTGGCGTCTTCCGCGAGAGAGGCCGGACACGAAGTAGAAGTACTGCATCTCGATTTCTCTTCGGCAAGAACGCCGGACAGGATAAGACGTGCCGTAAAAAACAAGGATTATATCGGCGTCTCCCTGCATGCCGTTACCGCACAGTATTCCGCCCGCCGGACTGCGAGACTGGTTAAAGCCTACAATCCGGATTGCGTTCTGCTGGTCGGTGGACCACACATTACCCTCGATGGAAAAAGGTTTCTCGAGGAATGTCCCGATGTCGATATCGCGGTAATCGGTTACGGCGAATTGACTTTGGTGGACATATTGACCCGACGACCACTCCATGGCATCCCCGGCCTGATGTTCAGAGAAGGAGACAGCATTATCCTGAATCGGGAAAGAGAGGAGCTGATAGACCTGGATGCGTTACCTTATCCCGACTATTCGGTATTCGACAATCGCGAAGCGATAACCTCTTATCATATAACTACGAGTAGAGGCTGTCCGTATCAGTGTACCTATTGCGCCGTTCCCATGATGAATAGGAGAAGGTGGAGATTCAGGAGCGTGGAGAACATTATCGACGACATAAGATCCGCCGAAAAAGCATTCGATCGTTTCTCCATTATCGACGACACCTTCACCCAGAACATCTCCCGCGCCAAGAGATTCTGCGCGGAATATATAAAATCCGGAATCGAATTGACCTGGGAGCTCCCCTGTGGCATTCGAGCAGACAAGCTGGATGAGGAATTAACGGACTTGATGAAGCGCGCGGGCTGCACCCGGGTGGCGCTAGGAATCGAGACCTTCGACGCAAGGGTATTCGAATCTCTCAATAAAAGAGAGAACATCAGCGGGTAGTGGTTAATGTTTAAATGAGAACATCGCCGATAGCAATATGTTGGGCACGCCACCGGCTGCACCTCCTCTCCCTCCGAGGGTGTCGCAAAAGCCCCTCTCCCGCCGGGAGAGGGGTTGGGGAGAGGGAATCAAAAGAAGCGATCGGGCGTGGTTAATGAACCCCTCTACGCTGACCATTTAAATATTTACCACTACCCATCAGCGATATCCTCAATGCCATTCGATTGCTGAAAAAATACGAAATTCACATCACCGCATTATTGATTATCGGGCTTCCCGGCAATACGTACAAAACAGACAAGCTCACCATTGAAAAAGTCAGGGATCTCGGCATGGGCTCCATCGTCAGCATTTTTGCGCCCTATCCGGGAACGGAGGCAGCGAACAGCGTTTCGAGCGAGGCCGGGTTCGAGCTTGTCGAAGACATCGAGGCGGTGGCTCCATCCTCCAAGAACCAACCGCGGGTCTTTGTTTCATCCAGGGAATACAATTATCGGGAAGTCGAGAAAATGTATTACTATGCGCACTTGGGATTGGGGAAGTACGGCACTCTGCTGGAACCCCGCGCTACTGCGGTTGAAAAAGCAATCGAGCTGGCCCGGTTGATAGTGAAGTATGATCGTTCTCATGTATTCGGTCATCTCCTGTATATGATTAAAAGGCTGACTAAAGGGCACCTTGAAAAATACGATTTTCGTCAATGACATGGTTGAATAATCAATAAGTTAGAGCCGTTTGATTGGTGAGAATGCCTATTTTTCAAGGTGCCCTAAAAAAATCCAGGAGTGTTTTTGGTGCCGGCTCTTGATCGCCTGTTTCCCCATATTTTGCATATATCCCGTAGGGTGGGCCGTGCCCACCATCTAGGCATGGTATTGGTGGGCACAGCCCACCTTACGGGTTTGAGCAGGGTGAGCGCGTACAAGTTGTTTTTCGAGGAATAAGCTGCTACCGGCTTCCGGGCACTGGCCGTAGCCGCAGCGGCCCACCACGAGCGGTAGGCGCCGGCTTGCCGGCGCTCAACACGACCTAGGGATCTATCCAGTCCGGCCAGATACGGCCATCGTTGAAGACTAGGCCACTATGTCCGAGGTCCGTCGAGCCATTGACGATGTCTCTGTGCACCTTCCCGGTCGGCACGGCAACAGCGTCGCGCCCTTTCTCGAAGCGCTGCTCCGACACCAGCGCACGATAGGCCTTGTTCAGGATCAAGGCCCGCGCTCGGGATGGTGACAGCAGCCAGGCGATGTCTCTGTGACCTGCGGGCGTACCCTGGCGGACCAGGTCCGCGTTGACTTCTCCGGCTGCGAAGAAGCGAGCCAGGATCTCATCATTGGCACGGAACTCGTCGCCGCCACGGACCCGGCGGAAGTAGGTCAGGATTTCCGGCTCCGGTTGACCGGCCTGGGGAACGTCCGGGATCCCCGCCAGGTCCTGATGGGCCCAGCCGGGGGCGCCCGGCACCTTGCGCGGAAAGCCGAAGGACTGATCCACGGTAATGCCGATGGTGCTGTGGCAGCCCATGCAGAACAGGTGCTCTTCCCTGGACTGGAGACGCAGGCGACCGTGCGCATCTTCGATGAAGGCCTGCAGCTGCCAGCCGAAGTCGTTCCGAAGTCCCACCAGTGCCGAGCCGGTAAAGACCGGCAGCTGTCCCTGGTCCTTGGCGTCCAGATCTTTTTCGTATTGGCGCTGCAGGTACCAGTTGTCGGTGCGCAGGACCTTCCTGCTGTAACGCACTTCCTTCATGCGGACGGACAACGGATTGGGACGATCCGGGTCCAGGTAGCGGACCGTGTGCAGGAATTCGGTACCGGGCGGGTAGAGATGGCGCTGTACGGCTTCGTCCGCAGCCAGCCCGAGGTACCGCGCGGGTAGTCCGCGGATCTTGGTTACCCGGCCGCCAATCACCCCATCGCCGTTGAGATCGACCTGGGCCAAGGTCTCGTCGAGCGGCTCGACCGTGCGTTCGATGGCGTCGTCGGGGATCGTGTCGGACACGGCGATGGCGGCCTCGAGGAGCGAGAGGTTGAGCCTGTAGATCCCGTAGGAATCCGCCCCGTCGGCGGTCTTCCGAAACTTCGGCGGGAGCCGGATCAGAATATCGTCGGTGCTGCCGTTGGTGGGCCAGAAGGTGCCTGGAAAGGGTTTGTAGCGAAAGGCGCGTCACCAGCTACCGTCGTTGGCGAAGCCGTCCTTATCGAACCCCTGGTTGAAGTCGAGATCGGGCCGCCAGCCCGGATAGTCGGTCCGCGTGGCCAGGGCCTTCCGCAGGGGTGTGTAGTTGTCCGCGCGGATATAGGCCAGGATCTCGGCGTCGGAAATACCAGCGATAACATGGCTGCGATCGACGAAGAGATTCTCCCAGTGATTCGTCAGGCCAAAATCGCTGAAGGCATATTCCTCCTGCAGCTCCTGGTCGTTCATGGAATTGATACCGTTGCCGGCGGTATGACAGGTCCAGCACGGATTCGAGATCCCCTCCGTCTTGGTATAGCACTGGGACGGAATCACCGCCTCCGGGTTGTCGACGCGGTCGGCTCGGGATCGGGCGTAGGCGAGCGGATCATAGTCCTGGTTCTGCGCCGACGTGCCGCCGCCAGTCAGACCCAGGGGGGCGACGATTCCCAGGAATACGACTACTCTCACAAGGCGAATGTACATGCTGACCTCCCGGCCTTCGGTAGCATCCTGTCAGGTTACGCTACGTTCGATGCCATGCTCTCCTTGACGTTTTCTCGCGCGGCAACGCAATCTCCACCCAACGCGAGGTCCGCGCGTGCAGGCCACACGGGGGGTCATGTGGGTGTAGGTTGCGTTAAGACGCCGGCACCAGTGCCACAGGAGAGTGGCGCACCTTCGTGCGTCGCAACGCAACACGTCCGGTCCCCCAAACCGTACTGAACAATTCAGGATTGCTTTTAACCGGCAGCTTCTCAGTCCCGCGGCCAGGTGCTGCCGGGGGCCTTGGCATCCAGCTTCTCGCCCGGATGCTGGACATTGAAGAAGAGCGTGGTCCGGGTGGCGTTGAGGGCGGGACCCGTGGCCTCGGCATCGGACGGGCCGGCAGCGACCCGGAAGGGCCGACCATAGGTCGGCACCGGGCTGGTCTTGTGACGCACGTCCAGATCCAGATAGTAGACGGCATCGGCGGTACCATTGAGCTTGTAGTTGTTGTCAGTGCCGAACCACAGGCCACCGTCGGCGTCGACCAGCAGGTTATCCGGGTTGGCCGCGTCATGAGACCCCGTGCCTTTGGTGCCGCGCCAGGTCAGCCAATAGCTGAAAGACCGGCTGCTTCCCGGATTCACGGCGTCCGCCTCGCGCAAGCTGAAGATGGAGCCCACCCTGTCGATCCGCTTGGGCGCCTGCTTATCATGGGCCTTGGGATCATAGAGCACGCCGTCCTGATTCAGAGCGGTCCGGCGTCCGTTTTGGCTGAAAGCGACGTGAATTACGGCGCCGCCCGGATACCTGGGGTTCCACTCCACATCCTCGGGGCGGTTGAGTTCCATGACCCCGAGCTTCATGGCGGCAGTGAAGAGCGCGGATTTGACATGGTTGTCGGTCGGGAACCCCCCGATGTTATTCCAGTTCACGTTTTTCAGGGCATCGCCGTCCTTGGTGCCCGGCTTGCCCAGGGTTTGGGCGTTGGGGGCGTCCTGCTCCCGGTTGTGGACGCTGAGCCGGATCCACCGGCCCTGGGCCGGCTGGTCCTCGGTGGCAATCCTACAGTCAGCGAAAATCTCCGCTTCGCTGCCGGCAGGATTGCAATCGGTGTCGCTCGGATCATACCGGCTGAATCCGGTCCGGTTGTCGAGTCCGCTGAAGTGCGCGACATAGAGATCGCCGTCATCGAGGAGGGCGCGCGTTTCGGCACGGGTCATGCCGTACTCGAAGTTGCCTTTGCTCACCCACTTGTAGATACGACCACTGGGGCGATCATTGCCGCCGTACATGACAATCGGCTTACCGCCGACCAGGTGGAAGCTACGGTCGGTGGCGAAGGTGACATTCTTCCAACGGGCGCGGCCCATCGAGCCGTGCTTGCGGTGGCCGCGGCCGTTACCCTTATTCCCGGCGGCACTCCGATAGTAGTCTTTGCCGGGCCGACCGGGGTCCATCTCCACCGGAAAGCCGTAAAGGTCCCGATTGTGGCGCTGCCTGGGATCGGAGATCCGTCCGTACTTTCCAGCCTTGCTGGGCGTGACGTCCGGGTCGATGTTCGCGCCCGGATCAAAACCTTTGCCGGTCAGGAAGTTATGATCGGGGGGCCAGGCGGCCTCGAGGTCACCATAGAAGTCCTGGACATTCTCCTCGGCGGTGAAGAGGGTACCCCAGGGGCTCTGCCCACCGGAGCAGTCCCCGGCGATACCTACGACAACACCGTCGGGCAGGGGCTTGCCGGTGTCGTCGTGATCCGGCGCGGTCGGCTCGAAGCCGGTAATCATGGCCAGGGTCTTGTCGGTCGAGTCATAGCGTTTGTTGTCGGCGGTGGTATCCAGCTTCCACTCGCCGCTCTTCCGGTCCTGAAAGACGCGCATCCAGGTACCGCCGACCTGCTTCTTGAACCATTCGATATAGGTATCGACGTCCGCCTGGGACCAGATATCGCTCGTGACATCATTTGGTGAGCACGCCGACCTGCTCGAGGTATTTGGCCAGCGTCAGGTGCTGACCGTTCGGGGCGCTGGTAGTAGCCGGCTGGGCGTTGGAGACGTATTCGTGATTGGTCCAGATCCAGCCGGAGGTACCGTCGCCCGAGAATTGGGGATGGCGTTGCACTTGGTCGCCGTTCGGCCAATCGTCATTCCAGCCGTCGCCGAAGTAGGCGATATAGTCGTTGTTGGCGCCATAGTGGGGGGCCTCGGGGCTGGTGTCTCGGGTCAGGGGATCGAGCCACCGGGCGACCACATTGTGCGCCGTGCCGGTGATGGAACGGACGGTGTCGTCGCTGGTATTGGCGAGCGGAAACTCCGCGCCCTCCGGCAAGGTACCGCCCTGGGCGATGATCTCGACCAGCGCCTTGACGTATTCGGGAAGGGTCGTGGCCTGCACGCCCGCGGCGCTCGGGTCCGCGAGGCGGACGGCGACCATGCCGGAGAGCGGCGCATCGGGATCGACGTTGGAATTACGCGCGAGTGCCGGAGCAGTCAGCAAGCCGGCGATCGCCGCGAAGACGACGGTACGACGCATGTGGGGTTTCCTCACTGTTTTACGGTCGTGTTACGACTTCATCACCGATACGGTGTTCTCTACAATGGCACATAAATATTATGGGTAATGGTTAAGGTATAAATGGAAACATCGCCTCTGGCAATGGGTAGGGCGCGCTACAGGCTACACCCCCTCTCCCCCCGGGAGAGGGCCGGGGAGAGGGGATCGAACAAGTCCACGCCAGCCATTTAAAAATTTACCACTACCCAATATTATAACTCAATGGCATTACATCCCGGACCATTAGGTTATCCCAGAGCTTTTCAGGGATAATGACGGGGCAACGACCCCAGGAGCTTTCGGAGATGGCCAAAGAAATGACCGAAGAAACGAGAAAGAGTGCCAAAAAAGCCCCCAGGCTTCTGCTGATACTGAATGTCGGATGGGTCTTTTGCGTTATTCTGCTGGGGCTGTTCCCGGATGATCGGTTATCCGTCGACCTTTTTTTAAGTGCTTTGATTTCACTCATGATGATACTTCTCGGCATTGTCCTCCTGGTCTCCAACACCATCCTTGTATTCGTGGCATTATTCAAATGGATGGCAAGAAAAGAACAACCGCATCCGGTTACTTCCAAGGCCCCTGAGTCTCTATTGATGCTGACCATTGGATGGGCCTTTTGCGTTATTCTCCAGAGGCTACTCGTAGGTAATTGGTTATCCATCGACTTTTTGTTGGATATTTTGATTACAATCCTGGTATTTTTTTCGGCATTATCCTCCTGGTCTCCAACACCATCGCTGTATTCGTGGCATTGCTCAGGTGGTTGGCGAGAAAAGAACGACCGCATCCGGTTACTTTCCTGCCCTTGGTCATCATGCTGGTCATTCCCTTTTTGGACCACGAAATACCGACGAGATCGGGAGTGACATTCTACCTTCACCGTGACGCATTCATCGAGCTTGCCGAGTCGGCTGTCAAAGAATTTCAGAGCACTGGAAGAGTATACCGCTTACCGGAATCGCCTTTATATGAATCAGCTGATGCACGTCTCGACCTCTATTCCGACGTTTTGGTCGTGGAATTCATTATCGATGACTTCTATCTGCCGTTGGTGTATATCACTACGGATAATCCGGAAGATGTCGATGATACCTGTTCCAAAGGCGGCGTACCGGTCGATAGGCTCGAGCCCAAGTGGTATGTCTGTAGCCGAGACTGGAATTGAAAGGCTTTCGGTATCCATGCCGGTCAGGCTATGGCCTGTAGGGTCGGGCACGAAGTGAGCTCGGGGAGAGACGGACCTGGCTCACCAGGTCCTCCGTCCTGACCCACCCGGGCCTGATCCGGTAAAGCCGGACAGGCTATGGGGCTCTAACAAAGCTTGCCATCCCTGGCGTCTGGGTCCCGGCGTTCCAGCCGGGACGACGGTTTTCCTTTTTCCGTCATTCCGGCGGGGAGTGCCGGAATCCAGCCACAGGGATGTGAAGATTCTCATCATTTTCAGGGCCTTCCGGCTCTGATAATCCCTGTCAAAAGGGATAATGACGGGGCAACGACTCCGGGAGCTTCCGAAGATGACCGAAGAAACAAAAAAGAATACCAGTGAAGCCCCCAGGTTTCTGCTGATACTGAACCTTGGATGGATCTTTTGCGTTATTCTGCTGGGGCTGTTCCCGGATGATTGGTTACCCGACGATTTTTTTTGAGTCCTTTGATTGAACTCCTGATGATACTTCTCGGCATTGCCCTCCTGGTCTCCAACACCATCGCTGTATTCGTGGCATTGTTCAGGTGGGCGGCGAGAAAAGAACAACCGCATCCGGTTACTTCCAAAACCCCTGAGTCTCTATTGATGTTGACCATTGAATGGGCCTTTCTCATTATTCTGCTGAGGCTACACTGGAATGATTGGTTATCCATCGACTTTTGTTGGGTATTTTGATTACAATCCTGGTGATGTTTTTCGGCATTGTTCTCCTGGTCACCAACACCATCCTTGTATCCGTGGCATTGTTCAGATGGTTGGCGAGAAAAGAACAACCGCATCCGGTTACTTTCCTGCCCTTGGTCATCATGCCGGTCGTTTACTCTTTGAGCTACGAAATACCGACGAGACCGACGGTGACACTCTACCTTCACCGTGACGCATTCATCGAGCTTGCCGACTCGGCTGTCAGCGAGCTTCGGAACGCCGGTAAAATGGGATTCAGCTTATCGGAATCCCCCTTCTATAAAGAGGCCTGGACATATCGCGACTTCTCTTCCAAAGCCTTGAGTGTGGAATTCATAATCGGCGACGACGATTTTCCGTTGGTGTATATCGCTGCGGATAATCCAAGTGATATTTATGGCGCCTGTTTCGGAGATGGCAGAACGATCGAGAAGCTCGAGCCCAACTGGTATGTCTGCCACCGAAACTGAAATTGAAAAGCATTCGGTATCCATGCCGGTCAGGCTATGGCCTGTAGGGTCGGGCGCGAAGTGAGAGCGGAGAGAGACGGACCTGGCCCACCAGGTCCTCCGTCCAGACCCATCCGGGCCTGATCCGGTAAAGTCGGATACCCAGTCTGATTGCGCCCCTGTCTCTTGGGTCATCCCAGGTCTTGAGGTCATCCACCTCCCATCCTTCGGGTAATTGTGAGTTCGAGAGAAAATGCGCAACGCCGGCGCCTTTGATCAGGACCGATTCGGAGAACCCGGCGGCCATGCCGACATACCCATAGTGGATATTGGACCAGATCTCATGATCTGTAGAGGTGATCGCCGTACAGATGCTCAGTCCGGCGACCTGTGGCGCGGGAAGGAAAGCGGGCCTTGCTCGTGTCTTTATGATCCCACTCGGCCTTGGACTTTACTTTCCCGGCCCACCGGAGCATTGCCACCACATGAGAGGCAAGCTTCACAGCCGCGGTCGTACACGGAGGCTCGATGCCGACCAGTAGCCGCTCCTGAGGCGTCAGCCGGTTGAAATCATCGCTGCAATCATCGCTGTTCAGCCTGGCCAGGTGCTTTACAAAAGGGCTCCGGGCGTTTCTGTTCATCTCACCGGCGATATAGCGGGCGATGGGGGTGATCTCGTCGCGGTATTCCGACATCGGTCGGGGGTAGTGGTAAATATTTAAATGGTCAGCGTAGAGGGGTTCATTAACCACGCCCGATCGCTTCTTTTGATTCCCTCTCCCCAACCCCTCTCCCGGCGGGAGAGGGGCTTTTGCGACACCCTCGGAGG
>Ga0209568_1000458_pt1 | contig 14107 bp, 11 predicted proteins | sample WorMetOlspDAHAB2_FD_187406 | JGI IMG/M metagenome (GOLD analysis project Ga0209568, IMG submission 187406) | Marine gutless worms symbiont microbial communities from Max Planck institute for Marine Microbiology, Germany - Olavius sp. DAHAB.2... ...
CCCCATCAATTCGCCAAGATCCGATCCTTTGCTGGAAACCGAAAAGGAAAAACCTTCCTGCCCAATCGTCCGCCGCGCCATCTCCAAGCCTCCCGTTCAAATTCCAGAAACGAGAGAATCAAAATCTGCGATCCATGTAAACCGCTATCCGCACACAGGTCTCATTAGAGCGGTTCCATCTGAACTTTAAGCGCCCTAGTCGCCGGCCAGTCCTTCGGTGGCCGCGGCGACGGTCTTCAGGTTGTCCCAGCCGGCCCGGATGTCGGCACCAGCCGTGCCCGGGGTCTTGCGTTCGGTGATGCAGGCGTCCTCCAGGACCTGGGCCGCGTCGCCCAGCTCGGCGAAGCCGAACAGCGCGCCCGAACCGGCAAGCTGGTGGCAGATCTCCTCCATGTCGCCGAGGGCGTCGGCGCGCTCAGTACCGTCGCCGGCCGCCATGAAGACACCGACGGTCTCCGTCAGGCGGTCCAGCCGTTCCACCAGTTTATCCGCGAACTCCTGCTTCAGGGCCTGCAGTTCCGCTGCCAAATCATCGCCCACGTCGGTCATGACGCCCTCAATCCTTCAACACGATGCGGCGGCTGGCTTCGAATCGCTGCGCCGGGCCATTGCCGGCCGGTCGTTCCAGCACCACCGTCCCCTGGTAGCTGCCGGCCGGCCAGAACAGGCCTTTTTTCTTGCTTCCGGCGAAAATCATGCGGCGTGCCTGGTGTTTCGGCAAGTCATTGCTGTACTCGGTGATCACGGCGTCATCCGGTCCGACAATGGTGAGCCGCAGGCGATCACCGGGCCGGACCCAGAAAATCTCCGCCCAGAGGATCAGCGCCGGGGCTCGCCGGGACAAGGCGGGTGCCTGGTACAATCCCTTGCGGATGGCGCTCAGCTTCGGCTTGGTCGGCGCGAACCCGACGTTGTAGATGGCGGTCAGGGGCGGGGCGAGGGCCTCGAGGGCGGCCGCCGACCAGAGCGGCCTGGGCCCCGGCCCACATTCGGCCTTGCGGCCCAGCCCGACGAACGGGTCAACGACCTTCTTGCCGTGGCGGACGGTGAGATGGATGTGCGGGAACTCGGCCATTCCCGAATGCCCCACATAGCCCAGGCGATCGCCCTTCGCCACCTTCTGACCCCGCTTCACGGTGACGCTGTGACGCCGAAGATGGCAGTACTGGGTGGTCCAGCCGTCGGCGTGGGTCAGGACCACGCCGTTGCCGCAGTAAAGGTTGCGGCGTTTCTTTCGGAACTCGGCGCTGGGCAGGCGGTCGGCCATGCCGTCGCGGAAGGCCCGGACGGTCCCGGCCGCCGCGGCGATGACCGGCACGCCGCGGTCCATGGCGCGGCGGTCGCGAATCGCGATGTCCGTACCCTTGTGCCCGTCATATCCATGGCGCCCGCAGGCGTAATCCCGGACCTTCGACGTTGGGTCCAGATCGACCAAATTGACGAGCCAGCAATCCGTGCCGAGCCGGCAATCGACGGGCAGGCCGAGGCTCGGCTGGTCGGCCTTGGGCGAGACCACCGGGATCAGGAAAAAAGCCGCAAATACAAGGATTCGGCCGACTTTTCCGACGGATTCAAAACTGCGCGGGCGGTTGCAATGAGATGCGAACATGTCCGTTGACATAGCAATTCCCGTGGCCGGCGTCTTGGCGAAAACCGTTCTCCGTATATGGCATCGCAAAAAAGATATCGCTGATATGGTTGCGTAGTTACTGAAAACCCGATATATTTTGCACTGCAATATAGTTGTTGCGATGCAACAGTGAGCGACAAATAATTTCAAAGGAAGATGTGATGGATATGGCCGCGAGCCCGATGGATCAACTCCACGGCTACTACTTCGAGGACCTGGAAGAAGGCATGACCGACGTCTTCGCGAAGACGATCACGGACGCCGATATCATCACTTTCGCCGGTATCTCCGGCGACACCAACCCGGTCCACCTGAACCATGAATTCGCCTCCGAGACCATGTTCGAGGGCCGCATCGCCCACGGCATGCTGACGGCCAGTTTCATTTCCACGGTCATCGGCACCAAGATGCCCGGCCCCGGCTGCATCTACGTAAGCCAGAACCTGCGTTTCAAGGCGCCGGTGCGCTCCGGCGACACGGTCACCGCCACCTGCGTGGTCACCAAGTTGATCCCGGAGAAGCGGTTCATCGAACTGAGCACTGTGTGCACCGTCGCCGGCAAGCCGGTGGTCGAGGGCGAGGCCATCATCATGGTGCCGACCCGTTTGACCTGATTGCGCCGAGCAGTTTCCTAAGCATACGAACCTCCCCGTTCGGTCGGGCGCCCCTTGGCAAGGGGGCGCCCGTTTCCTTTTCCGCATCAGGCCGTCATCGCGCCTTGCAATCCGGGAAGCGCAAAGGCACCTTGTGCCGCCATGCGCATCTATCGCCACTTCGAAACCCTGCCCGCCGAAGCCCGCGGCGCCGCCATCGCGGTGGGAAACTTCGACGGTGTCCACCTGGGCCATCAGGCGGTGATCGGTGAGGCCGGCCGGATCGCCCGGTCCTTGGGTCTGCCCTGGGCTGTGCTGACCTTCGAGCCGCACCCGAGAAGGGTCTTCCAGCCGGACCAGCCGCCGTTCCGGCTGACCCCGTTCCGGGCCAAGGCCCGGGCGCTCGAGGCCATGGGCGTCGATGCGATGATCGTGCAGCGGTTCAACCGGGAGTTCTCGCAACGGCCGGCCGAGGATTTCGTCACCGAGGTGCTGGTCGGCGGCTTCGGCGCCCGCCACGTGGTCGCCGGCTATGATTTCGTCTTCGGTTACCAGCGGGGCGGCAACTGCGAGATGCTGTTGGCCATGGGCCAGAAGCTGGGCTTCGGGTTCACCGCCGTCAGCGCCGTCGAGGCCGACGACGGGGTGGTGTATTCATCCACCGGAGTACGCAACTGCCTGCGCGAAGGGGACGTACGCGGCGCGGCGGCGATCCTCGGGCGGCCCTTCAGCATCGAGGGCCGGGTCGCCCACGGCGACCAGCGCGGCCGGACCATCGGCTTTCCCACCGCGAACCTACACCTGGGCTCGACCGTGCGTCCGGCGCTGGGCGTCTACGCGGTCCGCCTGGGCATGGGCAGCGGCGCCGAATTCGCCTGGCGGGACGGCGTCGCCAACATCGGCAAGCGGCCCACTTTCGGCGGCGAGGACGTGATCCTGGAGGTTCACCTGATGGATTTCGACACCGATCTCTACGGTCAGGCGGTGACCGTCACCCTGATCGAGCACATCCGCCCGGAAAAGAAGTTTGACGGATTGGACCCGTTGAGGGCACAAATCGCCGCCGACACGGATCAGGCGCGGAAGATCCTCGCCCAAGAGCCCCCCGTCGCCACCTTGTGAGACCACGCGAAGACCGGATCATGACCCAGGATTACAAACCGACCGTTTATCTGCCGCGCACCGACTTCCCCATGAAGGCCGGCCTGCCGAAGCGCGAGCCCGATATCCTCAAGCGCTGGGAGGAAATGGACCTTTACGGACGGCTGCGTGCCGCCTCCAAGGGCCGCGAGAAGTTCATCCTCCATGACGGCCCGCCCTACGCCAACGGGCACCTGCACATCGGCCACGCGCTCAACAAGATCCTGAAGGACGTGATCGTTCGCTGCGAGCAGATGCTGGGCAAGGATTCCAACTACGTCCCCGGCTGGGACTGCCACGGCCTGCCCATCGAATGGAAGATCGAGGAGAAATACCGCAAGAAGAAGAAGGACAAGGACGCGGTGCCGGTGGTCGAGTTCCGCCGCGAGTGCCGCGAGTTCGCCGACGAATGGATCGAGGTGCAACGCACCGAATTCAAGCGCCTGGGCGTCATCGGTGACTGGGACGACCCCTATACCACCATGAGCTTCGAGGCGGAGGCCCGGATCGCCGGCGAGCTCGGCAAGTTCCTCATGGACGGCTCCCTCTACCGGGGTTCCAAGCCGGTCATGTGGTCGCCGGTGGAGAAGACCGCGCTGGCCGAGGCGGAGGTGGAATACCACGACCACACCTCGACCACCATCTACGTACGGTTCCCGGTGGAGACCGCCTCCGTGCCTGCCGTCGAGGGCGCGGCCATCGTCATCTGGACGACGACGCCCTGGACCATGCCCGGCAACCGGGCCGTCGCCTACGGCCCCAACATCGAGTATTCCGTGTTCCAAGTGACGGAGACGGCGGAAGACAGCCGCGTCCGCGTCGGCGATACGCTGATCGTCGCCACCGAGCGCCTCGCCGTGATGACCGCCGAGTGCGGGATCACCGGCCATGAGGTCAAGGCGACGCTGAAGGGCAGCGAACTGGAAGGTACCGTCTGCAGCCACCCGCTCAGCGGCCAGGGCTACGACTACGAGGTGCCGGCGCTGGCCGCCGATTTCGCCACCACCGAGGAAGGCACCGGCATCGTTCACATCGCCCCGGGCCACGGCTCCGACGACTGGGTGCTGAGCACCGCCAACGGCATCGAGGTGCCGCACACGGTGGGCGAGGACGGTTGTTTCTTCGAGCATGTCCCCCTGTTCGCAGGCCAGCACGTCTACAAGTGCAACAATGAGGTGGCCGAGGTGATCAACCAGGCCGGCGGGCTGTTGGGCTTGGGCTCCCTGGTCCACCGCTATCCCCATAGCTGGCGTTCGAAACAGCCGTTGATCTTCCGCAACACGGCCCAGTGGTTCATCTCCATGGAGACCACGGGGCTCCGCAAGAAGGCGCTGGCGGCCATCGACGAGACCCGGTTCGTGCCGGAATCGGGGCAAAAGCGCCTCCGTGGCATGATCGAGGAACGTCCCGACTGGGTGATCTCCCGGCAGCGTGCCTGGGGCGTGCCGATCACCGTGTTCGTCAACAAGAAGACGGACGAGCCCTTGCGCGACCCGGCCGTCATGGACCGCGTCGTCGACGCCTTCCGCCAGGAAGGGGCGGATGCCTGGTTCGCCTCGCCGGCGTCCCGGTTCCTGGGCCCCGACTACGATCCGGACGACTACGAGCAGGTCATGGACATCCTCGACGTCTGGTTCGATTCCGGCTCCACCCATACCTTCGTCCTGGAAGACCGGCCGGAACTGCAATGGCCGGCGTCGCTCTATCTGGAGGGCACCGACCAGCACCGCGGCTGGTTCCATTCGTCGCTGTTGGAATCCTGCGGCACCCGGGGCCGCGCGCCCTACGAGGCGGTGCTCACCCACGGCTTCGTCATGGCCGAGGACGGCCAGAAGATGTCCAAGTCCCTGGGCAACATCGTCGAACCCCAGAACGTCTACAACCAGCAGGGCGCCGACATCCTCCGGCTCTGGGTCATCGGCTCGGACTATTCGGAGGATCTCCGCATCGGCCCGGAGATCATCAAGCAGCAGGCCGACGTCTACCGCCGGCTCCGCAACACGCTCCGCTTCCTGCTCGGCAACCTGCACGGCTTCACGGACGACGAGCGCGTGGATATGGACGAGATGCCCGAGTTGGAACGCTGGGTCCTGGACCGGCTCTGGCGCATGGACGAGAAACTGCGCGCCGCCTGCGCCAGCCTGCAGTTCCATACCTTCTTCGTCGAGCTGCATAACTTCTGCACCGTCGATCTCTCCGCCTTCTATCTGGATATCCGCAAGGACAGCCTCTATTGCGACCGCCTGGACGGCCCCCGGCGCCGCGCCGCCCGGACCGTGCTCGACGAACTGTTCAACTGCCTCACCGCCTGGCTGGCGCCCTTCATCTGCTTCACCGCCGAGGAGGCCTGGCTGGCCAGGACCGGCGATATGTCGCCTGAGAACAGCGTGCATCTGCGCACCTTCCCCGACATCCCGGAGACCTGGCGCGACGATGAATTGATGGAGAAATGGCGCCGCATCCGTGCCGTCCGGCGCGCCGTCACCGGCGCCCTGGAACTGGAACGCGCCGAGAAACGCATCGGCTCCAGTTTGCAGGCGGCGCCACTGGTGCATACGGACGAAGAAACGGTGCGCCAGTTCGACGGAATCGACGCGGCCGAACTGTTCATCACATCGGACGCGCGGTTCGTCACCGAGGCGGCGCCGGACGGCGCCTTCACCTTGGACGAGGTGGCCGGCGTCGCTGTCGTCCCGGACATGGCGGCCGGCGAGAAGTGCGAGCGCTGCTTTCAGGTCCTGGAAGAGGTCGGCACCGTTGCCGGCCATCCCACCGCGTGCAAGCGCTGCGCCGACGCCGCCGACCACTTCCAACCGCTGCCCGGGTAACCATGGGCTGGCGCAACCTGCGGGTCGGCCTCGGTCTGGCGGCCTTGGTCGCGGTGCTGGACCAGGCGACCAAGTGGTGGATCGTCGAAAAGGTCATGCAGCCGCCGCAGATGATCCCCATCACCCCGTTCTTCAACCTGGTGCTCGGCCACAACCGGGGCGTCAGCTTCGGCATGCTCAACATGCAGACCCCCATGGGCCGCTGGATCCTGGTCGCCCTGGCGCTGGCCATCGTCGCCGGGCTGATGATCTGGATGTGGCGGGCCGAGAAGACCTGGGTCGCCGTGACGCTCGGGCTGATCGTCGGCGGCGCCATGGGCAACGTGGCCGACCGGGTCTTCGTCGGCGCCGTGGTCGATTTCCTGGACTTCCATGCCGCCGGCTACCACTGGCCCGCCTTCAACGTCGCCGACATCGGCATCACCTGCGGCGCGGCGGGCCTGATCTGGGATTCCTTTTTCGGCGACCACGGGGTGTCGGATGACTCCTAAGCGGTTGAAAAATCGCCGTTTCAGGCGTAGATTTCGCTCGTGAACCAGAAACTGCTGAAACAGATCGGATTGTGCCTGTGCGTCGGCGTCCTGGCGGCGGCCACGGCAGGCTGCGATTCCGCCCGCAAGGCCTTCGGCGGCGCCAAGCAGGCGCCGGACGAGTTCGTCGTCTACAAGCGCCCGCCCTTGAGCCTGCCGCCCGGCTACGGCCTGCGTCCGCCGGCCCCGGGGGCCGCCCGGCCGCAGAAGGTTTCCCCCATCGACGAGGCCAAGTCCGCCATGCTGGGCCGCAAGCCCGCCGCGGTGGCAGCCCAGTCGAAACAGGCCGGCGGCACCAGCCGCGGCCTGCAGTCATTGTTGAACCAGACCGGCGCCCATACGGCCGAGCCGGGCATCCGCCGCATCGTCAACGAGGAATCCTCGGCGCTCGCCGAGGAGGACCAGATTTTCGTCAACAAGCTGATCTTCTGGGTGGACGACAAGTCCAAGAAGGGCACCGTGGTGGACCCGAAGAAGGAAACCCAACGGATCATGTCCAACCAGGCGCTGGGCAAGCCCATCACCGAGGGCGAAACCCCGCAGATCAAACGCAAGCCCAAGCGCAAGGGCCTCTTGGACTTCTGATCCCGGGTCCCGATCCGGCCGCGGCGCGCGGCCCCTTCACATTCAATTCAGGTGAAATCCGCCACGCTCGTGCCATATTATCGGTGCAAGCAAGCCGTCCGAGGTCATCCTGAGAGGTCCCCAAGAGATCCCATGCGCATCCACTTCAAGATTTTCGCCGCCGTCCTGTTCCTCGTGCCGCTTCTCGCCGGCACCGCCCGGGCCGGTGTCTTCAACCCGGAAACCTTCACCCTCAAGAACGGCATGCAGGTGGTGGTGGTGGAGAACCGCCGGGTCCCCGTGGTTACCCACATGGTCTGGTACCGGGTCGGCGGCGCCGACGAGGGCCCCGGCGAATCCGGCATCGCGCATTTCCTCGAACACCTCATGTTCAAGGGCACGAAAAAGCGCGAGCCCGGCGAGTTCTCGGCCATCGTGGCGCGCAACGGCGGCCAGGAGAACGCCTTCACCTCGTCGGATTACACGGCCTACTTCCAAACCATCGCCGTCGACCGCCTGGAACTGGTCATGGAGATGGAGGCGGACCGCATGACCAACCTGGTGATCACCGACAAGGAAGTGGAGCCCGAGCGCCTAGTGGTCCTGGAGGAACGGCGCTCCCGGGTCGACAACAACCCGCACGCCATCCTCTCAGAGCACATCAACGGGGCGCTCTATCTGAACCATCCCTACCGCAACCCGGTGATCGGCTGGGAGCACGACATCCGGGCCCTCGACATCGAGCGCATCCTGGCCTTCTACAAACGCTGGTACGCCCCCAACAACGCCATCCTGGTGGTCGCCGGCGATATCACCGCGGCCCAGCTCAAGCCGCTGGCGGAGAAGTACTACGGCGTCATCCCGGCCCAGCCCCCGGTGACCCGGAACCGCGCCCAGGAGCCGCCGCAGATGGCGGCGCGGCAGGTCGTGCTCCGCGACAAGCGGGTGCGCCAGCCGGTCTGGCAGCGCCATTTCCTCGCCCCCACCCTGCAGTGGGGCGACAAGAGCCACGTCTATCCCCTGCAGGTCCTGTCCGACATACTGGGCGGCGGTGCGTCCAGCCGGCTGTACCGGCGCCTGGTGGTGGAGAAGAAGCTCGCCGTTTCGGCCGGCGCCTACTACAGCGGCGACGATCGCGGCCCCGGCCGGTTCGCCTTCAGCGCCAGCCCGCGCGGCGACGTCTCCACGGATGCTTTGGAAAAGGCCGTGGAGGCGGAGATCGCCGACGTCATGGCCAACGGCGTTACCGCCGAGGAGGTCCGCCGGGCCATCGAGCGGATGGAGGCGGAGGCCGTCTACGCCCGGGATTCTCTTTCCGGCGGGGCCCGGACACTCGGCGGCGCGCTGGCCTCGGGATTGACCATCGACGACGTGGAATCCTGGCCCGAGCGGATCGCCCAGGTGACCGCCGGACAGGTCCACGCCGCCGCCAAGGCGCTGTTCGACAAGCGCCGCTCGGTGACCGGCCTTCTGCTGCCGGCCAAGGGGAGCTGAGCCATGACCCTGCGAAGTCTGATCTTAACCGCCGCCGCCGTGCTTTTGCTCGCCCGCCCGGCCGCCGCCATCGAGGTCCAACGGGTGACCAGCCCCGGCGGCCTGGAGGCCTGGCTGGTGGAGGACCACACCAATCCCATCATCTCCGTGCAATTCGCCTTCCGCGGCGGCGCCGGGCTCGATCCCAAGGGCAAGGAGGGGTTGGCCAACCTGGCCGCCTCGACCATGGACGAGGGGGCCGGCGAGTTGGACAGCCAAGCTTTCCAGCAGACCCTGGAGGACAAGGCGATCCGGCTCCGGTTCGACACCGGCCTGGATACCTTCGGCGGCCGCCTGCAGACCCTGGTGAAGCACCGCGACGAAGCCTTCCGGCTTTTGCAGCTGGCGCTGACCCGGCCGCGCTTCGATGCCGAACCGCTGGAGCGCATCCGCATGCAGATCCTGGTCGGCCTGAAGCGCGACGAGGAGAACCCCCGCAGCCTGGCCGGCAAGGCGCTCCGCGAGGCCCTGTTCGACGGCCACCCCTACGGCCGGCCCGTGGACGGCACCCCGGCCAGCGTCAAGGCCGTCGGCGCCGAAGACCTCCGGGCCTTCGTCAAGCGCCGCATGGCCCGCGACAATCTGGTGGTGGGCGTGGTCGGCGACATCACGCCGGAGCAACTGGCGGGCCTTCTGGACCGGACTTTCGGGGATTTGCCGGAAAAGGCGGCGCCGTGGAAGCTCAATGAGCGGGTGCCGCTCACCGACGGCCGCACCATCGTCGTCGACAAGAACGTGCCGCAAAGCGCCATCCTGTTCGCCGACAGGGGCCTGAAGCGCGAGGACCCGGATTTCTACTCGGCCTACGTCATGAACTACGTGCTCGGCGGCGGCGGCTTCACCTCCAGGCTCTATGGGGAGGTTCGCGAGAAGCGCGGCCTCGCCTATTCCGTCTACACCGGGCTCAGCCCGCGCGACGCGGCCGCCATCACCATGGGCGGCGCCGGCACAGCCAACGCCCGGGTCGGGGAGACCCTGAAAGTGGTACGCCATGAGTGGGCCAGGATGGCCGAGGCCGGCGTCACGGAAAAGGAGCTTGCCGACGCCAAGACCTATCTCACCGGCGCCTTCCCGCTCCGCTTCTCGGCCAGCGGCCGAATCGCCCGTATCCTGGTCGGCATGCAGTTGGATGAACTGGGCATCGACTACCTGGACAAGCGCAACGGCTTCATCACCGCCGTGACCCGCGCCGACATCGCCCGGGTGGCGAAAAAGCTCTTGGACCCCAAACGCTTGGTCACCGTCGTCGTCGGCCGTCCGGAAGGTGTTGCCGCGACGCCCTGAGGGCGCCCCTTGGGCGGCTTTCTGTGGGTCGCGGCCTCTGGTAATCTGAGCGGCAGACACCAGCCGCCGGAAAGCCCCGGAGACCGCATGATCCCAATCACCGACACCCCCGCCTGGAAGGCTCTCGAGGCCCATCGCCGCGAGATCGATGGTCTCGGACTGAAGGATCTGTTCGCCGCCGATCCGGACCGGTTCCAATCACTTTCCTTCGACCTGCCGGGCCTAGTTTTGGACGTATCGAAAAACCGGCTGACGGCGGAAACCCTGGCCCTGTTGATGAACCTGGCCGACGCGGCGGGCGTCGAGTCCTGGCGCGAGCGCCTGTTCTCCGGCGAGACCGTCAACGCCACCGAGGGCCGGGCCGTCCTGCACCCGGCGCTGCGCGACACGTCAGGGCTGGTCGCCGCCGACGTGGCGGACGATGTGGCCGCCGTCGATGCCCGGCTCGAGGCCTTCGTCGGCGAGGTGCGGGCCGGCCCCGTCACCGACGTGATCAACATCGGCATCGGCGGCTCCCACCTGGGCCCGCAACTGGCGACCCGGGCCCTGGCCGGCGGCATCGACGGGCCCCATGTCCATTACGTCGCCAACATCGACGGCTGTGACTTGGAACCCTTGCTGCACCGCCTCGACCCGGCGACCACGCTGGTCCTGGTGGCTTCCAAGACCTTCACCACGGCGGAGACCATGGCCAACGCGGCGACGGCCCGCGACTGGATCGCGGCGCGGTTGGGGGAAGACGCCGTGGCCGATCATTTCGCGACGCTTTCCACCAACACGGACGCGGTTACCGATTTCGGTATATCCGAGAGTTCCATGTTCCCCTTCTGGGACTGGGTCGGCGGGCGGTTCTCGCTGTGGTCGGCCATCGGCCTGTCGACGGCGCTGGCCATCGGCTGGGAGGGCTTCACCGAGATGCGGGCCGGCGCCCACGACATGGACCGGCATTTCATCGAGGCGCCGCTCGCCCGCAACCTGCCGGTGGTCCTGGCCCTGGTTGGGGTATGGAACGTCAACTTCCAAGGGCACGGGGCCCGCGCCGTGGTGCCCTACGATGAGCGGCTCGCCGATCTGCCGGCCTTCCTGCAGCAGCTCGAGATGGAGAGCAACGGCAAGGCGGTGACCCGGGACGGCGCGCCCGTTTCCACGGCGACGGCACCGGTCGTCTTCGGCCTCACGGGCACCGGTGCCCAGCACGCCTTCCACCAGTTGCTGCACCAGGGCCCGAACCCGATCCCGGTGGATTTCATCGCCGCCGCCCGGCCGGGCCACGGCATCGCCGGCCGCCACGACGCGCTCATCGCCAACATGCTGGCCCAGGCGGAAGCGCTGGCCTTCGGCACCGACGGCGAGGCGGACTCGCACCGAGTCTGCCCCGGCGACCGGCCGTCCACCACCATCCTCATGGACGCGCTCGGTCCCCATCGCCTCGGCCTGCTGCTCGCTCTCTTCGAACACAAGGTGTTCGTCGAGGGGGTCATCTGGGGGATCAACAGTTTCGACCAGTTCGGGGTCGAATTGGGCAAGAAGCTGGCCGGACCGCTGAGCCGGGACACGGCCGGTGGCGCCGTGGCCGGTGATTACGACTCCTCCACCGCCGGCCTGTTGTCACGCTACCGGACCTGGCGGGACGAAGCCCCGTGACGCTGCGCCGCCTCCCGGAAACCCTGGTCAACCGCATCGCCGCCGGCGAGGTGGTGGAACGGCCCGCCTCGGCGGTAAAGGAACTGGTGGAGAACGCCATCGACGCCGGTGCGGCGCGCATCGACGTCACCGTCCAGGACGGCGGCCAGACGCTCATATCGGTGGCCGACGACGGCCGCGGCATGAGCCCCGACGAGATGACCCTGGCCGTCGAGCGCCACGCCACCTCCAAGCTTCCCGACGACGACCTGATCCATATCCGGCACCTGGGTTTCCGAGGCGAGGCGCTGCCGTCCATCGGCGCCGTCAGCCGGCTGGCCATCACCAGCCGCCCGAAAGACGCATCCGAGGCCTGGCGCCTGGAGGTGGAGGGCGGCGTGGTCGGGACGCCCCGGCCGGCGGCCCATCCGCCGGGCACCCGGGTCGAGGTCCGGGACCTGTTCTTCGCCACCCCGGCCCGGCTCAAGTTCCTGAAGACCCCGCGCACGGAAATGAACCAGGTGACGGAGACCGTGAAACGCCTGGCCATGGCCCATCCGGGGATCGGTTTCAGCCTTTCCGACGGGAGCAGGCGGCGCCTGGACCTGGCGCCGGAGCAGGGCGAGCTGTTCGCGGCCCGCCTGGGGCGTTTCGGTGCGGTCATGGGCCGGGACTTTCCCGACAACGCGCTCAGGATCGACGCCGAGCGGGACGGCATCACGCTCACGGGCTACGCCGGGCTCCCCACCTTCAACCGGGGTAACGCGGCCCTGCAGTTCCTGTTCGTCAACGGCCGCCCGGTGAACGACCGCATGCTGTTCGGGGCGCTTAGGGGCGCCTACCGGGATTTCCTGGCCTCCGACCGCTATCCGGTGGTGGCGCTGTTCGTCGCGGCGCCGCCGGAGATGGTGGACGTCAACGTGCACCCGGGGAAGACCGAGGTGCGGTTCCGCGATGCGGCCTCCGTCCGCGGCCTGATCGTCGGCGCCATCAAGCACGCCCTGGCCGAGGCCGGCCACCGGGCGGCGACCACCGTGGCCGAAGCCGCCTTGGGCGCGGTGCGCAGGGAAGGGGCGCCGCTGCCCTTGGTGGGTCGGGGCGGCGCGTTTCCCCAGGCCCCGGCCCATGTGCCCAGCGGCCTGGCCGAGGAGGCGGCCCGCTTCCACGCGCCCCTGCCGGGCCTGGCGGCGGCGCCGGCGGCCCGCATGGAAGCGGAACCGGCGGTGGAAGCCGACACCGCCGACTATCCCCTCGGCGTCGCCCGCGGCCAACTGCACGAAACCTATATCGTCGCGCAGACCGCCGACGGCCTGGTCATCGTCGACCAGCACGCGGCCCACGAACGCCTGGTGGAGGAGCGCATCAAGCGCGCCCTGGCCGCCGACGGCGTCGCCCGCCAGGGCCTGCTCATTCCAGAGGTGGTGGAACTGGACGAGGCGGCGGCGGAGCGCCTCCTGGCCCGGGCGCCGGAACTGGCCGAACTGGGCCTCGCCGTGGAGGCCTTCGGCGCCGGCGCCGTGGTGGTCCGCGAGACGCCGGCTTTACTTGGAGAAACCGACATCCAGGGCCTGGTCCGGGACCTGGCCGACGACCTGGCCGATTTGGAGGACGCCATCGCCCTGAAGGACCGCATCGGCGAGGTCTGCGCCACCATGGCCTGCCACGGAAGCGTCCGCGCCGGGCGCAGGCTCAACGGCGACGAAATGAACGCGCTCTTGCGCGAGATGGAGGCGACGCCGCACTCCGGCCAATGCAGCCACGGCCGGCCCACCTACGTGGAACTGAAACTCAACGACATCGAGAAGCTGTTCGGGCGGCGGTGAGACGGTGCTCTTTGCGGGCCTCGCACGGCGGGTTTATAGTCGCTCATACAACCCAGGAGATATTTTTGGCCAACGAAGACAAACCCGAGGGCTGGACCAAGGAAGAATACCTGGCTTATCTCCGGCGTCCTCCGGATGAGCGAAACACGGAATCGAACGTGGAGAAGGGGCTTTTTTGGTCCTTTAGCCTTATTCCCGAAGTCATATTTGGATTGGTTCTGGCCTTTATCGCTGCTGGTATTGCGGTATATCGGTTGGTTCTCAGTTGAGGCAGCGTGTCGGGTCAGTGCCGGCAATGAAGATAGGGGCGCACGTCCTCACCCCCACCCCGGCCCTCCCCCATCAAGGGGGAGGGAGAAAAAAACTGCCGATCAACTTGAGTTCCCTCCCCCCTTGTGGGGGAGGGTTAGGGTGGGGGGGTCGGATTCAATTATACCAATCTGCAAAAACAATCATTGATGGGCCCAATCGCGTAGCCCGATGGACATGATCCTCCACGGCTGATCGACGAGTTGGTTCCATGCGAAGCAGCAGTGATCGAGGATGTCGTTGTAGGATT
>Ga0209568_1000459_pt1 | contig 14093 bp, 5 predicted proteins | sample WorMetOlspDAHAB2_FD_187406 | JGI IMG/M metagenome (GOLD analysis project Ga0209568, IMG submission 187406) | Marine gutless worms symbiont microbial communities from Max Planck institute for Marine Microbiology, Germany - Olavius sp. DAHAB.2... ...
CAGTCGAGTGTCCGGATCGGTAAGCAGACTGAAACTCACTGAAATTGCCGGTCGACATCACGTGCGGCCTTAAACGACGGAGCGCCAACTTCTCCAGTATCTTTGACATCGTGCTCAGGTTCGTGATCGGCCGGTAGTTCGCCATGTCACATTGATCTAGTCCAGGCTTCTTCAACAAGGGAGTGACTCGACCTTGCTTTAGTGCTGATGGAAAAACGCCACTGCTGAAAGACATATTCGCCAGTCTGGTGATGAGCGGCGCCATGATACCGACAGTAGACTTCAGCATGGTGGTAGGCATGAAGTCGACAGGCGACGACTTAGCAGGCATGGACCGTATCAGGTTCACGACCTCGTCGACGGTCACTTCTGACAATTCGTGCAACAGGCACGAGGCATGACGCGGTGTTGTGCGATGATGATACGCTGGGGCCGTTGACAGGCGTGAGTTGACCGTGTCTGCAATCCTCTTCAGCTTGTCGTGGAAGAATCGACCGAAATCGTCACACAGCTTGGACGCGTGTTGTGGACTGACTGGTGGTGGACGGTCATCCGAGTGCAGAAGTTCTTTCGCCAGACGCCAAGTTGCTTTCTGGTTTCCTGCAACCTCAGTCAGTTGTTTGGTGTAGAATTCGCTCCTCGAAGCGTTGATCTCGGCAAGAATGCATCTACACAATCAGTAGATGGGTGAGGTTAACTACGTCAAAAATTACGTCATTGTCGCATAGTAAACATTACGTTGAAACATTTAACTAATTTTCTGCCTATTGGCACAAATGTGATTGTGTAGATGCATTCCACAGCTTCCAGTCGTCGAAATAGTGGTGTGGGGCGCATTGCCAATTTGTACAGCGTTGCCCCGCCCGTGTGGCGTAGCGTGTCGCTAACCATGTGGTTAGCTGTCGAAAATGGTAAAATCTTGCTTTTTCTGATACAAGCACGCCGTTTTCAACATATACTCAGTTAAATGCACTGATTAAAATGAGATATGGTGGCAAAGCCTGCAGTTTACAGAAAGCGAGAAAAACGGGGTACAAAAACTACCCATTTTGCAGCTTCTGTGACCTATAATTTGGGGGGGGGGGTTGGATTGCGTTGTGGTCAGCTGTGGTGCTTGTAGTTAGAATTGGAGGGGTGTATGGAGTGACAATTATCATTAATTATCATTTTATTCAGTTAGTATTAAATATTCTATGTGTGGTATAATATGTGACATCAATTACTGCGTGTGTCAAATATACATAACCCATTCCTAGATCATGTTTATTTGGTCATCTTTTCTTTTAAGGGGCCAACACGGAATTGATTTTTGATTACAAAAGCACATTAACTGGAATAGGCAAAAGGAGTTTTGTTGACAGTTTCGTTATTAACACTCTTTAGTTTCAATATTTCAATATTATATATTTGATGGATATCTAGGCATCAGCTTCACCCTTTTTACAACTTGGCTTTGCTTTGGACGTTTTCAAGCACGCTTAGATCACTAGGTGGCATCACTGTTAGCTGATAACTTTGAAATGCTGCAAGTTGCTTAAATGCTGTTAGACTGTTATGTGCATACTAGAGTCTGGGGAGCGCTGTAAGTATTCCTGGTAGATCCAGCGGCCAAACAGATGTCCTGTGCGGTTCTGCCTGAAAGTTGTTTCACTCGTTTCATGTGCACAGGTGATTCTGCCAAATATGGGGTAGCAAAACTTTCACTTTGGGGACATCGTCTCCAAATGTCCCTCACTGGCTACGGACCTGCAAAATACTGCCTGGTATCATTTGGAATAACCATACAGGAACGCAATCAGTGATTATTACAGATAACAGACAGCATTAGTAGATATAACATGTACTGTCAGCAGTATATAACACTACCCTAGCTTCATCTTCTGGGAACCCCAGACGCCCAAACGCCCAGTCAGCTCTGACCCCTCCGTATTAAATCCTATTTTACAGGGGAACATTACAAAAATAGGCTTACACTAATTTATTTTTCTTCAGTTTCTGGACATTTCATCCCAAAAACCTATACCGGGCTTCACTCAGGATCCTTCTCCCAGCCCATGGCGTGCATCCGCCAAAGCCAATGAAGCATCGCACTTCATTTCCAGAATATGGACGCTGCTGCTCCCGGGGGATTTCTGTTCCCAGACTAGGTCCCCTTTTTACAATTCCTGGATCCTCCTGTGCAAACCCTTGGGTACACCTGCAGATGGCGATCAGAGGCGTTGTGCCATTGAGGCACTTGAGGCATGTGCCCCCCAGAAGGGCCCAGATAGTATTGCGACTGTGGTTAATAGTTTAAAGAACTGAGTTAAGAGTATCACTCAGTGCATAATCAGCTTACAGCAACATAGCATTTATAAGATAAAGACGGTAAATATACACAAACACATTTTTCCAGACCGGTATTCGAACCCCAGACCTTCGGCAGTCCAGCATGAAAATCCCAGTCCCCCTCACGCAGTTTGATGTTTCATTTCCTGAAAAGCTCCTAATGATTGTTGCTACTAGAGGCGAGATTTTTAGCCTGAAATTTACCAAATACTGTTTGGTGGCCATGCTCTGTCCGACCCGCTGGGTATTCCCAAAAGTGCTTCTTAGACTCCCTAGTCGCAATAAGGGGGCCTACTTCTAAGAGGAGGGGAGGGAAAAGAAGGGAGATGAGGGGACGGGAAGGACACGGAAGAGGAGGAAAATGGGAGAGAAGGAAAAGGGCAGAGGAAGGGGAAGCGAAGGGTCGAAGGCGAAGAGAAGAACTGGTGCCCTCCCCCACATGACTTGTTTGCACAACGCCCCCGGACGATTTAGGGTCAGCGAGGTGGAAGACCCATGCAGGGGGTCCGAGAGCAAAGCCCAGGGGGTCTGGAGACTGTCCCCAGAAGATGACGCAGAATGTTAGATACATGTGCAAATTTTAACTTTATCACGCAGAAAATTTTAGATTTAATGCAGGATGGTCATGTAGGCTGGGCAATGATGGGCATTAGTTGAAAAAGTAGTTAAACTAAACTGTTTCTCAACTAATTTTTAGTTAAACTTTTAGTTGAACTATTTAAAAAATTAGCTCAACTAAACTGAATTAAAGTAGTTAAACTAAAAATTATTTCCAACGTTTTTTTTTCACACGCACAAGTTCTGCAATGCAAACAGCAGCAATACAGCCTCACAGGCAGTCTGTAACGTCTATTGTCTACTGCCAGTATGCCACCAACGGCCTGACAAGCTCCTATGTTATCAGAAAAGTTTTTAGTGCTTGTGAATCGATCTAAAGAATATGTGCATGTCAAGCGTTTTGTCCTGCATCCCGTCTAGCAGTCAACACTTTTGCAGATGCACTGAAGTCTCAAAAAATAGTTATTTAAAACTAGTTAAACTTTAAGTTACAAATTTTTTTGTTAACTAGTGCCCATCACTGACGCTGGGACGTTATAAGCTTCTGGGAAGGCCGGCTTTGGCAGCCCAAGGAGCAGATGGCCGGTCAGCCCCCTTGAAGCGTCCCCGGCATACAACATTTGCAAGATCTTTCAGCTAACCACATTTCACGCTGACGTCAGTGTGCGTGCGTGCACTTCCTGTCGGCTATTTGTGATCACAAGCAAAGAGAAGGGTGTGGTCGCTTGAGTTATTGGATACTGTTGCTAAGCACCATTTCGTACAGAAAATATATGTTTTAAGTGAGTAAATTCATTCTACGTTGACAAAACTTCATAACGACGAACTTCCATCAGTTAAAGCAGCCAGTTTAGTTAACTACAGGGTGGACCAAAAAAGTAAGTCTATAAGTGTAATGTTGGTAGACAACACTATTTGACCACTGTAAGTATGCTATAGGGTTAAGATTAGTGTAGTTTAAATCGTATTAAAAATCGCCAGTGCGGCTACATTTCTCATCAATTTTGAGTATAAAATGAGCACAAGAATGTTATTAGTGTGTATTAATTATTCTATGTGTGACCTAATTTGTGACTCATCAGCTGCTGTGTTTGAAGCTGCGACCTGGGTAAAGTCAATGTATATAACAAAATCATGATTTAAAACCAGAAAAAAATATAAAATATGGAAATCAAAGGAATTTTTACATAAATCTCCATCTAATAGATGGTTTAGGAATGGAATTCACAGTTTGCTAAAACGAGCGGATGCCAGAGGAAGCGCTGACATCATTTACCGTATTTGACGCATATCGCTATTTTGTAGGTCAGGCATAGTTATTGATGTCAAAAAATAGGTCGCGCAGGCAATATTTAATACCAACGGATAATATTATAGAACTTGATAATTTCTTTATTTTGACGAAGACATCTTATCTCATTGGCAGACTTTAATACGATTTAACACATTTTTTTGATAATTTGGTAGTGGCTTACTTTTTTGGGCCACCCTGTATGTCGTATTAGCAAGTGTGTACACGTACGAACAGTTCGTATCGTACCGTTCAATTACTGGCCACGGGTAAAATGCGGACTGCGGATTTGCGCAACATACAATAGGTAAGCATGAGAATGCTAACAAAACCCTAAACCGAACCCTATCTCTAACCCTATTTACCCGTTGTAAGGTCCGAATTTTTCCGGAGGCCGTAACTACTGGGTATTGGTTCCTGAAGCTGCAGATGTTTCGTTGCTGACAGGGTTAGTGTTCTCTGAATATTGCAAGATTGTGTTTACCTCGTCAACTCGTCACTGGCAAATCTCAGAAATAGGTAATCGGACAAACCATCTCGCGGAGTCGCGGTCAGTCAAGTCGCGGACTCGCCGGACTGGTCAACTCGCAGAAATGTTTGATGAAAAATTTAGAGTACAGAAACAGTCTATAAGTGTAATGTTGGTAGACAACACTATTTGACCACTGTAAGTATGCTATAGGGTTAAGATTAGTGTAGTTTAGTTTTCAAATATAGACTAAAACGTTCTTATCATACATAGGTCGTACAACTAGCACACACTGCCGACTGCAGCCAGTGCCTCTAAACTCTTCGCGGGTAAGGTGTCCGCTATGGGTCAACCAACCAGGCCAACTCAACCTTCCATCTCATCGGGGTCGGTAAATAAGTAGTAATTCTTGTAATTTCATGGTTTACGGGGTGGAGACCATTAAACGCCAGACCAAAGCTGCGCGTGTGGTTGTTTGGTTGCAAGCCCGTGTGTGCGGGCTTAGCCTACAGCCTATAGGCTGCTAGTCAGCTCTGTCTGTAACGTATAGCGCTGCAGCAGCTGCAGTTGCCGCTTGTGGTGCTACTTAAGTGTTATGCCTTTACCCGTACCTTTACTTTTATCGGGCTATCCTTGATATGTTTGTCTGTGTGTTTTGTGTTACCATGGAAAAGTAGGCACAGGGTTAAGATTGATGGGCCAATATGGAACTTGGACAATTTGACAATACCGGTCAATTTGACTAGTTTACGAATTATCCAGTCCACGAGTTCGCGAGTCTGCGAATTGGCTAACCATCGAGTTACTGTGAACTGGAAAGAGTTCCATTTTGGTCCACCCGTCTAATCCTTACCTTAACCCTAACCTGACACCTGTCCATGGAAACAGAAAAGATATATAACGAAATCTCTGCCGTTTAAGTTGGATTCAGCAACTTCACGAACCAATCTTTTGACCCAGTGGTTACGGCCTCCGGTAAAATGCTGTCTGTGGATCACAGAATGGCTAAATAGGGTTAGAGTTAGGGTTGTGTTAAGGTTAGAGTCTCCGTTAGGGTTGTGGTTCGGGTTAGGGTTCTGTCAGCATCCACATGCTGACCAACTGAATGTTCCGCTAATACGCAGTCCGAATTTTACTAATGACCAGTGATGCTAGCTGTGCGTACGTATCGTATCGTCGTATACACACGAAGTTTTGTCAACGTAGAATGAATTTACTCACTCATACAGATATTTTGTATACGAAACGGTGCTTAGCAGCAGTATCCAACATCTCTTGCTTGTGATCACAAATTGCCGACAGGAAGTGCAGCACGTGTGTAAAGGCCCAATAGCACAACGCTGATCAAAAATGATTGCCTTAAATAACGAATATAAATAAAACGCATACGTACGAGCACCGAACTGACTGTTTTCGAAGCATTTGAACGATTTGCGTCGATCAGGAACTACAGGAAGCAATCTTTGTCGTTTGAGTCGTCATCGAAATCTTCAGCCACCATTTTGTTTATGTTCACGTCAGCATTGCTACGTCTGGATAGTCAGTACCGAGCCTGACTAACTTTACGCCCGAACTTAAGCCCAGACTAGCGCTACGACGTCGTCATGCATACCGACTTTGCACGCTAATCTGGCGGAAGTCGATTTTAGTCCCGGACTAGCACTTAACGACCGCTTCGTGCATACGGGCCCTGTCGTAGCGCGTCGCTGTTGTCCGGGAACGCGCATGGCACGCGAGGCGGAAGCAGATGGGATGTGATTGTGGAAAGAGAATGAAGCTGAGCGATTGACCGGATTAGTCACTATATTTTGTACATTTGTAAATAACGTTTATCAATTGACTGGCTGCTTCTGGCAATATAAAGCTACCAAGGACAACAATAACGTGACAGCTCTCATCTGAGCTGAGATCAGACGAGTAAGGTTCCGATGAACGAGAAACGTCACCACTTGTCGGCAGCGCAACGGATGTAAACCCGCGACGAGTCTCGAGCCATAACTACAGTTCGACGTGTCAGCAGTACAAACGAGCGTGCAACAGCCACGTCCGAATCTGAACACTGAGTCGATTGGTTCAGCGACCGACGAGCGACGTGAACTACGACATACGACGGTGGACAATTGGCCTGAGGCACAAGGCGACGCACTGATCGACGACTGGTGGATCGAAGACGAACCACACCGGTCGCTTGCGACGACTGCAACAAGCGTGAGCGATCTTGACGGCAAGTATTTCTGTATTGCCGTGTTTGTATAGATTGCGTACTATTATGTGTTTTTGTTGGGCTTGTACCTAACGATTTCGCTTATTTTGGTCATCTCTTATGATGTAGTAATGTAGCTATGACGTCCTACACTAAGCGTACTGTCGCCGAGTTGAAACAGTTGTGTGAAGAGAGACATTTTGTTTGGTGGCACAAGCCAGCGTTGATGCAAGCATTACGTGATTATGATGAAACTCACGATGACAATGATTGAGTGTCTCCTCCTTCCCATCGTCAGAGAACAGGCTTGTTATTAGTAGCAGAGAGGGGGAATTGCAATTTGAACTTTTTTCAATTATACGTTTGAGAGGCTTCTGCAAAAAAAGCCAGATGCATAATGTATATGTGTGTAATTTTGATTCGAAGACCAGTGGTGGGAATAAGGCGCAAATTCCACTTGGCTCGACTCGACTCGACTCGACACGTTCGACTTTGTCGAGCCAGTCGAGCTCGTCGTGTCGAGCGAGTCGAGCCAAGTGGAATTTGAGCTTAAGCCTTCAGCGACGGCACCTGCGCCACGTCTAATGCACCGAAACCGTTATCATGCCCGACAGTTACTAAATCACGTGATGTACGAGCTTGTTGGATCTGTGGGGCTATAACAATCATCTGTCAGATGCATGCCCTAAAATGCTTTCAATGCTTTGCACCAGTAGCGGTAAGCATCGTGAACCAAATGTATGTTGTAATGGGAAATTAGCATCTGGACTGTATACCTCATGTGAGTTGAATACAGCCTTAATACATCGATGTGCAGTACTTTTTTCCGTTATATTTAAAATCCAGGGAGTCGATGGGGCTACGGGATTCAGGAAACCACGGACCAGGTTTGGTCAACGGAGCACTGGTTTCCGAAAATGCAATCGTCCAGGAAAATACGTGTATTGCAAAAGGGGGATTTGCCAAACGAAATGTCAGCCATAAACTGCCAGTGGCAAGAAAGTTTATACGTGGCCCACATTTTGGTTTTGATGATATGGCATTGATCGCAACATCGGAAATGGTTTGTTTAAGCAACAACCCTAACTGACAAACGTGTTGAGTATAAAACCGTTAATGGACATAAGTCAGCGAGAACTCGGGTCAGATGATAACCCACACGTTAACCGAGTCGCAACGTCAATCGGCGGCGGCAGTGATTAATAATGATGAGTAACAAGACACCCAGCCGTAGCTGACGCACCGGCGGGGGCGACGAAATCGATATGGTGATGACACGCACATTAGCGACTAGCGAGCAATCTGCCGACAGGTGATAAATGAAAATGCGAAAACATGCGCCGGTGACGACTTGACTGATCGAAAACCGTACGTCGGACCCGCCGGGTGAGGACGCAAAGGTCTCAGAGGTCACTAATGATCTTTCGGTAAACGACACCGTAGGACAACTTGCACAACAAATTGGCAAAATTTACATTTCTGACAGTGAACCGGAAATCGCACAGACTGATGGGATTACATCAGCGGAGTTTCGAACTGCCCAACTAAACGATCTCGCACTGAGAAACATGTGGGTTCGTGCAGAAACTGCAACTCTGACTTTTGCGTGATAAATGGTCTGCTGTACAAAGGAGCACCAGCGCACATTATTACAGCGCTCGAGCGTGTTTTAGTGCTGCCTGGCCCCTATATTCAGGAAGTAAAAAAAGTTGGGAGGCCATTTCGGTGCGAGAAAACCAGTGATCGTTTGAGCGCGCTGTACTATTTTCCCAAGATGAGAGATTTGGTCAAGCTCTATGTCAGGTGTTGCAAACAATGTCAAATAGTGGCGCCGAAACGTCTAAGAGAGGCAACCTCTGCAACCAATTGACATTATGTATGCGCACCAGTTTGAAGACATCTGTGTTAATGTGATGGGAAAAAGTAAGCCACTGTCACTAATCATCATTAAATCGTACTAAAACCCGCCATTATGGCTAGATTTTTTCATAAATTTCGAATACAAAATGAGCGCAAGAATACCATAAGTCTGTATTAAATATTCTATGTGTGACCTAATTAGTGACGTCGTCACTTGCTCTGTTTGAAGCTGCGATACAGGTAAAATCAACGCATCTGATTAGATCACGCTTGAAAACCAGAAAAATGAAGAAAATATGGAAATAAATGAAACTGATGCCAGAGGAAGTGCTGACATCGTTTACCATATATGACGCATATCGCCAGTTTGCGGGTCAGGCATAGTTATTGAGTTCAGAAAGTAGGTCACGCATTGAATATCTAATACCAACGAACAACATTATAGCGGTTGATTCATACTTTAATTTGACAGATAAATCTAATCTCACTGACAGGCTTTAATGCGATTCAATACGATTTGGTAATGGCTTACGTTTTTGGGCCACCCTGCAGTCGTACTCGTTAGCTCGCTTTGCGACCTCCTGCGAAGGAAGCAGAGGGCGTGTGATCAAGTTATGATCACAAATTTCCACTCATAAAATTTAGAAGATCCGAAGAACGTAAACAAAAAAGATCACCTAACTGCACAATGTCGCCAAATTAAACAAATAGAGCGAATATGTGTTACCACAACTGAAACCATTGACACCTGTGATTACACGCCATGTAACTTTCAGTTCGTGGCCCGAGTACTCGATATCGAATACCTAATCGCCGCTTAGCTGTAAATGTTTTCATTGCATAGCGCTGGACTTTATTTTCCCATTAGGCCTACTATCGATAGTACACAGATTGTCTTCATTAATGTACAGCAGATTCAGATCCTGACAGCCCTTCATGCCCAGGATTGCGCGGTCATGAGTGGCGGCGACATAGAAATCCATACGCTTACGTTTGTCGGAACGTGGATTCCGCACACTTGCGGTCAACATGCCTAGGGTTTTCAGTTCAGTGCATCGAACATAGTCAGACGCGCTTCGGCCGGTCTGAGTGATGAGTCGTCAGGTGAGGGTCGATTTACACATCGGAAAATGGCTGCATGTTAACTGTGAAACCACAGTCTAGCATCAAACGTCATTGGCTACGCCAGCCACCGCGAGGTGCCAGTCCCACAGTCTGCAGCCGCTGCCGCCGCGGCTGAGGGACCGCTGACGAAGAAACCATTGATGAGCAGTACGCCGATCTCTTCACAGGAGTTGGGAGGGCGAGGAGCATTTCGAAGTGGATCCCACAGTGCCTCCAGTACAGATGCCCCTATGCCGCCTGACAGTACACGTCAAGGACCGAGTCAAGAAAGAACTCGACTTTCTGTGCAAGCAGGGTATAAATTGAGCCCGCCACTGCTTTGACACCATGGGTCTCAGCTTTACTCGTCGTAAACAAGCCAAATGGCGACCTCAGGATATGCTTCGACCTTAGGATATGCACCTGAACTCCGTGTTGAAGCGCAGCATCTACATAATGCCGACCATTGATGACGTGCTGCCACGGCTTAAGAACTCGAAGGTATTCAGTATAGCAGTCTTCAATCACCTTTGTTTGGACGACGAATCAGCGTCAAAACTTCGAGTTCTAAGCGCCCTTTGGACGCTACAGATGGAGACGTTTGTGTTTTGGCATCAGTCCAGCGCCAGAAATATCCCAGGCCAAGGTGCATAAAGTTTTAGAGGGTTTGAATAGAGTAGCATGCATCACTGACGATATTTTTATATCGTCAGCTGTGGCGACACTATGGAAGAAGCCACAGTTGATCATGACAGTAATATGACCGCATTCTTGAGCCGCTGCTGTGAATGCGACCTACACCCAAACAAAGAGAAGTTGCAGATCAATCGCACACAACAACTTTCATTGGGCACGAGCTCACGAGAGAGGGCCTGCGACCGGACAGAAGAAAGATCAAAGTCATCAACGACATGCCCGTCATGCCGCCGCCGACCGACCGACCAGCCTTGATGCGCCTTTTAGGATGGCGACGTACCTAGCTAAATTTGTGCCTAACTTCAGCGAAGTTACAGCCAAACTATTGTCCAAGGACGTAGAGCACAGGTGGGACGACACCATACACTGTGCAGCTCTACGCAAGATCAAGGACATGCTGATGACGTCACCGGTGCTACGTTACTATGACGTCAGCAAGCCACTCTTGATACAGTGCGACCCGTCTTCATATGGACATGGCGCTGCCATGATTATTGACAGTCAGCCTGTAGAATATAGCTGAAGGTCCATGACGCACACCTACAAGAATGGGCGCAAACTGAAAAATAACTTTTGTCGATTTGTTTCGCTACGGACCGGTTTCATACGTACGTTTATGGGCGCCAGGACATAATCGTGGAGACTGACCACCGCCCTCTGATCGCAATCATGAAGAAATCTCTCGCGACGGCACCAAGCGCCTTCAACGAATGCTGCTGCGTCTGCAAAAGTAGGCCTACTCATTTAAGTTGGTTTACAAGCCAGGCAGCCAGATGGTAATAGCAGACACTCTATCCCGGCACCGCTGTTCGATAGATCGTCAGCGGAATTTAAAGGAGACATCGCAGCGTTCGTTAGCCGACGCAGAACAACAAGACCTGCTACGCATGGTTGCATGACACCGGCCATCATTGAGCTGATAAAACGAGCTGCAGCTGTCGACGATAAGTATCAGCTGTTACGGCAGCAGTTCGCTATCGGGTGGGCGGAGTTGCCCGCTGAGTTTACAACCTTTGCCGACGAATCGGTCGAGTGCGACGACCTAGTTTTTACAGGCCAACGCGTTGTCGCAAGGGAGCGCGTCGTGTGCAGAGATAGTACAACGTATAGGCTACACTCGTCGCACACTCTTGATACAGTGCGACCAGCAATCGTGAAGCAAAGGTCTTTTACTCCTGAATGACTGCGGACGTCAAGAAAATCGTAAACAGCTGCGTAGTCTGCTCCGAACATGACTCAGCAACGGTGAATGAACCCGCCCACTTACAGTGTCATCCAATTACCTTGCATCCCCCTGCTTTTTAAAAAGTACAATGACCAAAAATCGTACTGGCGGATGGTGGTGATGTCAACGAATCTACCTGAGTGGGTACGTTGAAGACGGGCACGGCAGCGTCCTCCTCTCTCTGTCAGCGATACTGTGCGTACCCGTTGGGACAGCAAAAAAACCATGGGAGAAAGCCGAAGTTATTAAAGTACTCCCATACCGCTCGTGTCAGCTTAAGTTCGAAAACAATACAACACGCTGCCGGACTGATATTACAGGCTCCGCCCTGAAAGCCAGTCCGGTGCCAGAATCTCAAGGGGATGGGTCGTGTGGAGCGCATTGCCAATTAGTACAGCGTGTGGCGTAGCGCGTCGGTGTGATCGTAGAGAGAGAGAAGGAAGTCGAGCGATTGACCGGACTGCCATGCGGCATGTCCGAACTTTGTACATTTGTATATTTACAAATATACAAATTTGTTGTAAATTTTATTTACAACAGTACCTGTTGTAAATAAAAGTTTATCAGTTATAGTGCCTTATACTTGCCGCTTCTGGCAACATAAAGCTACCAAGAACAATAAACGTGACAGCTTAGACGAGCAAGGTGATGATGAACGAGAAGCATCACCACGGGTGGAAACATGACAATTAACTTGTACCGCTAAAAGAAACGGTAGGCTACATCACCAATTATTGTCGAAGTCGATGAAATTGGCAATGAGCTGCAAAATATCACACGGAATTTATCACATAGTTACGCACAGTGGCCATAATAAAAAATGAAAACAGTGGAATTTTGATTTTTTTATAAAAAAAACAACGTAAAGTTATGCTTTGAGTGACAGTCGCTAATAGAACGGTACTTAGGTACGTGCTGAGTAAATCTCTTTTTCTGATATTTGCAAGTTTTTATGCCTTAAAATGCTTTTGTTAAAAGCATTTAACTGCAGTTTTGTACATTGATCGTGTTGCGTGGCGACAACACGATTAGTCACATGCCGTTGAAAATAAGCCTTTTTCCCGAATGTATGTGCACCCAAAATACTAGGCCTACGTATAGGACACGTTACAAACATAGTTAACTTAAGGTGTGATCAGAGCGCCCAACTTAACTCGACTCAACTGACCTCAACTTGTGACCTTACACTTTCACTTTCACATCACATGGCTGGGTCAATGGGTCGTCGAGCGAGAGACTCGGGATGAGAAACGAATTCGGCTGATCGAGATAGAAGTCGTCGAATGTCGCCGGTAGTTCGGTTCATCAGAAAATTTCATTTCAGCTATCACTCAGTGGTACGTAACTGGCTTCGCTGCTCAGTTGTCGGGGTTTCGTCGTCTTTCTGGACAAGTCACCTTCCTGTTCGGCTTTAGAGTCGAACTATACAATTCGGTGTCCTTTCTTTGCGTCGCGCATGCAGACGCAGGGCTACTCAGCACTTCTCATCCAGTCGTTAAGAAGCTGAACTATCAAATTCGACATCATTCTTGTGCTTCATGCATTCATGAGCGAAGCAGAAATCTTCACTTAATAACTTCCAATCATCAGTATTCATATAAATACTTCAAATTCGCAGATGTCGACATCGAAGAATCTACACTGTATAGTTCGAAGTTCAACCGAATCATTTTCGGTCATTCGTCACTAAACATTTAAGTGACAAGATCACACGAACATTGTTTGGAAGTCGTCCAAATGCTTCGGAGGACGGATCGTTCGCTTCGGTCTCGTTCGGATAGAGGCTTCGTCGACGGCATCGAATTCGGCGTCGAAGTGGTCGGAATTACTTCACTGTCCAGACGTACTTCTTCCTGCTGACTCAACTGATGCTCAGCTATTACTTCGTCGTTATGTTCGTCGGAATCCATCAAATTCGGTTCAGCCAACCACGACTTTGGCGTCGCTGACAAGTACGGTTTCACCTTATAAACATGAACAACAAATGGCTTCGCCTTTCGGCTTCCCTGAATCTCCACTGTCACTGGTGACGGTGTCCGAACAACTAGGAATGCCCACTGAATTGGCGCATCCATCTCATCTGTTTCCCTTGAAACTTTCATGGGTCAAAGTAGTAGACCAACAGAATACTTCTGAGGCCAAACTTTACAATCGTAGTACCGCGTATTTCGTACTTCTGAGTACGCGTCCGTCATTCGAACTCGGATCATAACTGGTCTCAATGTTCCCTGACTACGTAACTTTCCTCGATTGTGGCACATTGCTCACAATGGCGCATGGGCGTAGCCAGACCTCAATTCAAGAGGAGGCAACCCTTCCCTCTCCCCTCTCCTCCCCTTCCCTTTCCTCTTCCCTTTCC
>Ga0209568_1000460_pt1 | contig 14080 bp, 17 predicted proteins | sample WorMetOlspDAHAB2_FD_187406 | JGI IMG/M metagenome (GOLD analysis project Ga0209568, IMG submission 187406) | Marine gutless worms symbiont microbial communities from Max Planck institute for Marine Microbiology, Germany - Olavius sp. DAHAB.2... ...
CCTTCGTGATCCAGCACCAAACGGATCGCCCGGTCCCGAACCTCCGGGGAAAACTTGTTCGTCGTCTTGCTCATCATGGCTCCTTCTTCTCAGAAGTTGGAGCCTCCGGCAATCCCGGGGCGGTTCAGTCCCTTAATGAGTCAAACTTTTTACAGCTTGGTATAACTGACGATTCCGCCGGAGCCGATCACATAGGTCGCCGGCAGCGGCAGCCGGTAACTGGCGTCGCCGTTGCAGGCCTCCAGGTCATTGCCCAGGCGCTCCTTGTAGACGGGCTTGAGCCGCGCATCCAAATCGAACACCAAACCGAAGGCTTCCGCCACCTTGTTGCCGAGGTCGCTGAGCACCGGGAATTCGAGGGCGTTCTTCTCCTCGACGCTCAAGGAGTTGTCCGGGGTCAGCGGCGAAACGGCCGCCAACTGGCCGCCGGCCGCCCGGATGGCGGCCAGGTCGCGCTGGTAGGCGCGGAGTTCCAGGTTGCAATAGGGACACCAACCGCCCCGGTAGAAGGTCAGGATCACCGGCCCCGTCGCCGTCAGATCCGACAATGCCACGATCTCACCGCGGGCGTCGGGCAATTGGAAGCCCGGGGCCCGGTCACCGACGCCGACGGCCCGCTCGGCGATTCCCGTATTGACCAGGGCGATGGTGGTCTCGTCGATGAGGTCGAGCACATCCCGGTCGTGGGTCCGGGCCTTCTCTTCCTCGAAGGCGGCGATTTCGTCGGTAAGGGACATGCGGGCTTCCTTCCACAACGGCTGAGAACCGGCCGCCAGCATGCCACGCACAGGGCCTGCCGGAAAGCCATTGCAAGGTTTACAGCGGCGCCCGGTGCCGCGATGATGGCCGCCCCTTGGGAAGTTCGGGCCGTCACATGAAAATCGCAACCTGGAACGTCAATTCGATCAAGGCGCGGCTGCCGCGGGTCCTGGAATGGCTGGGCGAGTTCGCCCCCGACGTGGTCCTGCTGCAGGAACTGAAATGCGTCGCCGACGCCTTCCCGACCATGGAAATCGAGGATGCCGGCTACAACGTGGCGGTCAGCGGCCAGAAGACCTACAACGGCGTCGCCATCCTCTCGAAGCGGCCCATGGACGTCGAAATGACGGCGCTCCCGGGCGACGACGCGGACGAGCAGGCCCGCTACATCGAGGCCCTTATCGGCGATGTGCGGGTCGCCTCCATCTACCTTCCCAACGGCAACCCGACCCGTGACGAGACCGGCGCCGACCATGAGAAATTCACCTACAAGCTGGCCTGGATGGACCGCTTGCGCGATCACGTGGCGGATCTGCTGGCCACGGAGGACGCCTTCGTCCTCGGCGGCGACTACAACGTCGTGCCCACGGACGACGACGTCTATGAACCGGCCCTGTTCGCCGACGACGCGCTCTGCCGCCCGGAAAGCCGGCGCCGCTTCCGGGCCATCATGCACTTAGGCCTCACGGACGCCTACAGGACCTTCAACACGGAGCCGCACCGCTACAGTTATTGGGACTACAAGGGCGGGGCCTGGCAGAAGGACAACGGGGTGCGGATCGATCACCTTCTGCTGTCGCCGCAGGCCGCCGACCGCTTGACCGCGTCCGGCATCGACAAGACCCCCCGGGGCAAGGAAAAGGCCTCGGACCACACGCCCGTATGGTGCGAGCTGGCTGACTAGGGAGGAGAGAGATGGCAACCGTCGCATTCATGGGCACTGGCGTCATGGGCGTCGGCATGGCCGGCCGGCTGATGGGCGCCGGCCACGAACTGCGCGTCTACAACCGCACGGTGGAGAAGGCCCGGCCCCTGGTGGAGGGCGGCGCCAAGCTCTGCCTGACGCCGCGCGAAGCGGCGGAAGGCGCCGACGCCGTGTTCGCCATGGTCGGTGACGACGAGGCTTCCAAGAACGTTTGGCTGGGCGCCGCGGACGGGGCGCTGGCAGCGGACCTGGCCGAGGGCGCCCTGGTCGTCGAATGCTCGACGCTTTCCCACGATTGGGTGATGAATTTGGCCGATATCGTCGCCGAGGCGGGCCACACCTACATCGACTGCCCGGTCACCGGCTACCCGCACACGGCGGCGGCCGGCGAGCTGACGCTGTTCGTCGGCGCCGGCGAGGCGGAGCTTGAGCGGGTCCGGCCCTTCCTCGAGCCCCTTTGCACGGAGATCATCCATTTCGGATCCTTAGGCGCCGGCACCGCCTATAAGCTGACCGTCAACCTCATGGGCTCGGTGCAGATCGCCGGCGCCGCCGAAGGCATGCTGATCGCCGAGAAGGCGGGCCTGGACGCCGAGACGGTCGCCTACGCCATTTCCAAGGGCGCCGCCTCCAGCCCGCAGGTGATCCGCAACACCAAGCGCATGGTCGCCGGCGATCACGACCAGAACGTCGTGTTCTCCGGCCGCTGGCGGCTGAAGGACACCCTCTACGGCCTGCAACTGGCGGAGAGGTTCGGACAGGAAGCCCGGTTCGGCAAGGTGGCCGGGGAAATCTACCGGATGCTGGTGGATTCCGACTTCGGCGATCTCAACGAAACCAAGGTGATCGATGTCCTGCGTTCGTAACCCTTGGGCCTTATTGGCGGCCTTCGTCTGGCTCGCCGCCGCGGCACCGGCCGTGGGCCAGGCGCCGAGCCCCGCCGAGGCGGCTGAGCGCGACCTGGAGGTCTACGCCACCGCCATCGGCGCCTTCCACATCGACGGCCGCTGCCGGGTCCTGGCCGAAAGCCAACGCCGGGAATACGCCAGCCACCTGAAGATCATCCGCCACGCCCTGGAACAGCGCGGCCTGCCGAAGGACCTGCTGGACGAAATCGACGAAAACACCCGCACCGTCGCCGCCAAGGTGGCCTGCGACGTGGCCACGGCGGAAGGCGTCGAGCGGGCCGGAATCATGACCATGCGCCTGGGCCGCCACCTGGCCGAGGGAATGGCCAAGAGCCGGGCACCCAAATCCCAGTGATCAAGATGGCCGCTTGCGGCCTTCCCGCCCCTGCCGCCGACCGGACCGCCAGCGATAACGCGGTTCGTCTTCGGCATGATCCGTCAACTTCGTCCGATTGACCGTCGCCTCCATGGCAACGGCGGTCAGGGCACTGATCAAGTTCATCGCTTCCTCCTACGCTCACTGCGTTTCCTGGGGGATTAATCTAATGCATGGCTAATAATCAATGAAACGAATAATAATTATGTTAATAATCAAATTTTGTGATATAAAAATACCATGCTGCCGAACCTCGATACGGATGTCCTGCGCACCTTCGTCGCCGTCGCCGACGAGCGGGGGTTCACCCGCGCCGCCGATGTCCTGGGCCGCACCCAGTCCGCCGTGAGCATGCAGATCAAGCGCCTGGAGGAACTTCTCAGGGTCCGCCTGTTCGACCGTGAGGGGCGAAGCGTCACCCTGACGCCCGAGGGCGACATGCTGATGGGCTTCGCCAGGCGCATGCTGAAACTCAACGACGAAGCCGTCAGCCGGTTCCTGGAACCCGAGCTGGTGGGTCCGGTGCGTGTCGGCGCGCCGGACGACTATGCGTCGTTCATGCTGCCCCCAGTCCTTTCGGCCTTCGCGCGCACCCACCCGGGCATCCGCGTCGAGGTCACCTGCGACAACAGCACGGATCTCCATCCGTTGCTGCTGAAGGGCGAACTGGACCTCGCCGTATTGAGCCGTAGCCCACAGGTGCCCGGCGGCGAGTTGATCCGCACGGAACGGCTGCTTTGGGTGACCTCGCCATCCCACGCGACCCATGAGGAGGACCCGGTGCCGCTGGCCATGTTCCCGGAAGGCTGCGTCTGCCGATGGCACGCAATCAATGCCCTGGAGGCCGACGGGCGGGCTTGGCGGCCGGCCTATGCGAGCCGCAGCACGACTGCCATTCACGGCGCCGTGGCCGGTGGATTCGCCGTTTCCATCGTCGAGGAAAGCACCATCCCGCCGGGCGTCCGGGTTCTCGGCGAGGCCGATGGGTATCCACCTCTGCCCAACATCGAGGTGACCCTGCATCTGGCGCCCGGTGAAATTTCGGCGCCGGCGGCGCGGTTGGCGGATCACATCCGTGAACACCTCGGGCGCCCGGCGCCCCGTCGACAACGGGTCGCCTGACCCCCATCGGTCAATCGGAGAGGGAAAGACATGAGCCAGGACTACGAAGGAGGATGCCTCTGCGGCGCCATCCGCTTCACCGTCACCAAGGCCCCCATCCGGGTCACCAACTGCCATTGCCGGATCTGCCAGCGGAGCGCCGGCGCGGCCTTCGTCACCTGGGCGGAATTCCCGGCCCATGCTGTCACCTGGCCGGCCCAGGAACCGGAAATCCGCGGCTCGTCGGATGTCGGCGAACGGGGGTTCTGTCCGGCCTGCGGTGCCACATTGACCTTCCGGTTCCTAAGCGGCGAGACCATCGACCTCGCCGTGGCCGGCTTCGACGACCCGAGCGCCCTTGCGCCGGCGGACGAAATCTGGACCGAAAGTCGGCTCCCGTGGATGCCCGCCGACCCGCACCTGCCGCAGCACCTCAGACAGCGCGACGCCGATTAAGGCCGGCCCGTCGTTTTGCCTTGCGATGCCCCTACTCGGCCGCTTGGCGCTGTGCCGACTGCACCTGGGTGACGTCGCGGACGGCGCCGCGTGAGCCGGACGTGGTCATCGCCGCATAGGCCTGCAGGGCCTGGGTCACCACCCGGTTGCGGCCGACCGGTTGCCAGGCGTCGGCGCCGCGGTCGTTCATGGCGTCGCGGCGCTTCTGCAGTTCCTCGGCACTGATCGCCAGGTTCAGGGTGCGCTGGGCGATGTCGATCTCGATGATATCGCCCTCCTCGATCAGCGCGATGGCGCCGCCCTCGGCGGCCTCCGGCGAGATATGGCCGATAGCCAGGCCGGACGAACCGCCGGAAAACCGGCCGTCGGTGATCAAGGCGCAGTCCGTGCCCAGCCCCATGGATTTGATGTAGCTGGTGGGATAGAGCATCTCCTGCATACCCGGGCCGCCCTTCGGGCCTTCGTAGCGGACCACCACCACGTCGCCCTTCTTGACGTCGCCGCCCAGGATCTTGGCGATGGCCGCCTCCTGGCTTTCGCAGATGACCGCCGGGCCGGAGAAGGTCAGGCAGCTTTCCGGCACGCCGGCCGTCTTCACCACGCAGCCGTCGCCGGCGATGTTGCCGTGCAGGATGGCGAGGCCGCCGTCCTTGCTGTAGGGCGTCTCGACGCCGCGGATGCAGCCATTCTCGCGGTCCAGATCGAGCGAGTTGTAGCGCTTCGACTGGGAGAAGGCCTCGGTGGTGATCACGTTGCCAGGCGCGGCCATGTAGAACTGGTGGATGTCGCCGTCTTCGGTGCGGCGCACGTCCCAATGGTCGATGGCCTCGCCGATGGTCGCGGCGTGGATGGTCGGGTTATCCCGGTGCAGAAGCCCGGCCCGCTCCAACTCACCCATGATCCCCATGATCCCGCCGGCCCGGTGGAAGTCCTCCATGTGATAGAGGCTGGTGGACGGGCTGAGTTTCGAGAGGTGCGGCACCTTGCGGCTCAGCGCGTCGATGTCGCTGATCTCGAAGCCCACCTTGCCCTCCTGGGCCATGGCCAACAGGTGCAGGATGGTGTTGGTGGAACCGCCCATGGCGATGTCCACGGTCATGGCGTTCTCGAAGCCCTGGCGGCTGCCGATGGAACGCGGCAGAACGCTCTCGTCCTCTTCCTCGTAATAGCGGCGGCAGAGATCGACGATCCGGCGGCCCGCCTGATGGAACAGATCGCCCCGGTCCGCGTGGGTGGCCAGCAGCGAGCCGTTGCCGGGCAGCGCCAGGCCGATGGCCTCGGCCAGGCAGTTCATGGAGTTGGCCGTGAACATGCCCGAGCACGACCCGCAGGTGGGGCAGGCCGAGCGTTCGTACTGCATGGCCTCCTCGTCGGAGACCTCCGGGTTGGCGGCCTGGATCATGGCGTCGATGAGGTCCGCTTTCACCTCTTCGCCGTCGACCACCATCTTGCCGGCCTCCATGGGACCGCCGGAGACGAACACGGCCGGGATGTTGAGGCGCATGGCGGCCATCAGCATGCCCGGCGTGATCTTGTCGCAGTTGGAGATGCAGACCATGGCGTCGGCGCAATGGGCATTGACCATGTATTCCACCGCGTCGGCGATCAATTCGCGGCTGGGCAGCGAATAGAGCATGCCGCCGTGGCCCATGGCGATGCCGTCATCGACGGCGATGGTGTTGAATTCCTTGGCGACGCCGCCGGCGGCATCGATCTCGCGGGCCACCAACTGGCCCAGGTCCTTCAGGTGCACGTGGCCGGGCACGAACTGGGTGAACGAATTGGCCACCGCGATGATCGGTTTGCCGAAATCCTCGTCGGTCATCCCCGTGGCGCGCCAGAGGCCCCGGGCGCCGGCCATGTTGCGGCCGTGGGTCGAGGTGCGGGAACGGTACTCGGGCATGGTCTGTCCTTCCTGTCTCAAGCGGTCGGCGCGGAGAATAACCGAGCCGGCCCCCGTGGGCCAGCGCCGGAACGCCTTCTTGACATATGACCCTTCAGGGGCGCCATTTAAAGGCCATGAACACCACCGCCCCAGCCAACATCGTGGTCGGCCTGAACGCCGTCATCGTCACCGTCAGCGACGAGGAGGAGCCCTGTGTGCTGGTGGTCCAGGAGACGGACGCCTCGCCGGCCGACGTGCTGCCCTTCGGGCCCTTCAACCCGGACAAGGATCGGACCCTGGAGGAAGGCCTCAGGTCCTGGGTTGTCCAGCAGACCAACCTGGAAATCGGCTACGTGGAGCAGCTCTACACCTTCGGCAACCGGGGCCGCGACCCGCGCGAGCGCAAGGACGGGGCGCGGTTCATTTCCGTGGGATATCTGGCCCTGGTGCGGGACGCGGCGCCGCCGGGCGGCGGCGCCTGGCAGAACTGGTATGCTTTCTTCCCCTGGGAGGACTGGCGTCACGGCCGGCCGGAAATCCTCGATGCGGAGATTCTCCCGGCGCTCGGCCGCTGGGTCGACGATACGCCGGACGCGTACCTGCGCGCCGTCCGCGAGGAACGCCTGGCGCTGGCCTTCGGCGTCGAAAGCGGCACCTGGACGGAGGAACATGTCCTCGACCGGTTCGAGCTTCTGTACGAAGCCGGGATCGTCGGCGAGGCCGGCCGCGACGCCGGCGGGCCGCTGGGTCCAGGTCCCGGCCAGGCCATGGGTTTCGATCACCGGCGCATTCTCGCCACCGGCATGGGCCGGCTCAGGGGCAAGATCAAGTACCGCCCGGTGATCTTCGAATTGATGCCGGCCGAGTTCACCCTATTCCAGTTGCAATGCGCCGCCGAGGGGCTGGCCGGCCTGCGCCTGCACAAACAGAACTTCCGCCGCCTGGTGGAACGGGCCGGCCTGGTGGAAGAAACGGGACGCATGGAGACCAGCCTGCCCGGGCGGCCGGCGAAGCTTTTCCGGTTCCGCCGCAACGTCCTGCGCGAGCGCCCGACCCCCGCCGTCAACCTGCCGCGCGGCGGCTGACGGCGAACCCGCCGCGCGTTTCTGAGATTGAAATTCCTTCGCAGTTGCCAGAATCCATTTGACAAACCCTTATGCTCAAAGTTAGCATAAGCCCAACAAATGCTCAATCTGAGCATAATTACCGAGATTAGGGTGTAGATTATGAATTACCCCCATGGCCTGCCCACCGCCCACGCCGACGCGCCCGGCTACACGGCCGAAGTGGCGCGCCGCACGGCGCACGTCTTCAAAAATGCGCGCAACGCCATCAGCGAACAGGAATGGCCGCATATCGCCGGCGAGGTGGACACCATCCTGCGCCTCAAGGCGGCCCGCAACGCCGTGGTGCTCGCCCACAACTACATGACCCGGGACATCTATCACTGTATCGCCGATATCACCGGCGATTCCCTGGCGCTGGCCCGTGCCGCGACCCAGGTGGAGGCCGACGTGATCGTCGTCTGCGGGGTGCATTTCATGGCCGAGACGGCGAAGATCCTGAACCCGGAGAAGACGGTATTGATCCCCGATCCGGAAGCCGGCTGCTCCTTGGCCGAATCGATCGTCGCCCAGGACGTGCGCGACCTGAAGGCGGCCCACCCTGGCATCCCCGTGGTCACCTACGTCAACACGTCGGCCGAGGTGAAGGCCGAATCGGACGCCTGCTGCACGTCGGCCAACGCCCGCCAGGTGGTCGAGGCGATCGCCGCCAAGCACGGCACCGAGGCCTGCATCCTGATCCCCGACGAATACCTGGCCCAGAACGTGGCCGCCGAGACCCATGTGGAGATCATCACCTTCCCAGGCCGCTGCGAGGTGCACGAGCGGTTCACCGCCGACCAGGTCCGCCGGGTCCGCCAGGCGCATCCCATCGCCGCCATCATCGCGCATCCGGAATGCCCGCCGGAGGTCATCGATGCGGCGGATTTCTCCGGCTCCACCCAGGGCATGGCCGATTACATCGAGACCAAGAAACCCGAGGAAGCGGTGCTGATCACCGAGTGCTCCATGAGCGCCAACCTGGCCGCCGACCATCCGGACACCCACTTCGTGCGCTCCTGCCACCTGTGCCCGCACATGCAACGGATCACCCTGGAGAAGGTCTCCCACAGCCTGCTCACCATGGGCGTCGAGGTGGACGTGGATCCGGCCATCGCGACCCGCGCCCGGGCCGCCATCCAGGCCATGCTGGACGTGGTTTGATTGGCCGCACCTACCGCCGCCGGACGGCGGGATTTCCCTGACACTCCCGGTTCGCTAAGCTCGGCGTCATGATCCGCGTCGTGCACATCACCGATCTGCATATCCGCCACCACCAGCCCGGCACCGCCAAGCAGCCGGAGCGCCTGTCGCGCGAGATGGCGGGCGTGCTGGAACGGTTCACCGGCCGCCTCAATGATCTGGATGCCGACGTCCTGGTGGTCAGCGGCGATCTCCTGGACGTGCCCGACGAGGTGCTGGACGGCGATCCGAACTTCGACGGCGTCGATTGGCCTGCCGCCATCGAGGCCGATTACCGGCTGTTCCGCGACTGGCTCGAGGGCTGCGGGCTGCCCTGGGTGGTCATTCCCGGCAACCACGACGACGAAGCGGTTTTCGACCAAGTGTTCCCGGATTACGCGCCCATCGCCGACGCGGGCGGCATCCGGTTCGTCTGTTTCCGGGACCGCCTCGATGCGACCCGCCAGCCCGAACGCACCGCCGACAGCATGGCGCGGCTGGAAACGGTGCTCGCCTCGCCGGACCACGACAGGCCGCAAATCCACGTCCAGCACTACACCATGGACCCACCCATCTTCGCCAAGGGCTGGCACTACCAATACGGCGGGGCGGACCAAATGATGGCCATGATCGAGGCCTCGGGCCGGGTCCGGGCCCTGTTGTCCGGGCATTATCATCCGGGGTCCCTGGTCTTCGGGGCGAGCGGGGTCTGTTACTCGGGCGTCCCCGCCTTCTGCGAGGCGCCGCATCCCTATCGGATCATCGAGATACCGGAAGCGGGCGGACCGCGGGTCACCGACGCCCAGCTGGACAAGCCTTGAAAAGCCGCGGCTGGGCGGCCAAATGCAACTGGCAGTGCCTGTTGGCCATACCGGCCGATGCGCTACTATCGAGCCAGGAGAAATCGGAAGGGGTTTGATCGGAAAATGAGCGTCGACAAGCTATTGCAGGGATACCGCCGGTTTCGCGACGGTGTCTTTGAAACGCACCGCCCCTTGGCCGAGGACCTGGTGGAACACGGCCAGCGGCCCGAGGTGGCGATCGTCGCCTGCGTCGATTCCCGGGTCGACCCGGCCTTGATCCTGCAGGCCGATCCGGGCGACATGCTGGTTATCCGCAACGTCGCCAACCTGGTGCCGCCCGTGGACCAGGAAGGCACCTTCCACGGCACCAGCGCGGCCATCGAGTTCGCGGTCCTCGGCCTCGGGGTCAAGCACCTGGTGGTGCTCGGCCACGCGCATTGCGGCGGCGTCGCCAAGATGATGGCCGCCGATCAGAAGGACGACACCTTCACCTTCCTTCCAACCTGGGTCTCCCAGCTTTCGGCGGCGCACCGCCGGGTCAAGGAAACCCTGCCCGACGCCGACGCGGAAACCCAGACGCGGGCCTGCGAACAGAACGCCGTATTGGTCTCCTTGGAGAACCTGCGCACCTTCCCCTGGGTGCGTTCGCGGGTCGAATCGGGGGATCTCGAACTGCACGGCTGGTACATCGACATCGGCACCGGCGAGCTTTCGGCCTACGACGGCGACACCGGCGAGTTCGCGCCCATCGACTGAACGCCGCCCACGATACTAGAGAACGGGCTCCGGATATCGCTCACCCCAGGCCTTGAGGCTCTTCAACACGGGCCCCAGGCGCTTGCCCTTCACGGTCAACCGGTATTCGTCGCGCGGTGGATGGTCGGAATAGCGCCGCCGTTCCACCACGCCGTTCGCCTCCAGCCGCTTCAGGCGCTCGGACAGGGTGTTCGGCGGGATGCCCTTGAGCGAGACCTCGAAATCCCGGAACCGACGCGGCCCGAACAGGAACAGATCGCGCAGGATCAACAGGGTCCAGCGCTCGCCGATGACATCCAGGGTCCGGGCGACGGGACAGGGCATGCGATAGGTCTTGGCCATGACCCCATTATAAAACCATTGCACATTTTTCATAGTCACTATATTTTTTAAAGTAACTATGATTTAACCCCGCATGACTTCGGAGGGCCGCACCATGCCGTTGACCATCACCCCCCTTTACGCCGGCATTCTTGCCCTTTTGTTCGTCGCCATGACCTTCAAGGTGATCCGCAGCCGCTACCGGTTCCGGGTCCCCCTCGGCGAAGGCACCAGCACCAAGTTCCGCCGCATCGTCCGGGCCCACGGCAACTTCGCCGAATACGTCCCCTTCACCCTGGTCCTCATGGCCCTGGCCGAGATCGCCGCGGTCCCGGCGGTGGTCCTGCACGGCATCGGCGCGACCCTGGTGGCCGGCCGGCTGCTGCATGCCTGGTCCTTCATGTATTCCGGCGGCAACCTGAAAATCCGGGTCGCCGGCATGTGGCTGACCATCTTCCCGCTGGTGGCCGGAAGCCTGCTCTGCATTGGCGTTGCCACGGGCCTGTGAGGCGGCGGCGGCGAAAAATCGGTAATTCGCAACAAACCGGCTACCCATCAAGGGGTTATTGGAAGTATGCTCTTGGGCGGGACGCGGGCGGCGGGGGCCGGCTGGCGGCCCGGCACAGGAAGGATTGACGTTATGGCCCATCGATTCAAGGTGCCCAACCGGCGCCGCGAGGAACGTAAGGCGGTGCTGTTCCGCTCGTCGATCCGGGTCGGCGGGGTCGCCACGGAATGCGACGTGCTGGACATCGGTTCGGGGGGCGTGCGCGTCAAGGCGTCCCTGCAGGCGGCGGCGCAGACCGCGGTGGTCCTGGTGATCGAGCAGTTGGGGGACTACCAGGCCCGGGCCGCCTGGAACCGCGGCGGCGAGATCGGCCTGAAGTTCGACGAAACACCGGAACGCATCGGCCAGGCGCTGGAGATGATCGCGCTATACGGCCAGGCCCACGGCTAACCCTCCCGACCACAAGGAACCAAGCATGAATACCCAGTCCCAGGCGCTCGACCTCGATTTCGTGCGCGCTCAATACCCACCGGCCTGCTGGAAGTGGTCGTTCTTCGAGAACGCCGGCGGCAGCTTCGTGCCCAACACGGTGATCAAGCGTCTCACGGACTACATGAGCGAGACCCAGGTGCAGCCGGGTCCCAACTTCCCGGTCGCCGCCCGGGCCCAGGCCCGCATGGACGAAGGCCACGCCCGCATGGCGGCGATGATCGGGGCCGAGGCGGAGGAGGTGGTGATCACCGCGTCGACCTCCATCAACGTCTACGTCCTGGCCCAGGCGCTGCGTCATGAGTGGAACGCCGGCGACGAGATCATCGTCGCCATCCAGAACCACGAGGCCAATTCCGGGCCCTGGCGCCGGCTATCCGAATTCGGCATCAAGATCCTGGACTGGCCGGTGCATCCGGAGACCGGCGCCCTCGACGTGGACCTGCTGGACGAACTGTTGAGCGAGCGCACCCGGCTGGTGGCCTTCCCGCACGTCTCCAACATCCTGGGCGAGATCAACGACGTCGCCGCGATCACCGAGAAGGCCCACGCCGCCGGTGCCCGGGTCTGCGTCGACGCGGTGGCCTACGCGCCGCACCGGGCCGTCGACGTGAAGGCCTGGGACGTGGATTTCTACCTGTTCAGCTTCTACAAGATCTTCGGCCCCCACATGGGCTGCCTCTACGGCAAGAAGGAGCACCTGGCGGCCGCCACCAACCAGGGCCACTACTTCTTTGACGACGACGATACCTCCCACAAGCTCAACCCGGCCGGCCCCCAGCACGAGATGATCGCCAGCCTGAGCGGCATCGCCGATTACATCGACGCCCTGGCCGAGCACCACATCACGGAGCCACCCAACGACCCCCACGCCCGGGCCAAGGCCGTGTTCCGCCTGATCGCCAACCGCGAGGAGGAACTGGCCATCAGGTTCGTGGATTTCCTGAAATCGAAGCCCGGCGTGCGGATCATCGGGCCCGCTACGGGCAGCCAGACCACCCGGGTCGCCACCTTCTCCTTCACCACGGACAAGCACGCCTCGGCGGCGATCCCGCCCCTGACCGTCGCCGACTGGGTGGGCCTTTCCAGCGGCCACTTCTACGCCAAGCGGCTGATCGAGGCGGTGGGCATCGAGGATGCCGACGATGGCGTGGTCCGCGCCTCCATGGCCCACTACACCACCGACGCGGACCTGGACCGGCTGATCGAGGTACTCGACCGGCTGCTCTAGGGCGTCCGGGCGCCGCAGCGCCGAAACCTAATCGTTGGCGCGGCCCCGTTCCGGGTGCAGGGTCGGCCCCAGGATGTGGCGGTCACGGTGGATCACCGTGTCGGCGGTGCCGACGATCAGCGGATCAGGTCCACGGACGATGCTGGTGTCCTTGTTGGGATAGGCGAGCGAACCGAGAAAGTGCTGCATGCAGTTGATGCGGGCCCGCTTCTTGTCGTTGGACTTGATCACCGTCCAGGGCGCATCGGCCGTATCCGTGTAGAAGAACATGGCCTCCTTGGCTTCCGTGTAGTCGTCCCACTTGTTGCGCGATTCGCGGTCGATGGGACTCAGCTTCCACTGCTTCAGGAGGTCCTTTTCGCGGGACTTGAACCGCCGCCCCTGTTCGTCCTGGGTGACCGAGAACCAGTACTTGAACAGGATGATGCCGCTATTGACCAGCATCCGCTCCAACTCCGGCGTCTGGCGCATGAACTCCAGGTATTCGGCGGCGTTGCAGAAGTTCATGACCCGCTCGACCCCGGCCCGGTTGTACCAGGAGCGGTCGAACAGCACGATCTCACCGGCCGTCGGCAGGTGCGTGATGTAGCGCTGGAAATACCACTGGCCGCGTTCCGTCTCCGTGGGCTTGTCCAGGGCCACCACCCGGGCGCCGCGCGGGTTCATATGCTCCATGAACCGCTTGATGGTACCGCCCTTGCCGGCCGCGTCGCGGCCCTCGAACAGCATGACCACGCGGCGGCCCGTTTCCTTGACCCACTTCTGCACCTTCAGCAGTTCCACCTGCAGTTCCTGCTTGTGGACGTCGTAGGCCTTGCGCGACATCTTGGTCTTGTAGGGATACTTGCCCTCGCGGAAGAGCTCGCGGATGACCTGCGGGTCGTGTTTCATCTCGGCCAGCCGGTGGTTCGCCGCGGCGGTCCGCGCTTGAGCCTCGTCGCCGCCGTTGGATTTCTTGGCCGGGCGTTTCCCGGCGGCCTTCGCCGGCCGCTTGGCGGTGGGCTTGCCGCCCGATTTCGGTGTTTCGTCGGCGGTTTCGGGAACCCCCTGGAGGTCGTCGGTCATTGGTCTCTCCCCACACGATAAAAAAACGCCGGACCGGCGTTGCGCGGAAATTAGTCGATCGTTAATAAGCCGTTTTGAGCGCTGGGAATGGCGTTGTCACGGTCAATATTGCGGCGATGATTTTGCGTAAAAGTTTCCTCAACCACTTGAGGATGAGTCGGAGGTTGTAACCGACGGCGCTCATGACGGCATTGATTTGGTCACCGAGGCGG
>Ga0209568_1000461_pt1 | contig 14075 bp, 11 predicted proteins | sample WorMetOlspDAHAB2_FD_187406 | JGI IMG/M metagenome (GOLD analysis project Ga0209568, IMG submission 187406) | Marine gutless worms symbiont microbial communities from Max Planck institute for Marine Microbiology, Germany - Olavius sp. DAHAB.2... ...
AATTCGGCACTTCGCCACTAATGTCGTTATGTTATACAGTTTAAAATAATAATAATACTAATAACGACATTTCACAGTGTTCGCGTTACAAATAAACCGTAGAGCGTCAGTAACGCCGCATATTACTTTCCTGGTACACAGTCACTGTACATAGTTATTCAGCTACTGGTATTAGGAATTGAGCAACAGACTTGGCTGGACAGCTTTTTCGGGTTCGTTAGTTTAGCCGTTCAGCGATTGCCAAAATTTTTATTCCCACATTTCCAGTGCCGCGTTTTCTACTGCCGCGCTACACCAGCGTCCCCTCAACACTCAAAATTGCATTTATATTAGCCTCCGTAAACTCATTACGACTGTGAAATTGTGCACAGCATGCATATTCACAGTTAACTTTTCGGCGCCAGCGGCCTAGCAGAGATCACAGGTGAAGTGGCTGACCCCTGCCGCCGACCATAAAGCCACGCCGCCGCCGCCGATGAAAAATTCGCGGCGCGCGGCCACCGCCGGTCATAAGACCACCAAACGCCGCCGCCAACCACCAGTTCGTCGGCGCACAGCTCTACCGCCAACCAGATCGTGATGGAACGTCGTCACTTGCATTAGAACCAGTCGTCTGATGTCGAGTCCAGTCACCGTCTCCGCTCTGCTTCGTCATCATCGCTTGTTGTCCGATGCACGGCCGTCTTCCAACCGTCGGCGACCGAGCTTTTCCGGTCGCCGCTTAATTCCCGGGTACCAGCTGTGGAACACTCTGGCGCCACAGAACGTCACGTCGGCGCCGTGTCTTACTGTTTTTGAAGGAAACGCCTGAAAACTCATCTCTTCAGTTGCAGGATGTTGAGACCGACAGATCTACATGAGTTCATAATCATATAGACACTCATACACACTAAACTATGCCTGACCCGCAAACTGGCGACATGCACCATATACGGTAAATGATGTCATCGCTTCCTCTGGCGTCAGCTCGCCTTAGAAGACTGTGAATTCCATTCGAAAACAATCTTTTAGATGGAGTTTTATGTTTTAATGTATTTTATTTCCATGTTTTCTCTTTTTTATGGGTTTTTAACATGATTTTATCAGATGCATTGATTTTACCCGTATCGCAGCTTCAAACACAGCAAGTGATGACGTCACAAATTAGGTCACACATAGAATATTTAATACAGTCTTACCATATCCTTGTGCTCATAATTTAGTCGAAATTGATGAAAAATCTAGTCGCAATGGCGGCTTTAAATACGATTTAATGATGATTAGTTGTAGTGATTCACTTTTTTGGGCCACCCTGTATAAGCATGCTTTTTCGGTGGCCTGTTTTCTTGTGTATGGCGATTGAAAGATCGTTTGGGTTTTGCAAACGTTCAGAGTGATTGATTGGTGTCCTTTGTCGTTCGCGTTCCCGCGGCGGGCACGTATCCTATCAGCACTCTTCCACATTCTTTGGTTTACCAGTTAAACAATTCATAAAATAATAAAACTTGAAAAAACAGTAACGTATGCGAATATCAAAGTTAGTTAGAAAAACCCACAATCACATGTCGACCGCCGACAATGAAGATCACAGGACTGTGTGCTCGCTGTGGAAGATACTATTGACATGGATATTACTATGCCGGGAGAGGATATCCTGTACATCTGAATTCATAAAAACCAGTTAATTGGCCGCTGGGGTCTGTCCACCCCCACGCTCGTGATCAAAATCACCTGCATTCGCTACGTCTGATTTTAACAGCCCTACGCAGGGCTATACGAATTTCAAAAACTAAGATCGATGAAGCACTCTCGAATTCATGAAACAGAAACTAAACAGCATACAAACAGCAGGAACTGCATTCTCACCATTCTCAAAAAATACAAAATGTTGACAACTTGACAAGTTACAAACTGAACTTTATAAACACAGTAATCTTAACATAGGACGTAATAAATGAAAAATCATACAAACTTTGACAATGTATAATAACAATCCAGAACGTGTTTAATTGTTAACAATGTTGCAGTGCAGACCAGGGATTGCAACCCCGAAGCCACGTTGTCAATATCGGGATTCGAAATTTAGAAATTTATAATCCCGGGATCCCGACAGGATAACGGAATTTGTCGTTGCGTTACTGAAGCAGACGAGAAACAGTTAAATTAAAACACTAAGCCAGTAAGCCTACAAGCAATTAACCTGTTTACAGACTCAAACACAACACTGCCAGAAAGTTTATACAATAAATGTGAGAAAAATAACCTACTTATTACCTCGTACGCGGTACGAATTAGTCCTACATACACTGGAGGCTACTGGTAACGCACTAAACAGGATGGGTCAAAAATACTGTTTTCGTGCAATGACGTATTTCTAAAATGTTTCCCCAGAAATCCCAGTATTTTTGGCTTCGGTGTGTCTCATGAATTATTAGGTAGATCATCGTTTGCATCAGCGGACCTTTTTCGTAGGTGTCTTCAAATAAGTATGAAAGCCTTTTGTGGAACCGCCGGTAGTTTACATTTGGAACTTTAGCCCAGCCGTTCACACAGAAAATATAGACCCCTACTCCCAAACGCCTTCCGTTTTCGTTAGCAAAAATTCTTCATCTGCCACCATAATTACGATCTAAGCCCTATAATAATCACGTACGCTAATCCTGTAATAATCAAACTATATTAGGCGTACATACTGAACTGTTATAGCCTATATAAGTCAGTTTTCATAATGATTTCATTACGAAATTGTGTAACCATGCTAAATATAGAATGTCGTACCTATTATAGTTAGTATCAAAAAATTAAAACACAATAAGCGGTAAGAAAACCGCTGGGAACTTGGGTGGAGGAAGGCAACAGGACTAGACACATTTTCTAAATAACGGTTGATTAACGGTTACAATGTACAGCTGCCATTTTTTTATTATTTACAGCAAAGTGTCAATTTTTACTGTAGATTATCATGCAACAGTCAATTTTTCAATCCCGAGAATCCTTGGATTTGGGCGCAGGCAATCCCCAATTCAGCAATGAGAAAAACAGCCAGGATCCCGGGATTGTAATCCCTGGTACAGACTACTGAGTTATCTACTTAATACTGTAAACTTTGAATTGGAAGCTGAAAATAAAAAAGTTGCAACACAACCAGTGCAGTGTTCATCAGAAAATGCACAGAAGCTCATTGTCAACTTCCAAATTTATCCCACTACTAATCATCGCAGGAAGCGTAAAATCACAAAACAGCCGTCACTACGGGACCAACTTTTACACTCCGATCAACCATCTACTAAGTGGTGAGTTGCAGAACGATAAACTGTTTTTACAAAAGTCTACCAGTGTGACAGAACCAACATCAACAAAGCCTAACGGGCACTTGTTGCTTCGAATGGTCAAGCCACGTTGTTTTCTCCACCAATTTTTGTGCCACTAAATGTGGTCCGAAGCTGTCGTCAATTTCCCAGGTCCTCCATCTGTCCTAGGACTGTCATTTCAACCTACTTCCACGACAGAATGACAAATGTGCAAGTACATAAACTCATCATGCTTAAAGGTGTTATATTTCGCTGTAGTGATAAAAGTGAAAATTGCTAAGGCACATACCGGTACTCTGCAGAGTCAGCAATATTAACACGTGCACATTTAATTTGGCACAGAGAAGACTAATAATAGTTTTGCAATATGCTAATAGCAGAGCCTAGTCATCAACTTCGTTGTTAACTCTCACCATTTCAACGACAAGCTCATCCACAAATTCAAGATTGCCGCAAGTGAGTGACGGCACAATTGTCTTCAGCAGCTGTAGAACATTACTGCGCAGTGACTCTAACTGCTGCTCAGCCAAATTGCTGCAACCATCTGTCTGTATACATACATCTTGCATACAGATTTCTGGTTGCATTGGTCTAGCAGAGCTCTTCAATGAAGATTCACCTAGATCCATGCTGCTACCAGCAATTCTGGATTTAGAAGAGCGACGCTGCGAGGAAGAACGGAATGCAGTTTGATCATCACCGTCAGCCGACTGAGGCACAGGCTGATTGCTATTGACTTCTCCCTGAGAAGTGGAACAAGAGTCAGCTACATCACTGGAACTGCCATCTGCTTTCTGATTTGCAATCTGACGAACGTTCTCAGTAGCTTCACAGCTACTACTGTCTGGCGCAGTGTGATGCTGCAGTGCATCTGACTGATTACAGGCTGTGGTAGTCGCAGGCGGTTTACAGTCAGAAGTATTGGTGTCACTGGCAGCAGACTGTTCAGGAAGAATTTCATTCAGCTGATCTATGTTTGGTTTGATATCACTCGATGCATTCTCCTCCTCATCCGAGTCCTCAATGACGATGACGCTGCTTGGCGGTGCATTCCGAGGTTGAGTCGTCAGCCGTACAATCATTGTCGACTTTTTCACCAATTCCTTATCATCAACACATTCCTCATCCAACCTGCTCTTCTGACTTGCCACAGCAGCAGCAGCAGCAGCAGCAGCAGCACCACCATCATCTACACGTGGCTTCTTTGCAGCTGACGCGGCTGTATCAGTCGTTGTCTCTGAAGATGCAGACTTTCTCTTCCTAAACATTGCAAACAGCCAACAAATCACTACCAGTAACTAAGTATACAAAATTCTTTTTTAGCATTGTTGGACTGCACTAAAACATACCATCACCACAAAATTTTGTCATTAGGCATACTGTTATTCATTTTATTTCTATTATGAGAATTGTACACAAGTACACAAGAAAAAGCAGCCAATCAGTACAAAAAAGTGAATGATGAGGTAAATATTGGCAATACTAGATAAAGGCAAATCAGCGTAGTGAAATTTGACATGAAGCAACTGTGACATCAAATGAAGTTTAACAAAAGTTGATAGCTCTTGACCCAATTCAGCAAAGACCATGCTCTTGTTAACGAAAACCTATATTCAGAGACACTGAACAGGGACAAACAGTGACAAGCATTGCAACCAACACGTGACAGCATTCTATGAGGGCAATCAAAAAGTTTTGCAATTCAGTATGATGTACAAATGGCACAGACAAAACAATTACATTATTTTTCAATGTAATCTCCCTGTACATCAATACACTTCTGACATTTGTTAAAAAGTTCTTTTATTCCAGTCAAACAGAATGCCTGGGGCATGTTGTCGAGATATGACCCCATGGTCTGCTACAGCTCATCATCATCGAAAAACCTCGTTCTGTGAAGGTGCTTCTTCAGATGTCAAAACAGGTAGAAGTTGCTGGGTGCCAGATCGGGTGAGTAAGGTGGGCGAGACAACTGTTCAAACCCAATGTCCTTGACTATGGACTGTGCAGCTCGAGACATGTGCACCGGAGCATTACCGTGCAGCAACAGCGGACCTCGGGTCAGCATTTCCCTCCGCTTCTCCTTCACTGCATGACGCAGATTTGTCAGCACTTCACCGTAGTAGGGTCCAGTCATTGCTGTCTTTTGTGGTAGGTAAGCCACCAGCAGCACACCTTTTAATCCCAGAAAATTAGGGCCATGACTTTCCAGCCGGCGTTGAGTGTGGAACTTCCTGGGTGGAGGAGACTTGACGTGTTTCCACTGCAATGACTCGTGTTTTGTGTCTGATGGATCCCAGTGGTGAACATACATGTTTCATCACCAGTTATTAGATGGGACAACATGTTGTCCAGGGTTGCAGTGTAGATAGCCAACAGCTCTGAACATGTTTCCACCCAAAATGACTTCTGAACGGGTGTCAGAAAACATGGGGCCCATCTGGCACAGACTTTGCTTAAACCCAAACGTTCACGCAAAATATTCAAGACGCTGCCATCTGAAACGCCCACTTCTGTGGCTATCTCCAGGACTTTCAGTCGTCGATCGCCCGTCACCAGCTTTACGACAGCATGGCAACAATCATTTTGTGCGGGTGACATCATTAATACGTATGCCATACAATAGTTAACCCTTATACCGCCAAATAGTTTGTGGGTCTGACGCCCCCAGACGCCAAATACTTTTTTTGCATATCTTGTTCAGTAACACTAAACTAATGTCAGAAACAGTGGCTTTGTTGACCAAAGCGTGATAATTTTTTAATAATTTTGATTTTTTTATTAGATGGCCAAGCATTATCTGCCTAGTTATTGGTGTTCACATGTGGCTGCTTGACTGTGGACCTACAAGTGCACCTACACTTGCAAGCTCAACACTGCACTCTGTTTCACACGCCAAAATATCTGCATGTTCAGTATACACATAATAGGACAGAAAACAATTGGATGTGCTTCATCTGGCAACAGTGACAACAAATCAGGACTGATTCCTGACATCATTATCGACGTATATCATCGTAATCAGCTGATTCAACACTGCAGGCTTAGGTCTGTCAGTGTCTTGAAGATCAGCGACCGTGTCAACAGCTGTTAGATGTATATGGACAGAATTACTTGCATTAGTATTTATGTACTAACGTAATTTACAGTGAAAATACAAACATCTTACACACTGAGAATCAAATCAGAGACTATTCTGCATAGTTTGCATGCTACTACAACAAAGTGTGGTCTGGCTTGGTGCCCTTAGCGAGTAGATGACGTCGCCTCCAGGCCGCAAGCTGCAGGTATCAGATGCGGCCTGGCCCAGGTTAGCCACTGCAAGTCACTGAATGGGTCACTAGATAGCAGCAGCAATGTGTCTATGCGTGAAACCGACTATAGACGGCACCGGCAGTAAACGCATGTCTACCTTCAGTGGGGACCGCCTATAGTTGGTTCCGGTGCTCAGCTAAAATGCACTGGGAACCGAACCCTTTCGGTTCCGGCGATATAAGGGTTAAAAACATATTTTCACACAACAGAACTCACATGTGTAGGTAACATTTGTGATAACTTAAATTTGTCTACATTTAATCTATCACACTGAATTGCAAAACTTTTTGATCACCCCTCATACTAAACATACACTGTGCATCGCCACAAAATGTGACTAGAGCTCTAACTCTAACATTTCACTATGGAGCTGGCACAGCAGTCTGACACGCAGCATGCTAAATAAGGGCACTGGCATTGCAGAATTACACATTTGTACCAATTAATCAAAACTGAGATCTCCACACTGGATGGGGTTTTGACATGAATGCCCTACCTCAGATAAAAATGTACGGGTAAAGGTATAGAAGATTTGTGACTAGTCAACGACAAATGAAAGTGTCATGCAAAACAGCGTACAACACTTACACTTGTTTACTGGCAGCATCGACTGGTTGGCTCTGAGCTCCTGCCTGCAAAATAAAAGCAAAATTGCAATGGAGTTTTGCGAAAACAGGATAACACAAACAATGATAACTACAACATTACAAACATATTCAAGGCTAATTCTTCGAAGTTTTGATAGTGTTACCGGTCCGGTCATCTGACACGACAAACCATCAGAACCAGAGTCATTCCTCCAGCCTCAGTAAACATAGAATTCATTTTCAGAACCAGACAGTCTGAGTTGGCTCGTAAGTCCCATCCAAAAAATGACCACACAGTAGTAGCCATAAGACATGCACTGCATTCCGACATCAAGAAATTTCAGAAGGGTTCGAGCAGAAATGTAGCTTAAATAAACCTGGTGTAAACACGAGGCAAATTGATAACATTTATGCAAACTGGCTGTGATGGCACTGTGAACATGACATCCATTCTTCACACTTCATAACAATCCAGAATTAATTTCCTATAATAACTCACCCCAAAATTTGTGACTGTCTATTCAATATAGGTACAGTCAGCAGCCACATCATAATCTACTGTTACCACTGACAGCACTAGTAATGAAAAAACAGGCAGCCTGTGGCAGGATACCAAATAGAGTAAATTAAACAAAAATGCAAACAGTCATAAGTATCTCGTATCAATAGGCAGTGCTTTCCAAACTGCAAGTTCCAGCTAACAAAAAGGATGCTTCTATGGCAATGTATAAAATAAATGTAAAAAATATACAATAAAATAAATAATATAATTTGTAACATTATAAATGTATAATGCATGTACTCTCTGAGAAACTGATGCCACGAAGTGTGACTTCCTGGCAAGTGGCATGTGGATCAGTTTTGACCGAAAACTCCATTCGCAATACAAATGAGCTTCATCGACGCCAGTCTTCAACTGTAAATGCATCAGCTTAACCTTTAAGCCACAAATGATAGAGCCATTACCATAGTGAATATTCTGATACTATAACGTCAGAAACTATGAGAAGTACCGGCAGAACTGTGGCACTGTTGTCAGCTGCAGTTATCGGGCGACTGCCACAGCGAGCAATGCTGTTGATGTTGGCCATACAACCATCATTGGCCATGATATCATTGCCAATGCTTCGCTGTTTCTTTTTCCATTGGCGGTTTTCACGTTCCAGCATTTGGATCATACGCAGCTGGTCGGCCTCTCTTCGCTGAGCCTCCTCCAGCTGGAGACGCACTTGTTCCAGGTCCACTCGTGCTCGCTCCTCCAGTGCACGCACATTGAACACAAACTCAATAACCACAGCGTACTCCAAACGCAGGCAGAATAATAACGTGGGACACAATGAACTGGCTGACTACTTAGGATATTACTGCTATTTATCAATAAATATTTACTGGTATTCAGCGATCATCTAACCAGCATTGCTGAAAAAGATACTGCCTCTGAATACTATGTGCAAGCAACTCTGATTTGCAGACACGTGAAATGGACCGGAGAAGTTTTGGAGCATCACAATCTACATAAGCATTTGAACGGTCACCTTAAAACAAAGCAAAGCAGTTCCTTTCAGGAAAAACCTAAAAATAACATTTAAAACAACTGTCTGGCATAGCACATTAGATTTGCAGTAAATTAATAGGTCAACTGATGTGGAAAAGTCTTAATGTAACATATGCTGCTCCCAGAGGCACCGTCAAGGGTGAACAAAACTGTAGAGCCCTAATAACTTTTTCACAAGGGATCCATTTCGGTGCTGTCTATTCAATGCTCTGCTCTGTTCTGCTGATGTCTCCGTCGTTTTCATTCACATCATTTTAACATCCTCGTCTCTTTATTCCAGTCAGCCTTTTCACTTGTAACCTTGTTTCAAAAACACAACGTACAATATTTGGTGATAATTTTGTCAAATCTTAACCAGTAAAAAAATTATTTCATCTATGTGAACAGCGCAATATTTCCAACAAGCAGTGCACTTTCCGTGTTGCTAAACTAACGTGTAAAAACCAACATTTACTAAATGATGGACAGTATATAACGTGACTTGTCAAAATTTTTGTTTTCTTTCTAACCTAAGATAATTTTGAAAATTGATTAAGATATGATAAAGTTATCTTCAGAAGTCAAACGGGTGTCTTTTTAAACAAGCTTGAACGGAGGTCATCAGTGCACACACATCTATCTTCCGCATGTGTTGAAAGGCAGACCTAACTTATTCTCTTTAGCTAACCAGAATAAACTGGATCCGATTTTTAACTCGTTGTCTTTCTTCTAAACTCTCTAATACTGATTCTGTGAGGCCAGTGGCAACCAAAATTGTCAGTATACTAAACGTCTCAAGTTGTGACAATCATTAATTATTGCCAGCTATTATCACTCATGCTAGAAACTGATTAGTCAGACTGTCACATAAAAATGCATACATCCACAGCCTGTTTTTCACTTTCAAGTCGTTGAAGTTTCCTCTCAAGTTCTGGGTCTACGCTCTGTTTGTTGACATTTCGTCGTTCTGTCTCTGATCTCCTGTATACACAAACAACAACAAAACAGAATTAAAGTACCCGCTAAAAAGTTTTTTTTGCAGCTTAACAAAAGCAAACTTTTCTGTGGCTATTTTTTCAGGACAGTAAACATTCATTTTGTTCACACCTGCTGTCAATTCCATGCACAGGAATCAAATTTCAGACAAGCTATAAAGGTACTGGTAATCAACAGAATCATTTAGTATAGAACAAGGCAACAAGAATAACATATGACAACTTGACAAGTAGTGTGTTAAAGCTACAACAGATGCCACGTTTCAGTACAGACAAATACACAAAAAGTTTATGGCAGTTTAAAGTTTAAGCCTACGTTGTCCTTACACTGTTTTAAACTGTTAAGTTTTTTATATTTATATTTTGAAATACATATTGACAAGCAACATTATAGTGCAACAATAACGACTACATTTTCCTCCTCATTTTCATCATTTCTCCACGAAACATGCATGCTGTATCTGATTTCTGTATCTCAGATTAATCAAAACTGTTTGATAAAAACACAATCTGAAGCACAAATTTTACACATTCATTCAATGCCGATGTAACGACAAGTCTCAAAAAAACTTTTTTATTAAGCCTCTAGGCCTACCCAGCTAAAGACTGATTGTGCAGTGAACCCATGGGCCTACTCCAAGGTCAATGCCACGACATACAATACTTGTACCCGAACTTTTTTTCACTTTTAAGAGTTGCATCGTATATCCACAGCTATAGTAACTCAAAGTTACAATACTTGGTTGGTCCCGAACATCGGTATTGAAACTCTGCACCGCAGCATGGTACAACTATGGTAAAACCGTGAATGAACATACTATAGTTGTTCCTTTCGTCGGCAAATACAGTCACAACTATTGTATGTAGATTAAAACAGGCGAGTCCTAACACTTATAGTGAGATTTCAAGATACCAACAGTTACATTTTCATTAATAACTTATAACTAATAATTAATTATTATAATATTTACACCATTCAATGCAGCAGGTGATAACTAATTCAATTGTATAAGTTATTTTTTCAAAAAATGCCAGTTACATTAGTTGTTTTTGACACTGATGATATGATGGACACAGCACACGTTTGATTTGATCAAGCAGTTGAATTCAGCAAGAAGTTACAATGATGGTGGTTCATCAACCTACCTCTGCATCTTGACATGCTGAATCTTGTTCTTGTAATTGGCAGACTGCTGCATAATTGCATCCTCATCTTCCGGTTCTTCGTCTATGTCGCATCGACTACAGCATTTTCATCCACAACCATTTCATCATTCATATCAATTTAGCGACACAGCTTCTGAACATAAAGTTAAAAAGCTATTTATATGCTACACAACTGATACCATAAACACTAACAGACATAAGTAATATCAAAGATGACAAACTGAAAATGGAAGACAAACTATAGTTGTTAACGATACAGCAATCTATTTTTATGTAAACAACAAAACAACAAAAAACTGGGACAAATACAGAAGCGCATTTCACAGTATTGAACACAAAACATGAAAGAGACAGTACGCAGCAACGTGCACGAACTTGTGAGCCGCATCATGGTTCATGTAGCAAAACCAGACTTCAGGAAGTTGTGTGTCGAAGCCCGGAGGAAGACGACGCCATTTGGAGCACTTGTCACATTGCGCCCATGTCCAAGGGTTGCTATCACAAACATGTCCAATACTGAGCTTTTCACACGTTCAGAACCATTACAGCTGAGCTAATGATTAATTAATTAATGATTAACACACAGGTGCACACAAACACTGTATTGTATCAGTGACTAGAAAAACAGACTCTTGAAATATTGCTATATTTAACTGCCAGCAGAAGTGTTAAAATGCAAATTGAAGGTTATTTACCTCTCAGCAACTGTACTTGTTTGACTGTCAGACATGACATCACGATAATCATTCAACTTCACTCCAAGTGCATGTATAAATGTGCTGAAATTACAAACTTTAGGTTTACGTTTATGTAACAAAACATGTAACAACACAGTTTGCTAGCCTCAGCTACTAACAGAGTATTCAGTTTGTATAGATACAAACTTGGGAATATAATTGTAAAATCTGTAGAACTTAGCATCACACACACAGCAGCTATGTATCAAGTTATTAGCACTATTGTATGGTACAAACTATTAGCAGAAAGCTTAACATAGTCAAAATTCACGATGTCATGACCAAAATGAGAATCCAAAAAGAAACGATTCAAGTTGTTTTTTGAAGGAAGAGAACGATTTGGAGGTTGAGCAGAGGGCTGGCGGCAAATTGTTCCGCGTTCGTGGACCTGCAACGGCGAACGCACGGTCTCCAATTGATGCGCGACGTGTTGGTGGCACCACCAGATGAGAGGCTGACGCTGAGAGTAGCTGACGACGTGTGGTACTGCCGACAGACACTGTCAGGTCCGACAAGTATCCTGGTGTTTTTTAGTAACAAGGTAACAAAATTTAAAGCAACAAGTAACACACTAATACTGTATACACAATACTGATACAATTTTGATCCACACTCCAAGGATGACAAAGCATAAAAGCATTCACTTGTATCGATCGGTCTTGTCAAATTCCTGCTTGTTGTGTATCGGATCAAGAAAATCTGCCTCAACAACTCCCACAATTCCACCTTCATTAGAACCAACTTGGTTTGCCAACTGCTTAAACCATCAACACAAAAAGTATGTGATCATTGCAATATAGCAGTAGGAAAAACTGAAAACATCACACTCACATAATACTGCCTGATATCAAAATACATAGCACAAAGAGTTTTAACGAGACAAAAAGTAATTACTGTTAGGACAACGTTTCAACTATTGTTATTCATCGCTACAATAACAGGAAACAACAAACCTGTTTCTGAGAGCCAACTTTTTCATAGGCTTTAATAAGTCTGTTACGATGATACAGCATTATTCCACAATCTTCAGTTGGTCCAAAGCCAAACGTGATCTTCACAGGAGTAGGCTGCTCACAAACAGTTACATTATTGACACACAAGTGCACAGTATCGTACAAACATGTTCACACTACGCTATGTTTCAAAAACTGGTCCCCTATGACATGTTGGCTTAATTTCATCAAAACAAGCCAATTATTAATGATTATTTGTAGAAGGTATCTATACTCGAATGCACACCCCGAGTCCAACAGTTGCTACAAAAGTTGGCATCAGTCAAGATCCATATGCGCAATTTTCAAAGAAATAGAACAGCAACCACCCTCGTTGTCATTAACCATGTAACAGAGTGCCTGCTTGAGGAATCAATTAAGCATGGGCTACTGTTGAATGATGCATTCCAGTTTCCCATACAAATTGTTGTGTGATGTGACGAGACTGTGACATCTTATTGCTTGTAAAATGCTAGTTGACAAACGGCAATGTTAATGTTGTTGTCAGTGAGCAATGTTCTTGGCCGGTCACTACAGGTCTCAGACTGAAGAAGAAACAGTGTCTTTCAATTGCTTTAAAATTGTTGAGCACTTTCTTTTTCCATCCCTGGCGGTAAATCTTTCATCAGCCTTTTATTGCCATAAGTACAAGGTTTAATATAATTTACTTCAGTCAAAACCATTTTGCTTGCAATTTTAGCTGTCTTCTTCTGCTATGTTGTTCAATTGCCATGGAAACAGCACAGCTGATTCTTGATCGATATCAAATTTATCAATGACAATCAGCGTGCAATGGAATGGCAATGCCTCGTGCATATAATCAACATGACTTAGGGGTTCAGTTTTTAAACATGGTGTATATACAAGTTCACATAATTTGTGACAATGCCAGAACACAAGATTAACAAACAACAGTTCAATGAAAAGAGACAAAAAACTTACAAGGAATCGAGGTCGATACCAATCAATCTGCATCTTCTTCAGACTTTTCTCGATAAGTTTTGTGTAGACTTTCTTGTTGCGAAGAAAGATCTTCATGCGTGGTTTTAAATACAAGATGCTGCAGTATTCCTACAAATACACATATACAATACTTAGCATATCATGGACACAGACATTCATTATACAGCTACAATCGCCTGTAGAAAACAAAGCCTCCAAAGATTTCTTGCACTTTGTCAAGACAACTAAATAATGTCACTTAAATTAAAAACAATGACACTACGATACAAAACATCTCAAACTAACAAACAGCCTGAGTAGTAATGTGTTGTATGCACGGCCGCAGATTGCACCGAATGACCCCTATTTCGGTGCAGTTGGCAGACAGCCAAGTGTACCTTGGTCCGATGAGTCACACAGACAAGTGTACCTTGGTCCGATGACTCACACACCCAACTACAGGAGGCGTTTCCACCAGAATCCTACACCCCTATTGGCCAGGGAGGTCCCCTAAGT
>Ga0209568_1000462_pt1 | contig 14069 bp, 12 predicted proteins | sample WorMetOlspDAHAB2_FD_187406 | JGI IMG/M metagenome (GOLD analysis project Ga0209568, IMG submission 187406) | Marine gutless worms symbiont microbial communities from Max Planck institute for Marine Microbiology, Germany - Olavius sp. DAHAB.2... ...
TCACCTCCGAGCGCACCACGCCTTGCAGGTGAGCGATATCCGTGCCCCCGACAGGGCGAGCCTTCACGCGACCGGACTTGCGCTCCCGCATCCCAACGACAGGTTGCTTACCTACAGGGCCGCGCCCAGCCCGCAGTTTCTTGGTGGCGTGCTTGTTCTTTTCACGCCCACCGATATAGGTCTCGTCGATTTCGACCTCACCCGCCATCGGATCGCCGACGCCGGACTTGTTCAACCACGTCTCGCGGATGCGTTGGGCTAGATACCATGCCGTTTTTTGTGTGCAGCCAAGCTCCCGCGACATCTGGCAGCTTGAAATGGACTTCTTTGCAACGACCATGAGATAGATCGCGTAGAGACACTTGCGTGGCGACAGGTTGGCTGCCGGCTGGTCGAGCCCGCGCGCCAACCAATGCCGCTGCTGGGCGGTGGGGCTGGCGGCCCCGCCGGTGCCTTTGACGTTTCCGGATTTACCCACCGCACGTTCCCCCTTCGTCGGACGGTGACGGCGCTCCGATGCTACTGTAAGTTCGGAAACGGGCCAAGCGCGGGGATCGCCGTCGAAGAGGCTGGTACCACCGGGAGGACCCCACCGTGTCGCAAATGCTCGTCTACATCACCGCATCGACCCGCGAGGAGGCGTCCGCAATCGGGCGCGCCGCGGTTAACGCGCGGCTTGCGGCGTGTGCCAACGTGCTGGGCGACATCACCTCGTTCTATTGGTGGGACGGCGCCGTTCAGGAGGACGGGGAGGTGTCGCTGATCCTCAAAACCCAGCACAGTCTGGTTGAGCGCCTCACCCAACTCGTGAAGGAGAATCACTCCTACGACTGCCCGTGCGTGGTGGCGATACCCATCGCCGGGGGCAATCCGGATTTTCTCGACTGGATTGTGAACGAAACCGAGTAAAGCTCTATTCTGAGGGCATTTGTACCGTCGCAACGGCCTGTGCGGCGATGCCTTCGCCACGCCCGGTGAAACCGAGGCGTTCGGTCGTCGTGCCCTTGACGCTGACGCGGCCGGTGGGGACGCCGAGCAGGGTGGCGATGCATTCCGCCATTGCCGCGCGGTGCGGACCGATGCGCGGCCGCTCGCAGATGATCGTCAGGTCGACGCCGACGATGCGGCCGCCGGCCTCGGCGACGATCTCCGCCGCATGGGCGAGGAAGGTCGCCGACGGCGCGCCGCGCCATTGGGGGTCGCTGGGCGGGAAGTGGCTGCCGATATCGCCGGCGGCGACGGCCCCAAGGATGGCATCGGTGAGGGCATGCAGGGCGACATCGGCGTCGGAATGGCCTTCGAGGCCGGCGTCGTGGGGAATGGCGACACCGCCGAGCATCACGTGGTCGCCGGGTCCGAACCGGTGAACGTCGAAGCCGGTGCCCACCCGCGTCAGCAGCGTGCCGGCGAGAAAGCGGTCGGCGCGGCGGAAATCCTCGGCTGTCGTCACTTTGACGTTGTCCTCGTCGCCGGGCACCAGGGCCACGTCGAGCCCTGCATGCTCGGCCACCGCCGCATCGTCCGCCAGTTCGTTGCCGGCGAACTGCCGATGCGCGGCAAGGATGTCGGGGTAGCGGAATCCCTGCGGTGTCTGCGCCCGCCACAGGTCGCGCCGGTCGACGGTCGCCGCGATCAGCGGGGCCTCGGCGCCGCTGCCGCGTTTCAGGGTGTCGTGCACAGCGACGGCGGGGATCGCACCGGGGACGGTATCGAGGGCATCGACGACGCGCGAGACCACGTCGATCGCGACGAACGGCCGGGCCGCATCGTGGATCAGCACCAGCCGCGGCGCCACCCCCTCGAGGCTTTCCAGACCGGCGCGGGCCGAGTCCTGGCGGCTGGCACCACCTGGAACCGGGTCGAGAAGGTCGAGCCCGGCGACCGCTGCATCGTAGAGGTCGCGGTCATCCTCATGGATGACGGCGCGGACCGCGTCGATGCGCGGATGATCTGCGAAGGCATCGAGGGCCCGGCGGAGAAGGGGCTTTCCGCCGAGAGGCTGGTATTGCTTCGGCAGCGTGCCGCCGAACCGTTGCCCGCGGCCCGCCGCCACCACCAGCGCCACGCAATCCGCCATTTAAGCCCCTTTCCGTTTCCGCCTCGGCGCTGCGGCGCAAAGGCTAGATACAGCAACAGGACTTGCCAAGAGGAACATCCGGCGCGATTGTGCCTGCCGCTGGGCTCCGGACGCCCGGCCAGCCGACTGATCGGGAACAATGGACACCGTACTCCTCAGCGTATCGGCGCTCGCGTCGCTGGTGCCGGCGTCGTTGCAGACCATGCGCCGGACGCCGGACCGCGATGTCGTGTTCTGGGCGGTGCTGGCGGTGGCCGTGGCCGGACCCGTCGCCTGGGTGGTGGCCAACGCCTCCGGCGCCTGGCGGACGGAACTGGCCAACGCGCTGTGGGCGACGGTCGCCGCGACGATGGCGATTTACGCGGTGACCGCCGTGACCACCCGCCAGGGCTGGCGGCTGATGCCGCTGATGGCCCCTTACATGCTCCTGCTCGGGATCATCGCCACGGTGTGGCTGAGGGCGCCGGGTCAGCCGTTGGCTGAGATCACCGAGGAAAGCGGCTGGATCGGCATTCACATCGCCGTTTCGGTCACCACCTACGCGGTGTTGACCATCGCTGCCGTCGCCGCGCTGGCGGCTTTCCTTCAGGAACGGGCGCTGAAGCGCAAACGGCCGACGGCGCTCACGCGGGCACTGCCATCGGTCGCCGATTGCGAAACCCTGGTCGTCAGGCTGCTGATCGTCGGCGAGATCATCCTGGCGATCGGGCTGGCGATCGGGCTGGCGACCGGGATGGCGCTCCAGTATGGCGCCGACGGCACCCTGATCTCCCTGGACCACAAGACCGTGCTGATGGTGGCGGCCTTCGTGGTCATCGGCGGATTGCTGTTCGCCCACTACGCCAGCGGCATCCGTGGCCGTCAGGCGGCGCGGGTCGTGCTGCTCGCCTATCTGCTGATGACCCTCGGGTATCCGGGCGTCAAGTTCGTTACCGACGTGCTGATGGCCTGATCCGCGTTTTTTGCGGGTCACAATTGCCCATGGGACGGGCAATATCTAGAATGCACGCGCCGTTGCCTATCTAATGGGCAACCTTTGGAGACTCCGCCACCATGACCCTTCAGATCGGTGACGTCACCCTGGACTCGCGGGTGGTCCTGGCGCCCATGTCCGGCGTCACGGACATGCCGTTCCGGCGGCTGGTCAAGCGCTTCGGCGTCGGGCTCGTGGTCTCCGAGATGATTGCCAGCAAGGCGATGATCCGGGCCGCCCGCAAGACGCTGCGGATGGCGACCAACTGCGCCGACGAAGAGCCGATGGCGGTGCAGCTCGCCGGTTGCGAGCCCGACGTCATGGCCGAGGCGGCCAGGCTCAACCGCGACCGCGGCGCGCGGATCATCGACATCAACATGGGATGCCCGGTGAAGAAGGTGGTGCGCGGCGACGCCGGCTCGGCACTGATGCGCGACGAACCGCTAGCCGGGCGCATCCTCTCCGCCGTCGTCGAGGCTGTCGACGTCCCGGTGACGTTGAAGATGCGCACCGGCTGGGACGAGAATTCGCGCAACGCCCCGCAGCTCGCGCGCATTGCCGAGGAAAGCGGCGTCAAGGCCGTCACCGTCCATGGGCGGACACGCAACCAGTTCTTCAATGGCCGCGCCGACTGGGCGTTCATCGCCGAGGTCAAGCGCGCCGTCTCCATCCCGGTGATCGGCAATGGCGACGTGGCCTCGGGCGAGGACGCCCAGGAGCTGCTGGACCGATCCGGCGCCGACGGGGTGATGGTCGGACGGGCGGCCTATGGACGGCCATGGCTGCCCAACCAGGTCTGTCACTATCTCGACACCGGTCAGCGGCTGCCGGATCCGCCGCTGAGCGAGCAGTTGTCGACCGTGCTCGAACACTACGACGCCATGCTCGAGCACTACGGCGCCAACGCCGGGATGCGCGCCGCGCGCAAGCACGTCGGCTGGTACTCGAAGGGGCTGCCCGGGTCGGCGGAGTTCCGCTCCACGGTCATGCGCATGACCGACCCGGAGGCGGTCAAGGCCGCCATCGCCGCGTTCTACCGGCCGCTCATCGAGCGCATGGCCGCTTGAGGTTCCGGGTGTCGAACGTGGACCGCAGCGTGTCCAAGATCCGCCAGGTTCCGCGGCCGGCCGAGGTCGATGCCGAGGCCGTGCTGAACGCACTTTCGGCCGTCGTCATCGTCGTTGACGAGAATCTCGGCATCCTGTGCCTCAACAACGCCGCGGAGCAGTTCCTGCGCGGCAGCGCCCTCGTCCTTCTGGGCCAGCGCCTCGACGAGATGGTGCCGGCCGACAGCCCGCTGTTCGCTCTGATCGATCAGGCCCGCTCCGGTGGACATCCACTGGCGGAGAACCACGTCACCCTGACCAGCCCGCGGATCGGCCACCATCTGGTGAACATCCACGCGACGCCTCTTGCCGAAGTGCCCGGGGCCGTCGCCGTGTCGATCCTCGAACGGTCCATCGCCGCGAAGATCGACCGCCAGCTCACCCACCGCGGCGCTGTCCGGTCGGTCAGCGCCATGGGGGCGATGCTGGCCCATGAGGTCAAGAACCCGCTGGCCGGCATCCGCGGTGCGGCGCAACTGCTGGAGCACAGCGTTGCCGATTCCGACCGGTCACTGACCGCGCTAATCCGCGACGAAGCGGATCGCGTCTGCGCCCTGGTCGACCGGATGGAGATGTTTTCCGTCAATGCGCCGCTGCGGCGCGAGGCGGTCAACATCCACGAGGTGCTGAATCGCGTGCGCACGCTGGCCCAGAACAGCTTCGGCCGGCACGCGCGGTTTATCGAACGCTACGATCCCTCGCTGCCGCCGGTGCATGGTGACCTCGACCAGCTCGTCCAGGTGTTCCTCAACCTGTTGAAGAACGCGGCAGAGGCGGCGCCCGAGGACGGCGGCGAGATCACCGTCTCCACCGCCTATCGCCACGGCGTGCGGTTCGCCGTGCCGGGCACGGATTCGCGCATCCACCTGCCGCTGATGGTCAGCATCCAGGACAACGGACCCGGCATCCCCGAGGACATCCGGGCCCACCTGTTCGATCCGTTCGTCACCGCCAAGCCCTCGGGGAGTGGCCTTGGCCTTGCGTTGGTCGCCAAGATCATCGGCGACCACGGCGGCGTCATCGAATTCGACAGCCAGCCGAAGCGGACCGAGTTCCGGGTCATGCTGCCGATGGTCACCGAGGCGGAGTAGGGGATGGCGACCGACGCCACCGTGCTCGTCGCCGACGACGACGCTGCCATCCGCACCGTCGTCGCGCAGGCCCTCGAACGCGCCGGCTTCGGCGTCCGCGTGACCAGCAATGCGGCGACGCTGTGGCGGTGGATCAGCGACGGCGAAGGCGACGTCGTGGTGACGGACGTGGTCATGCCCGACGCCAACGGCCTCGATCTCATTCCGCGCATCCGCAAGATCCGCCCCCAGTTGCGCGTCGTGGCGATGAGCGCGCAGAGCACGCTGCTGACCGCGGTCAAGGCCACGGAGCGCGGTGCCTTCGAATACCTGCCGAAGCCCTTCGACCTCAACGAGTTGGTCACGGTGGTGCGCCGGGCGCTGGAGGCACCGGCGGCGACATCGGGTAACGGCGACACGGGCGACGAGCCGGCCGAGGACGCGTTGCCGCTGATCGGCCGCTCGCCGGCGATGCAGGAGATTTACCGCACCCTGGCACGGCTGATGGGGACCGACCTCACGGTGCTGATCACCGGCGAGTCGGGAACGGGCAAGGAGCTGGTCGCGTGGGCGCTGCACGACTACGGCAAGCGCCGGGCCGGCTCGTTCGTCGCCATCAACATGGCGGCAATTCCACGCGAACTGATCGAAAGCGAGCTGTTCGGCCACGAGAAGGGTGCGTTCACCGGCGCCACCCAACGCAACACCGGCCGCTTCGAGCAGGCCGAGGGCGGCACCCTGTTCCTCGACGAGATCGGCGACATGCCGCCCGAGGCCCAGACCCGGCTGCTCCGGGTCCTTCAGGAAGGCGAATACACGACGGTCGGCGGACGCACGCCGATCCGTGCCAACGTCCGCATCATCGCTGCCACGCACCGCGATCTTCGCCAGTCGATCCGCCAGGGATTGTTCCGCGAAGACCTCTATTTCCGGCTCAACGTCGTGCCGATCCGCTTGCCGCCGCTCCGCGAACGCGCCGCCGACATCCCCGAACTGGTGCGCCACTTCATCGCCCGGGCCGTCGCCGAGGGCCTGCCGCCGAAGACCATCGATCCGGCGGCCATGGACCGGCTGAAGACCCATCGCTGGAGCGGAAACGTGCGCGAGCTGGAGAACCTTGTGCGCAGGCTCGCGGCGCTCTACTCGGAAGAGGTCATCGGCATCGATGTCATGGAGGCCGAACTCGCCGACGCTTCGCCCGGCGGCGGCGACACGGACGGCGATGGCCTGGGGCAATCGGTCGAGCGGCACCTGAAGACCCACTTCAACGCCCACGGTTCGGGGCTGCCGGCGGCGGGCCTGTTCGATCGGGTCATGCGCGAGGTCGAACGGCCGCTGATCTCTCTCACCCTCGACGCCACCAACGGCAATCAGATCCGCGCCGCCCAGGTCCTCGGCGTCAACCGCAACACACTGCGCAAGAAGATCCGGGAACTGAATATTCCGGTTGTTCGCGGAGGAACGCGGTGAGCGCGACGGCGAGCCGTCCCATCGTTCGGTTTCGGCTGTGGGCGCGGCGGGCCAAGCTGAGCCGCAAGTTGGCTTTTGCCCTGGTTCTCGCGGCGCTGGCCTCGTGCATCGCCACAGTCGTCGCTTGGACCGGCGCGTCGTCGGTCGCCCCCGACCGCGACACCATCCTGGTCCTGCTCTACGTCGATGGCGTCCTGCTGCTGCTGCTCGGGGCGGTCATCGCCCGCCAAGTCGTCAAGCTGTGGTCCGAGCAGTTGCGCGGGCGGGCCGGCGCCGGCCTGCACTCGCGGCTGGTGCTGATGTTCAGCTTGGTCGCCGTCACCCCGGCCATCCTGGTCGCGGTATTTTCGGCGTTGTTCCTCAACTTCGGTGTCCAGGTGTGGTTCAGCGAGCGGGTGCGCACCGCTGTCGAGGCGTCGAACGCCGTGGCCAGCGCCTACCTGCACGAGCATCGCCAGAGCATCCGGGCCGATGCCTTCGCTATGGCCAACGACCTCAACCGTGAGGCGCCTGCGCTGATGCGCGACCGCGGCCTGTTCGGCCACCGGCTGACCGTCCAGGCGCAACTGCGCGCGCTGTCGGAAGCCCTTGTCGTCGATGGCTCGGGACGGGTGCTCGCCCGCTCGCCACTGAGCCTCGCGCTCGAGTTCGATCTCGCGCCCAGGGACGCCATCGAACAGGCCCGGCAGGGGCAGATCGCCGTGCTGACCACCGAGAACGAGAACCGCGTCCGCGCCGTGGTCAAGCTCAACCGGTTCGTCGATGCCTACCTGCTCATCGGGCGGTTCGTCGAGGCCAGCGTGCTCGAGCACATCGAACGGACCGCGGGCGCCGTCGCCCAGTACCAGCGGCTGGAAGAGCGCCGCGGCGGCATTTTCATCACCTTCGTGGTCATTTTTGTCGTCGTGGCGTTGTTGCTGCTGCTGGCCGCGGTGTGGATCGGCATGAATCTGGCGACCCAGATCACCGAACCGATCAGTGACCTGATCAGCGCCGCCGAACAGGTCCGCGAGGGTGACCTCAGCGTGCGGGTCGAGGCCGGCGGTGCCTCGATGGGCGAGATCGGCACCCTGAGCCGGGCGTTCAACCGGATGACCAGCCAGATCCAGGGACAGCAGCAGGGACTCATCGATGCCAACCGCGAGCTCGACGAGCGGCGCCGGTTCACCGAGACCGTCCTCAGCGGCGTTTCGGCCGGGGTCATCGGTCTCGATTCCTCGGGGCGGATCAATCTTCCCAATCGGTCGGCATCGGAACTGCTGGACACCGACCTGGAGGCGGCGGCAGGCAGGCCCTTGGCGTCAACGGTGCCGGAGATGGCGGACCTCGTCGACGAGGCCCTCGGTCGGCCGGACCGCCAGGTCCAGGCCGAGATCAAGCTCCTCCGGGGCGGCTCGCCACGCACGCTGATCGCCCGCATCGCCTCCGAACGCCTGAGCGGCGAGGTGATCGGCTATGTCGTCACCTTCGACGATGTCACCGCCCTGGTCTCGGCCCAGCGCAAGGCGGCGTGGGCCGACGTCGCCCGCCGGATCGCCCACGAGATCAAGAACCCGCTGACCCCGATCCAGCTCTCGGCCGAGCGCCTGCGGCGCAAGTACACCCGCGAGATCGAAACGGACCGCGAAACCTTCGAATCGTGTACCGAAACGATCATCCGCCAGGTCGAGGACATCGGCCGGATGGTCGACGAGTTCTCGTCGTTCGCGCGGATGCCGCGGCCCGATCTGAAGCCCGAAGGCCTTCCGGAACTGGTGCGCCAGGCGGTGTTTCTGGAGCGCAGCCGAAGCCCCGGAATCGAGTTCGACGTTCGTATCCCCGATGGCGACCTGCGGCTCGTCTGCGATGGCCGGCAGATCTCCCGTGCGTTGACCAACATCCTCAAGAACGCCGCGGAATCGGTTCTTACGCGCCTGGAAGACCAGAACGGGGAGGGCGCGCCGGGACACGTCCAGATCGCTGTGACGACCGACTCGACCGAAGACGGCGGGCGACGGGTCGACGTCGTCGTCGAAGACAACGGGCTCGGCCTTCCGGCGGAAGACCGCGACCGATTGACCGAGCCCTACGTGACCAACCGGGCAAAGGGCACCGGGCTCGGCCTGGCCATCGTGAAGAAAATCATGGAAGACCATAATGGCGATCTGATACTCGATGACGCCGATGGCGGAGGCGCGCGGGTTTCGCTGGTGTTCCGGATCGCGCCTCCGTCCGACCGGGAACCCGACTCGGACGCGAGCGAAGACGAGCCGGTTTCCAGGGTCGATGACGCGATGACCGTGGCGACGGGACTGAGGGCCAATGGCTAGCAACGTCCGGACGATGACCGAGGATATCCTGATCGTCGATGACGAAGCGGATATCCGCGGCCTCGTCGCCGGTATCCTCGAGGACGAAGGGCTCAGATCGCGGGAAGCCAGCGACAGCGATTCGGCGCTGCAGGCCGTCGAAGTGCGCCGCCCGAGCCTGGTCCTGCTCGACATCTGGCTGCAGGGCAGCCGTCTCGACGGCATCGGCATCCTCGAGAAACTGCGGGGAAGCCATCCGAGCGTCCCGGTGGTGATCATGAGCGGCCACGGCACCATCGAGACCGCGGTCCAGGCGATCAAGCTCGGTGCCTACGACTTCATCGAGAAGCCGTTCAAGGCCGACCGCCTGCTGCTGGTCGTCCAGCGGGCGATCGAGACATCGCGGCTCAGGCGCGAGAACGAGGAGCTCCGCCTCCGGGCCGGTACGACCCACGACCTCATCGGCCGGTCGACGGCAATGAATCAGGTGCGCCAGGCCGTCGAACGCGTCGCCCCCGCCAACAGCCGCGTTCTCATTTCCGGGCCGGCGGGCTCGGGCAAGGAAGCGGTGGCACGGCTTCTTCACGACCGCTCCCGGCGCAGCCAGGGCCCGTTCGAGGTGCTGAACTGCGCGTCGATCACCCCCGACCGTATGGAAGTGGCGCTGTTCGGTGTCGAGGGCGCCGTCGACGGCGAGGATTCGCCCAGGAAGATCGGCACCCTCGAAGAGGCGCACAACGGTACGCTGCTGCTGGACGAGGTTGCCGACATGCCGCTGGAGACCCAGGGCAAGATCGTCCGCGTGCTCCAGGAGCAGGTGTTCGAGCGGGTCGGCGGCAACACCCGTGTCGAGGTCGACGTCCGGGTCATCGCCTCGACGACCAAGGACCTGTCCGAGGAGATCCGCGCCGGACGGTTCCGCGAGGACCTGTTCTACCGCCTCAGCGTGGTTCCTATTCACGTGCCGTCCCTGCGCGAACGCACCGGCGACATCCCGCTGCTGGTCGACTATTTCATGGAGCGAGCCGCCGAGGCGGCCGGGCAGCGCCCACGGACGATCAGCGAGAACGCCATGGCGGCGTTGCAGGCCTATGACTGGCCGGGAAACGTGCGCGAGCTGCGCAACGTCATCGAGCGGCTGCTGATCATGGCGCCCGGCGGTGCGGACGACCCCATCCGGGCCGCCATGCTGCCGCCCGAGTTCGATGCCAATTTCGCTGCTGCCCGGCAGCCCGACACCAGCAGCGAGATCATGGGACTGCCGCTCCGCGACGCCCGGGAAATCTTCGAGCGCGAATATCTTCTCGCGCAAGTGACGCGGTTCGGCGGTAACATCTCGCGCACCGCCGCATTCGTCGGCATGGAGCGGTCGGCCCTTCATCGCAAGCTGAAGTCGCTCGGCATCCAGACCGACGAGCGCGCGCGTCAGACGGGGAACTGATACCGCCTTCAGCCGCGGTGCCGCAGTCGGGAACACGGAGCCTCCAGTTTGAACATCATCATCTGCGGCGCCGGCCAGGTCGGCTTCAATATCGCCCGCCACCTGGCCCTGGAGAACAACGACGTGACCGTCGTCGACCAATCGGCCGAACTGATCCGCCGGGTCAACGACAATCTCGACGCCCAGGGCCTGGTCGGCCATGTGTCGCGTCCGGACGTGCTCGAGAAGGCGGGCGGGGCCGACGCCGACATGATCATCGCCGTCACCCAGATGGACGAAATCAACATGGTCGCCTGCCAGGTGGCGCATTCGCTGTTCGACGTGCCGATCAAGATCGCCCGGGTGCGTCACCAGAGCTATCTCGATCCGGTGTGGGCGCACCTGTTCTCGCGCGAGCACATGCCCATCGACGTGATCATCTCGCCGGAACTGGAGGTCGCCCGTGCGGTGACCCGGCGGCTGAGGGTCCCTGGCGCGTTCGAGATGATCCCTCTGGTCGACGACAAGGTCCGTCTCCTGGGTGTGCGCGCCGAGGAAGATTGCCCGCTGATCAACACGCCCTTGAAGCAGCTTGCCCAGCTGTTCCCGGACCTCAACCTCGTCATCGTCGCGCTGCTGCGCGGGGACGATCAGATCAAGCTGCACGGCGACGACCAGATGCAGGTCGGCGACGACGTCTACTTCGTCGTCGACACCGAGCAGTTGCAGCGGGCCATGGCCGCCTTCGGCCACGAGGAGCCCGAGGCGCGGCGGCTCATCATCTGCGGCGGCGGCAACATCGCGCTGTTGCTCGCCCAGGAGATCGAGCGGGAGTACCCGTGGGTCAACGCCAAGATCATCGAGGCCGGTCCCGAGCGGGCCGCCGTTGTTGCCAGCATGCTGGGACGCACGGTCGTGCTGCACGGCGACGTTCTGGACCCGGAAATCCTCGAAGAAGCCAACGTGACGGCGACCGATACGGTGGTCGCGCTGACCGACGACGACGAGGCCAATGTGCTGGCCTCGCTGCTGGCCAAGCGCCACGGTGCCAAGCGCGCCATCACGCTGCTCAACAAGGCGACCTATGAGCCGCTGATCAAGACCCTCGGCATCGACGTCATCGTCAGCCCGCGCAACATCACCGTCTCGACCATCCTCCAGCACGTCCGCCGGGGACGCATCCACTCCGTGCACACCCTGCGCGAGGGCTTCGGCGAACTGATCGAAGCAGAGGCCCTGGAAACATCGAGCTTGGTAGGGAAGCCACTACGCGAGGTCAAATTGCCGGCCGGCGTGATGGTCGGCGCCATCGTCCGCAACGGACAGGAGGTGATCACCCCGCGCGGCAGCACCATCATCCAAGCCAACGACCGCGTCGTGCTGTTTGCCGCGTCCGAGGCCATCCGCAAGGTCGAGAAGATGTTCGCCGTGCGGCTGGAATACTTCTGATCGCGGAGGGCAGGGATGAGCCGCATCGCCTATGTCGACGGCCGCTACGTGCCCCACGCGGACGCCGCCGTGCACGTGGAAGACCGGGGATACCAGTTCGCCGACGGCGTCTACGAGGTGATCGGCGTTCATCGCGGCCGGCTGTTCGATGCCGAACCGCACCTCGACCGTCTCGACCGGTCGCTTGATGAATTGCGGATCGCCGCTCCGATGGGCAGGCGGGCGATGCGGGTGGTCTTGGCCGAAATGCTGCGGCGAAACCGCATCACCGGCGCCGGTGCGGTCTACCTGCAGGTCACCCGGGGTGTGGCGCCGCGTGCCCACGCCTTTCCCGCCCGCGCCCGGCCGGTGCTGGTGATGACGGCGCGGTCCATGCCGCCTTTCGATCCCAAGGCGGCACGGCGGGGCGTGGCGGTGGTCACCATGCCCGACATCCGCTGGGGACGCTGCGACATCAAGTCGGTATCGCTGCTGGCCAATGTGCTCGGCAAGCAAAGCGCCATCGAAGCGGGCGCCTTCGACGCCTGGATGGTCGACGACACACGCACCATCACCGAGGGCACGGCCTCCAATGCCTGGATCGTCACCCGCAAGGGCGAACTGATCACCCGCCAGCCGGACCACGCCATCCTCAACGGCATCACCCGGCGGGCCGTGCTGGCGCTGGCCGCGGAGCTGGGCATCAAACTGGTCGAGCGGCCGTTCACCGTGGCCCAAGCCAAGAAGGCCACCGAAGCCTTCCTGACCAGCACCACGTCAATGGTCAAGCCGGTGGTGCGCATCGACGGAACGAAGATCGGCAGCGGCCGGATCGGTCCGCTGACCGCCCGTTTGGTCGAATTCTACGCCCGTCACCTGGACGACGAGGCCGACGCTCAGGCTCCGGATCACCGCCCGTGAACGACGGCGCGCCGCTATCGGTGGGGCTGAGCCGGCCGCGGGCCATCGTGTTCGATTGGGACAATACGCTGATCGACAGTTGGCCGGCGATCCTGGATGCCCAGAACCACGTGTTCGCCCACTTCGGCATGCCCCTTTGGACCATGGACGAGGCCCGCCGGCGCGTCCGCGGGTCCATGCGCGACACGTTCCCGGCGATGTTCGGCGACCGGTGGCAGGAAGCGGGAGACGTCTTTTACGCGCGCTACACCGATCGCCATCTCGAAACGCTGACACCTCTGCCCGGAGCTGAGACGCTACTGGAAACGCTAGCGGACGCCGGGTTCCTGCTTGCCGTGGTCAGCAACAAGAAGGGGGACTACCTGAGAAAGGAGGCCGCCTACATCGGCTGGGACCACTATTTCCACCGCATCGTCGGTGCCTTCGATGCGGCCCAAGACAAACCGGCGCCCGAGCCGGTGGCGATGGCGCTCGATGGTTGTGGCGTTGCGCCAGGTGCCGATGCCTGGTTCGTCGGCGACGCCGATGTCGACCTGGAATGCGCCCGCAATGCTGGCTGCGTGGGCGTGCTGATCCGCGCCGAGCCGCCCAAGGAAAACGAATTCGACGGCTTCGAGCCGGCGGTCCACGTCGGCGACTGCCTCGCGCTTTCCAAGCTGGTGATGACGCTGTAAGGTACCTATATCAAACGCGGTATCCGCTCCAGCGGCGAGGGGCGGGCGTACCGGTGGAGCAGAGGGAATCAGGCTCCGCGCCGGTACGAATATCGAGTACAGGAAAGAGGCGAAGCGGGCCACCAGGCACGTGACGCCACCGATAAGAACAAGAAGGGGTGACACTCATGTCCTCAGAAAAATCTCAGAACCTACAGGACGTGTTCCTCAACCACATCCGCAAGAACAAGACCCCGGTCACGATCTTCCTGGTCAACGGCGTCAAGCTTCAGGGGATCATCACCTGGTTCGACAATTTCTCGGTCCTGCTCCGGCGGGATGGCCACATGCAACTCGTCTACAAGCACGCGATCTCGACGGTGATGCCGTCGGTGCAGATCCAGCTGTTCGAGCCCGACAAGGAAAGCGCGGCTGCCGAATAGCTCATGTGGGTTTCTTTTTTGCAAGGGCACAATTCTCCTCCCGGCTGCAGACATGAACAGGTGCTGCAGTCAATTCACGGACTGGTTTTGGGATTTCAGGATCAGGCAGGGATCTCCCCCATGGAAGGGAGGAACCGTCTTTCCGGGGTCGGGTCTTTTTCTGAAATTCCGTCTTTCGACGATATCAACTCATGTCCGGTGGGTTCTTCATTGAACCCGA
>Ga0209568_1000463_pt1 | contig 14069 bp, 14 predicted proteins | sample WorMetOlspDAHAB2_FD_187406 | JGI IMG/M metagenome (GOLD analysis project Ga0209568, IMG submission 187406) | Marine gutless worms symbiont microbial communities from Max Planck institute for Marine Microbiology, Germany - Olavius sp. DAHAB.2... ...
TCCTAAGTTAGTCATAAGTTTCACAACTTGCATATTAACGCATGAAAGATGCGGAATGCATCCTATGGACTTATTTTGAGTCTTCCGATCGTCCATTAGTTTCGAGTGGAACAAACAATGGGTAATTGATACGAGCGACATGATGTAATGATGTAATCACGATCGTTATTCACGGCGCCCCATGTTACAGCGTCAGTAGGTAATTAAGACATCATAATATGCTTTAAAACACTGAAAAACGCAGTGTAAATACTCCTGAATGATTGTTTATTCTTAAAGGGAAATTCAACGTTCAAGACATAAAGGCTAAATGAACACCGTTATTGTCGCACAGAATTGATTTGGGATTTTTGACCCACTGAGCCATTGTCATATCCATTGCGTCATGTTCGAAAAGTATAAACGGTGTATGTTTTGCAACGTAAAATGATGTCATCTCACATTGACTACTCAGTTTCATTCATCTGGTGCGTGGAAACGGGATCCGGACATCCCCCTGGTCCAGTGTCCCATTCCCTCATCTTTTGCGGACGACTGGGTTTCATGTTACGCTTACTGTTAATCTTCTTGCTGTAATTGTCGTTTTGCATTGAAATTGTTTCTTGTCACAAGTTGGTTCCTGTGCTTCTGTAATGCACATTGTGCACTAACGTGTTGTTTGGGGTCGCGCTGCGCTATGAAGTGACGTTTCTAAAGGCCGATAAGCAAAAATTTCCTTGGCTCGTCACGTCTCGACACGACACGTTCGACGTGTCGAGCCATGCATTTTTTGCTGTGTCCAGTTCGTCGAACAGCACGGCTCGCACTTTCGACACGACGAGCGCGACAGGCGCGACTCCCAACTTACTTATGATCACCCTGATTCATTTATTGTTTAATGTAAGTTAATTAATCAACTATTTATTGGAGTACAAATTTATATAATTTATTCCATTTGACGGAACACATGGAATTTGTGCATATAACAGCAGAAACGATTAAACTTTTACAGGTGAGCACTATACACGTAGCTTGTTCGTTGTCCGCCATATTGGAACAAGCACAGCTCGACGCGCTTGACACGTCAAACGTGTCGATTCGTGTCGAGACGTGACGTGACGAGCCAAGTGGAATTTTGGCTATACACACTACCCGTATGTGCAGGCCGAAGGACCGATCGTACGTGCAGCCCGTACGTACGGGTGTCATTTTTGCGCCCGTACGTACGGCCCGTAGAAGACACCCGTAAAATCCCAGAACATCTTGTTCACGTTGTTACGTAATTTATGTCGTTATATCGTGAACAAACACATGAATTGTACACGCAAATAGAAACTGCTGTAGTTAACAGCCACTATCTGCTTGCCCTGTGAAGCTAAACGACGTAAAAGACGTAACATCATGGTGGGCTACAAACTGTATTACCTGTACACCAGTGCTTATTCCTGGCGTCTATAGGGAGAATACCCCCCCAAAAAAAAAATCTTAGCAATGTTTTGTATTTCGGCCTAAAGTTTTCCGCTGTGAGCTGTTATTTCTGTTTATTTCATTTACGTGCAGTATACAGTAAAACGACAGTTTAAAAGTGTAGAGCAATGTTGTTGTAAATGAATTTACTAGCAACAGAACACACTCATAATATTCCCCACGATACCACTAAGGCCTATACAGAATGCGAAACGTTTACTTCGTTAGAATAGGCTACCTATGCACGAAGGCTCAGTCTGTAAATGTAAGTCGTCTTTAACATGAAACTGCAATATACGAATATATTGCTGTTTATTCTTGTTTCGTTTGTGAAACAAGAAGACTGTGACCAGCCCAGGATATAGTTCAAGTTCTTGACTAGCGAAACTTAGTGCATTTCAAACAGTTAGCTTAAGCATGTGGGAATTGTTCCCAGGTTTTGGGTAATTTACTCTGTAGTTCCACATCATGTCAGAATGGTCGAAAAAATCAGCTGTTTGTGTAACGAAAACCTCTCAGTTTCTGGGTGCCTTCGCACAGCCCAGTCCCCAGTACTTCCCAGTGGCGGATTCTAATTGAGAATGGCGTCCAAAAGCTGGGTTTTTCCTTTGCGATGCATTGACTTATGTCATTGTCGTGTGCAGGTTCAGCAAAACACCGAACATTACCGAAAACGAATGTCCGAACAGTTACGCGCCGACATGAACTTTCCATGTAGCGACGAGATTGTCGCAGTGAAGCTCATATTCGTTGATCTTCCGGAAGAAGCGTCTCACTGTGGACACATTATGGGAGAGGTATGTGCGTCATTGTTCAGTCAGTGATATTGTCAGTCACGTTCGAATGTTAGTAAGCACCGTGTTCGACAGTCTGAGTATGTAGCTACGCAATTTTACTACGGGGTGGAGGGGGGTGATGAGGCGGGCGAACCGTATTCATTCAGTATATGTATATACATGATGCGCCCAGAGTCTTTCCCCATAAATTTCTGTACAGTTTTCTCAGCAATTGCTTGGAATTTTAAACAAAACATTTCTGACTTTTTGCCATCCTACATGCACGATTGCACATAGAGTATTCAAGCGTATGAAGTGTCGTAGCACAATTTGTCGACGTATATGGGAGCAGATCTTGCAACGAATCCGAATTTTCATCCAAATTACTGAAATTTTGTCCAAACTTATAGCAATACAATACTGTTTTTTTTTCACATATTTGCCACTGAGCACGTAATAGTTAATGTGCGTTGATGCTGAAAGATGAAGCTAATTAGCAAAACCCGATTGTGCTATGTGGAACAACTTAGTATTTCAGCACAAACTTCATCGTTCACTTTGGCCTTGTCTGGAGTGAAATGCAGTCTTCCCTTCCCACCGAAACAGGCGCTCACAGAAACCATCACGACAGCATATGTGCACACATGTCAAAGCTTGCTCAAGATTCGATTGCTACCAGCTGCAATGAAGTAATTGCTTAACATCATTGGCATGTAAACTCATCTAACCTCAGCTCTCTAAACAACCATATCTGAGGAGCTATGCTATAACGCTACCTATCAACTCATGGAGAACATGGACGAGCTGAACAAAGTTTTGCAGTTGAAATGGTGCCAGATGCCACAGGACTCAATCAAGAAACATGTTGATCTCCCTAAAAAAGCCGGTGTTGGACACTTCGAAATATGCCGAAATGACATATTATTTTGTCGCTTCTTCGCATTTGCAGCAGCAGTCAATGTTTCAAACAGTTTTCGAGAAATGCATTTTGTCCACTGGGGTAATTTACTGGAACCATCACGTTTATGCCTGTTTGCGTGTCAAGTGTATAAATGCACAGTGCACTTATAATATATACGTCGTTTCTAGTCTTCCTTACTGGTCATCCACTGATTTAAGTCGCACTCAGCGTGGATGACTTGTTTTCCATGTTATCGTACGAGTGTGCTATAGTTGTAAACTACTGCTGCAATTGCTTGAGAATATGCTGCCAGCTGTCGTGTTTTCCAAAACAACCACTGGCTGTTCTAGCTACGAAATGTGGGATGGGGTGGCGCGGGAGCATGGCCCATCGGTGAAGTGTGTTCGCTCAGAGGTCCTGAGGATTGAAGTCTTCTAGTCAGGTCCAGTGGCGGTTGGTTACTACCTAAAAAGTGTCTCCGTTGGAGTTCGTAACAAGGGATCCAGAATTTTTTCAAAAAGGGTCGCATCAGGAGATCTGAGGCTGGAATTAGTTAACCCATTGAGATTTAGGAGCACAGCTTCTGTAAGAGTATGTGGGACAAAGTCCCCCTGAAGGTGAAGAACCGTAGCTTTATGCATGGGTGGCATAGAACAGTGTTAACTAGTACTTAAATTTCGACGTAAGTGTCATTGGCGATCACATAAAATTGCCTGGAGTCACGACAGCAGATGACTTACAATATATTGCTAGTCACCTGGTGACGCTGTACTCCAAAAGTTGGAGCAAAATAATATTGTAACGTCAATCGTGTCCTTTTTGGATAGAGTAATTGATGTCTCCACAAAGTCGGGGGACTGGGCCGAAACTTGGCGCCCTGTGCCTCCTCCCCTGGCCATAGCCTAAAACCGCCACTGCAAAAGAACGTCATATTAGCACTGCTGTGTAGTTAACGCCAGTTTGTAGACGATGAATAAACAGTGGTCACTATTATATGTCAACATCTTCAACGACGACAGTTTGTGCTTATTCATGTGCACTGCTCACAAAGTTTCTTGTGTGCATTTACAGGCAGCCGACGTAAAAGCGGCGATTGATGACAGAGTGGTTGGTCGCATTAACGAGCTCGTCGACGATCGCATATTCAATGTCGGCGAGATGAAGCGGCACGTTCGTCTGTTCGTGCGCACTCTCTTCGGCGACCAGTCGATGCCGCACACATTCAACCGCCGCTTCTTTCCGAGTCGCGACGACATCCGGAATCTCATCTACCGCCATAGGCAGCGACAGCTCTCCGGTCTTATGGACCAGGACGTCGTCCTGAATCTGGCTGGCAGATACTCAGTGGAGATGGAAGACAGCAGCTGGATATTCCGTCCGTCATCTGCCACCGATGCGTTCCTGCTGGTTTTCCAGACTGCCTGGCAACGACGCTTGCTGCAAGTGTATGGACAGGACATGACGTTCCTGGACGCCACCTACCGCACGACGCGATATGCCGTGCCACTGTTTTTCGTGTGCATGCACACCAACAGTGGCTACATCGTCGTCGCCACCCTAGTCACTGAGCGCGAGGACACGAAGTCTGTTGCCGAGGCGCTGCAGGCGTTGTCGACAATGAATCCAGCGTGGACACCTAGTGCGTTCATGATCGATTCCTCCGAAGTGGAGATGAACGCCATTGCCTCCGTATTTCCAGGTCTATGCATGTTTGTAGTGTAATTTCAACTTCATTTAGTCTTACAGTTAATTTGTCTGTATTTATGTTTAACGTAACTCATATTGCAATGTACCATATTCCTCGTTTTTTTTGGTGTGCATGAGTTGCTTGTTTCCGAAGTTGTAATACACGGCGCACAACCGTAGCGAAACCTTTCTATTCCAGTGTGTTTGCAGTGTGGTATTTACACACTATTTACACACTACCAGGAAACCATAACAGTAATTTTATCCACAATTTCTGTCACAATCTTCTACAATCAGTTGCTGGAACCGTTTTCTCTTGCGAACAAGTGTAATGCATGCACACTGTTTGTAATGAATATTGCAGTGCGATGTACCGTAAGTTAACGTTAACTGTCACTTAAAGTGTTGTATTAGCTGTACATAATAGTAGCAGACAAATGTACACGTACATATATTCATGTACACGGTGCGGCAGAAAAAAAGTATATCATTCAGATTGTTACATTTCTCAGCAATTGCCAGGAATTTCGAAGTGAAGTTTTAGTGACATATTTCGTCGTCGTATGTGCACATAATAGTATCATTATCGTTTACGTAGCTTACAGCGTTTCAAACAGCAGCATTACAGAGATTCCACCTAATGATTACAGCGCATGTCAACACGTACAAGCAGTCACGACATTACGTCGTTCAAGCTGAAGTAATAAAACAGCACAGCATTGCAGTTAGGCTACTTCAGCCGTTAATTGTGTCCACCTTTACCTACAACACAGGACTTTAATCGCTTTTAAGAACTGTTAACAGCTTCATCTGTCGTACCCTGAGTTGGCTGTCAGCTTTAGCATTTATTTCCTTCAGTTGGGCGATTATCTTCACTTTTGGACTGTGCCTCTGTCAGACCTCTAACGTGTTCACAGGCATCATAACTCAGATGGTTTAATGCTCATTAATGCAAAGATCACATTATATTATCTGGCCCGCTGTTTTGCAGTCACATCTAGGTGTGATATTAAGCCGTGCGTTTCGGCGTGTCGAAATAACTATGCAACAACATTGTGATGTTGACAACGTACAACCACGGTACCCTGATTGTATGCTGGAGCCTGGAAACACTCGTTATGTGTATGCAGTCGGTTTATACATATGGATAGAATTTCGCTTTGAAATTTCTAAATTTCAAGTGATTACTCTGAAAGCGGCAAGAACCCTTATTGGTATAACCACACCCTCTACCCTGTGTTTAAATAACGGGCACCCTTTTTATTTTCGCGATTACTCCGTGTGTTCTTGACCAATCTTAAATATTTGGCAGTATTGCAGCAAAGGAAATTTGCAACAGAACACATGTTTCAAATTTTATGTTGATGCGCAGTATTTAATTGTAACCCAAGCAGAAAACACGCCAAGTACGACCACTGTTGACATTAACATTAGGCAGCAAAATCCGACGCTAAAGTTATTGACTACTCAATTTATCATCCTGCCAGCGTTTCTCAATTTTCTTTACAACTTATTCAGACGAGAAACCATCCAACCTTTGCCAGGGAATTCTGAAATACGTTTTAGCACCATTATTCTTGAATTTGTATAAAATTTCAATTAAAATTCGATCCTCAGCACTTTTCACCATACTTACACTTTAAGCGTCATGTGGTATCTTGCAATGCCTAAGCTGGTTCTCGACCTAACGTAAAGCGCATTTAAATTTTTTAAGTCAGTAAGCATAGTTCGGTTGCAAATTTCGTTGGCTACAAAAATTCCCAAAGTTACTAAAATCTGTTCACGACTAACAAAATTACGGCAAAAACAAAAAGGGTGCCCGTTTTTTTTAAACACAGTGTACAGTAATTCCCGGCACTGAGATGATATTCCAGTAATCCTAACTTTGTATGTTATGTACGTTTACGTGCTAGCACCAGCTGACTTCATTAATTCATTAATTCTGTAATTCGTACTCGTCGGCAACGATTGCAGCAATAATGATGTAAAATTCACTGCACGTATAGACAATAGAAAATTACAACACTGAGCTTTCCTGCTTTTTGTTTCTCAACAGCATCGTTGTGCATGTGTCTTTGCAGACGCCAAGACTCTCATCTGCGACTTTCATCGCAAGCAGGCTTGGCAGCGCTGGACATCGGCTCTCAAACACAACGTTGCAGACTGTCAACAAGAAGTGCTTTCACTGCTGAATGTACGTTATCATACTCATTGATTGTCCAGTGTCACCGATTTCTATTGCATCCCATCTTTCAATGCAATAACTGTGTTGACTCAGGCTGTGACTTGCCTTCATAAACGTACGTAGCTGTGCACTGTACAATTGTGCTTATTGGCAACAACGAACAATGTGATGCATTCGTATGGCAAAATTGTTACTTGCTGAGCGTACGCAGACCTAGCGTTAACTGCTCTTCCTGCATTCAAGCTGGCATGACGATATCCGTCAGCCACACTTTTGGAAACTTATGGCGCTGTGGCGATGTGTTACGCAACCGTTAATTACGATATCACTGCGGACGCTGAGAAACCTAACGTTTATGACTTTAATGGCAAATTGTGTGCCTTATGCTTCTCTCTTACGTTAAATGCTCACATGCTCATTGTGCACACAGCATACGATGATATGAGCTCACTACAGTGAAAAGGTTACCCATTCCTCTAGTGCAGAACGCTGATAGTTCAGTTCAGTCGTTGGATGTGAGTCAAGACTGTCGAAGCAGACAGTTGACTGCATGACTAGTGTATCATTCCATGTTGAACATGCCAGCTGTGTGCCAGGTGTTGTCTTCAATGTGAAGCCGCCATGTCATAAGTGTTACGATTTCATGTAGCTGCACACGACCCGCGGAACGTTGGCGAACGCCAGCGGATCGTCTGTATTTTATAAGTTCCATACACTCATGTTGTTGTAGACCGTCGCTGAGTCTTTCACTGAAGATGAATTTCATGTGAACTTGGAGGCACTGAAGAGCAGCACGGTTTGGAAGAGCCACATTCAACTGCAACGATATATCGAAAGGCAGTGGCTCGATCATAAGAGATATCAGGTAGTCTTATGTGTTAAGTGTTGACGTGTGACGAACCATACATAAACTGCCCATATACATCGACACTGTGTCAGTTATTCTCATTACTACTGTTAGTAAATGTAAAAAAACTTTTAGTTTACAACTGTTTGTTATGGCGACACGGCCTACATCACACAACTAAAACAGCGAAAATCGAAAAGGTGCTATTACTTTGTCAGCACATCGCCATAATGTCAACATGCTCCTAAGTAATAGCACCTTTTGATTTCTGCTGTTTCAGTAGTGTGATGTACGCCGTGTCGCAGTTTTAAAACTACAAGCAGTTTTAAACTGAATTTTTTTGACATTTATATTTGCTGCTTTATTACATTTATTAATTTTCACCGTCGACGTAGACTATAGCCTTTTGACTCATGCACGTTAACTCAAAATAGTCAGACTTCCATGTGCGGAAACGGCTGTTTAGTAGCTTCCGGTCCAAAATCGGACCATGCCATTCGCTCCTATAATAGGGCAATAACTCTTCTATTGGCATACATTTTGCCAGTGATTTGGCGCATTCGCAGAAATAGCGTGAATTCTGCTTCCGGTCTAAAACTGCCGTCACCATCGTGTTCAGCGACCACAATTTCCTATAAGGGGGGGGGGGATTTGGTGATATGGTAAGCGATTAAGAGACTTTGGGATATATTTTCACAGCACATGCAGGGGTTAAAGTTGCTGCACACTGCTATCACCTTCTATCACTTTTTCGCAGTATCACTCTGAGTTCAAACCTACCTTTTCAGAAAATCTTATCCTTCACCTGTTCCACCACAGTCTGTTTCTGTCAGTGGGACTGATATCATGGCTCTATAGGACTACCTATTACCGGATTTCTGTGCTTATCGGTTTTATGCTGTAGTGTTATTTTTCCTAATTTCGGCCATTCGTCACATGCGTCAGGTTGACTAGCTCTCAGGTCAAGTTTTGGGTGCACAATTATGTACTGCCATTGCTATTATTTATTAGCATTACGTTTTCCCTTGGTATACGCATTGTGTGTGTCGTTATTTATCGTAAAGGTGAATTAGTGGATGTTGCCACTGAAGCAGTGTCATGGGTCGTGAACTGCATTTACTGTTAGTTTCCAGCATCATATTGCCTAAGACAATGTAACCACCCATGCACCATTTTGTCACTACAGTGTGCTATAATGTATAAATTTCACCGTTCGCTGTTGTCTGTCGACATGTTTTCATGTATCATTTCGTCAATTACAGTCCAGTACATCAGCGACATATTCGCGTGTCGCCCACTAAGTACATGACAAAAGGAATACTAACAATTCACAACCAAATTACTCCTGTGAGCACAGCAGACGGTTTGTTGCTATGTTTAGAAATGGGTGTGGGCTTTCCGGTCCGACCAGATCGTGAGCGTCCACACCAACAACGGCGTCGAGTCACAGAATAAGGCGTTTAAGCACGACTATCTGGCGCCATACAAGTCAAAGTCGCTCAGTAATCTGGTCACCTGTCTTGTGGAGGACTTCTTCCAAGACAGTTACAGGAGGTATGTGTTGACACTATACGTTTCGTATGTTTTGAATGTCATCAAGGCTATAACTTCCATTCGCCAGACGATCGTTCAGCACAGCCGCGCCTCTGACTTGGAACTCACTGCCACCTGCTGTGTTAACTGCCACTGTATGTACTTTCAAAACCAGACTTATAACGTAAAACTGGTTTCTAACGTTTTCTGTTAGCTGCTCAACTTACCTGTTCCGCCAGCGCCTCTGTAGCGGCCTAACGTCATTACGACGCGGCATAAATGGTGTGTTACTATTGTTATGTTGCTGTCATGTCGTTAAGTACCTCACACATGACGGTTGTGCTGTGTAAGACGGTTCAGACATACTACAGTGTGTTTAATATGTCAATACTCCGACAATAAGTGAAGTTATAGAGTACTGTTTTATTGCAAACTTGCATTCGCTACTGTCGACTAGCCACAATCAGTTTGGCTTCAAGAAAAGGCTTAGTTGTAGCCCGGTGTTTTACTCGATTCGAAGTGTTGTTAGTCGACTTGTTACTGCAGGCAGCACTATGAATCTCTTGTGCTATCGAGTTATGCAAAACAGTCGATAAAGTAAATCACTATGCGTTGTACGGTAAATTTATGAAAAGGCATATTCCACTAGAGTTACTAGAATTGTTAAACAACATGTTTCCTATTGTAACTCTTGCGTTAAGTGGCTTGATGCATGGTCGTCTGTATTCTGTATTAATTGTGGTGTGAGACCAGCTTTGGTGTTGTGACATTTTTCGTTCTCAGTTTATCTTGATGATCGTAGTAATTTGTGTAATGGAAGGAATGGCTGGTATATTGTGTTACATGCTCACAACATTCTGTTGATATCACCCTCCGTTTCTCATTTAGAACTACTGTTGCACGCATGCAAACGTGAATGTCTTGACATGGCTATTAACTCTAAATCCTGCTGCTACTTGCGCTGCAATTACGAGTGTAACCGGCTGTAGATTGTGTTGGGTATAACGAACATGCGATATTTCGGGGTATATGTAGTTAATGCCAGAGTTTTTAGGTGCTCTTTAGATGGTGCCAAACGTGGTTTCACCGCGCAGCCAATAGTATTTTCGGTAAAGTAGCACCAGTCGCTTCCGACGAAGTTGTTATTCAGTACATGTGTAGCAAATTCATGCCAATATTATTGTGTGGTTTAGAAGCTTGTACTCTAGATAAGTCTGACATTAGATCATTGGACTTTGTATTTGATAGACTTTTGTGAAACTGTGCAAGACTAATGAGTGAAATTTCCACAGACGTTGTGTCGTTTGGTGTGTAGATACGTCGAAGCGAACATCGCCATGAGCGAAGGATGGCGCCAGACACCATCAGCAGTGCCCTTCGCCATGCGCCACCGACCACCGCACATCGTGCAGCACATGACGCGCCAGCTGAAGAGCGTCTTCGATGGCATTCCAGCCGACCACATGACGTCCGTCAGTGACGGTACCTATTCGGTGACGTCCAGCTCCTCTTCGAGGCAGTATGTCGTCACCACGGGAGTGGAGGAGCCGTCGGTCGTCTTGCCGTCATGCGAATGCTACGCATGGCAGAAGTCACACCTGCCATGCAAGCACATGTGCGCCGTGCTGCACTACTGCCACTTGACGTGGGACTGTTTTCCGGCAGCATACCGGGAACATCCTGTGCTGTCTGTGGACAACGGCTGTCCCAGCACTGCAGGTGCAATGTGTTTTCCGTTATTGGTTACTTCAAATTAGACACATCTTTACAGATATTGTCTCACATTGCAAAATTAGTGTCATTGTTGCATATACCTTATAAAAAATGATGTCGGCATTATATGTTACCGTAGAACGCAGAATTTGTATGTTCACTTACTGTTGGCAACTTACGTCACTCCACCTCACGTATGTCAGAAGCAGTATGGGCCTGGAGACTGCCGCTGGGTGGCGTTCATGAGTTTCATCTAGGGCCTACACTTTTATTCATTAGTGTTAATTATTCAGAGACGGCGTCACCATATGAACAGGATCAGCAAGTGCTGTCCCTATTCCAGTGGAGCGCCAGCATCCTACGTAAAATGTTGCCCCAAAAAACGAGTGCTAATTTTGCAAATTACAGTTTGCAGGCAGCAGCAGTGTTGCAAGTTCTGTTGACAGTTTGTGTTAGTTGCATGAGACTCCGTAAAAGTCAGCGAATTGCAATGATTTTATGTATATACTAACCGTAAACTGCATGCAGAAAAGTGGCATAAATGTTCCTTGCAATTATTTGCACCACATAAGCTCACTAGGAACACTTTGAAGGTAGGGGGGACGAAAGTCATGCAGGGGAAGATGCGTTCACGGAAATTGATGTCCCAGTAACTGCATAGTGTCATGTCAAATTACAATTGCAGTTACGTTAAACGACACTGTTCAGGTGCATCAGACATCATGAGTGTCGTGGAGCAGGCGCTGATGGAGCCTGCAGACGCTGACGGGGAAGCAGCGGTAGTAGCAACTGATGAAACGGAGCGCCAGCTGAGTCAGGCCAGCAGCGAACTGCGCGACGTTCTTGCCAGGCTTCGTAACCTGTCTTATATTGTACAGTCTGTCGACGCGCTGGCACAGGCCACAAAAGACGCCGAAAATGTATACAACACTCTGCTGTGGCACTGTCCCACTGACACGTTGGCGCTGGAGCCACCACTCTCACGAAAACGCAAAAGGACGTCGAAAACGATGCCGTCCATGAAACGTGTCACAGGTACCCACGGCGATTCGCACTGTATACAAGTCACATGTGGGCGCGTTTTCCACGCGCAGTTGTCGTTCGTAGCTGTTAGTCTGTTGACATGCACGAACATATATAATATCAAAGTCTGTGAGCCATACATACATAATTTGTGGTTGACTGATCACAACATTCCAGTGTGCTGGGCGTCTTGTACTGTGAGCGTTTGTTACCACTGTGAAACATTGTCGCATGCACAAACAACAGTGGCGTCGTGTGGGAGAAACAGCCTGTGATAGTAGCAATGCAACTGCAAACACATTTTCTGTAGTTTTCCGTGTCAATGTAATTGTTGCTACAGACGTAGTTTCGGAGCGTTGGACATATTTCTTTGCTATAATATCGTCACTCACAGAATTCCTGGATTGTAATTTTTGGTGTAACTGAAGTCACGAATGCCAAGATTTCCGGAAGACGTTTGAGTTTGCTGAGAGTGTCGCTTAATGTAAATCTTGTACGAAATCATCAATAGTGACGATCACATCAATCGGCGTATTTGCAACAGTAATCCTCAGGTACATAAGTGCACATAACTTTGATGGAATTAGCGCTGTGCTGTGTGATTTGTATTTTGCAAGCATTGCTGTGGAACGGACAAGAATTTTCTGTTGCAGAACGCAGCAGAAGAGGACGAGCGCAGCCATCGACGACTGCAAAACCAAAGCCGAAACCGACACCCACGACTGCAGCACCCAAGCGACGTCGAGGTAACCAGTGACGAGTATCAGTTGTGCGTTATATATGGCATAAGTCTGTGTTTTAAACTGATAGCACAACGTAAAGTCCATTTGCACAATATGTAACTAAAAAACAAAACGTTACATGCCAGTAATTTAGGAGAGCACGTGCTTAAAACCATCTCAGCATTAAATACAACGGTAGACATAGATAATGAGTTTTCACTAAAATGTCGTCATAAATAAGAAATTGGATCAGAAAAACCTTTAATCCTTTATATGGCATAAAGCAAAATGTTTCGTAATTTCCAATTGACACCTTAAAATTTGTTTACACTTTCACCGGAAGTAAAAAAAGACATTTCTACTAGTCCGGTTAGAATTTACTGTGATGTCGTAACACAGGGTTTCCCGAAAGTTAGTCACTGTCGAGTTGTAAAAGTTATTGTGCGAATGACATTAGTTCATTCTTGTCAACTTATGGTGACAAAGAAACATTATGATATTTTAAATTCGCTATGTTAATAAATATTTCATGCGTGACGTAATTTATGACGTCAATTATTGTACGTGAGTCATGTTTGCGATTGAAATGTATGTCAAATTCTGTTAGATTTACATTTTTTCCTGTGTTACGTTTTTACGTTTTGATGTACCAGTTCATCCGATACACTAACTTCACCCACATCGCAGCGGGTAACACAATAGTTGATGTCGTTGCAAAGCAAGTCACACCTACACTTCGTCACCAAAGTTGTCGTATTCTCTTGTTTCTTGTTCTTGTACACTTCAATGTGATGGAAGAATTTACGGTAAATGACCGTTTTACTCCACGTTTGTCGAAACTTGGTAGTGGCATACGTTGTTGGGCCACCCCGTGGCCTCAAAAAGCTATGTTTTTCGTTTTCAAAGTCGACTTGTTCACGACCGCAGAAGACGATTTGTACAGTACTGGTGGTACACGTTATAGACGTTGATTTCAGCTGTGTTGCTTGCGTCGTTATGTGGAAGCGCGACTCTGTAGTGGCGTGCCTGTTTATGTTTTGCAGTCGATCGCGTTAAAGTCACAACGACGACTGCGTCGCAAACTTCAGCAGGTATTAACCTTTCAAACATCAGCCTGTTTCCGCTGTCCGTCTTGACAGCTGCGACGGGTGCTGCACTGTGTATTGAGGGTGAAAGCTCGCTGGTGACAGAACGTGTAATGTTCTTTGCCATTTTAAGGCCCTTGAACGTTCTTGGA
>Ga0209568_1000464_pt1 | contig 14060 bp, 8 predicted proteins | sample WorMetOlspDAHAB2_FD_187406 | JGI IMG/M metagenome (GOLD analysis project Ga0209568, IMG submission 187406) | Marine gutless worms symbiont microbial communities from Max Planck institute for Marine Microbiology, Germany - Olavius sp. DAHAB.2... ...
ACGTTAACAAGACACAGCAACGCGCTAACTGACGTACATTATCTGCCTTTCCTGTCATTCTTATTTGTAGATAACCGACTGCTCCCCTTAATCTGGATCAGACTTGTCTGTGCAGAAGAGATGCGAACAAAGTGCGTCTCAGTGAGCTTTTTAGGGATGGAGTCACGGAGATCCCAGGTGTGGTTGGAAAATTACGTCTTTTACAAGGAAGGTTAAAATTCAGCAAAATCACATCAGTTTTGTACGCCTATACACACAATAGTGTCGCCTCGATACTTTCTAATGAGGAAATCTTAGCAGGTGTTTTATACATACGAAAACATTTCAATAAGTGAAATGATTTGCAAACCATTAACAAGCAATATGGTCAGAAGACAAATATTACGCAATCAATACCACACATTACACAACAGCTGTTTAACAACTGAGTATCAAGAATAAAATACATAGCAGTATAGTTATTCACTCTTTGAAACCGTGTTCAACGACACCATGGAAACAGTTCGTGACAAAAATGTCAGTTTGATGTAGTATGCCGCGTTTGTTTTTAATTCTTGTAACTGTTGATTTCTAATGCATTCTAATGCAATCATTTCTAAGACATGCAGAAGAAAGCAAAACTAAAAGTAAGAAGTGAACTAATGGTAACATATGTGTTACTGTCGGTGAATTATATCAAATATTCGCAGGAAAACATGACAGGAAAACTATTCGAGATTAGAAAGAGGTACGATTCACATTCAACATTAGCATGTTAGATCAAGCTGATCTTTCACTTTCGACAGTCACCACAGTTACAGATCACGGACATCACCAGCCAAACATATATTCCACGGCTTTCGAAATAATGCTGTTGCTTCGCTGTGGCAACCGCACTGGTTCAGTCACCTGCAGAAAACACATATGCGCCACAAAATATGAAAACGGAACTTGGTCTGCCGCAAACATTGCAAATCACTCATTTTGGTTGTCCGCTGCACGATTTCAATACAAGTGCCTCGCATTCTTATCCTCAACCCCCTTCCAAACTATCTTCGGTCTACCTCTTGATCCAAAACCTTCTACGTAAAAGTCTACATTTTTACACCCACCAATCAATCACCTTCTGTTACAATAAGCCATTACCATCTGTATGCTCTCTATTCCCATCCTGAGCTTCATACATACAAGAGAGTTTAATTTCATGACATATGTCCATCTAATTCTTCTCTTTTCAGCATGAAACCATATACGTTACCTCTAAGCACAGCTTATCATGCTGAGACGCCAAACTGTTAACTTAAGCCGAGACTGAACTCATCAAGGTAAAAAAAAACACACGTCACCTCAGATTCAGCGGCCGTGGATCCCATTCCAGCCGTCAATGGCCTCATTGTCTTTGCACGACTTGCACTGCCAGCACTGCAGTGGTCGAAGCCCGTAACACACGGAGATTGAAAACTTGTCTGTTGTAAGTATGAACTTGTGTTCTCTTTGTCTGTCTCCATCACACTCTGTTACGCACCACAAACCAGCATGAATATGGACAACAACAATGATCATCACCATACCACCAAATTTTGTTAAGTTACACAAAGACAAGAGTAACAATTAAATCAAGGCTGTCTAATCTCATAATGCAGAGGTAACAGCTGTGTATGGACGGTATAACCTACAAGAAAAGACGGAGTTCCGAGATCAGCCAATCAATGTCTTACTAAAGTGACCTAACTAATCAAAGTCCATTACAGTGCTAGCAACATGACATCAGAGTGAGTCACTCGATAACAATGAAACGATGACGTCCTGGATCTTAGAAACAGATAAAGCACGGATTCCAGTGGTGAATCAGAATGAAGGTGGTACAACAAGGCGATTGGCAGCAGCAAAGCTGAGTGTAAGTCAACCTGGAACATCACAGTACAACACTACGGCAATCTAGAACTCTATTTTCGTGGGACCTGCAGCCTATGCAGACTGATGAGATGGCAATTAAATGAAAAAGTGCAGCAACCCATCGTGACTGAGGCACACCAACCTTGTCAATGCAAGGAGAGACTCCAACCATGATGCTGCCACCAAACACCTTTCCATTTTTACTGAGAACCTTTTTCGCCTGCAGTTTCGACTGGTAATGAATGTGGATCCAGTTACCATCAGCAGCCACCTTCAATCGATCGACAGTTTAACAGTTGCAAGTGAGTGAGTAGAGTTTAATGCCCCTCTCGACACAATATAGGTCATTTCGGAGGCGGAGAGTTAACAGTTGCAAACACACAGCAGTGATGCAATACGTCATAAACTTTTAGGCAAATGTAATGCATTTGATTTTGATTCGATATGTACGAAAATGTGGGTGTAAAAACACTATACATATACTGTGGTCTAAAAACTGAAAAAAGTTGGGACTTGTCAAAAACAAACTATTCAAACTAATGTCAGAACAAATTCCATTCACAGTGTCACCATCTTATCCACAAACATGTAAACAAAAATGGAATTAAGGAACTCGTTATTCAGTGTGCGAGCATCATTTTACAGAAAACTACAGTACATTACTGAACTGCAGTATAGTTTCGTAAAGCTATGAAGACTGCACACTGTTCCAAGTTGTGTGTGGCTGACTCACATTCTGTCAGGGTAAAAATAAATCTCCAGTGTAGGGGGAGGGTCATGACGAGAGACAGAGAGCCTGGAAAAATATTTTCACACGACCTCCCCCACAAAAATCCCCATCTGCAGTGACAGTACACGATAAAAACAAGAATAAAGTGCCAGTGTAATTAAAAAGCGGGGCACATGGGCACATGCAGGGTTCAGGGGGTCGAAACTCGAGCCTCCACTTTTTTGACTACCATTTCCAGGGGGTCCTTGTTTCCCAGGAAGTCCAACCCCCAACCCCCTGTTAATTTTTTTACCCTGCATTATGTATTACAGATATCTGACACAGTTAAATAAGAATCAACGAAAGACAACTCACAACATGCTTGAGAATGTTTCCGTACTGTGAGAATTCTTGCAGTATGAATGACGTTGCTGCTGGTGGAAAACTACAAATTCAGAAACAAAGCTTTTATTTGCACGACAGTTTCAAAAAGAGAACTGTTTTGTTTTAGTGATACCTGAAACAATTAGAAATCATTTAAATGTATTTTAAGTGTTGCAACAAGGAAACAATAATGCATATACACAACACTGTGTCTGCCATGACATCTGTATTGTATAGCCAAATTACCAGCAAAACCAACATAATCGGACAATATCAATGTCACAAATGACATTTTTGTCCATTAAAATGTTCACTAATATTGCCTACACCGTTATCAATTGTCCTAGGAAAATACAGTAGACTTGCTTGACAGACGAGCAGTATTAGGATTTCATCAGTTTACATACACATCTCAGTAGGATGGTGTAAGGAACACATTGCCATAATGCCATGCAATATCTGAAGAAATCAAAAATCAATGTAATTGAGTTTGTAACTGACACTGAAACACCCCAGATCATAATCTCATCAATTTCAGCATCTGATGCAACATCTGCAGTGAATAATTTAGCAGTACCACTATCAGTAGCTGAAAATCTACATGTATATTCAATGATGCAAGCATAGCATCTCACAATTATCTGCCTAATACTGAGTCGGGATGTCCAGCTGTTTTAAGTTATAAATAAAGAATCTACTTTATATAACAAGCCGAACTGCAGCAATCCAAACATGTTAGCTGGTTTTGTCAGGGAAATTAACTTTTCACCTCACACTGTTAGCCAACTGCATATATGTTACAGGCCATGCAACAGCAGTTTTGGTATCAGCATACATTATGACTGCAAATGCCTCCGAGACAAATCAACCATATTGCAGGTATTTCTGACAACACATCGCAAACGTTTACAGCACTGCATCTCGGACATAGCAAACAAGCAACACATACCCAAACACGGTGACCCAGGTTTCATCAAGTTGCTCATCAATGCCAATTGCTTCACTACAGAAACAAGCATATGATTGCTGTTAGAACTGACGACTGATTAGCTGCTACAACGACAGACTGGTCATCAGGGTGCACTGACACACTCAACACGAGCAATATTTTGATTCAGAACTATCCGTAAAGCCATTATCTCGTCATCGTAAAACATTAGTGACGGCACAGCTGGTGTGGCTCAATAGCACAGCACCAACATCACTCGACTCGCGATCGACAGGTCCTGGGGTCATAAGTCACCCACTTTTCTGTCGAGTATGGACCTAGGCAATCCACTCACGCACACGTTCCTCTGTCAGGATAATATTAGTATCAGCCAACGAACAATTGTGGCTGAGAATGTGAAAGTAGGTCAGGCATCACACTGGCCATGTGTAAGAGATGGCTTACACCATCTATGTGCTCAAAGGACTAATAGTGGAAGACCAACAGTCTGCATATGGTCCATATGTACAATATGGTGCCCTTAACTTTTGTATACAGCTGGTAGCAATATATGTACACTGAAGTATGTAAAGTAGCAGCTGTTGTACTACGGGTTGTTACTGTAACGAGTGGCATACAACAGTGCAGCAAGAGTTGTACAAGCACTTTTTAATGAAGTTCAATTATAAGCATTACACGTGGTGGTAGCATTGAAGGAAAGAATTTACCTTAAAGTTAACGAATAACTAATTTTTTGTAATCAGTCAGTGTAGCCTTAAAGAAAACACAGACCAATGATATGCATATGAGCGCTAGATGGTCAAGAAAAAGTGACTGAGACAGACATCATATGAAAAAATTACACCGAAGTCAAATGCAAAACAAAAGCTAAAGAAATATCTGACAAACAATGCTGTTCATAGCAGACACTGTGGCCAACCTACCCTTGAGTGTAAAACGGGTCAATTTGACCAGGTGAAGGAACTGCACTAAAAGATTGCCCAAATGCCTGTTGGCCAGCTACAATGAAAACAAACACACGAACTGTTTCCATGACATTTATTTTATTATGAAACTTGACGATAAATGATAGAAGTCATACATAAACAGGAAAGCAATAAAAGCAACTAACCAGTAGATAAAAAGTCAATTTTAACAAAGACTTTTAACAGTCTTTTAAAGAATTTTAACAGTCAGCACTCTAAAATCACATTGAGTTTGTCGTAATGTAAGCTGATGGCTCAACATCAGCTCAAGTGAAACCAATAACTGTAACTGCACAATGTCTGCTAAGAGATTGTTATTTGCCCATATCTGTGACAGTTACATTGACCTGTAGTTGAAGTTGTCAGTTCATTCGACACAGTATGACAACATCAAGTGCAGATATTAAACAAACTCAGTGACAATACCATAAAGATTCAAAACATTTTAAATACATAAACACCATGAAACGATCAGTATTACCAGACAAGCGATGGAGGTGAGAAGGCGGAGTGAGACAAGATGCATTTAACGACAAGCTGCAGTTCAAGTCTTCTTGCTACAAATAATCACACACAAGCTTCATTACCTTTCACTGAAAAACCATGGATTGTACCACAACGAAAATGACAGCAATAGACATATATATTATCAAGGTAACTTGTGTAACTGGTTCTTATTTTAATGCATGTATAAATGTCATAAGTCACTGCTCAGCATCACTATGTTAAGACCACTACCAGTATTTATCACTGCAAACTGAAACAATAAAACATGGCATGGTGGTGATCTCATATGTATCATGAATTACTTTTGTGACTGTAGTTGCTCAGTTGTTTTATACATAAATTTTGTTGTATTATATTTATATATACGAACGTTCTGTGTGATTTCTCAGCAACCCTTAGGATAGTTTTCAGCAAATATCAATATTTGTTTAGCATACCGTATGCACACATACAATAACCACATGTAGTACTTCGATTGAGTCATTATGGTTAATGTCATAACCACGAATTTCATCCACTGAAAATCTGGTCACATACTACATTATATGCTTAACACAAACCAGTCGCGATGGTACAGCAGAAGGTCCAGGACTCGAGACACTTTCTATCAGTCCAGTCACTGGTGGAGCCCCAGGACGATCTTTGAAACGACTCCCATCCCTGCAAATATCGTCTACCAGCTCATTATGTGTACACTACTCTCAACAAGCATTTGCAGAACAGTACAGCCCACAAACATTACTACTTAACAATATATCTAATGTATGAGTACAGTATCAACAAGTCACCAAATATACTCTGCTGCATATATACTGAAAACAACAGATAACCATTAAGCACACAGTTTGTAGCATTACATGATAAGATAACCTGCTAATAAATGCTGTACTGCTCACTATAATGAGATGCCACTAAATACTAAATAGTACAGAACACCTCTCTGTAGCAGCACTAGCCATGGTATCATTATCACGTCAAAGAAAAACAAACACAGAGTGGGATACGTTTAATATAATTTTGGTAAACTTTTAAAAATTGAAAGCAACAAATTTAAGGATTTTTTAACCTAAGACCAGCATAAGAATGCACGTAACGTGGAAATATCACATACAGTACAGAAAGACGTGACACAAAAACAACAGACCTTGATCTCAAAGATTCACTACGAGCGCAACTGTTGATAAATGACGGAGAGTTGGCAGTGATATTCGCTCCTGCAAGACTGCGGTTTAAATGCGACTTTGGAGGTGAAGACCACGGATGAGAAGCAGGCTGAACAACCCAACCACAGCAATGGATTGAAATTTCTGTTATTTCAAAGGACAACAAATTTTTGTCGTGCAAATACTCAGTACAATGCAAGTTACCAAAACAACTACTAACACAAGCTATCATGGTTGTCATCACTTTGTGACGTATGAAACAAGGTGGCCTAGCTCCAAACGCAGTAGATGCCGTTGCAAAATGAAAATATGGAGAACTTTATGTCCACGAGGCTAGTCTCACTGGGTATAATTTCATTTACTCACACAACACTCCATAGATATGTATGCCACACTGTCTCTGTGCATGCATGGGAAAGTAGCAATGCCTCTGGAAATACACCAATGAAAGCCAAAAAATGCTAACCATCACAAGCAGAAGGGCTGGATCTAAAAACCAGTGCATTCCAGTTTGCATGTAATGTACATTGTATACGGACAGACTGTGGTACTAAATAGCTGTGACCCATCTATGCTTCAGCAGTACTGCCAACTCCTCTCCAAGTCAGCTAGAAGGGCTTACAACCCGAAGTCTCCCCCTTTCGTGAAGATTTATCCACCCTCATTATTTTGTCTCCCTTCTGTGACGATTTCTCGCTATCAGTTAACGACAGTGAATGTGTCTATTTAGACTACATTTAACAAATAAAGTCTCCCCCTTTCGTGAAGATTTCTCCGCTCTCCGCGACGGTCTTCGGTGGGCTTCCCGGCGGTGTATGTATATATCACTGGCAGATGGGCAAGGTTAAGTAACTGAGCAACGGAAATTACCATTTTAACATGGCTTAAACACTGACATGGCAACAAAGTAGTAAGTTAAATGTGCACTTAAAATACGATGTCTGTAACACAAACGTTTCTAAATTTTCAGTTCTTTGGATGCAGCTACATGTACATGCCTTAAAATCTTCACCAAAAAAGACTGTCCACACAAAAATGTGTTCTGTCACAGTACTGCACATATTATCCCATTATACAAAGTATCAGATAACTTACAAAAAAAGAAAAAGAGAGAAAAAACACACATACCGATTGTGCCAAAGACGACGAATCTCCCATGAGATACGATGGCAAAAATGGACTCTGGGTTTGGGAAAGTCCAGTAGGTGACCCAATTAACATTGACTCTGATGCACCCTGCATTATCAATACTGCAAAAACATCATAAACACTTCATCATCATGCATATAACCTATATTGATTTTTAACAATTAAACAATTGAATTGCAAAAAAAAACGCAACCTATGTATGAAAGTAGAAGGAACTTTAACCTATACCAAAATACAACAGCAAGAGAGTCCTAGAGACCCAACTAAACCAAATTTGAAAATGTCAATACACAAAGTGAGAGTTAAACTTGCAATTCAGTTGTTCAAGGTGAACTAGACTTATTTCAGTCAGTTACTTCACAGAATGGTCAACTAACAGATTGGATTCATGGACTGGTTAACTGGCAGAGATTTCCACTCAAATCTGCCAAAAATCGCTTTACATGCGACTTGTAAAAAACATACGCATGCATAACATTAACACCATACACAATCTTCATTACTCGATGTGACTCATCGTTCCTTCTGACTTACTTCTCAACTTTGGAACCAGCTTCCTACATCATTCAGTATTCCTCATCCGAATCATTCATCCCTCTCTCAGCGACCTTCATTTGAACATGCCGGTCTAACTTGCTACACTCTGCTATCACCTTCTATCACTTTTTAACTGTTTCATTCTAAGCTAAAGCCTACCTTTTCAGAAAACCTTATCCTCCACCTTGGTCTGTTGCTGTCTGTCTGACTAATCTCATGGCTGTAGACCGTTAACCGGACTTAGTTGCTCATTGTTTTTATTTTTAGTTCAATTTTCTACTGTTTTCGTTATCCATACATGCAGCAGACTAAGTTGGCGGCTCTCTGGTCAACTTTTGGGTGCACGAAAAAATGGTGCTTGAATGACTGATTGATAGCCTACATACGCTTACACAGCCTTGCACAGACTGAGCAGACGTTTGACAATGACATCATGGCTGCCATCACAGTACTCGTCCCAGAACTTGCTGAGCCTGGAATGCAGCTGGCTGTTCACTTTCTTCTGAACTAATATCCCACGTCGGTATCAGTTCAGACAAACTCCACCACCTGAGCTCTGTCCAAAACTGACTCCATCAGCTGCATGTGTGTGGGTGTGAATGGACAGAGCTCGGGTAGTGGAGTTGCTCTAAACTGTTACCCTAAAAGTTTCTTCTCTGCTCAATGCAGTTGCACTGCTCTATTTCCCAACCTATTACGTTCGTTGCCAACGATGAGCGACTGCTCATGCATACAAGAATGACTCAGCAACAGCTTTGGTCAGTCGTTTTCCAAGCACTTCCATTCCTTTATAATAGTGAATACAAAGTAGGTCTACATTTCTTAACACAATAGTGACACATGAAGAAACTTTTAATTATGGGTACAAGAGACTGTCTGAGACACCTCGGCACTGGTGCAAAAGTGTCCATGAAACACTTTGGCACCAATGCAAAAACTTGAGATACTTCGGCACCACACACACACATAATAACGTTTGATTTAAATTTTAAAATTTTGGTAACAGTGCAGACAAGCTCCGCCACCCCAGATGTTGCTTATTCAATAGAACTTGCAGTGGTGCTCAGCGACTTGACTAGTTCTCGAGTTGATCAGTCAGCGACTTGACTAACCGCGAGCTGGTTTATCGGCAAATTAGCCGATTTCCAAATGTATTCACAAGTTTTATATGAAAATGCATACCATAGGCAAAAATATTAAATGATGAACATATAAATAAGCAAACAAGAAACTCACCGAATTTTCATTTATTCATGTTATATTCTATGTTGTTTATTCGTGACTGCTTTGGTTATGGTCAAATACAAGTTTTTTCATCATATACGTGCCTCATATTTCAGCTTTAACACTTTTTTAATGAACGTTAATGTTGTTGAATTGAAATAAACGAAAATTTGATGATTTTCTTGCTTATTTGTGTATTATTTACCATTTTTGCCTATGGTAATGCATACGCATATAAAACTTATGAATACATTTGGAAATTGGCTTATTGTCCAGGAAGCGTCTGTACACCGCAAACTCGCCGACTTGAAATGTGTAGAACTAAACTGTGCATACACCAGTAAAAATATCGCCCTCTGTCGTGTTAGTTAGTTTACTGATTTATAATTTAAAAGCAATAAAAGCTTAAAACATTAACACTGAACAGTGAACACATTTAAAATGTAAACAGAAGTGACCGGAAACGGAAACAGTAAACAAAACGGTGTACGGACACATCGGACCTAAGACACTTCGGACCCAAGACACTTCGGCACCAGTGCCGAAATGTCTTGGACACTTCGGCACCACTATTACTTTATATGACGAGAAATCGGACTACGTAAATTTTATACCATTTCGTTAACGGTTTTAAGAACTTATTATTGCGAGGTTCAGCATCTGCATCGCGGCGCAAAAAGTTTCGATTGATTAATTTACTAAAATTCACTATGGCTGTTTCGATTATATAGGCCTATATTCTTCTATATTTGTACGTGTTTATGTCGTGCAATTATAATAGTACACAGTAGTTTATTAATACACACACCCTGAAACACACGGACGCGGACTCAATCACAAAGTCGTCTATATCTATTAAATAAGATCCAAAAAATATTGTTCACCATAGGCTACGATCTAGATCCACCCAAGTTTGGCGCACATTCTCCAAAATTTGGGCGACCTGTGGATGGCCGTTGGCGGCGACAACATCCTGCCGCTTCTGTCGGCACTAACATCTTCTCATCTCTGCTCAGTGCGGTGGCAGTGCTCTGCTTCCGCAACTATTATGTTTGTTGCCGACAGTGGGTGACTGCTGGTGTTAGTCGTTTGCCAAGCACTTCCATTACATTACAGCAGCGAACATAAGGTGGGCCTACCGGCCTACATTTCTTAAACACCATGGCGACATTCGAAGCATCTTTTAATTCTGGGACCGAAGTGTCTCGTGCACTTTAGTGCCGAAGTGTCTGAGACACCACGGCACCAAACACATAGTGCCGAAATGTCTTGGGTCCGAAGTGTCTTAGGTCCGAAGTGTCCGTACACCCTCAAGAGATATATGAATATTCATTACCCCGTGATTGTACGTACTACGTAGCCGGCTACCCGTGAGACGCTTCCTGTAGTGTTTACAAACATAAGATTTTTAAATCGCGAAACGAGTTAATTTTGACGTATTTGTTTTTATAATATACGTATATGCATGAAGCGTGCATTTCGTTGCTGTTTAAAATTGAATATGCCTTTCTATGCTGTACGTTGTGGACGAAAACCTGGGGTATATACGACATGGTACGTCCTCAGTAGGGGTCGCTCTAAAACAAGCCGGGACGCCGGGACAGACTCCGGGACAATTATTTTTGGGATCATCAGAGGGATGTGTGTAACGCCAGGGCGACAAGCCGGGACAGCTAGATGCAGGGACCGCGCCGGGATAGCTAGCTCTGGACCGTGTGGGTGCCGAAACAGTAATTAATCAAGTAAAACTATATTATAGTGCGAGATAATATTGTGGACTGAATAGGCAACGGTATCAGTCTACTTTAGGTGCGCCACCATATTTCTGATGCTTATTCAGCAGAACAAGTTCTACTGAATAAGCGACAGATCTATGGTGGCGCACCTAAAGTAAACTGTTACCTAGGCAACCAGTGTTGTTGTATAGTTGCAACAATAAAGTCATTAAAATTTAAAAAAAAATCTTTTTCAGACAACACTGTTAACACGACACACAGCCCTTCCCCTCCTACCCTGTACTGGCACAGCTGTCCCGGCGTCACACACGGTCCAGAGCTAGCTAGCCCGGCGCCGGTCCCTGCATCTAGCTGTCCCGGCTTGTCGCCCAGGCGTTGCACACATCCTTCTGATCAGCCCACAAGTAACTGTTTCGGCGTCTGTCCCGGTGCCTATGACGTGTTATTCACTTAACTGGGCCATGGCTCACTGCACTGGCCCGGCGTCCCGGCTCGATTTGTTGGACCGGGCCTGGCGGCATGCGTGTATGGGCGTCTGCAGCAACCCTATGCCGACGCCCCACTCCGCACGGCTAACTGTCCCGGCATCTGTCCAGGCGTCCCGGCTCGTTATAGTGCGTCCGCTCAGTAAACACGACACTGCATTTTGCAATTTGTTATTAATATGCATAGGCTACATGTTTTAGGGCGATGTATAGAAACACTACACTGGCCACACCGGCGCAAAAACTAACTCTAGCCAGGTTGGTCATTTACCATTGGGTAACAGTCTAGATAAGCTCCGCCACCCGAGATCTGATGCGTATTCAGCAGAACAAGTTCTACAACCAGCCGGCCGGTGTGGCACGTCGCGGCAGCACCACATCGGCTGGCTGGCTGTATTTTAGGCACCGGCGTGGCTGGTGTAGTATTTCTATACACCCGTTTTTATGGTAACAGTCCAGATAAGCTCTGCCACACCAGATCTGTTGCTTATTCAGTAGAACTTGTGCTGAATAAGCATCAGTTCTCGGGTGGCAGAGCTTATCTGGACTGTTACTGTTTTGAGGTCTGAAAGTGCGTGTATATGCAAAGATAATATGAGTAATAAACATTTATATTTGTGCAAATTTTAGGCCTGAATGTGAAAGTCTTGTCAAAGGATTTCCAAAAGCTCGTTATAAGAAATTTTCTACGAAGAGTGAAGCATGGGAGTTTGTTCATGGAATAGATGGAAGTATGTATTTTTATACATTCTTCTGGGTAACAGTCTAGTTTAGGTGCGCCACCTCAGATCTGATGCTTATTCAGCAGAACAAGCTCTACTGAATAAGCGACAGATCTGAGGTGGCACACCTAAACTAGACTGTTACCTTCTTCTGTAATCATTAGGCTCGACGTCGCAAATGCTGCCGCCAAATATCAACTGTGATTCTCACATGTCATCCTCTATGTAACAAGGATGCTGACTATGCAGTTTTATGCCGAAATTAGCCAATTATACGAGAAAATTGCTGAATGAAATCAATGGTATACATGTGCATAACCTAATACTACCTATGATGTAAATATCTAGGTTATAGTCAGGTTTAATGTTCTTTGGTATGCATATACACAAATTAGCAGTGATGCACGAAGTTGACTTTTTGTTGAATTAATTTACATTTTATTGAGTCGACAACATATATTTGGTTTAATGCAGTAAAGTGCTTGTTTGTTATTTAGTGGATGACATGTATAATTACTGTTGTGGGAAAATTTGCTACGTCGAACTTAATGATTACCTAGTTTTCACGAGTAGTGATAGGAACACTTTCCACTAACTATCAAAGCATGGTGATATATACTTTTGCTAAATAAGCAAGTTTTGTTCTATTCTTAAGTCTTATGCTGAAGTGGTCTGATAGGGTAAGCACCAGTCTGGAATACCTCAAAAAGTTGCGAAACTATAATACAAACTGGCCAAGTGAATGCCAGGGAACATGATGAAAGTTAGGAAAATTTATTGTTATTGAACATTTACATTGTTGAACATTCGACCAATGGTTAATGACGTTTTTCTTTTCATAACCTTACTGTTTCACCGGTTTGTGATTAACAGATAGGCTGATAGCATTTAACAGTTTTTCCATATGGTAGCATTTTTATAGGAAAACCTGCATGAGTTGTATCAGATTTTGGTTTAGTACGGCAGGAATAAAACGAGGTACAGCAATGATGTTATTTCGTTTTGGTTTGACAGTCAAAATGGGCAAGGCAGCAATTCTGATGTTGATTTGACTGTTATCGTTGACTGAGCATTTGCTTGAAAATATCTTGGTAAGGTTAGAAGAATATTTGATGTAATATTTGTCACAATGGATTGTCAGAATCTGTGGCAAGTGCCAAGAAATCAGAGGTTGGTGGCATGCATAATCTGGAGAATAACTGCAGGTCGTCTGCTGTAGTAAGTCGAAAAAGAAGAGCCATTCTTCTCCCGCACGACTACTTCTCCACACTATCTGCCAGCAAGTTACAGAAAGGTACATATAAAGCTGTGACACTTAATTAGAATTCTATGGTGTCAACATGGCTGTTGTTTTGTGGAATTTTATTGATTTTATACAGTTTTATTAATGCTCTAACATAAGAACGATGTCGGCCGAACTGGTTAGAAACGAACTATTGTGTTTTCTGCAACAAAAGTCAAAAGTTCTTCAGTTTGACGATCTGGTGACAATTGCTGCGGACTTTTACACCGGCGATGAGATCAAGGTGGCGGTGAACAGCGTGCAAGATTATGTTGATTCGCGAATACCCGTGCATAAGGGGGCGGATAAAGATAAAAAGTCTGTTGCTGATTTGCTCAAAATGGTTTTAAATCCGGATATGAAGTTACCGACA
>Ga0209568_1000465_pt1 | contig 14050 bp, 13 predicted proteins | sample WorMetOlspDAHAB2_FD_187406 | JGI IMG/M metagenome (GOLD analysis project Ga0209568, IMG submission 187406) | Marine gutless worms symbiont microbial communities from Max Planck institute for Marine Microbiology, Germany - Olavius sp. DAHAB.2... ...
GTCGCAAGTGAAGTCTGTGCGTAGGGGAATGCCGCGTGCCATGGAAAAACTCCTCTGTTTTCCATGTTGAATCACACCCCGCCTAACAGTCCCTTAATGAGTCAAACTTTTTACAGCTTGGTATAACGTCACGAGGCAAGCCTGTTTTATCCCCCGGAGGGGGCTCGGTTTCACGCAACCACGCGCGGGCGCCGACCCGGCGCCATCCCACCCTCGCTCAGTGGTCGGGGCGACTCAATATCCTTCCTATTCACAATATAAAATAGCGCGCGGACCCCGAATTCATGGGATCGCGGAAATAAGAACATAGCACGAACAAATAAGTTTGTCAATGCCAGGTTGTAACGGGTCGAAAGGGTTTTGATGCCGACGTGAACCGGCCCGGTCAGGATCCGCGGCTTCGGGCCAGGCGGGGACTTCAGCCGGAACCACCTTTCGTTCATCGGCGGCGGTGGGCAGTGCGGATATTAAGAGGTGTAATATCTCACTAGTCCCTCGTATGATATTCCCATAATGACAAATCCGCACCCCGCCGAGGCGTTGGACGGCGTCGAGTTCTTCGAACTTGACGACATTCCACGCCCCGTGATCGCGCGGTCCCTGGAGTGGCCGGAGAGCTTCGAGCGCGCGCCGCACTACCATGACCGCTGCCAGTTGGTTTACGGCAGCGAAGGCATCATGGACGTGAGGGCGCCCGCCGGCACCTGGGTGGTGCCGCCGCAGCGCGCCGTCTGGGTGCCGGCACATGTGCCCCACGACATCCATGCGAAGACCAACCTGTCGTTCCGCTCCATCTACATCGATCCGTCGGCGGCCCCGTGGCTGCCGACGGAATGCTGCGTCGTCAACGTGTCGCCACTACTGCGGGCCCTGATCCTGGAAGCCATGGACGTGCCGCCGCTGTATCAGCTGGGCGGGCGCGACGAGCGGCTGATGAACTTGATCGTCGATGAGGTGGCCGGCATCTCGGCCGTCGCCGGCAACCTGCACCTGCCGGAACCAAGGGACCGCCGCCTCAAACCCATCGTCGATGCCATCAAGGAAAACCCGGCCGACCCGCGCGGCCGGAACGAATAGTCGAAGACGGTGGGCGCCAGTAGCCGGACCATTCACCGGCTGTTTATCGCCGAGACGGGGATGACCTTCGGCCAGTGGAAACGCCAGGCGATCTTGCTGGAGTCGATCCGCAAGTTGTCGGAAGGCGAATCCGTCATCAATGTCGCCCTGGACCTGGGTTATGAAAGCCCGAGCGCCTTCACGGCCATGTTCCGCCGGACTTTGGGGGTGACGCCGGGGAAGTACTTCAAGTAACCAAGTTTGTTGCCGCGGCGGCGGCGTGCTCAACGGCGGCCGACCGCCACCCGCGGCCGATTGAACGCGGATCCGACAAGGATATTGCCAAGAAGCGTGTCAATTTCTCGATAAAAATTGGCAAATATTCGAGAGATTTCCATCTCTGCTCCTTCTATACCTGGATGTCACCAGTGCCGATCCATCCGGCCGACCCGGAACCGAAAGCGCGTTGGGCGCCGATGGGCGGACTTTGAGGATAGAGGAGTGGAGACAATGATTGACGCCACAGGACCACTGAACGGCTTGAAAATTCTTGACCTCACCCGCGTGCTAGCGGGCCCCACCTGCACGCAGTTGCTGGCCGACCTGGGCGCCGACGTGATCAAGGTCGAGCACCCGAAGGGCGGCGATGATTCACGCAAGTTCGGCCCGCCCTACGTGAAGGACGCCGACGGCAATGACACGGTGGAAAGCGCCTATTTCCTGGCCTGCAACCGGAACAAGCGCTCCGTCACGCTGGACCTCCGCAACCCGGAAGGGACGACCATCGTCAAACGGCTTCTGAAGAGTTGCGACGCCATGGTTCACAACTTCAAGGTCGGCGGGCTGGACAAATACGGTCTCGGCTATGACCAACTCAAGGACGAGTTTCCCGGCCTCGTCTACTGTCACATTTCCGGATACGGCCAGAACGGGCCCTACAAGGACCGTGGCGGCTACGACATGCAGGCCCAGGGCATGGCCGGCATCATGGCGATCACCGGCGAGGCCGACGGCCAGCCCATGAAGGTCGGCATCGGCATCGCCGACATGATGTGCGGCATGTACGCGGCACCGGCGATCCTCGCCGCGCTTCGCCATCGCGACGCCACCGGTGAAGGCCAGATGATCGACCTGGCGCTCCTGGACACCACGGTGGCCTGGCTGAACTACGTGGGCGTCAGCTATCTGACCTCCGGCGAGCCTTCGGCGCGCTACGGCAACGGTCATCCCAACATCGTGCCTTGGGAAGTCTTCCCGTCGTCGGATGGTTACTTCATCCTGGCCGTCGGCAACGACAGCCAGTTCAAGGCGTTCTGTGATTTCGCCGGGGCACCGGAACTGGCCGAGGATCCGGATTTCGAGACCAACGCGCAGCGGGTCCGCAACCGCGTCGCCATCGTCAACAAGATCCGCGAGATCACGGCCAAGCAACCGACAAGCCACTGGCTCGACAACCTGCCCGGGCTAGGTGTCGTCGCCTCGCCGGCCTATACGGTGCCCGAAGTCTTCGAAGACCCGCAGGTGCTGGCCCGCGGCATGAAGCATGAGATGGATCACCCGGCATCGGGGACGGGCAAGTGCACGCTCATCGGCAATCCCATCAAACTGTCCGGCACGCCCATCGACTATCGGATCACGCCGCCCAGCCTCGGCCAACATACGGACGAGGTGTTGGCGGAACTGTTGGAATTGGGCGCCGACGAACGCCAGGCGCTTCGCGACGCCAACGTCATCTAAGGGAGCGGAAACATGTACGACCTGACAAAAGAACAGCTCGACATCAAGGCCCGGGCGCATGAATTCACGGAAAGCGTCCTGCACGAACGTGCGGCCAAGGCCGACGTCACCGAGGAATACCCCTGGGATATGGTCCAGGACCTGACGGACTTGGGTTTCATGGGCATGACCGTGCCCAAGAAACTGGGCGGTCCCGGCCTCGGTTTCCTGGAAGTGGCGCTGGTCATCGAGGAGGTGTCGCGGGCCTGCGGCTCGACGGGCCGGATCGTCACCGAAGCGAACATGGGGGCCATCGCCGCGATCCTCAGGTTCGGCACGGCGGAACAAAGGAAACTCTGCGCCGAACTGGTGCTCGCCGGCGACAAGCCCGCCATCTGCATGAGCGAACCGAACGCCGGCAGTGCCGCCACGGCCATGACCACCAAGGCCGTCAAGCGAGGCGACACCTACGTGATCAACGGCACCAAGCACTGGATCACCGGCGGCGCGGATGTCTCCAAGATCCACTTCGTCATGGCCCGCGTCGAGGAAGACGGCGAAGACCAGGGCATCGGCGCGTTCATCGTCATCCACGAGGGCGAGACGCCCGGCATGCGCGCCAGTAAGCGGCACAAGGGCATGGGGCTCCGGTGCCTGCCGGAGATGGAGGTGCAGTTCGAGGACCTGGAAGTTCACGAGAGCATGGCCATCAAGCCGGATGGCGGATGGAAGCGGGGCTTCGGCATCATCATCGATTCCTACAACTCGCAGCGCGTCGGCTCGGCCGCCGTGTGCCTGGGCATCTCGCAAGGCGCCTTGAAGACGGCGGTCGCCTATTCGAAGGTCCGCGAGCAGTTCGGCCGGCCCATCGCCGAGTTCCAGGGATTGCAGTGGATGATGGCCGACATGCAGGTGATGGTGAACGCCATGCGGAACTTCGTCTATCAGGCGGCGCTGAGCAGCGCCCACACCAAGGCCGGCATGCCGGAACCCATGTTGGCCGCCCAGGCTAAGCTCTATGGGTCCGAGATGTCGAAGAAGGTCGCCCACGACGCCCTGCAGATTCACGGCGCCGAGGGGTATTCCCGCGACCTGCCGTTGGAACGCTATTACCGCGATACCCGCATGTTCTCCATCGGCGGCGGCACGGCGCAGATCCTGCGCAACACCGTGGCCGGCGAAGTGCTCGGCATGCGCCTGCCGCAGACCCGCGACGGCTACACCAAAATGGCGGCGCGGGCCGCTGCCGCCGCCGCGGCCGAATAGTTCAGGGCGCCCCGGCGGGAGACCGTCGGGGCACGGGGTTTCGGCCTGGTGCCGGAAACCGACGCCCTTCGATTATGACCTTGAGGTCGCCGCGATCAGCGATACCCGGCGCATCAGCATCGGGCCGAAGTCACGGGCGCGGCGGCGGCGGCGTATCGTCGCAAATCCATTCGCGCGGCGGCCTCCGCCGGCCGTATGGTGGTCTGCCCCCGCAGGTTCCGAAGCAGCCATCCGAGGTCCGTCGCCACGTCACCCCGACCCTCCAGCCGGAGCGTCGGCAAAGGCGCCAACTTCTCGCCATCAAGACGGCCGAGGGTGAACCGGAACGCATAGTTCGGTGTCAGCCCCATGCGCAGGTCGGCGACGCTGACTTCACCATCGTTCACCAGGATCCGGTAATAACCGTTGCTGAAGTCGGCCACGCTGGCGACGCGCGGATCATCGGTTTCGCACGACACGAGGCTGAGGTTCCGATCATAGGCGTAGAAGGTGGCCGTGTCCGGGCCGCCGAAAACCGGCATGTACAGATTGAAGCTGCGATCCCCATCGATGCCGATGGCACGCCAATAAATGGAATTGAAGGGCGTCGGCGTGGCGATCAACTGGTCCGGGCGGACATTGTGGCTTTCCAACAGCGCCATGGCTTTGTTGGAGACCCATTGCTGGGCGATCACCGTCCATCCCAGATAGGCGACCGACAGGCCGAGGGATGCGGTCAGGGCCTTGCGGTAAAGCGGCGTCCAGTTGCGGATCGAGAGCGCCCATATCATGGCGACCAGCAACGGCAGGGTGTAGAGCGGATCGATGATGAAAATGGCGCCGAGCGATATGGGCTCGGACCATAGGGGCCAGAACAATCGCGTCCCGTAGATGGTCACCGCATCCAACAGGGCGTGGGTCCATAGGCATAGGAACACGGCCGCGTAGGCCAGCGTTCGGTGGGCGTTCAGGGGTTTGAAAACGCGCCGCACCGTCTCCCCGAGGATCGGCGTTGCGGCGGCATGGACGATCAACGAATGGCTCCAGCCCCGGTGCTGGACGAAGGATTCGATGGGATCGTCGGGCGCCAGGTAGACATCCAGATCCGGCAGGGTTCCCATGACAGCACCCGTGAGCGCGGCGCGTCTCGGCCCGATCTTCCGGCCCAGGACCGCGACGCCGACGCAGGCGCCCAGCGCAATTTGCGTAACACTATCCATGGATGGTGAAAGCTCGACGAGGTTGTGGACAGACACTTTGGTCGTGATGGTTTTCTATATACCTGCATTTTACGATCACGGCCAAAAATGGATCACTGCCGGCAGCACAGAGTTCTGCTGTGTTCCTTTTGGTTGTTGTCGAAACTTCGAAAAAATCTAGACTGATCGCAATCATGATAATTCCGCGGCAATCGACATGCTCGACGACCCCATTGAAATCAGGAGCGATACTGGTTCGCGTCAACGCCGTGAGTTCAATAATTTAGTTTCCAACGAAGTCGTTGAAGATTTTTCGCTTCGGCACTCTCCCGCAAGGTTTCGGAAATGGTCCGAGTTCACCGTCTCGAACACGGCGATCGGCAGCATCTCCTTCCTGGCGCTCGAGGCCATCGGCGCGAGCATCGCCATCAAGTACGGATTTCTGAATGCTTTCTGGGGAATCCTGGCGGCCTCGGTGATCATTTTCATCATGGCCGTGCCCATCTGTTACAAGGTGGCGCAACACAATATCGACATCGACCTGTTGACCCGCGCCGCCGGATTCGGATATCTCGGCTCCACCGCCACGTCGCTCATATATGCTTCCTTTTGTTTTATCTTCTTCGCCTTGGAAGCGGCGATCATGGCGCAGGCCCTGTTCCTGTACACGGGCCTGCCGCTCTACGCCGGCTACGTGTTCTGCTCGCTGGTGATCATTCCCATCGTGTTCTACGGGATGACCGCCATTTCCCGACTGCAGATCATCACCCAGCCCATATGGCTGATATTGATGGTCGCCCCCTTCGTTGTGATTGCCGTCAAGAACCCGGAATTCTTCGACGTCTTCTCCGAGCTTTCACAGGGTGAGGAAGGCACCGGGCAGTTCTCATGGGAACTGTTCGGCATATCCTTGGGAATTTCATTGTCGCTCATCGCCCAGATCGGCGAGCAGGCCGACTATCTGCGGTTCATGCCCGACAAAACCAAGGGAAACCGCTTCAAATGGTGGGCCGCGGTGATCTTCGCGGGACCCGGCTGGACCATACTCGGGTTCTTGAAGCAGATCGGCGGCATCTTCTTGGCGGGTATCGTTTTGCTGGGTGGTGCGTCCCTGATTGATGCCCGCGAACCCATCCACATGTACAACGCCGCCTACAAGTATGTTTTCGACAATCCCGAGGTGGCGCTTTTCGTAAGCTTCGTCTTCGTCATCGTCTCGCAGGTCAAGATCAACGTCACCAACGCCTATGCCGGCTCCCTGGCGTGGGCGAACTTCTTCTCCCGAACGACCCATACGCATCTGGGTCGCGCCGTCTGGGTGTTGTTCAATATCGCCATCGCCATGATGTTGATGTTGATGGGGATTTTCGACGTCCTGGAGAAAATTCTCGGGCTCTATTCGAACGTTGCCATTGCATGGATCGCGGCGATCTTCGCCGATCTCGTCATTAACAAACCGCTTGGCCTGTGTCCGCCCGTGATCGAATTCAAGCGGGCCTATCTGTTCAACGTCAATCCCGTCGGCAGCATCAGCACACTCGTCGCATCGATCATCTCGATCGTCGCCTTTTCCGGGCTTCTTGGACCTGAGCTCCAGGCCTTTTCATCGCTGATCGCCCTGTTCACGGCGATCGTCCTGTCGCCGCTGATTTGTTACCTGACCAAAGGCAAGTACTACATCGCACGAGAAGCCGACGAATTCACCAGCGGCCAACATCAGTGCGGATCATGCGGAGAAGACCATAGCGGGCCGGACATGGCCCTTTGCCCCATGCTCTCCGGGCCGGTTTGCTCATTGTGCTGCTCGGTCGAGGGCCACTGCCACGACCTTTGCAAGACCAAGGAGGAATTCAACGTCAAAGAAAAAGCCGTCCGGTGGGTCTGGCATTTATCCCGGCGACGCATAGAGCCGAAAAAGATATCCGCGGTTGTCGGGTTCCTGATCGTTTTTTTCGGCTTGGTTCTGACGTCCGGGTTTTTGTTGTGGACGAGTTACATCGTCCAGATCGAGGGCGTTGAAAAGCATTTCGCCGCGCAGGTGTCGAATACCTATACGAACATTTTCTTCCTTCTTGCGCTGATCATGTTTGTCGGAACCTGGCTGATCGTGCTGATGCGCGAGAGCCGCGCCGTCGTGGAGATGGAGCGCCGAAAAGCCGAAGAGGATCTCGCCCGAAAAGAGGCGGAGCTTCGAATTGCCATGGACAACATGCCCGGCGCCATGTGGGTCGTGGACAACGATCTGAATCTGGTGCTTGCCAATCACCAATACAGTGAGATTTTCGGAGATGCCGGCGGGATCGTTCAACCAGGCACGCCCATCGAGGACATACTGCGCCAAGAGGCCGAGCATGGCAGCATTGGCGGCGAGGGTGGCGTCGAGGACATCGTCGCCGAGCGGATAGCCTCCTTCCGGGGAGACGAAATCGTATCCTTCGAGGACCAGGTTACCGATGGACGGGAATTCCAACTGACCCGGCGGCCGACGGATGGGGGGTTCATCGTATCGGTCGCCGTCGACATCAGCGCACGCAAATCCGCGGAGAAAAGACTGCAGAGCGCCTACGACACGATCTCGAGTTCCGTGAACTACGCGGCCCACATCCAACAGGCCATCCTGCCTGAAGAGAATGCGGTGGCCTCCGAACTATCCGACCATTTTGTCATCTGGGAACCGCGGGACGTCGTCGGCGGCGACATCTACTGGATGGGGTCGTGGGGTTTCGGCCATCTGATCATCTGCGCCGACTGCACGGGGCACGGCGTTCCGGGGGCTTTCATGACCTTGATTGCGTCCGCGGCCATGGAGAAAGCCCGCGAAACCGGAATCCCCGGTCGCGTCGGTCAGTTGATCACGCGGACCCATCAATTGGTTCAGGTAACCCTGAAGCAAAACACCGACGCAGGGAAATCGGATGACGGCTTGGACTTGGGCGCATGTTTTATTGATCTGGAGCTATCGAGCCTGATTTTTTCCGGCGCCCACTTCTCCCTCTTCATCAGTGACGCGGACGGGGTTCGCGAGATCAAGGGGGACAAGCCCGGTATCGGCTATCGCAATATCCCGCTGAACCAACCGTTCACCGATCATGCCGTGAACCTGATCGAGGGCGCGCAATACTACCTGACAACGGACGGTTTGACCGACCAGTTGGGGGGTGATCCCAGAAGGACGTTCGGAAAGAAACGGTTCAAGGCGCTGCTCACGGAAATCCGCGACCTTCCCATGGCCGAGCAGAAACGCCGCATCGAACAAGCCCTGTCCGAATACCAAGGCGGCAATCCACGCCAGGACGATGTAACGGTCGTTGGCTTCAAGGTCGGCTAGCCGCCTTCACCGACCGGCCCCTACTCCACCCCCTTCCTGACGCCTCCCGTGGCGTCGATCAGAAGCGGCCGGAGCATCCTCAGGAAGGCCTCCGAGGCGGCGCTCAGGGGCCGGTCCGTGCGGTGCAGGACGCCGATACGCCGGGTGATGGCCGGGCTCAGGGGCCGCACCACCAGGCGCCCGTCGTCGGCCGGCGGCAGCACCGAGGCCGGCACGATGGTCATGCCGAGCCCGTTGGCGACGAAGCCGAACAAGGAGCTGAACTGGTTGGTGGCGACGCTGTGGGTGGGGGTGACGCCCAGCTTGGCCATGGCCGCGTCGATGGCGCGCCTGAGCCCCGATTCCGTCGGCATGGAAACCAGCGGCACCCCTTCCAGATCCAGCAGCGCCACCATGTCGTGGCGGGCCAGGGGGTGGTCGGCGGGGAGGACGGCGAAGAAGGCCTCCTCCATGACCGATTCGGCGGTGATCCCCGGAAGCTGCTCACCCAGATGGCCGATGCCGAAATCCACCAGGCCGGCCCGGACCTCTTCGTTGACGGTACTGCCGACGCCTTCGCGGAATTCGACGAACACGTGCGGGTAGGTCCGCCGGAATTCCACCAGCACGGTGGGCAGCACCACGTGCGAGACCGACATCAGCGAGGCGATGCTCAAATGCGCCTCGAGCACCCCGTGGCTGGCCCTGAGCTTGTCCGTCTGTTGGGCGAACTCCTCCATGAAGCGCTCGGCGAAGGGCAGGAATTCATGGCCCGCCGCGGTCAGCGAGACGCTGCGCGAGCCGCGCACGAACAGCCGCGTGCCCAGCTTCTTTTCCGTCTGCTGGATGATCCGACTCAAGCCCGGCTGTGAGATGCCCAGGTAACTGGCCGCCGCGATGAAACTGCCGAAACGGGCCAAGGAGACGACGGCGTTGAGCTGTTTGACGCCCACATCGGGAACCGACAGGTTCATAGCGGTGGATCCTATTATTACAAATTCGCATCAATTTCCATTATCAGTAACATATTGACATAAAACCTGTCGAGAGGGACAAACAACCATGGACGAATCATCGAACCGGAGAACCAGCCGTGAGTGACATCGCCGAAGTGAAAATGTACTCGGACTACAAGAGCCCCTACGCCTTCATCGCCTTCGACCCGGCCTTTGAACTGGAGGACAAATTCAACGTGCGCATCAAGTGGCGCCCCTTCCAACTCAGGATCAAGGGCAAGGGCCAGCGCTCCATCTACTCGGAGTGGAAGGTCAAGTACTCCTACATGGACGTGCGCCGCAACGCCAACATCCTGCACGGCGGCAAGATGATCCGGGGGCCGCTGAAGATCTTCGACACCACCCCGGCTTTGATCGGCGGCCTGTTCGCCGAGAAGCACGGGCTGCTCAAGGAGTTCAGCCGCCAGGTCTTCGAGCAATTCTTCAAACGCGAAATGGCCGCCGACGAACCCGATGACGTGGCCAAGATCATCGAGGGCCTCGGCCTCTCCGCCGACGACTACCGCGCGTATCTCTCCGGCGACGGCGTCAACGACTACGAGCAGTCCCAGGAGGAAGCCGTCGAGGACCAGATCTTCGGCGTGCCCCTGTTCGTCTTCAACGGCGAGCAGTTCTGGGGCCACGACCGCATCTGGCTGCTCGAGCACCGGCTCCGGGAAGCCGGCCTGGAAAAAGCGGGTACCGAGACCGCCGCCGAATAGGCGTTCGGGACTTGGGAAGCACCATGATCGATCTCTACTTCTGGCCGACGCCGAACTGCTACAAGGTGAGCATCCTGCTCGAGGAGCTGGGGCTTCCCTACAACGTCAAACCGGTGCATATCGGCAAGGGCGAGCAGTTCCAGCCGGCCTATGAGGCCATCAACCCGAACGGCAAGGTCCCGGCCTTGGTCGACCACGACGGCCCGGAAGGAAAGCCCATGGGGATTTTCGAATCGGGCGCCATCATGATCTACCTGGCCGACAAGGCGGGACGGTTCCTGCCAACTGATACGGCCCCCCGGATGGCGGTGCTGCAGTGGCTGATGTTCCAGATGAGCGCCGTCGGCCCGCTGTTGGGCCAGGCCCATCACTTCCGCAAGTACGCGAAAACCCAGATCCCCTACGCCGTCGAGCGCTACACCCGCGAGGCGACGCGGATCTACGGCGTCCTCGACAAGCGCCTGGCCGACACACCCTACCTGGCCGGTGAGTATTCCATCGCCGACATGGCCGTCTATCCCTGGCTCCGCCCCTACCGGTGGCAGGGCCAGGAACTGTCCGAGTTCACGAACCTGCAACGCTGGTACAGCGCCGTTCGGGCCCGGCCGGCGGTGCAGGACGGCCTGGCCGTGTTGAAGGAACGCCACGAACGCAACAAGGCGAAACCCGCGGGCGCCGCCTGGGATACCCTGTTCGGCGGGCATCGGCCGGATGCCCGGCCCTGATGTTCGCCCCCGCTGACGGAGGAATTTGACCGTGACCCCCATGCTCACCGGATACCGGGTTCTGGACCTCACCCAGTTCGTCGCCGGCCCCACCTGCACCCGCCTCATGGCGGAGATGGGCGCCGAGGTGATCAAGATCGAGTTGGCGCCCTACGGCGACCACGGCCGGCGCTCGGGCCTCCGGGCGCGGGGCGAGGGCCTCGAGGATTGTAGCCAGAGCACCTATTTCGCCCAGCACAACCACTCGAAGATGAGCCTCGGCCTGGACCTCAAGAACCCGCGCGGCCAGGAGTTGGTGAAACGGATGATCCCGGGCGTCGACGTCTTAGTGGAGAACTTCGCGCCGGGCGCCGTCGGCCGCATGGGACTCGACTACGAGACCCTGAAGGAGATCAACCCGCGGCTGATCATGTGCTCCATTTCCATGGCCGGCCAGAGCGGGCCCTTGTCCCAACAGCCGGGGTTCGACTACATGGCGGCCGCCTACGGCGGCATCACCTCGAACATCGGCGAGCCGGACATGAGCCCCGTCCAGGTGCCCATCGCCATGGGCGACAGCGCCACCGGGGTGGTCGCCGCCATGGCCGTGGGCTACGCGCTTTTGCACCGCGAGCGCACCGGCGAGGGCCAGTACGTGGATTGCTCCTTGCTCGATACCTACGTGCAGATGCACGAAGACCTGATCCCCCGGGTCGGCCTCCGGGGAAAGAAGGCGCAGCCGGCCCGATCCGGCTCGCAGCATTTCAACGGCGGGCCCACCGGCGTCTTTCATGCCGGCGACGGCAGCTACGTGCAGCTCATGATCATGCCCTATCAGTGGCAGCGCATCCTGGCCGCCATGGGGATGCCCGAGCTGGCCGACGACCCGCGCTTCAAAACCCGCTACGACCGCCGCGAAAACCGCTTCGAGCTGAAGGAGATCATCGAAAGCTGGATGGCCACCCTGCCCGGCCGCGACGCGGTTCTCGACGCGCTCGAGCGCGAGCGCGTGCCGGCCGCCCCGGTGCTGGATCTGGACGACGTCATCGACCACCCGCATATGCTGGAACGCGGCACCATCCGCCAATTGGACGATCCCCACATCGGCCCCTTCCCCATTCCCGGGATGCCGGCCAAGTTTTCCCAGTGGACCTACAAGGACGACCTGAAGGCGCCCTTGCTGGGCGAGCACAACGCGGCCGTGCTGGGCGAGCTCGCGGGCTTGAGCGGAGAAGAGATCGAGGCGCTTTACGACGCCGACGTCCTGGTCGCCGACAGCCGGGTGCGATGAGGCGCCCGCGCCACGGCGCGGCGTCCAAGGTTCAGCACTTGGGCGGTTCGATGATCTCGACGCTGGCCGGTAGCAGGTCGATGACGAAATCACCGAAATCCTGGCGGATCGCCCGGGCCACGCCGTCGGCCCGGTAATCGACGCCCAGTTCGAACTCCGGCTCCGGCTTCTTCGAGTTGAAGGAGAAGAAGGCCATGCGCACGTGCTTGGTGGGCAATTCGTCAAGCCCGGCGGCGGCCAGTTTCTTCTGCGCCGCCTGGGCGCGCGGCGTCTCCGCCGCCTTGTCGCGGGTGATCACCGCGTTGATCTCATAGGGGTTGTCCAGGCTGGCGCCGTCGAACACGGTGCGGCTGAACACCGGCACGCCGCCCTCGCCTGCGGCGATCAGGTCCATGAGATGGCGGGTCGGGAACAGGGTCCCCTCGGGCAGTTCGATGACCTTGTCCTTGGGTTCCGTGAACATGGCCTTGGCGGCGCCGGCGGCGGTGGTGCGCTTCACCGTGCCCTTCAGATTCTCGACCACCATGCCATCCCGGGAATGACGGATGCGGAACCGGTAGGACTTGCCGTCCTTGGCCTCCCAACTGGCGAAGGACCAGGTGGTCTCGACCACGGCGCCCTCGGTGTAGATGAGCTTCAGCTTGACGTTGGTTTCCGACGCCCAGGCATCGCAATCGTCGTTGAAGCTGTAAAGCATGGAGCCCTTGGCGCCGGCCACGCCGGAACCGTGGGCGGCCGACGCGAGGCTCATCTTATAGAGTGCGCGGTGCGGCGCCAGGTCGATGGCGGCGGCGGGGATCGCAAAACCGACCGTCATGGCGATCAGCGCCAAGGCGGCGGCCAGAACGGCGAACGGGCGCCGGGCGGGGTGTGACAAGGCGGCTCTCCTAGGGCGTGTCGGCGACATGGCGTCGCCCCTAGCATCGGATGTTACGCGGGCCGCCCCCGGCCTGTCCAGAAGGCTTCCCGCTGGGGCCGCTAAACCGCCCCTTGGCCCCGGCAATTGCCGCCCCGGCGGCAATATTTGCCGGGTCGGAAATGGTTAACAAACCGCTAACAAGTTGATTTCACGACAAACTGCCCTGGCACGCCGATTGCTCAGAATCCGACAGAGGCCATGCCCGAGAAGCCATAAGGCCGCCAATACATCGGAGGAATCGAAACCATGCCCCGCTTGCGCACTACCGCCCAGCCCGTCGCCATCGCCGATCCCGAGGCCCGTTTCCGCCACCTGGCGCCGCAGCTCATGGGTTACCCGAACGTTTCGGCGGCCACCGTGGAGACCATTCTCGACAGCCTCACGGCCATGGGCGCAGGCCAGTCCCTCGCCACCACGGAATGGTACCTGGCGCCGGCCGCCCGTCCCGCCGCACCGCCGCCGGGATTCTAGGCCGTGCGCATCGACGCGCCGGACGCGGCCCCACCGGGCCGCGACCTCGTTCCCCTGGAGCGCTCGCCGCCACCGGTGCCGGCGGGCGGCGCCTTGGTGCCGCTCGACGGCGGCGGGCCAAGCCGCACCCACGAGGCGGACCAACGCCGGGCCGAGGTGGTCGGCGGCGTCGACATCCGGGCCGCCTCGCCGCGCGAGATGGCGCGCCTCAGCCTGGATCTCTACGCCGCCGGGGTGCTGGCCTACAAGGACTACGCGGTGCTCGCCTTCCAGCCGGAGCTGCACCCCGATTACGATAGGCTCAATTCGCGATTCGTAGGCATTGTGGTAGAATCCCTCTCGATACGCTTTGGGAGTCAGAGAGATGGATCACGAGCGCTTTCGGGACTGGTTCTCGCGTGTCGATGAGTTGACGGCGGCGCAGC
>Ga0209568_1000466_pt1 | contig 14044 bp, 7 predicted proteins | sample WorMetOlspDAHAB2_FD_187406 | JGI IMG/M metagenome (GOLD analysis project Ga0209568, IMG submission 187406) | Marine gutless worms symbiont microbial communities from Max Planck institute for Marine Microbiology, Germany - Olavius sp. DAHAB.2... ...
CTCTGGAAATGACATTTACTTCTTGGCACCAGATAAGAAGAAATACCAGTTAGAGCACTAACTGGCTTTCTTCTTAGAAATTTGATACTTATACCACCAACATTCATAGGCTAATCGTTTTTTTTTTCAATATGATGTGATCGAACGAAATTTTTTGTTTTCTTTATTCATTCCTTCATTTGTTGTTCCACCACGAAGACAGCACAATGAAAAAAAACATAAAAATTACAATTAAAATCAAAGCTAAAAAGACAGAAAAAAAATAATAACACAGCGCATGCTGTGTTATTATTTTGCTATTAGGCTGTGATGTGTGTACACAAGAGTCCAACAGTAAGACCACGTTGTTCGGTTGCGCTTTCTCAACTATATCAATAAAGACATAATGATGATGATGATGCACTGTTCTGTTAAGCGTTTTAGACTTGCTCGGCTAATTAGTCGTTAATATATGAAGTCGCGTAGACGATTATCAGTGCGGCTTGTGACTGTGAATAGCATGCGACGTACAAATCACTTTGGTCGATGACAATGCTAGCAAGCATACAGTATGTAGCGCTGTGGTCATAATGCACGTCGCCGTTGATGATGGTCACTTTCGCCGTTCACTGCGGCATCGCTCAGTGCTCGTTAGAGAAGCCTCTTAAATGGACAACGCTATTATCTTTAACCCTCTCGGAATCATAAACTCTGAAAGCAGAGACAATGCTGTATAACATCGGGAGATGAGCGGCCTTCAGGAGGCACTCAACCAGTAGGCCTAAGTAAGTAAGTAATTTTTTTATATACGTGTCACACGCAATTATTATTCAATACACGATACAAATATGCAATGAAACATGCAATGAATATGAAAAAAAATTAAAATGGTATAATTCGTCACATACGTGTTATGCGTTACAAATTAATTTCGCAGTTATTTTGTATATTCCAGTAGTTGTATTTCGAGAGTTCTTTAAGCCCCTAGTGTTGTAATTCTGGTCGAGTAGAGTCCAGTTTTGCAACTGTTTTACGATTTCCAACTTGTAGGCGAATTAGCAGCGTGTAAAACAAAGTAACTGCAGTTTGCATGAATAGTTATTGGCTATCACTAAATTAAGCTGAAATAGGCAGTGTTTATAGGCTAATAAGTAATAACTTTTGTACACAATACACACATGCCGGTTTTTACATGATTGTGCGATATCTGCAGGGAAATTAAACTTTCTGTCTTTCCGCTGATTTCTTTATTGCCAAAAACTTGCCATATCTTGGCCAACGCACGTCAGTGAATGTTCGCAAAACTCTACCGCATAATTTTGATTTGGATGAGTAATAATTAATTAATTTCTTCTGAAGTTCCTCTAAACTTGCTATGTCGAGAAACCACAAAAACGATTGAATTTTGCTGCAATTTCTCCGCAATAATTTCTCACTCATTCTGAAATGCAATTAAAAGACTGCAACAATCCCCGAAGAATACACTGTAGATTTTAGTCACAGAAAATATTTTTTCAGTGTGCAGATGAAGTATCAACGATCAACGTGATCTAACAAAATAATGGCAAGAAACAACTGAACATCATTTTTACGAATTCGAACAACTTGGACACATCTGCACGGGATCATCATAGATTCTTGCATGGTAGTCCAAATAATATTTTTCAATCTGAAAATCGACTTTATGTAAAACTGTCAAATAAGCAACGCGTGAGGTAGCCTATCAACACAAGGTCTAACGATCATGTCACTGCCAATATTTCGTCTTTATTGGGCTGCATACACTGACAGTATACTGTTTGCGTTTTCATTTGCCACCGTAATAAACTTAATATATTGCTTTCAGTCACAGCTGTTGCATATAACAGTCCCGCACGTCTTGGATCTGTGTCCACAGCCGCATATTCTTATAAAAATTTACAACCGGCACTGTCGTAAAGAGTTAATGTGGCGAGCGAGATGCGCGGATTGATGCGGAGGACTGCCATGGATTGCTGCATACGACAGACGGCGGGCAGCTTCAGCATCAGCATCAGCAGCATCATCATCCGGACAGCGCATGCAGCGGCAGCGACATGCATGCAGACCACACGCGTTCGCAATGACCCACCGTCGTCAGGTGTCCCGCGTTTTTATCGCTGCGTCCTCGCCTGCGGTGCTGGGGATCTCGTGCACCGGCTGCACAGCTGAGCATTTCAGCGCACCTGCCGCATCTCCGAACAGCACCGACGTCGTTTCGGATACGACGTCGTCGGCGCTTTTCGCTGGTGGTGGTAAAATTCGACGGAGCTTACTTTTTAGACCACCCTGTATAGGCATAACCATGAAGACTTTAGATCGAGCGTGCATGTCGTTTCCCGTTTTACCGTGCACCGTGAACCTGACTCCCTCCATTCAGTGCTTGGTCATATCCGAAACGACGTAGGCGCTTTTCGGGGCTTCAGCAGGTGCGCTGACATGCTCAGCTGTGCAGCCGGTGCAGCGATAAAAACTCGAGACACCGGACTGACATCGGTGGGTTTCGGATACGACAGTGTCGCGACAACGGGACGAGGAACGCTGACCGCATATTTAACCGAGATATAAAGAGCATTCGATGCCGTCTTCGTGGCAAAGATGTCGCCGTGTTGTTTTGGCCGCGTGTACACGCTGCTCGTCGCTTTAGTCTTTCCGGCACATTTGTCGACCACGTCGACGCCCGTCTGCCCAGTAAGACCGCCACTCGACTCCGACGCCGTCCCTCAAGGTGACTGCCAGTGCTCGGCTCTGAAAGAGATCCAGTGCCGCGGTCTGATCGCGGTGCCCGATATTGACCTCAATCAGTCATACGCCGGCCGTCAGACGTTCCGCTCGCTCTATCTCGCCCGACAGCACATCAGTCGCCTGCCCGCCGCCGCGTTTGCCGCCCTCAACGTCCGCCGAATCGTGCTTGATTTCAACCCGATCGGCGACCGCATCGACCCTCGCACGTTCCGAGGAACAGTCGACGAGATTGATCTGACTCGCCTGGGACTTACTGTTTCGCGGCGACGCAGGACCTCGGTCTCAAGACGGACTGGTGACCTCAGTGGTGCTGGATCGAGAAAGCTTCAGCACCTCAATGACAGCGCCGTGGGAGATGAGGAAAGTCGTCAACCGGATATAGCGGTGGCCGATCGAAATCGAAGGTATGATTAATCGAACAGTATAGTTTACAAACTTTCGTGTTCAGCTTTTTCTTCTTTTTTCATTATTTTACGATTTTCATATTAAATTAATACTAAGTTTTTACTTGTTATACAAGCTACCGTACACATTAATGCATACGTTTAGCCAATTATGGCTCGTTAAAAATCTGCTTTATTTTCGATTATTCCGTATTTCCCGGCTGTTTTGACTATACATTGTTGAAAATTGGGTTATAGTGTTATGCTTAGCTGATTTTTAACATGTGTTCATGTTATATAAATTTTAGACTTCGTAGACAGATTATATTACAATTATTGTATGAATATAATATGATAAAATTAAATTGCATACAGGCTGACTTTGTATAGACATTTTATAGTTCGAGACCGAGGATTGTGCTAACATCGTATCGAACGACATTAACAATATAAAGTCTCTTGATAACCTCTTTGGTTCTCTGGTTACCCTCCTCAGTTCATATTTGCACTGTATTGTCAACAAATTTACGATAAAAATTAGAGTTCCTTTTCTTTTGCACAAACTTCGATAACAGGCGACTTAAGCACTAACGAAATATTGTTACCATCAACAATATAATAACCATGATCAAGGATGTAAGCCTTGCAAAGGTACTCGAGGACACAATGCAAAACTATATAAAGTAAGGAGTAATAAGGAGTTAATGAAACACTTTTTTCACGAAGGGTGCATGGTGGAGCGATGGAATAACCTGGAGCAGCACGTGGTGGATGCGCTGAATATAATCAGCTTTAAAAATAAATTGAAACAGATTCGAAATACTAGGATGGGTTTTTATGGATCCCCGCTAAACCCTATGAGTCTCACCTGTGGCTTGATCACAGTTGAGGCCACACCAGGTAAAGAAGTAGGTAAAGAACCACCACCTGTCGAATGAAAAATACATATAATAGTCCTGTTATTATGTGTTCAAATATTGCTTTTCATGACATCGGTCATAGCCAATTGCAGACGTACATTTGGCCTATAAGCTACCTATGATGCGTGCAGATTGTCTAATATTAATTTTGTTCCGTTTGAATATGTTGTAAGTTTAGATCCTGTACAACAGGTTAGTGTAGGCCTATATATGTTATCGTTATGCTTAGCTTGCGTGTATTTTCTTATGAACTATCTTGCGTCGCTTAGCCGATAAACTTTAAAATAAAGAAGTAGTCACATTATGGTGACAATTAATGGCTTGACTGTATCAGTATCAGTAGCAGTATTTATTCAGTGCGCGCATATTCGTCGTCCGACGCAGTCAGAGGCGCGACGAGAGGACTGGTGTTACTTGTCCACGTGATGGCGGAAATGAAACGTCTTGAGATGAGATCTTAAAAGAGTGAAAACATGGCGTCAGCTGTTGTTGTAAACTGATAAGGTGACACACACACACACACACACGGACACAAGCCTACGTAAAATAGCAGCTATACTTTTTACAGTGCTTATACAGTACAGCATAAAGCCGTTTACTGTAAAATGTGTGCGTGCACGTTCAAAACAGACGTCGACATAAGCCGAATGATGGAGTGCGCAAAGTCGGCGACTCGGTGAAGTGGGAACGGTTTCCATACGTCGACTACGACAACGAATTGCAAGAAAAGTTCAACTTCGGTCTGAAACACTCGCTGACGGAACTGTCGATGGGCGCGTGCGGCATCAGCAACCTTCCAAGCGGATTGCTGGACGACGTTCATTTGCTCGAGAGACTTCACCTGTGGGGAAACTTCATCGAGACAATACCGAACGGGTTGTTCCGGCGCACCGAGAGACTGACCGAACTGCTGCTGTGGGGCAACCACATCGACGAGCTCGATGCGGCCGCTTTCGACGGTCTTCGCGGCCTGCGGCGACTCGATCTCGACCGGAACCGGTTGACGGTGCTGCCAGCGGCCGCCGTGGCTCGTCTTGCGTCGCTGCGGGCACTCCGGCTTGCCGACAACCGAATCCACGCCGTGGCGTCCGATTCATTCGCCTCGCTGTCCGGACTCCGCGCCCTCCGTCTCGACGGAAACGGCATCGCGTACATCTACCCGCGCGCGTTCCACGGCCTCGGCAACCTCACCGTGCTGGCGCTCGACCGAAACGCCGTGCACTTCCTTCCCGATGACGTCTTCGTCGATCTTCGGCGTCTGGCGGAACTACATCTGTCGCACAATCACGTCGAGCACGTCTGGGCAAGGACGTTTCGCGGCCTGCGCTCGCTGCACCGACTGCGATTGACGTTCAACCGACTCGGGAACCTGCCAAACGGCGTTTTCGGCGACTCTCCGTCGCTCCGACACATCCAACTGGACGGAAACCGTCTGCAAATGGTCGGCCGTTGCGCCCTGGCGCCGACCGTGGTCGACCAACCGAGCCGGCCGGGACGAACTCGCCTTACTCTGCTGTTGGATGCAAATCCGCTGCGTTGCGATTGCCGGATGTCGTGGCTGCTGGACGTCATCCGCAGCGGAGAACTCCGAATGTCTGGAACATGCTGGACTGACGCAGTGACACCGACACCCGGGAATGTCATGGCCGTTTTGCGGGACATGACAGAATCATGCGAACATCCCGATTCCTTGAAGAACGGCCTCTATTGTGGCAATAGTACCGCCAGACAGTTTTGATGCCAATTACATGTAGGCTATAATGGAAACTCCATGTAGGACTGTAGGGCGGGGTACTCATCTTTCATAGGTGGACAGTCTGTGACCCATGACCAGTGCAATGTCAAACGTACGGTTACCTTCATAGCTCCAGAGCATCACCACCCTTCCACTTTCGAAATTATACTGCTTTGTGACAGAGGTATAGGCCTATGCACATGAGCGATTTGAGAAGAGGCTGAGATTCGAACCCGCGATGACCTCTCGATGCTCTACGTACAATTGGCTATCGAGCCACATTATTTTACATATACATCTAAATCTATTTTTTGTTGCCGAGCGATACCAAGCCATAACGTTATTTAAGGTCAAAAGATGTATTCTTCGCGGACCACCTTGCATATGTTTAGTCAATCAGATTTGCATAATATCACGTTGTTTCAGTCTTAAATCCTCACGATCACCAACTCCTGTTTTAAGTCTCAAACAAACGTTTGGAAGCCTCGTTTTGACAGACAAGATAAAGAATCCTTTCGGCACTACGGTATTTATCACGCAGCCAGGCCTATAAGATGTTATATAAACTGTAACTGAAGAATTTGTAGTGCGACCTCTACAATTAGTCCGATGGCGCATTACACAAATTATCGTGTTTAAGTCGCTCCATAAACTGAAGAAAACAAATAGGTCTTGAGATGTCGCTTAAAATCAGGCGTGGATCGCATAATCTTAAGTTCGCATAATCTTAATTATGTAGTCGGGTTTGACCGAGCTTTTGACGACAATATAGGCCTATATGCAAACTCAATACAGGCTACGAAACAGTTAAATTTCATGTCATCAGGTTCATATTCGCAAAAAGTAATTTCGCCGTTAAACCTCAAAGCAGTATGACACCTTAGCCTATGTTTGCACACATTATAGTGAAATGTTTAATAATTAAAACTGCCTTCTTTATTTTTAAAGTTAAGAATAGACCTCTCTGCGTTAATTAAATTGACAAAAAATATATATAAAAGCTCGTCTCCTGATTTAGTGTAGCCTATCTTCCAGACCTGTTATTCTTTGTAACTATGCAAGTTGACAACTCGACTAGCATCATACTTCGTGCATTGCGGCATGACGCAAGTCTGAAGATTGAATACACGATCTGGCCGTTTATTAATTTCGTGTCTCTCGTTTTATGAGGCGTGTTGTTACCACGAGCTTAAGCTTAAATGACGCGGCGAACAGGCTATTGTCATTTAATATATTAAATTGTAGTGCCTATATTTCATTTGATATGGCTTGCAGGTTACACAGCCCTCGACCGACGTGTCATGTGAATCATAGGACTTCGTAGTCTTTGTTTGGCCTTCTGCCTGATAGTATAGGCCTAGTCGAACCGTCGACTTAATTTGACTGCAATTGCAGCAATAGCGTATAGGCCTACGCCTCCTAATAGCGACATGGACTAGGCGCCATTGCACTGACTATCGTCGCGTTACGGCGCCTTTGTCATTGTTAATCCATATAATGTCCATCTTGGGCGTAGACACGGGTGGGGATATAAATTCATAAAGGGATTTATAAATATCCGCACTCTCGAGAGGTCATACCAGTTACAAGTCAATGAAGGTGCACTAAACGTTAACTTTCTGTATTATCCCATGTTAACCAACATTTTATAGGCCTATACCAAACCAAACTTCTGGCCACGCCCCTGACATACACAGTTTTATGCTGTTATTTTAGTTATAATAAGTCAACGTGAGCGCGAAGGTTCCAATTTTATGTGAATAGCCACTTCAAAAATGAGGTTGTTCATTGTAGCATCATTTAACACGGCCAATATTCCAGGGCAATTAAGTAGGTTAGCTGGTAGGTATTATAACTGAATGGTGGGTTTCGATGGAGCATAATGGCGGCAGTTTTGGCGGTTTCATTGCTTGCCAATCCATCTGAAATGTACTGCAGTCACTAATACATTTTGTCGCTCCTTGAATTTTACATACAAGCGAGTTCCCATTGTGCAGTCGAACCAAATATTCCAAAACACTAAATATGTGAGTGAGTAGAGTTTAACTATGTCCACCCGACATACAAAATCATTTCAGAGGCGGGTCTTGACAGCCAATCACTCCACTGATAGGAAAATACACAACTCGATAAAATTAATGAACCTAAATAAGTAAACATAGTAAACACAACAGGCTATCCCGATTCTGTCGCTTCTTATAACAATCGATCAGGCAATGAGATAGGCATATTCTACAGTCACAAGCTCCACACACGGCGCCAAACACTGAAACAAATTACGGCAACACTTTGAAAAAAGCTGTCTAATACAATGACCAATTTTATATTTCCTAAACACATCGAACATTATTCTCTAATTGAAAAACCTAGTTAAATACGAAAAACTGCAAGCGATTCCAAATCTTAATTGCTTTTATAACTGGAAACTGTTTCAAATAACATTAAAAACTGTAGTACACAATCGTCACAAACAAAACGTAAATATTCGCAACTAAAAAAGCACAAGAAAATTGTATGAAAATGCAGCATCTCTCTTTCTAGTAATAACATATATTCAAATAGCAATACCTGAGCATTTCACAGTTTTAGTAAAGTAGTGTTTTATGAAAAATCAAACCTTCTGAAATGTAATCAAATCATTCACATTTTACCAAAATACACGCAATTCTACCAGAACACAGTAGATCCTAACCGGATAAAAATAGCCTGTCAAAATTTTTATAATCAAAGTTCATGAAACTATAATCTGAAAATCAATGTCGGACACCCACATAGATTCTGTCCCTTAAATACCACTTCGTTTTGTTGAATGGGTCTTGGTTTTTCTTAAAGCTGGGCCACAGGATTTAAAATAAAACCCACAAAATATTCATCACAATGGTGTTTATAAAAGTCTATAATCTGGCAAACTTTTGAAAAATGAGTTTTCTTCAATTTAAGAACACAGTGGTGAAATTAAAAAACTGCATTACTACCACAGCGCTAAAGTGTTATCAACACTGTGGTTCTATGGCATGTCAACTTAAAACTTAACCAGAAGTAACACAGTTGGCGTGTAAGTCATGTAAACTCTCACTGACTTTGTCAATACGTCACAATAACAGACTCGACAGAAACCATTATCAGTGCACATAAATACCAACTGCCTGCTGCGCCAACTACCATCAAATTTTTGCCAAAAAACCTCACACAAAACATCAACTCTTAGTAAACCACCACAGTGGTAGACAAAATAAGTATTATCTAGAGTGACGAAAATGTGAAATACAGATGTCGATAACAGTTGCGTGCACATGCTTGAGAAATGCATCATGCAAAACCTGACAATTTGCCAACAAACCAACTCGTGGTCAGTCAAGTCACAGACTGGACAATATCGCAAACTAGTTAACTAGTCGAAATTTTTGACGCAAAATTTGTACGCTCTGAATGTATTTGTAAAAATTTCCTCTCAAGGAGTGTCTAGACCACAAATCATCCATTCCATGAGTTGACCGACCGCAAGTCGGTTTGTCGGCAAATCGTCCAGTAAGTGTGTCCAGGAGCCTAATGCAGCCAAAAATTCCAATTTGGTGTTACAAGCTGAAAGCGACAAAAACCCGATAACGCACCACCACCGACAGTAAACATTTACCGTTGTCCACGTTTGATTCGATAAATGGTATGACTGCTAGATCAGCAGCTGAAACTACGACAACTGCACAGTCAACAAAGCATTGTAGTGCACAGTGCAAAAGCTGGGTGAGAGAGCAACAGACTATACACATGGCAAGAAGTGTGGACGGAAGTTTTCAAGTGCAATTGGTGGAAGAGTAACATAACGCTGGTTGTTTCATATATGTTTCAAACGTGCTCATAAGCTTCAAGTCATCAACTGCAGACATATAACGAAAGGTTCACTGTGCGCCAAAACAGGCATTCCAAGCGTCCTACCCAATACACAGAATACAAATAATGTAAATGTAATCCATTATTACGAAGGCACTATCTATAATGTTGCCAGTCCATATGCAGAATCATGCCAAAACACCATACATCATCGGTCCTGGCACTCACTTGGCTGGTACTAATAGATAAACCCATTTATAAAAAGAAACACGGAAACAAGACAAACATGATTTATATCTCGCCAAATGCACTTCAGCAACTAACCAAATGTAACTGCACTTCAACACGAACTGGACATCATTTCCAGTGTGTAAAAATATAATTACTGGCACATTCACAATATCATTCCCTTAAAAAGTGTAATAATTGCGAAGCAGTGTATTTTGCATAATGTTCAGATCAGTAAAAAAAATCTTGAATAACGTGAATAAACACAACTTTACAAACAGCAATATCAGATCCTGACGGTAGAAGTTCCACTAAAGAATGCACAACACGAAAAAAAAACCAGAACTATTACTAACATACCAGCAGATTGAAAGTAAGCAAGTACTAGTAGGAATCTACTTTTTGATTTCCAACTTCCACTCCCATTTTAGATGCTCATGCTTGTCGTCATCAGTAAACAGGCTCTTCACAGTGTACGTGCCTCGAGCCATCATACCGGATGGAGCTTGTTCAGGCTTTGTTGTGAATGCCTGAAGTTCATTTTTCGGACCGTAGCTACCGACCATGTCCGTGCGATTGTCAACTACAAACATTACATGCAGTTTCTGATTAGTATTGGAAACAATAAATCATCAGAGAGAAAAAACAAAAATTAGTTGGCAATATATGGTAATTTTTGTAAACGATCAGTCAGACTATTTGTGCTAAGCATCCCCATTATACTGCAAGTCGAATTATATAAGGATTACAATTAATACAGAATGCAAATATTAATAAAATGCACACTATTTGAACAAATCTCTGTCATCTGTTAAGATAAACTTATCAACTTATAAAGTTCTCTTAAAATCATCTTTTCATAAGAATTACTTGGAAAAATTGTAAGCCTTGCAATGAAATATGCTTCTGTTGTACATCCATCTGCATTTTCAACAATTTTGTATAGTTAATCAACCATAGCAGAATACAAGCAACAGCACAAAATTCAACAGGTTGATAGCTACAAACTTACAGTTGTCAACCAGTAAGACGTGAATCTTTATATATCTACTGCCAGGTTGTCAGAACAAGCATAAAATATATTTTATTAAAATAGAGACATTCACGAGTAACAGTATTCATGTAGCATTGAAGTTCAAAACAGAAACTGATTTTATACCGTGAAATGTCCACTATACAGGTAACCAATTAAAAACAGTGAATTTGAGTAGCAAATGAAATCAAAACTGGTCTTTCAATAGTTAAACATCAGCCAAGACACTGTCATCTGCATAGTTCAGTGGCTCGGTGGCGTAGTGGTTAGGGCGTTGGACTTGCGACTTGAGGAGTTGAGGTCGCGGGTTCAATCCCAGCCGCTGCACTGTCGAGTGCAACCTTGGACAAGTTGTTCACACACATTGTACAGCGCCTCTAAAGTTATGACCTTATAAAAATCAGTTTAAATTAAAAACAAAAACAAAAAAAGTGTGGCAAACTAAGTTGGCCAGCTCTCTGGTCAACTTTTGGGCGCACTATTAAACAGTTGGACTTTACTTTTTTTACTTTTAACATTATGGCACTTTTACATACTGAGACAATGTGTACAAGCAAATAAAACATTAAATTGCGCAGCAAAACCAATATGTCTGGCCGTATACCTCGTATCCCAGCTTTGTAAGTCCGCTGAATGTACTTCAGGCCTTGGACAATCTCGCGTTGCACGTAGAACATGATTCGAACTCGATACGTTGAGTCTTCTTTCAATACGACACTGTGCTTCTTCAGTTCACTGGGAGGCACTACAGCGCAAGTCGAGAATCAACTTGAAATTGTACAAAAAAGCGACATTAAGGTGCATCAATATTTCAAAATCATGTGCTAATCACACACAAACAAACAGCATAATGAACAATAGCATCCCATTCTAAATATGCTCAAAGTTCCAATGATTTCTAGTTCATATTTCCGAGTTCTAATGACTTACAGCAATTGATGGCAACACGCTTGATCAGTCTATACTGACAAAAAAAGTGGCAATAAAGCAACTTTTTATCGCAAAAACAGGCAACAGCAGCAGTTTCAGCATGTCCCCAACACTTGCGGTCACAACTGCTTGAATGCATCTTTTCTCCTGTGTATGCTTAGAATTTTTTTCATTTTTATATTGCATTTGTATCTTTTTGATATTTTGGGAGAAGAGTCTTCTATGTCAGGATAACAAAGTCCCCAGTGCACCTGTGAGGACTGCATACATGCATCCTGATGAAAAATATCCACTATAGACTAATGCAAGAACTTTAGCCACCCGACAGCGAGATCAGAAAATGTTTCATTAGAAAAATCTGTCCACAGAGTACAAACCATGTTTTATAATTACACGTTGAGGGGAGATAACCTCGTTGTAATTCCCCACTGGTCACTGTGACAAACTGCTAACCAAGTGCACCCAAACATGGAATGTGACAAGTTGAACTGGCATGATGTTAGCTGTAGTCTGAAACAGGCAAGTGAGGCGCGAATGACTAAGAGAATATTTCCCATCGAGCATCATGGACCAAACCTCAAGCCTATTGCAAATCTGCATCAAGAAGGGTTAACGTGTGACGTCAAATAGACATTCTCTGCCGAGTGTCCTAGTAAGCCGGGCCTGTGCGACTCACCGTGTTTTGCACTGTGGCATTCCATGGACAGATATTAAGAGTAACGTTGCAGATGTGACGTGACACTAAAATTATAAAAAGTATTATTGTTGTTCATTACTGTACTTATACTCATTTACATACTTTAGTTACCAGTAAATTTGAAAATAATTACATAATGTGTCTGCTGCGCATTTTGAACACTGACATTGACTTTTAACATGTATTTCCTTGACAAAAGCTGTAATTGTGGGTCAAATTTGTTGCTATAAAAAGTAATGTTGTTACGATTATTATTACTATTATAGTCAAAAATGGCTGTGGCGAAGGGAATTTCTGGGGGCTAGGGTTAACAGTGCGTTACATGATAAATGATGTCAGCGTTCCCTCTGGCATCAGCTTGCTTAGCACGCTCTTGATTGCATTCTTAAACCACCTTTTAGATGGATATTTATGTTACAATGTCTTAGATTTCCATATTTTATCTTTTCTTGGTTTTCAATCACAATTTTATCATGTGCAAGGTGGCGCAATAACAGTAAACCACTTGTGAATTATCATTAATTCGTATAAAACGCACCATTAAGGCCGGATTTTAAAATAAAATTTGAGTGTAAAGAAGCACCATTGAAAGAATATATAGGGCGATTTAATATGATTTATTGACAATTCGGGAGTGGTTTACTATTTTTGGGCCACCCTGTGCATGTACCGTATCGCTGCTGCAACCACAACAACTGATGATGTCAGACATTACTTAACAAAGAATATTTAGTACAAACTTAAAATATTCTTGTGCTCATTTTATACTCAAAATTGATGAAATAAGCAATAATAATGATGATAGCTCCTCTGAAGCTCTGCACATGGCGCTATATAAATTTTATTATTTTTTTGTTTGTTTTTTTCGCCCTCGGTAGTAAAGATCCCGAGGGCTAAAAACATAAAGCTAAAATCAACAGTTGGAATGGCTAGAGGTCCGGTTCTTCATCGGCGGAAACAAAGCTCTCGTGTATTAAGACCGAATTGAAACACTGTAACATGACCTAGAGTCTTACGAACAGATCTCGCGCAAGTCGTCGGAGGTACTAGTCAAGCGTTCGCCCAAAGTGGTGAGGAAGCATGGGCGTATTTGGAGGGAGAGGGGGCGGGGGCCGCCCCCAATCGAAAATTTTTTTGCTCCGTTTATGTATAGCCTAAGTTGGTTTTTGCCAAACCACGTGTACAATGTGTGAAGAATCGCGTGATAATTATGACATTTATGCAAGATTTGACGAACTTTATGCGTCTCGCATTACTCTGAACATCAAACGATCGACTTATCTACAAGACCACATACAGGGTGGCCAAAAAAACTGGCACACTTTGTTTTGTACGCGTTAACTTAGTCTGGCACACTTTGTTTTGTACGGCATAACTTAGTCAAATATTGACTGCTGTAGTGATGTTCAAACTTATTTCACTGTCAGAATCAGGAAAACATTTGTAATAATAATGCCACTAAAGATCCCACTACACCTCAAGTTTGTCGCTAAACTATGTGTGAAATGTCATTGTCTTAAAAGCAACAATTGAAAACAAGACGACTTC
>Ga0209568_1000467_pt1 | contig 14037 bp, 12 predicted proteins | sample WorMetOlspDAHAB2_FD_187406 | JGI IMG/M metagenome (GOLD analysis project Ga0209568, IMG submission 187406) | Marine gutless worms symbiont microbial communities from Max Planck institute for Marine Microbiology, Germany - Olavius sp. DAHAB.2... ...
CCTGTAATATTGTATTACTTTTGACACCTTAAGTTGAGGAAAAAATCTAATCTCGTTGGCAAGCTTCAAACTGCCTAGCATTAGAAATGAATATACTTGACTGTGAAAACAAAAATAACAGATTGACGTGCTCGTACAGGGTGGCCCAAAAGTAGTAAGCCCTACTGAATTATCAGTAAATAATATTAAACTGTGTTAAAGCTTGCCAACGAGATTAGATTTTTTCCTCAACTTAAGGTGTCAAAAGTAATACAATATTACATGTACTATTTAAGATTAAATATTCTATGCACGACCTAATTTCTCACAATCATTATTGTCCAAGAGCTGTGTTTGTGCGATATATATATAATTTTCTGAAAATCGAACAATAACGGAGTTACAGTCAAAAAGACAAACAGTTACAGTCATTTTATTGTCCAGTCTGCCATTGATTTCCTCAATAAAAAGAAAAACAGTAAATTGATTCCTTTATTTATTTGTCACCGATACAATTGTACCATGCATTCCATTCCCCTTAGATCAAATTAAAGGCGGCTGGATTACAGACACTGTTAATTTCACCTAATTTTCAGAAAATTGAACAGTAACGGAGTTACAGTCATTTTAATGACCAGATTGCCATTGATTTCCTTAATAAAAAGCAAAAATCAAACAGTCAGTTTCTTCATTTGCTTGTCATCAATTTGACTGTATCTCACACATATTTGATATAAAGGCTGAAAAGGAACATTTTCTTAATATTTTTTCCAAAAATGCACTCATTTGACCTTTGACCTTGACCTGTAACCTTGTCCACCACTAGGTACACTTAAGAGCAGCAATTTCATAGAGTCCAAGGGTTGCCAACCAAGCATCCCATCACTGACTACTATTAAATGACCCCTAGCTCTTGCTCCATTACAATCTTTGTCGACGGCGACATCTCCATGACGGCGCACGTAACAAAGACCATTTTTGTTAGTGCCCAATCATTCGCCGATCAGTTTCACGTTCTGTTCTGCAGTAGTTACGCCTATTGGTGTCCTTGGTCCGTGTCACGGCTAGACTACGGCAACACCACATTGTCACGCATTCTGTCATATCTGCTTAAATGGCTCGTCATTGATGAATTCTGCTGCCTTGTTGGTGTTTTTGTCATCGAAGTACTACTCAGTCTTAGCACTTCTCCATGAAAAGTGAAGTGGCTGAAGACTCCAGAGAGAATCCAGTACAAACTCACTGTTCTCGCCATCCTCTGGTTCTCGGACGTCAAGGTTTGAAGATGTCTTCACTTAATGTCATCTTCACTGATCATTCGACATGTGGTTGCTAACTGTCGGCAACCGAGCTTTGCCAGTCGCTACTGACTGTGTCTGAAACGAACTACACTCTACCACGCCATGTCACGTCCGCAACGTGCCTGCAAGTTTCTAGTCGTCCGAAGAATCGTCTTTTCAGCCATTTCAAAACCAACTTTTTGTAATGCCTGTGAAGTAACTTTTCATCATTATCGGACTCTTTAATCACTTTTGTTTCTTACACTGTGATCCATAAAAAGTGCTCCGTTTTGTTTTGCAAGAACTTTCCAAACATTGAACAAACTTGATAACACTCTTTGCTAATCTGGCTTACATTATTTAAATACTGCGTGTATAAATTTTTTGTCTGCAAGGCCATGTTTTTGGTATATACCAGGTCTAAGATTTTTTGCAGCTTTCTCACCAATTTTGTCATAATATGCGCACATAACAGTCTTATTAGCGTATAAAATAGCTTACATTATGTAAAGTGTATGGGTCGGTTCAGACGTGATGGCCAGTGTTGTGGATGGGAGGCGCAGTGTGGCAGGCGAACTAAAATAAACTGGACAAAGACTGCTTACAACACATGCATATGCACATGCATAATGCTGACACCTCGGCCGTGTGCCGATACACACACACTGGCTGAGGAATCAGTCACCCCCGACAGCCAACAACAGCAACAACAACGATAACATTTATGCAATATCTAAAAAACAACAAAGCGGCGGTATGCAATTATTAGTTAATATACAATAACTGAAACGAAAAGAAAAGACAGACAGGGATTCAGCTGCTGACATGAGTCAAGACAGCTGCAATAGTGTCAAACTCCATCTAAGAGACGGACGGACAGACGGATGGACGGACAGACGCCGGGAATAGAATTTGGTGCATTATAGCCTTAAAATGTGACATCTGGTGGCAATAATTTTAATGATTTTCGTGATAATCAACTGACCAAATTTCGTGTATTTATTGGTTGATCCTGGATTTTTTTTATCTCCCCTTTAAATTTCTATGAAGCGTCGCGGTTTGTTCCCCATAGGATGGACGCCGGTGACAGACTCAACGGACAAAGAGATGAACGAACGGACGGACGAAGAGAGGACGGACGAAGAGACGAGTCTCTTCGTCCGTCCGTTCGTCTCTTAGATGGAGTTTGACACATAGCTGGCTGCACAACGTCTCTCCAGAAAGTTTTTTTTTACAGGTCGGTACGACATCAGACTGGAGAATGATCAGCTGACGTGTTACCATCGTCCAGCGATAAAAATAGACCTAAGCAGAGTAACTAAAAACAAGAACGTAAACTTAGTCAACAAACGAACATTATCATAACAATGTCATCTGTCATCTAATGCAGAACCTTAAAAGGTTATAGATTAAAGCCCATCACTTATATAGCGCCACAAACTGCAGCTGCAGTGGCGCTTTGTGACACAAACAGAGCGGGCGTGCAGCCTATAGGCCGTAGACTAAGCCCCGCACACACGGGACTTTGGACCTTGCGGCCACCCAGCCACACGGAGCCCAGGTCTGCCGTTTAATGGTCTCCACCTCCGTAATCCATGTAATTACGTGGATTTACTACTCGTTTAAGCCCAAATTCCACTTGGCTCGGCTCGACTCGACACGTTCGATGTGTCGAGCCTATGCATTTTGGCTGTGTCGACATTGTCGAACAGCACGGCTCGACTCGCTCGACGCGCTCGACTTTGGGATGGAAGGCTGAGTTGGCGTGGTTGGTTGACCTATAGTGGACACTTTACCCACAAAGTTGTCGCATGTCAACCGTAGATCAGCCGTAGATCAGGGAAAGTCCGCCAGCCAAAGACCGACTTTCTAACCACTCAGCCATGCCGCCAACCTTGCGGCTGCCATTGCATTCGAGATGCGTTGACGTTGAAACTGATGATTACGTCGACAAATTGCAGCAGCACCCTGTGGGATGGGGCACTCCCGGTTGCTGCAGCGAAGGCATGGAACTTACTCCTACCTTCTGTCAGAGACTCAGAGCAATGATCGACATTTTGGTGCCATTTGACGAGATAACTTTTCACATGGTCACATGGTCCACGTGACTGACTTTTTGTAAAGTGTCTCTGCAGCAATTCATTGTCACTCTAATCCTCCCTGTCAATTTCAAATGGGTCGTAAGACAGCATGTTAGCAAGTATGTTAAATATAAGTTGTATTTTTCTCTGTTTTAGTTATTCCTATGTGTGTCAAAGTTGGCTGGCTCTCTGGTCAACTTTTGGGCGCACAATAATATAGTATTTAAAAAAAATATTTTTACTGGCTCGCCTACTGAAGTGCCTGTCTGCAGTGGTTCAAATCACGCTGAATCAGGCAAGGATGTGACTTTTGGGGGTTCGCACATTGACGACCACATTTAGGGGGCCAAATTCCCCTAAACTTCTAAAACGTTAGGCTGTTTTAAGCCATTTTGTGTAAAAATTAAAATATGAATATCTTCAAAACTGACGAGAATAGTCATAGTCAAATTAAATTTTGACACATGCATGTCAATGCAAACGTCTCAGTATGACGTCATTATAATCTGAAAATGGCGGACGGTCGCCATCTTGGATTTTGGAAAAAAATGGCCATAACTTTGCTTAAGATTGATGGATATAGCTTACATTTTACAAGAGGGTACAAACTGCCACTCAGAAATGGATCATATGCACGATTGAGGCGATCGTCATTTTGGATTTTATCAAAGTGCAATTTCTCCTCCGTAGATGGATGGATTCTTATCAAATTTGGTATGTTGATGCAAAATGGCCCCATTAAGGACAAAGTATGACCATATCTCTGCTTTTACAAAAACAAGATGGCGGCGCATCTTGCATTTAGGAAAAACAGCCGCAACTTACTACACTTTTGACTAATTTTTCTCAAATTTTGCGGTGTAATACAAGTGTCATCTGGAAATGGATCGCTTGACAAAAAATGTCATCTGACCAAAATTCAAGATGTTGACGGCCGTCACTGTGTATTGCAGCCAGCTATTGCAGCTGTTCTGACTCATGTCGGCAGCTATTTTCATTCCCATCGTACCCAACTTAGAACAGGCAGGAGTTGCCGTAGACCATCTAACGCTATAGAAGTCGAATAGGAAGTCAAATACGAAAAATTGATTGCGCATGTTCTGCCATATTTCTACTTCCGGTTTTCTAGAAATTGGCTATTTTTAGCATCGCTGAGGCAACCTTTTGCGATATTCACTACAGTTTTCTCGAAATGTTACCAACCGATTTTCATTAAATTTTCAGCATATGTAGAACGTCAAAATCCGACCTTATTAACGAAAATTAGGCAGTGAAGTTTTACACTTTTGTTACGCAGGCGATCAAACTTTCGCAAAACCAAAAGTCCAAACGTTCCCATATTAGAACAGTGCGAAGGAGTGCCCTTGGACCACCTGACACTGAAGAAGTCGAATAGGAAGGAGGGCACGAAAAATTGATTGCGCATGTTTCTGCCATATTTCTGGTTTTCGATAAATCTGCTATTTTTAGCGTCACCGAGGCAACTTTTCGTGATATTCGCCAGCGTTTTTCTCGAAACGTATCCTACCAATTTTCATGAAATTTTCAGAGTTCGTAGAACTTCTACATCCGACTTTGTTGACGAAAAATTACGCAGTTAATATGTACAATTTTTGTTACATGGATGATCAAACTTGCATTCCAACGTTCACGTCTTAGAAAGGAAAGAAGGAGTGCCCATAGACCCTCTAACATAGAAGTCGAATAGGACGTTGGGTACGAAAAATTGATTGCGCACGTTTCCGCCGTATTTCTACTTCCGGTTTTCGAAAAATCGGCTATTTTACCGAGAACGGGAACGGTCAGTGTCAGCTGCAGTGTCTACTGCCGGTCAAGCCATGACCGAAACAGAAAAGTCTTCAGATCTCGGTGAAATACCAGCAGTGACGGTGCGTCTCGGAGTCGGATAGCTTTCGACAGACTGTTCAATGCGTATTTTCAGTAATAAAAGTACTGTAACACAAAAACCAAAATGCAAGACCAACGTGGTGCTCGCTGAGTTACAATAATAATGCTAGGCCAAAGAAGATAAAAACAGTTTTTTAAGTTGAAAAATTTAAGCAGTAACAAAAAATATTTATGTAAAAAATAAAGTTAAGCCTATATTAAAATTTGTAACGGTCCAAACCGCTAAGTCAGTTTTATAACTTGGCGATCCAACCAGTTGCTAGCTTAACGACTGAGCGGTTAAAGTGTCTAAGTCAGTTGTTAGTGCTCCAAATTGCTAAGGCTTTAACGACTGGTTCTGGGGTCTAATTCTAAATGATTGCCACCAGTGTTTTTCTGACAGCTTTAGAGTGCACCAAATTCGTTTTCGGCCAGGGCTGGGGGAGCTTACAGCGCTCCCCAGACCCCCTAGCTGGTTTAAGGGGCCCTACTTTTAAGGGGGAAGGGGAGGGGAGGGAGAGAGAAAAGGGAGACGAGAAGGGGAGAGGAAGGGAATGGAGGGACCAGCCCCCTTACGCAAATTCCTAGATCGCCCCTGTTGTATGTTATGTTAGTTATGTGGTCTGTTATGTGCGCATAGGATGATTATGCAGGTAAAATTTCGCTTTCAAATTTCAAGCAATTGCTGAGAAAACTGCAAAAAAATTTAAGGAATATTTCATTGCCCCAAATCAGCGATTGAGGTAACATGATCCACAGTGCAGTGTTATACGAGAGGCTGTTGATGAGTGGTGCAAACTTCATTGCTTTTGTATATCAAGTTATCAACTGAAGGCGGCAAACACTTGAGCTTTAACACACATTGTACTGTTGCGATATTTGCTGGTTTTGTTCAGCCTGTTTATTTTTCATTATTGAAATTATGGCAGACGTTAGTAAAATGATACTGTTTACATGCTGAGTCTTTGGGTTTTGTTTACCCAAAGAACAGTGATAATAACAATTGGATGTAGTAGACAGCCTTTAGTTAAATGTTTTGCAAATTGTTTAAGCTGGATTTTTTATTCAAAGTTTGGTCAACATATGGCATTTTTATTGCCATAATGTCCTCCCCACTAATATTAGATATTCTATTGTTGCACAGTGATTTATACAATCGTAATTTTGACATCACCTTTGGATTCCAAGCCATGTAGGCATCGTTGGAAATACTGAAGTTGACCTTCTAGCAAGAACTCCTCTATCTCTTATTACTAATATTCCTATCCCAGCCACTGACTTTTTTGCCAATGTCTGCACAGTCATTCACAATAAATGGGGATCTCGTTGGAATTTATGTCGTAATAATAAACTGTACAAAATATATCCAAACGTATGCTTCCTTCGTTACCTAATACATTATCTAGAAGAGAACAAACTGCTCTAAATATAGGCTTCTGTTTGGGCACTCCCATTTTAACACACAGTTATCTTCTTAACAAGATCCAGTCCCTACGCGTGAACACTGTAAATGCGTTCTAACAATCGAGCACGTTTTATGTACTTGCACCAAATACATGTATGAACATAATCGGAAACAATTTCCGCCTCCGAGATGACCTGTACTGTGTCGGGTGGGGGCGTTAAACTATACTCACTCACTCATCGGAAAGAATACTTCCCTAACTGTCAACCTTCGCACATATTATTGCATTCTCCAAAACGTAATATTTTCAAACTTTTAACTAAACTATAATTTTTATAGGCACGATATAGCCTTATTGTGCTGAAAGTGATGTTAAACCCCAATCAATCAATGAATCAATTTATTGCATAATGAAACGAGTGCATTTTTTATTAATTACATTATTATGAGGTGTGAAACGTTTGCTTGTGGAAAAACATTTGCACTGCAGAAAAGCAATTAATATGAAAGTTGTATGTTTGTCGCTGTTGTTAGTCACAGCATTCTGAGTTCACTGGCAAATATCAGAGTCAGCTGAAGGATGCCAAGAAACTTATTGAAGAACTTGAGGTGGACAAGTCACTGGCTGTAGCGACTGCAAAGCAAGAGTTTCATGCAGCATTGGAGGGGAAGGATCAGGAGTTAATGGAGGCTAAAGAACTTATTAAGAAGCTGGATGTTGAAAATGAAGCTTTAAGACATTGTATATTTCAAGGTTAGCATTTTTTACCGAGTTCAAAAATTATCGAGACTCCATGAACACATAGTTGTATAGTTGATAATTAGTATAAATGTAAAAAAAAACTTAAAGTTTAAAACAGCCTGTAATGGCGACACGACCTACGCCACACAACTAAAACAGCAAAAATCAAAAAAGGTGCTGTTACTTTGGCAGCAAATCGCCATAGTGTTAACGTGCTTGTAAGTAATAGCACCTTTTTGATTTTTGCTGTTTTAGTTGTGTGATGTAGGCCGTGTCGCCATTACAGGCTGTTTTACACTCTTAATTTTGAGAGTCTATGTAAGCCTTTTGAGTCATGCGCTTGAACTCGGGTAGGACTTCCATCACTTGACTGCATTTGCAAACGTTTTGGTGATTTTGTACGTGCTATGTGAGTTGAAATAGCGTTAATTATAGTTAATTTTACTCCCTATAAAAACAGCTTAATCAGCTTGTTCAGCGACGCAATATGCTATAAAGGAAATGAAGTTGTGGACATACGGCACCGTGTTTGACGACATTTAGCGACATTTTCACTGCGAATGCGCATAAACGGCTATTTAGAAGTTCTGGTCAAAACTGACCCCGCCACTCGCTCCGGCGACCCTATTTCCTATAATAGGGGAATAACTCTTCTATTGAAATACATTTCCCAGTGATTTGTTGATTTCTTTTGTGTGCATGTGTGGAAGCACCTGGTCTACAAACTGCCGTCACCATCGTGTTCAGCGATGTGGTTGGCAGTTAACAGACACACTTTCACTGCGCATGTGCATAAACGGCTATTTTAGAGCTTCCGGTCAAAAATCTAACCTCACCGTTCGATCTGGCGACCTCAATTTCCTATAAGACGTGAATATTTCCACTATTGGATGACGTTTGCAGCATATATTTTATGGTTTTTTTGTGCTCAACTTTCATGTGGCCTTGTGACCTTGACCTTTGGTCTTTTGACCTTGACGGGTCTCATATATTAAGCTTCATACATCCAATGCACATACCTATTTTGAATATCCTACGATAAACCTTTCCTGAGTTATGGACGACTCAGTGTGATCACATTCCATCACATGGAATGGTCATCGCACATGCGCCATGTCACTTGATGTCACGTCACAGGGGTCAAAATGATCCACATTTTTGAAATCCCTGACCCCTATTTACCTATTCACTGTGTCACTTTAAGGGCGTTATGTTATGTTATAGGCGAAAAATAGCACTTTCGCACTGTGAAGGCTACACTGCGCATGCACAGTATCACGTGACATGTGCAAAAGGGGCCGCCAAAACCACACGTAACAATTTTTGACCCCGTATTGTCTAACGACTTTTATGGGGCTACGATGACGATTAAGGGTAGCAGTGGTATAGTAGTAGTAGTCGATTTGTATAGCGCATCACGCAGTGCCTCTAATGCGCTAATCGTCCCTTTGCGCCGCAAAAAGATTAGTTTTCAGCGCCGATCTGAAGCCGTCGGTAGTCCCAGCAGAGTCCTGGAGTGAGTGTGGAAGCGAGTTCCATTCCATCGGACCGGCGACGGAGAAAGCCCGACGACCAAACGTGCTGCGATGGTGTTGGAGACGGTTGGCCGATCTAAGGCGTTGGCGGCTTGAGACGTCCGATGTACGCATGTCCATCAGGTACTAAAGTGAAAGTGAACGTGAGTTTTTGTATAGCGTATTGTTGTGAAACAATCATCTTCCAATACGCTATCGTCACAGACAGAGCAGGAGTACAGTCTACAGGCTGCAGGCTAGGCCCGCGCCCACGGGCCCAGGCCTGCGGCTAACAGCTATGCCCCGCCTTAATCTGTCGTTTAATGGTCGTAACCCTCGTGATCCAAGGAATTACATGGATCGCTACTCATTTACCGACCCCGGGGGGGATGGAAGGCTGAGTTGGCCTAGTTGGTTGACCCATAGCGGACGCCTTACCCACAAAGTGGTCACACGTCAACCATGGACCAGGCGTAGATCAGGGAAAGTCCGCCAGCTACAGACCGACGTCCTAACCACTGAGCCACACCGCCAACTGAGGAGCTTTATTCTGTAGACACCGGTGAACTGTGACGTTGTGGAATGTCCAGCCAAATATAGCTCGGAGTGAAGCAGTTGGGACAAGCCGCGATCGAACTTCTGGGTTCCACTGACCACTCGGGCAGCCGCGTTGAGCACCTGTTGAAACCTGTTGGTGATGGTCCTTGGCGCCTCAGCCAGCACGGTGTTACAGTAGTCGACACGAAACGCAATGAGAGCGTGTACAAGAGTCGCTGCGGAGTCTGTGTCGAGTGATCGACATATTCTGCAGATCTGACGGAGCCAATAGAAGCACGTTGAACATATAATAGAAACGTGCTTATCTAGGCTGAGGTCCGAAGAAATGGTGACTCTGAGCAAAGGCATATGGTCACTGGCTTTGATGGTCTCTGCTCCAAGCTGGAGTGAGGGTCCACTGCTGCCAAGTAAGGCAGAACCGTATTTGGACCCAGCCCAGAGAAGATCTGTTTTATCAGCATTAAGCTTGAGCCTGTTCATATTTATCCAGGCAGTCACATCAGTGATGCACGCCTCGAGTGTATCAGCAACTGTCGTAGATTCCTGCGTGTGACACTTTAGGTAGAGTTGAGTGTCATCGGCGTAGGCGTGGAGTCTCACATCATGTGCTGCAATTGCGTCTCCAAGGTCCGTCGTATATAATATAAACTTATACGGGGACCCAAGACAGAACCTTGTGACACGGAGCAACAGATGATCACCACGGACGACTTAATTGCTATCGGCGTAGATGACTTCAAATGTTCTGCCAGTGAGATAAGAGCGAAACCATTGCAGGACGACGCCGCGTAGACCGAACTGACGCTCCAGAAGGTCGTGGTCGACGGTGTCAAACGCAGCAGTCAGGTCGAGTAGGCACCGTGCAGAGACATCACCGTCGTCAACGGCCAGAAGAAGATCACTGTACACCTTGGTAACTGCTGTCTCGGTGCTATGGACTGTGTCCCCGGCATCATGTTGTTACTGTCCAGAAATTCCTGTAGTCGAATCTGTGCAACTCTCTCCAAAAGTTTGGAGATGAATGACAAATTTGAAACTGGTCTGTAATTTTTCATCTGGCTGGTGTCCAGGCCATCGGGAGTGGTTTAACCACGGCGTTCTTGAAATCTTGTGGAAAATGGCCGGAAGCCAGAGATTTGTTGAACATCAATGCAACGAACGGGGATAACAGAGACTTCATGACCTTGATTAGCCATGTTGGAACTGGATCGAGTTGACAGGTTTTACATGGTGCAGACGCAATCAGCTTCTCCACTTCGGCGGCGGTGACAGGTGTCCAACACTCAAGCGTCGATGTCAGCTGTGACGGACGTCATTTGGTGGTGTGGTCATGGTACTCGCGCAGACTGACTCAACCTTTTCACGAAAGAACGCGGCAAAGTCTTCGTTCGTGTTGTCTCCGGCGTCGTCGTTCGTCGCGTCACCCAGCACGTTCTGGAGTGTCTGTGACAGGGTAGTTTATACTTGAGCACCCCCATATTAAAGCAGTTTTTGGCCGCAAAAAAACTCGTCTTCTTCTTTCGTATCCGGATTCACCTTCCAAGGTTGCCAGCCACTGCACCGCATCATAATGTGCAGAGTGGAGTCTGGACAAACAGCCATCCAGCTCTGTCAACGGGTATGAGTCGACAATGTGAGATCGTCTGGGTCTCGCCAGAGGAACATAGGCGCCATCTCAGACTAATGGACGGATGTCACACTTTCTGATGCTTATCTAGGCTGAGGTCCGAAGAAATGGTGACTCCGAGCAAACGCACATGGTCACTGGCTTTGATGGTCTCTGCTCCAAGCTGGAGTGAGGGTCCACTGCTGCCAAGTAAGGCAGAACCGTATTTGGACCCAGCCCAGAGAAGATCTGTTTTATCAGCATTAAGCAGTTATAAAGGTGCTTTGAAGTCTCAAGGCACGTTTATAACTGACATGGCGTGGCGTGGCATTTTTCTTCCAGTGCCCAGCTGACCATAGAAGAGTCTGTTATGTGTGTTTTCCATGAATACCAAGTGTCCAACCCAAGTTTCAATAACTGTGAGGTTGCAATTGACAACCTGTCCTGCAATTTGATACCAAAAATGTTTTGAAAACACAGCATATGAAATTGGTCTAGTTTGCGAATGTGTTGACGTAAGCTGTTTATGTTTCACAGTACGACAGCATGACAGACTGCTATTTTTTCAGCGAGACGTCATGCTTCCTCCATAGATTGTTCCGAAGCTTCCCAAAGGCACCAGCAGCTCTGGCGAGTCAAGCAGTGATATTCTCATCCATGGTCACTAACCCAAATTGCAGAACCTGTTTATGGATGCTATCTGTGTCACCAGCCATGACTGACACTGTGGCAGACTTACAGACATGGCCCGATTTTTGAAAAATCTTATGATCACTTTATGATAATAAAAAAGTTATAACGAAGTTACGACGAACTTATGACTATGCTAATTTTCGAAAGATCTTATAATGATTTTATGATCTTTAGTTATGACACATTTATGATCACAAATTTCCAGTCATAAAATTCATGATATCCGCTGATCATAAACAAAAGATCACCTCACTGCACAGTGTCGCCAAATGAAACAAATAGAGAATATTTAAACACAATCAGAAACACAACTTCAACACGAACAGTTGCAGAAATGTGGAATTTTTTTGCATAAAATTTACGAAAACTGCGATTTTAATCGGACACTGTGTGCAGCATGACGCATAACACAAAACTGTTTGGAGATGAACCGATATGAATTGTCATTTGTTTTAGTCGAATATTAACAGTTAGGGTTAATCTTTTTCTTTACAGTATAATCTAAAAGCAAGAAGCAACATTTATATAGCGCTGATAGTGTCCTTGGATACAGGGCGCTTGGCGGCGTACAGACTAGGACGTTCTAAAAGGATGTGTCTTTAGATGGCACTTTAAACTGTCTACTGAATGGAAAAGTCTAATGTTGGCAGGCAACGAGTTCTAGATGTTGGTGCTGCAACAGAAACTCGCGTCGAGCGAACTCGGTACAGCCCAAATTCCACTTGGCTCGTCACGTCACGTCTCGACACGACACGACGTGTCGAGTCCATGCATTTTGGCCGTGTCGAGCTTGACGAACAGCACGGCTCGACACGGTTGTCTCGACGCGCTCGACACGTCGAACGTGTCGTGTCGTGTCGAGACTTAAACGAGCCAAGTGGAATTTGGGCTTACGGACGCGCGGGACGGACAGCAGCGGAGCGCCAGCAAAGCGCATCAGTCAGGCCGGCGTCGCGACGGTCAACATGCCATGGAGATTATATGACGATTCGTACCAGGGGATTAATGATTCGTGTCATAGCGCGGTGGGTGGGTGCGTGCGTGCGGGCGATTACTAGACTTTTCGTACCATTTACTATTCCTATCACGGACTATTCGTACCATAAACCTTTCGTACCATTGACCGTTTTGAACACTAATATAGTTTTTTCGTATTTTTGTATATGAAAATTCGTTCGCACATGCGGTTTGCTGAACATCGTAGGCTGCTTTATTACATGTTCGTTTAATCGCAGCCAGGTCACATAACTACGCTTTAGCCACACAACGTCAGCTATAGTAAGAAACGTAGACAAGTCATTAAGAAGCTTAAGATTTGTCACAAGTTTCTGCTCTGCAGCCGGCGAATAGCGGGAAGCGACACGGAAGAAATTTAGTCATCCATTAATTTAAAGCAGACACATAAATACATTATAGATAATAAAATAAACTATTTATCTTAATTATTTGTAATCACGCTACAAATCAGACGGGCAAAAAAACACAAATGTACGCAAAAAAAGTCACATTACATATTTATATAAATAGGAAGATTTGTCGCTACAGTCACTCTGTTGCCGGCGAATACACCCGGATACGTCACGAAGAAACTTTCTTCAGAGAAGTGTCTGTCGTAACGCTTCCAACAGCTCACGGAGACGGCCGTGGATGGCGAAGTAACGGCGACGCTTCCGCAGACGTCGTTCCGAAAGCAGCGCCACCTGCACCTGCAGCAGCTAGTTAGTAGTCCTACTTAATAAGTATGCCGTCCAAATTTTCAACTGTTATGGCAAGTGGTGACTGAACCAGGTTTATTCATTATGCAGGCTTAGGAGTCTATGTCGCGCACGGATTGTTAGCGCGTGACACTCAAAGCGAACAGGAACTATACTATACGTACGATGCCCGTCGTATGCGGGTAGGTTGAAACGTCATCATGACAAAATCTAATTTGATCACAATGGTATATGTCAAATAATTCACGGCCCTTCGCCAGCGACGCAACCAGTGCATAGCCTATAAACTGAATACTCGGTGCCTTCAGAACCTCACCTGCCTCAAGTAGTACGTCTTCACAAAAACCGTCGCAGTCGATATGCGTCCAACGACCGCAGTCGCCTCACTGTATAGCTCAGCGATCACATTCAGACGAGCAAACCACGCAGTGTAAACGAATTCGTCTCCGACTGCAAGTAGGTCTACATGCCATGATTATGACAACAGTATAGCGTTAGACGGCAGTGACTGCTGTCCTCTCCCAGGGGCGTCGTGCAAAAAAGTCATGGGGGCACCAACCCTTCCTCTCCCTTTCCC
>Ga0209568_1000468_pt1 | contig 14033 bp, 13 predicted proteins | sample WorMetOlspDAHAB2_FD_187406 | JGI IMG/M metagenome (GOLD analysis project Ga0209568, IMG submission 187406) | Marine gutless worms symbiont microbial communities from Max Planck institute for Marine Microbiology, Germany - Olavius sp. DAHAB.2... ...
CCAAGTACCTGGACAGCTATCTCAGATGGTTCCATCTCATCGAACTCGGCGACCAGCCATCGCCAAGAGCCTGCCTCGAGGCGGCGATGACGAGGCCATGCCTTCGTTTTGCGAATTGAGCCTTTTGGAATTCGCCCGGATGAAGCTCTCGGCCCAGGTGGAGCACGCCTTCGATCCGCCGCTGCCGGATTTCACCGTCTTCGTGCGCCGCGATATCCCTTAGCGGATCTTCACTCCACCGCCGCCGCGATTTCCTTCGCCAGTTCGCCGATGGCGTCCATGTCGCCGGGTTTGAGACCCCAGTTCATGGTGGCGCCGTCGTCGGCGCTGCGCGGGATGATGTGCATGTGCAGATGGAACACGGATTGCGCGGCGCCGGGGCCGTTGGCCTGCAGCAGGTTCAGCCCTTCCGGCTGGACGACCTTCTCCACCGCCGTGGCGACCCGGCGAACCGTCGACATGGTGGAGCCGAACCACTCGTCCGGGGTCTCGTAGAGATTCTTCGAATGGAACTTGGGGATCACCAGGGCATGGCCCGTGTTCAAGGGATTGATGTCCATGAAGGCGAAGGTCTTGTCGTCCTCGAAGACCTTGAAGCTGGGGATCTCGCCGCGGATGATCTTGCAGAAGATGCAGTCTTCAACGAGGTGGCCGTCGTCGGGCATGTTCTCTCCTCCCTTGTCCGTCTCCGGGACCCACGCTGCCCCCGAGGGCGGTGCCTGTCAATACCGAGACCCTCGCACCGCCCATACCTGCCATGCAAAAACCGCGTTTGTTCAATGACTTGAAAAGGCCTAGGTTTCGCCCATCGGATAAATCCAGGGGACACCCGCAGAACGCGCGCCTCCCCCAACAACAAGGAGAAACGATATGGGCCGGAAAATGAACGCCCTCAGAAACGAGAGTTGGACCTACCTGGTCAGCGCCGTGGCGGTTCTCGTCACTGTCGGAATCGTCATGATCTAAGCGCCGACAAGGTAGTTTCAAGGAAAACGGCGGGTTCACCGCCGTTTTTTTTGTCCCTATTTCCAGGCCCTGCCCATGCCCCGGTGGCGCCTCAGCGGTCCTCGGCCAGCTTGTCCGGATCGGTGGCGATGGCCGCCTGGGCGGCGGCCAGCCGCGCGATGGGCACCCGGTAGGGCGAGCAGGACACGTAGCTCAGCCCCACGTTGTGGCAGAACCGGACCGAGGCCGGGTCGCCGCCGTGTTCGCCGCAGATGCCGAGCTTGATATCGGGACGCGTTTCCCGGCCGCGCTCGCAGCCCATGCGCACCAGCTCGCCGACCCCGTCCACGTCGATGGTCATGAACGGATCCTCCGGCATCACCCCCTTGGTGTGGTAAACGTCCAGGAAGGGCGCCGCGTCGTCGCGGGAGAAGCCGTAGGTGGATTGGGTCAGGTCGTTGGTGCCGAAGGAGAAGAATTCGGCGGTATGGGCGATGTTTCCGGCTTTGATGCAGGCGCGGGGAAGCTCGATCATGGTCCCCACCAGGTAGTCCAGCGACACCCCTTCCGCCGCCTCCACTTCCTTGGCCACCCGGTCGACCACCGCCTTCAGCATGTCCAGTTCCGGCCTGTCGACGATCAACGGGATCATCACTTCCGGGGTCACGGTCTTGCCTTCCTTGATGACCGCCGCGGCCGCCTCGAAGATGGCCCGGGCCTGCATCTCGTAGATTTCCGGGTAGGTGATGCCGAGCCGGCAACCGCGGTGGCCGAGCATGGGGTTGGCCTCGTCCAATTCCAGTTTGCGGGCCTTGACGGCGCTCACGTCGGCGCCGGCGGCCTTCGCCACGTCCTCCATCTCCTCCAGGGTATGGGGCAGGAACTCGTTGAGGGGCGGATCCAGCAAACGGATGGTCACCGGCAGGCCGTCCATGATGTGAAACAGGTCCAGGAAGTCCTGGCGCTGGTAGGGCAGTAGTTCGTCCAGGGCCTTGCGCCGGGCCGTCTCGTCGGTGGCCAGGATCATCTCACGCATGTGGATGATGCGGTCCGGATCGAAGAACATGTGCTCGGTGCGGGAAAGGCCGATCCCCTCGGCCCCGAACTTGCGCGCCGTCTCGGCGTCCACGGGCGTCTCCGCGTTGGCCCGGATGCCCAGCACCCGAACCTCGTCGACCCATTCCATGAGCTTGCCGAAATCGCCGGTCAGCTCCGGCTGGATGGTCGCCACCTCGCCGCGCATGACCTCGCCGGTGGAACCGTCGATGGTCAGGGTCTCGCCCTCGCCCAGCTTCTCGCCCAAGGCGATGAGCTGTTTGTTCTCATAATCGACACGCAAATCACCGGCGCCGGAAACGCACGGGATACCCATGCCGCGAGCGACAACGGCGGCGTGCGACGTCATGCCGCCGCGGGTCGTCAGGATGCCCTGCGAGACATGCATGCCGTGGATGTCTTCCGGCGAGGTCTCGGTGCGCACCAGGATCACCTTCTCGCCGCGGCCGACCCATTCCTCGGCATCATCGGCGGAAAACACGATGCGTCCGGAAGCCGCGCCGGGGCTCGACGGCAGGCCATGGCCGATGATGTCGCGTACCGCGTCCGGATCCAGGGTCGGGTGCAGAAGCTGATCCAACTGCTGGGCGTCGACCCTAAGCAGCGCCTCCTCCTTGGTCACCAGGCCTTCGTCGACCATGTCGCAGGCGATCTTCAGGGCCGCCTTGGCGGTGCGCTTGCCGGTCCGGGTCTGGAGCATCCACAGCTTGTCCTGCTGGACCGTGAACTCCATGTCCTGCATGTCCTTGTAGTGGCGCTCCAGGGTCTCGCGAACGGCGGACAATTCGCCATAGAGCTCCGGCATGGTCTCTTCCATGGAGGGCAGGTTTGAGCCGGTGGCGGCCTTCTCGGCCTCGGTCAGGGGCTGCGGGGTGCGGATGCCGGCGACCACGTCCTCGCCCTGGGCGTTGATCAGGAATTCGCCGTAATAGTGGTTGTCGCCGGTGGCCGGGTTGCGGGTGAAGCAGACCCCGGTGGCGCAATCCTCACCCATGTTGCCGAACACCATGGCCTGGACGTTCACGGCCGTGCCCCATTCGGCGGGGATGCCGTGCAGCCGCCTATACGTGATCGCCCGGTTGTTCATCCACGATCCGAACACCGCGCCGATGGCGCCCCAGAGCTGCTCCTTGGGGTCCCAGGGGAAGGGCTTGCCCAATTCATCCTCGACCATGGCCAGGAACTTCTCGGTGACGCTCCGCCAGTCGTCGGCGGAAAGTTCCGTGTCCAGGGTGTAGCCGTGGTCGTCCTTGGTGTCCTCCAGGATGTCTTCGAACAGGTGATGGTCGACGCCCAGCACCACGTCGCCGTACATCTGGATGAAACGGCGATAGCTGTCATAGGCGAAGCGCGGGTCGTCGGCGCGGCGGGCCAGGCCCTCGACCGTGTCCGGATTAAGACCCAGGTTCAGCACCGTGTCCATCATTCCCGGCATGGAGGCCCGCGCGCCGGAGCGCACGGAGATCAAAAGCGGGTTCTCCGGATCGCCAAACTTGGAACCCATGACCTCTTCCAAGAAGGTGATTGCCGCGTCCACCTGCTCTTCCGTGCCATCCGGATAGGCGCCGTCGTGGTCGGTGAAGTGGGTGCAGACCTCGGTGGTAATGGTGAAACCGGCCGGCACCGGCAGGCCAAGGCTGGCCATCTCGGCCAAGTTGGCGCCCTTGCCGCCCAGCAATTCCCTGAGTTGCGCCGACCCTTCGGCGCTGCCGTCTCCGAACGTATAGATCCATTTGGTCATGGTATCGTCTTTCACTCGATTGTCCTTCCGCTCGCCGACCGACCGCCCGCTTCCAATCGATCGCCGTAAGTAATTGAAAAATAACAAAATATTTCAATTCCACGAAACCCGCTACAAAGCCGGCATTATGTGATTTTTCAATGGCTCAGGGATATGACATTTCTCAGTTTTGCAGTTTTCTCCTTCTATCGGTGGTTCATCACGTTTCCGGAAACTTCAGCGTCCGGTTGGCGGCCATCCCCCCTCAACCCTCGATCCTGGAAAAATCGGCGACGCCGTCCAGGGCCGTACGGATTCCGTTCAGCAATTTCAGGCGGTTCTCGCGCAGTTTGGCGTCGTCGCAATTCACCGTGACCTCGTCGAAGAAGGCGTCCACCGGGCCGCGCAGTTCCGACAGATGCGCCATGGTCTCGTTGAAGCGTTCCTTGCTCACGGCTTCGGCAATATGGGCCCGCGCTTCCGCCAGGCCATCGGCCAGCGCCTTCTCCTCGGCCTGATCGAACAGGCCAGGGTCCGGCTCGCCGTCATAGATCTTGGCGTCCTTCTTTTCCTCGATCTTCAGGATATTGGCGGCGCGCTTGTAGGCGGTGAGCAGGTTCTCACCGTCCTCGGTTTCCAGGAACTCGCCCAAGGCCGTGACCCGGGCCAACAGCCGCAGCAGGTCGTCCTCACCACCCAAGGCGAAGACCGCGTCCACGTGATCGTGCTTCACGCCCTGCTCCCTGAGGTGCACCTTGAGACGGTCGGCGAAGAAGTCGAGCAGGTCTTCCGCCGGGTCGGCCTTCACCTCGTGCAACTCGCGGGCTTTTGCGAACTCGGCCGAAAGCGGCAGCCGGAGCTCGTTCTCCAGGATCAGCCGGATCACGCCGAGCGCGGCGCGCCTGAGCGCGAAGGGATCCTTGGAGCCGGTGGGCTTCTCGTCGATGGCGAAGAAGCCGACGAGGCTGTCGATCTTGTCCGCCAGGGACACGCAGACGCTTTCCGGCTTGGTCGGACAGGCGTCGTTTGGGCCCTGCGGCGCGTAGTGCTCGGCGATGGCGTCGGCGACGGCCGCCGACTCGCCGTCGTGGACGGCGTAATAGCGACCCATGATGCCCTGCAGTTCGGGGAACTCGCCGACCATGCCGGTGCTTAGGTCCGCCTTGGCGAGGCGCGCCGCGGAACGCACCCGGTCCTTGTCGGCGCCGGGGACGAAGGGCGCGATGTCGGCGGCCAGCGCCTGCATGCGGTCCACCTTCTCGTCCATGGTGCCGAGCTCGGCGTGGAACACCCGGTCCTTCAGCGCCGGCGCCTTGGCGGCCAGCGACGATTTCCTGTCCTGGTCCCAGAAGAACTTGGCGTCGGAGAGGCGCGCGCGCAGCACCCGCTCGTTGCCGGCGATGACCTGGGCGCCCTTATCCGCCGTCTCCGTGTTGGCGACGACGATGAAGCGGTTCGCCAGCTTGCCGTCCGCATCCAGACACGAGAAGTACTTCTGGTGCGAGCGCATGGAGGTAATGAGAACCTCCGGCGGGACGTCCATGAAGTCATCGTCGATGGTACCCATGTAGACCACCGGCCATTCCACCAGCCCGGCCACCTCGTTCAGCAGGCCCGGGTCGTCCTTCAGGGTGAGCCCCTCCGCTTCCACCAGCCTGGTCGCCTCGGCGAGGATCAGTTCTTTCCGATCGGCCGGATCGAGCATCACCTTCGCCGCCGAGAGCTTCGCCTGGTAGTCGGCGAAGTCCGTGACGTCGAAGGGATCGGGGGCCAGGAAGCGGTGGCCGGCGGTCGTCGCGCCGGCCGCTACGGGGCCCAGGGCGCAAGACACCACGGCGCCGCCGAGCAGCGCGATCACCGAATGGACCGGCCGCACCCAACGCAGCTCATGGCTCGCCCAGCGCATGGACTTGGGCCACGGCAACTCGCCGAGCGCCTTGGGCAGCACTTCCGCCAGGACTTCGGCGCTGACCCGCCCCGGCTTCTCGATCTTCGCGAACAGGAACATGCCCTTCTCGGTCTGACGGGTTTCCACCTGATCGATGGTCATGCCGACGGAGCCCAGGAACCCCTGGATCGCCTTGTCCGGCGCATCGGCCTTGGGGCCGCGCCGTTCCTCCGACACGTCCGGCTGCTTCTCAGGCAAGCTGTCCACCACCAGCACCAGGCGGCGCGGCGTGACAAAGGCCTCGGCACTGTCGAAGGTCAGGTCCGCCTTCTTCAACCCGTCGCAGACCAAGCGTTTCAGATCCTCCGCCGCCTTCGCCTGCATACGGGCGGGGATCTCTTCGGAAAGGATCTCCAGCAACAGCTCCGCCATGACCTAGGCCTCCACCCCTTGGGATTTAAGCCAGGCCTCCGCCGAGCCCTTGGCCAGCGCCCGCACCCGGCCGATGTAGGCGGCCCGCTCGGTCACCGAGATGACGCCGCGGGCATCCAAGAGGTTGAACAGGTGCGAGGCCTTCAGGCACTGGTCATAGGCCGGCAGCGCCAACTCGCGGGCCAGCAGCGCCGCGCATTCCGCTTCCGCGTCGGCGAAGTGGCGGATCAGCATCTCCGTGTCGGCAAATTCGAAGTTGTGGGCGGAATACTCCACCTCCGCCTGGTGGAAGACGTCCCGGTAGGTCTTGCCGCCCTTCGCCTTGTCCACCCCGTCCCAGTCCAGATCGAAGACGTTCTCGACCCCTTGCACGTACATGGCCAGGCGCTCCAGGCCGTAGGTCAGTTCGACGGGCACCGGGTCGCAATCGAAGCCGCCGACCTGCTGGAAGTAGGTGAACTGGGTCACCTCCATGCCGTCGCACCAGACTTCCCAGCCGAGTCCCCAGGCGCCCAGGGTCGGGCTTTCCCAGTCGTCCTCGACGAAGCGGATGTCGTGCTTCTCCTTGTCGATGCCGAGCACGTAGAGGCTTTCCAGGTAAAGCTCCTGGATGTTCTCCGGGCTGGGCTTCATCAACACCTGATACTGATAGTAGTGCTGCAGGCGGTTCGGGTTCTCCCCGTAGCGGCCGTCCGTGGGGCGGCGCGAGGGCTGCACGTAGGCGCAGTTCCACACGTCCTCCGGCTTGCCTAGAGAGCGCAGCGTCGTCGCCGGATGGAAGGTCCCCGCACCCACCTCCATGTCGTAGGGCTGCAGGATCACGCAGCCCTGATCGGCCCAAAACCCCTGGAGTTTGTGGATCAGTCCCTGGAAACAGGTGGCCTTGTCGGCCGGCCTGGCATTATCCGGTGACATGACGGCGGTGCGCCCCGAAAAACCCGCAGAATCGCGGTGAAAACAACCGGCAGCGAACCTAACACCCGTTGTCGGAGAATCAATTGGTAATTGGCCTGAACCTCAGGTGCAGCGGTGGTTCGAGCCCTTGGCGATGTAGGCGCCGCAGTCCGGGCACGGCACCATGTCCTCGATGTCGGCCCGGGCCGCCGCCGATTCTCGCTCCACTTCGTCTTGGGCGCGCTGGCTCTGCAGTTCGTCGCGGCGCTTCAGCCACTTGAAGCCCTGCCAGACGACGATCACCACGGCGATGGTGAACAGCACCTTCATGATGGAAAAACCGAACATGGGCCCTTTTAGGGGCCGGTCCATTGGATGGTCAAGGAAACCTTTGGCAAATCAGATACCGTATCGGCTCCACCACAGCCGCTCTTCCGCCGCGGCAAGCAGGCCGTCGGCCAAATCGGCGGGCCAGGCGCCAGGTGCTTCCGGCGCGCTGCCGGCGCCCAGGGAAAACCGGCGTTGCCACCAGGACCGGCGCTCGTCGAAGACCTTGAACTTCACCTTGTCGCCGTAGCGTTCGCGCATGATGCTCCTGATCTCGCCCAGGCCGTCGATCAACCCCAGATCCAACGCCGTCGTGCCGGTCCAAAATGCGCCGCTGAACAGAACCTTATCCTTGCCGGCCAACTTGTCGCCGCGGCGGGCCCGGACCATGGTGATGAAGTCCTCGTGGATTTCCTTCTGCAGGGCCTTCAGGTGTTTGACGTCGGCCGGTTTCTCGGGCCCGAAGGGATCGAGCATGGCTTTCTTGTCGCCGGCCGTATGGAGGCGCCGTTCGATGCCCAGTTTCCTGATCATCTCGGCGAAACCGAAACCGCCGGAGACCACGCCGATGGAACCGACGATGGAACTGGCCTGAGCAAAAATCTCGTCTCCGGCGCAGGCCAGCCAGTAGCCGCCGGAGGCGCCCACGTCCTCGATGAAGGCGGTCACAGGAATTTCCTTCTCGGCGGCTAGATCGCGAATGCGTCCGGCGATCAACGCCGACTGGACCGGCGCGCCGCCCGGGGAATTGACCGCCAGCGCCACGGCGGCCAAACGCCGGGTCTTGAAGGCGCGCTCCAGGCGCGGACCGACGGTGGCCAGAGAGAGACCCCTTCGCATGCCACCCATGGCGCCGATGACCCCGGTCAACCGGATCACCGCGACCACCGGGGCGCGGCGGCCGAGAAGACCGGACGGGGTGGCTTTCGGTGGCTCAAGTTTGGTCATGACCATCCCATAATAGCAGAGGGGCGGCATCCCGGAGAACCGTTTCGGCCGGGGCCGTATACTTCCGCCCCGCTTCGTGCAGCACCATGCCGGGGCTCACCCGGTGGCCGGCGGCGGCACCCCGGGTGCCCTGCACGAGGATCCGTTTCGGCGGTGTCCCAGCCGTCGGCAGCAGGGGGAACACGTTGATGTCGCCCACAAGCCCCGCCATGCCCTCCAGCAACTCGCCTTGTCGGTCCGCCCGGTGGACCATGGTCAGGCTGCCGCCGGGCTTCAACGCACCGGCGCAGAATTCCAGCCAGTCGGTCAGCCGGGCGGCGCCTTCCACGGTGGCCATGGCGCGTCCCGCATGGGCCGGCGGGTTGCCGCTGCCGGCCCTCATGTAGGGCGGGTTGGCCATGACGTGGTCGAAGGCACCGGCGGCGACGTCGGCCGGCGGCGCCAGGATATCGCCGGCCAGGAAGGTGACCCGCTCGGCAAGATTGCTGGCCGCCGCCCCGTCACGGGTCAGGTCCACCAGGGGCGCCTGCTTCTCCAGGCCGAGGACCCGGAGACCCCGTCCACCCGAGCCCCCAGGCAAAGCGCCGCGGCGCCGGTGCCGGTGCCGGCATCGAGCACCCGCTCGCCCGCTTGGGCGGGAACGGCGGCGGCCAGCAGCACCGGGTCGATGGCCACCCGGAAGCCATCAACGGGCTGCATGCAGACGACCCGGCCGCCCAGCAAATCGGTGGGCGCCGTGGAGCCCGCAGGCGCACTCACAGCCGCGCCGCCTCGTGCAGGATCAATCGCGCCTTCGGCAGGTCCGCGTCATCGACCATCACCCGGCGCTGGATGGCGCCGATGGAGCCTTCCACCACCGCCGTGTAGGCATCCAGGACGTGGGCGGTGACGTTTTCCTCGGCCAAGCGGTTGGTCAGCCAGGAAAGAAACACCGGGTCGTTGCTGCGGGTCAGTTCGATCATGCCGGTTCCATCCAGGTGTTTTTCAGCCTTCCTGCTTGACCGCCAAGGAATTGGCTACCTATGCTCAGGCACGACCAGAACGCCGTCAAGGCGTCTCACGATTGATTGAGAACCAGGAGGATCGGATTTTGGGCGTCGTCGTTAGCCTGGAGGAAGACCGCAGCAAACCGTCACTGGAGGCCCTGAGCGGCCTGGTGAGCGATGACCTGAAGGCGGTCAACGACCTGATCATCCGGCATATGGACTCGCCAGTGGATCTGATCCCGCAATTGGCCAGTCACCTGATCGCCGCCGGCGGCAAGCGGCTTCGGCCCATGCTGACCCTGGCCGCGGCGAAGATGTGCGGTTACCAGGAAGGCGACCGTCACGTGGCCCTGGCGGCCTGCGTCGAGTTCATTCACACGGCGACCTTGTTGCACGACGACGTGGTCGACGAGAGCGACCTCAGGCGCGGCCTGGCCTCGGCCAACGCCGTGTTCGGCAACAAGGCCAGCGTGCTGGTCGGCGATTTCCTGTTCAGCCGCGCCTTCGAGTTGATGGTCGCGGACGGCTCGCTGAAGGTGCTTGGCATCCTCAGCCACGCCTCATCGGTGATCGCCGAGGGCGAGGTCCTGCAGTTGATCACCACCAACGACACGGAAACCAGCGAAACGGCCTATCTGGACGTGATCCGGGCGAAGACGGCGCAACTGTTCGCCGCCGCCTGCCGCATCGGCGCCGTGGTCGCCGAACGTCCGCGGGTCGAGGAGGAGGCGCTGGAGACCTACGGCATGAACTTAGGCATCACCTTCCAGTTGATCGACGACGTCCTCGATTTCTCCGCCGAACAGGCGAAACTGGGCAAGACCGTCGGCGACGACTTCCGGGAAGGCAAGATCACGTTGCCGGTAATCCTCGCCTTCCGCCGCGGCAGCGACGCGGAACGGCGTTTCTGGCGCCGCACCTTGGAGGACCTGGAACAATCGGACGGCGACCTGCAGCAGGCCATCGAACTGATGGTCAAGCACGATGCCCTGGCCGACACCATCGAACGGGCGCGCCACTATGGTTCCATCGCGCTCGACTCGCTCGGCATCTTCGACGACGGACCGGAGAAGCGGGCCTTCGACGGGCTCATCGATTTCTGCATCGAGCGGGCCCACTGACCGCCGGGCCACGCGGATCCCCTATCTTGGCTTCCTCACCAGAGCAGATTTTCCGAGACGCGGTCGGTAAGTATCAAGCCGGCCGGACCGGCAAGGCGGACCGCCTTTTGGCGAAAATCGACACGCCGGGCCGACCGATACCCGATGTGCTGCACCTCCGGGCCCTGATCGCGCTGCGCGAGGACAGGCCTCGGGATGCCATCCAGTTCCTGGAGCGGGCCACCACGGCGGCCCCGGAAGTGATCGAACTTCATGCCCTGTTGGGCGCCGCCTTTCGCTCGGCGGGCCTGCCGGTGCGGGCCGAAAAGGCCCTCGAACTGGCCCTGGAAATGCGTCCCGACGATACGGACAGCCTCTACAACCTGGCCAACGCGTTGCGCGACCTGGGCCGCCCGGCGGAGGCCGAAGAGCGCCTGAGGCAGGCGCTGGCCATCGACCCCGGCATGGTCGACGCACGATACAATCTGGGCCAGGTGTTGCAGGAGCTGGACCGCCCCGAGGAAGCCGCCGAGGCCTTCGCGGCGGTGCTGGAGGTCGCTCCCGACGACGTCCCGGCCCGCAACAACCTGGGCGTCCTGCAGTTGCAGGCCGGCGACGTCGAGGCGGCGAGAGAGAGTTTCCACACGGCATTGCGCACCGCCCCGGATCATCCGGGCAGCCACGCCAATCTGGGCGCCATCCACCTCCAGGAGGGCGACGCCGCGGCGGCCCTCGAGGCGTTCCGGCGGGCCGCCGCCGGCGCTCCCGACGAGGCCGCCCACCATCGCGATCTTGGCGACGCCCTGTTCCAGTTGAACCGGCCGGATGAAGCGCTGGCCGCCTATGCCCGGGCCATGGAGTTGGAACCGCGCAATCCGGTCGTGCGGCGCAATGCGGCCGTCGCCCTGCAACACATGAACCGCCACGCCGAGGCCCTCACCCAACTCGAGAAAGCCGCCGCCATGGAGCCGGACAACCCGAAGACGATGACGCTTCGCGGCACCGTGCATCTGGACCAGGGCGATGCGGAGACGGCCCTGACCGAATTCCGGGCCGCCTTGGCCATGGACCCGGAGAACCGGGAAGCGACCCTGCACCTGGCCGGGGCTTGCGAGAAGACGAACCGCCTGGACGAAGGCCAGGAGGCGGCGTCCCGGTTGTTGCAGGACGAGCCGGACAGCCTTCCGGGACGCTTGATAATGGCCCGTCTGGACCGCCGGTCTGGCGATTTGGAAACGGCCGCGGCCGGCCTGTCCGAATTGGACCTGAGCCCCGCCGACGATGGCCGCAACGAGACCCGCGCCGAATGCCGCTTCGAACTGGGTCAGGTGCATGACCGCCTGGACCAGGCCGATAGGGCTTTCGAGCATTTTCAAGAGGCGAACCGCCTGCAGGCCGCAAGCTGGATCGCCAGGACCACGGACGGGGACCGCTTCCTCGACTACATCGCCCGCCACCGAGACTGGCTTCGGGGCGCGCCGGCCGCCGCCACCCCGTCGCCGGCCGCCGAGCGCCCGGCACCCGCCTTCCTGGTCGGCTTCCCACGATCCGGCACGACCCTCATGGACCAGATCCTCGAGGCCCACGGCGGGACCGCCATCCTCGAGGAAAAACCGACCCTGGCCGCCGTCAGGGCCGCGCTGGGCCCCGACGCGGCGGATTATCCGGAGAAAATCTCGACCCTGACGGCGGACGAGATCAAGGAATTGCGCCGCACCTATTTCGCCGAAGCGGCGCGTTTCGTCGACGCGGGCCCGGATACCCTGATCATCGACAAGCTGCCCCTCAACCTGGTCGAACTGGGTTTGATCCACCGGCTTTTCCCGGACGCGCCCATCGTCCTGGCGCTCCGCCACCCCTGTGACGTCTGCCTCAGTTGTTTCATGCAGGCCTTCGGCATCAACGAGGGGATGGTGCATTTCCTCGACCTGGCCGCAACGGTCCGGCTCTACGGCGAGGTCATGGAGCTCAGGCGGACCTACGAGGCGGCGCTGGCGTTGAATATCCACCGCCTGCGCTACGAGGACCTGGTGGAGAACTTCGATGCCGAGGTTTCCCGCCTGCTGGAGTTCCTGGGCTTGCCCTGGAACGACGCGGTCCGGGACTTCGCCGCCCACGCCCGGGACAAGAAACTCATCGACACCCCCAGCTACAGCCAAGTCACCGAGGAACTATACACGCGCTCGAAATTCCGCTGGCACCGATATCGTCGGCACCTGGAGCCTCATCTCCCTGAGTTGCAGCCCTACATTGATGAGTTCGGCTACGAATCCTAGGCGTCCATTCCCGCCCTGGATGACACGGTTTTTTGTTGCGCGTGGAAGGGCGTCCGGTCCTTGCCCTTCGGCCCGGAGACGAGTATAACCCGGGCCCCGGTCGGAGTGTAGCTCAGCCTGGTAGAGCACTGTCTTCGGGAGGCAGGGGCCGGTGGTTCGAATCCACTCACTCCGACCATTTTCTTCCCCGACATTGACCCTTATGGTGGAACGGACCGGAACTTGATCGCCGGTCATTGGCGGGAACCATCGCTCCATGCGCAACCTCATCGTCGGCATCGTCGTGGGACTGGTGGTCGGCGTTGTCGTCGGAACCACCCTGATCGCGCCGCGCCTCAAGCTGCCGGCCGGCAAGTCCGAGTGGGTCCGCGCCGCCGAGCAGGCGGCGCCGGAAATCAGCCGTCCGCTCACGCCGGCCCGGGTCGGGGTCACGGCCGAACTCGAGGCCGGCAACGCCAGGCGACTGCGCTGGCGCATGGCCAGCGCCTACGCCAGCACGCTACCGCAACTGGGTGAATTGGGCGTGCGCCTGGAAACCACGCTGTGGCACGTGAGCGGTGGTGCCATGGTACTGAAGCTGCACGAACCGAGCACCCTGGTGGCCGCCGACGAGATGTTCGAGGCGGTGCGCTCCGGGGCCATTGACGCGGCCTTCGCCGCGCCGGCGCTATGGGGCGAGAAGAACTCCGCTTTCCGGCTGTTTTCGGCCATACCCTTCGGCCCGCCGATCCAAGAGTACCTGGCCTGGATCTTCGACGGTGGCGGCCGCGAGATGCTCCGGGAAATTGCCCACAAGCAGGGTGTCCATATGCTCATCTGCGGGGCGCTCGCGCCGGAGGGATCGGGCTGGTTCCGCAAGCCGGTGAAAAGCATGGAGGATTTCAAGGCGCTGCGGTTGGGCATGAACGACCTGGGCGGCCGGGTCGCCGCCAAGCTGGGTGCGCGGGTGACGGAAATGCCCATCGGCGACGTCTTCGTCGCCCTGGAGCACAACCTCATCGACGGCGCCGAGGCCTCGCAACCGGCCGTCGACCTGAAACTGGGCCTGCACCAGTTAGCCAAGTACTACTATTTCCCGGGCTGGCACCAACCGGCGACGCTGCTGAACCTGACGATCAACCTGGAGGCCTGGCGGGCCCTGGCGAAGGAACGCCGCGTGCAGATCGAGGCGGCCTGCGGCGACAACGTGACGCACGGCTTGGCGGTGGGCGAGGCCCGCCAGTTCAGCGCCCTCAAGGAGCTCATCAAACAGGGCGTCAGCATCGAGACCTGGGCCCCGGACATCCTCACGGCCCTGAAGGCGGCCTGGGGCCGGGTCGTCGCCGAGGAGTCCCGTAATACCAAGCTGTAAAAAGTTTGACTCATTAAGGGACTGTTAGGCGGGGTGTGATTCAACATGGAAAACAGAGGAGTTTTTCCATGGCACGCGGCATTCCCCTACGCACAGACTTCACTTGCGAC
>Ga0209568_1000469_pt1 | contig 14026 bp, 5 predicted proteins | sample WorMetOlspDAHAB2_FD_187406 | JGI IMG/M metagenome (GOLD analysis project Ga0209568, IMG submission 187406) | Marine gutless worms symbiont microbial communities from Max Planck institute for Marine Microbiology, Germany - Olavius sp. DAHAB.2... ...
ACGTAACACTAAACCTAACCCTATAGACTATTGAAAGTGTTCAATACAGTAATCTACCGCTAATCACATTTATACGGATTATTTACTGCAAATTTTAAATCAAACATTTCGGCGAGTTGACTAGTCCGCGAGTCCGCGACTTGACTGACCGCGAGTTGGTTTGTCGCCGAATAATTGTCCTGTTACCGCACGCATCCATATTGTGTGTTGACCGGAGAATTGTAAAGCTAAAGCAATGACCTGCAATAATAGGTTTTCTGGCAGAGATATATTGAATCAAAGTTTCTGCACTGGACTTTTACAACCGTTAATCAGCATACAAAGGTATATTGGTAACAATAACAACACTAATACAACAACAACACCAATAATTACACGCTTACGACCAGGCCCATAGAACGTGCGTATTTATTTATATAAGATGTACACTGTAAGATGTGATGACGATCGATACACTGCGTGTAAGATCGTACAAGATTGATGCACAACTCAACAGGCCTAAAGGCTAAATGTTACGAAATCGTCGAACATGGTTCAGTTTTCGAAACTAATTCTCTCCTTTCTACTTCTAAGCCGACGCCTTTCGTCTTTCTCGGAAGATTAATGTTGTGTCTTCTCGTCTCTTTTTTCTCGCATATATAGGCTACTCACATATGAATCTGGTCTCGTCGCTCCATTCCACATCCCATCGATGATCGATCCATCGATTGCGACGATGCGTCCGCCGTTAGGCCTCTTTGGACACATTCATGACGGAACTGTGGTGATCATCAGACCGACTTGTATACTGTAAATATCGTCGCAGTTTAGCTCTTCCCTTTCAGTGAGTTTCAAAATTATACGTTGTTTCCTGAAGGTGTCGAAATGCAAAGACGGCTGATGTAAAATGGAGCGTATAGTCAGGGCAAAGCCGTGTGGCTGTCAGTCTCGTCGTATGTGTGTATCGCCTGCTCATCTGGTGGTCTCTCCGTGGTATCGCTGCATGCCTGGCCCTTAATTACGAATCGCGCCTAGCAGAGTGGAAGCCAGGCGAGCGTCATAGATGATGCCGAGTTCGCGACCCGGGTGGTTCACAGGTCAAACGCTATTTGGTTTTAGCATAGCGCTGCGTGGTGTCGCTTATCCGGCGCCCGTGGCCCATGCACAGTCAGCCAGCCACACGTCGATTCACTCGCCGCCTGTTGAGAGCGGCATTTTGCACGTGTGCGGTCCAACATCGCGACTGTAGATCCACGTTCTCTGAGTGACAACGCCACGCAGCCTTTCAGCTGACAGCATCAATTTCCACCGCGATGGAGCGGAACTGGCAAGGGCCGTGATCACGTGACAAATTACGAGTATATTAACCTCTCGACGTGTAGATGACCCCGCCGTGCGTCAGTCGGCTTGACGGATAGTTGGCTGAAATCGACCGCAGTTGAGCTGAATGTGCAGTGAACTCTGCCGAGTACCGATCCAGACTGCCGTAACTTCAGTAACAGCCAATAGTGTGTAGCACGCTGAATGCGTCATCTGGCTTAACTGTAAATGTGCCAGGGCGGCACACGCCCCGAAACCGTCGGAGTCTTCAATATTGTGGTTCGCTCTGTATACAGTCCCAGTGTGGATATAGTACGCCATTATATATCTGTCGTTCGTGACTTCTGCCTAATTAACCGTGGCCGCGCATATGTACGATGCCTAGAGAGAACTCGTGCAGCAATTAAGACTCCTATATCATAGTGATCGAATTCCAGACCAATTTTTGTGATTTGGGATAAACGTCAAAATTATGTCAGTACATAATGCCAGAAAAATTAAATCATACGAGTCCAAATTTTGATAAAACGACAGTTTTGAGGTCTTTGACGAACGTTAAAGCAGTGGCGCCGACTCCATAGGGCACGCGGGGCACGTGCCCCCCACTTTTACAAATGGCTGGGCACGGAGGGCACCGTGAGTAGGAGAATTGCAAACAAGAAAGTGGCCAAACTGTACTGACCATCACGAAAGCGCTCACAAAACGACTAATTGTGCTTTTAGAGCCAAAAAGTGGAGGGGCGCGACCAAAAAAATTTTTTCCGGCGTTTCGTGCCGGATCGGTGCTCCCCACTTTCTAATTCGTTCCGGCGCCACTGCGTTAAGGACTGTATAGGCCTATGCCATATAGCTGCCGTAAAGCTGTCGACCATCGCGGCTGAACAACAGTGTAGGCTAGACTTATTGCATTAATTTTTGTATGTATGAAGCACATAGAGAAATATTGGCCTACCTAAATTCCTGTTTCAAAACAGCGACAGGCACGCAATTAGCGTAAATGCCAACGTGGTTGCATATCTGCTTATATAGTTATACGCAATGCTGATACGATTGCGAACATGAAATCAATCACTGTGCCGGGATATTTTTGTAACTTACCAGGTAACTTACCAGATGCAGATGCACCAAGCCAATTGACATTCCATATCATGTGCTCAATCTTTTATTTTGGCGACATCATGCCATAAAAAGTCCAAGCATAACAAATGTCAGCACCTTCCGAGGGGAAAGTCGTATACTAATGTCAAACTTAATTGTTGCACCCAGATTACAAATTTGCAATGCTAAAACTTTCCTGATTTGCCCGAGGTCACAGTTGGAAGCTGGTCAAGAATTATTATCGTTGCAATACCAGACTTCAGTTCTTTTTATCAGCGATTCGTAAACCGTTGGAACTGTTTGTCTGAAGATGATGTTGGTGTGCCATCAGTGAATTGTTTCAAAAATCGTCTTGAGAAAAGAAGAAACAGTCAGATGGACTTCTTTAAGACCCACAGGCTACAAATCCTGTAACTATACACGTCGACTACAAAGACTAAGAAGGAAACAACTTTACGTGCTATATCCACGCTGCGACCAGTTTTTGTTCGCAGCGTTTTTAAAGCATGTTAGAGATAGGCGGTAAGATAGACAAAAGCACTGCTTTTCGTAATGAGGCCGCCTATAAGCTCGAGGTCCTTAGCACAAATTACACAAATTGTATGAAGCACAATCAGAAGAAAAGTAACTTGTGTGCTGAATTAGCGACCGTCGGGTAACTCGACACCACTTCGGGAGAGTCATCGAGCATTGTGAAAAACGGTGCGGTCATACGTACTGCGACAGTTGCGGTCACACTTGAGCGCCGACAGATTAAGCAGATTCGATGCAGCAGCGTCACCTACGCATGTGCTCAGCACCTGTTACACGATTAGCATTGTAACAGTGGCAGTGTTGTAGCCCGAGGGCTGTTGCCACTCTCCATACGGCATTCAACACTGAACAAAGCAATTAACTGTTACAATAGGCAGCAGTCACTGCTTGTGCTTATCATTTTGAACCAGTGACTGATACTCATTAGAAGGCATACGTTGCACCTATATACAGAGTGGCCCAAAAAAGTAAGCCACTATCAGGTATCATCATTAAATCGTAGTAAAAACCGTCATTAAGGCTAAATTTTTCGTAAAATTTGACTACAAAATGAGCAAAAGAATGTAATAAGTCTGTATTAAGTATTCTATGTGTGACCTAATTTGTGACGCCATCACTTGCTGTGTTTGAAGCTGCGATACGGGTAAAATCAACGCATCTGATAAAATCATGTTTGAAAACCAGAAAAAAATTAATATGGAAATTAAAGATATTTTTACATTAATCTTTATCTAAAAGATCGTTTAGACATAGAATTCACAGCTTGCTAAGGCGAGCTGATGCCACAGAAAGCGTTGACATCATTTACAGTTTCTGACGCATATCGCCATTTTTGACGGTCCGACATAGTTATTGAGGTCAGAAAGTATGTCACGCATAGAATATCTAATCCCAAAGAATAATATTATAGTGCTCGATTCATACTTTAAGTTGACGAATAAATCTTATCTCATTCACATGTTTTGATACGATTTAATGCGATTTTTTGATCATTTGGTAGTGGCTTACTTTTTTGGGCCACCCTGTACATAACACGCTCATAGGCAGCTCATTTTTATTCAATCGGCCTATACTTGCAATTGCATGAAGTGCTCTTAGAACGCGGTATCCACAGGACTTTGTGCGCCAGATTATGGGATATGACTATGGAAGAGCTGACAGAATCTATTGATGACACAGCCACTGTTCTGATGCACCTTGCCAAACCATACCGTGAACTTGTTTATAACATCGGAAAGAGACACCCCGAGAGACAACGACCATTACGTACAGCTGAGCAGTAGTAATTTTAAATACCGAATGCCGTTCGACTCTTTTACTTGTATGCTAATATGCAGATATGTTTCGTCATTCTGTTATTATGCGGATATTGCGCTTGTAACGTTTTGCTTTATATGCGCCAACAAATTAATCAGTCAGTCTTCACTCGCCACCAAACAAGTAAAGTAGCGGTACAGGCAGGACAGCGGTCGCCGAATTGCGGTCTTACGATTCCAAGGTAACTATGATGAGTTATGAAGCAAACCGACGGATCCGTCCTTGCCATTCGGACCGTGACGATAATTTCTAAATATTTCAGCGACAGATGTTGTTCGACTGTACCGGCCATCTGTGCCGCATATGCGTATACATAGGGGCCTACTAAATATACGGTATAGGCTTTGATAGTTGTAAGTGTCGTATCACATGTGGCGCAGCGGGTGCGGGAGGGTAACTATACACCCTCGTCGCTGTCAGTGGTCGCCGAAGCGTGCCAGGTTTAATATTTCGTTAACAGCGGGTGTTTCTGTGCTTAAATACAGTAGAGAGCTCGTGAGTCTGACACGGCTCTTTCTTTGTGCTAACCGCTGTAGACGAAACTTCGTTGCAGTTATATGGGTTAGACACGACTATCGCATGCTATCTCTCTCACTCTCCGTGTCTGTGTGTGCGTGTTTTTTTTCTGAGCGTTTCGGCCTAATTGCACAATTAGCATGCGCAATGCGATCGGTGCGTTTCCTGGCTGCGCGGCCATTTCTCTAGCTCTATTTCCGGTCGTGATATTTAGTCGGGAAACGATTGACTCACGTGCATAGTGATATCGGTCCATGCTGAATCGGCTTACACGATGAACAGTGAACACACACAGCGATAATTTGCGCCACCACGTTCATACCGACTTAAAACCTTCCGTAATTTACATCATTACATGTGTTTTATTTCCACACGGTTCGTTTAGTGGTCTAAACAGTAGTTAAGACAGAAAATTGAGGAACTTGAGGAATTGGATTTTTTTGTGTGGTTGTTTGATGTCTGGCTGATAAATTGATCCCGCAATATAGCGGAACTTTGAAAAATTGTTCACGGTTGTTGCACAAGCACGTGTTAAACATGCATGGCCAACACGTATTTGTAAAATGCCCCTGTGATCAGTAGCCTTTTTTGAATTACGATAACGTTAGAAACTCTTATGCAGATTTCATTTTTTTTTAAATGCATGCGATGGCGACTTTGGAGTTGGATGAAATGCTTTGAGCCGATTTTCTACTATAGACGGAAAGCGGCATGTCTGCTTATTTCTTACAGAAAGACTAATCATCGAGGACATAGTTATATAAATAGAAGTACATGCAGTCAAAATGGTGTAGATGCGGAGTGCGGACGCTAATGCGTTGTGTTAGTTGGCGAATTCTGCAAACTTGAGCACATTTCGCATTGCAATCACCATTCTGGACAACTTAGGCCTACTCACGTTGCAACGCCGGCTTGATTTCCGTTCGTCTTTGTATTTTTCTGTTCAGCACTAGCACGCATTGACACGTAATTGAAGAACGAAAGTGTAGGTGTAGTACTGAACAGATTTTTTTGCTTGAAAAGTTATCCGGTTTAACTCTGCTTCTGTATAGTGCGCAGTGCAGTGAGTTTAGATTGCTCGAATTTCATCGCGTTTCTATCAGCAGTTTCACCAAAAGTAGCACACTGGACTAAGGTTATTAATCGTTATAATGTAATATTATTCGAAGAAATAAGTTTACACACGGGATACTGTGGCCTCAGTAATTGAACAAAAACGTCGCCACGTTATGAGGCAACTTCATGTAAACAGTGAAAATACACGGAAATAAAAAAATCTTGTGCTTAGCAGACAGCGTAATTTATTTTGTGCAGCTCCGTACACAAGGAGCGGGTTTTCTTTAGTTTGCGACTTTGCAATACTACAAAATCTTGTCTCATAAGACGGCGACGGCATCTGCGAAAATACATAATGACGCTATTGTCACGGCAAAGAATGCGTTAAATTTCAGTTGTGAATTCCTACCGAAACATGTCTGGATAAAACTGTCGGCGCCATTTTCGCCATTTTTAGAACGGAACCATTGCGATTCTAAGAGAAAAGACGGTATCATGATATTAGTCAGTGATTTTAATTAATGTTGTTCCTGAAAACCCACTGATAGCCCACTAACCATTTATAGCCGAACCCCTCTAGGCGGATTTAATTAACATATAGTATTTCGCGCTCCAACCACTTCAGTTCAGATGAACGATGTCGTAAAAATTACACCAGTCCATGTTGTCATGCATATATGAAGACTGGAGTTGGCTATATTTATACAACTGGGACGTGATCTAACTACAATACCTTATTATAGAAAAAAAATTAACGGCAAAAAATTGGCCATGATTTTGAGACAGTCGCCTTGTCGTGATATTATTGTTCGTATAATTTTTAAAGACTGTTAACAACTGTTTTTATTTGCACTTCTGTGTCGGGTGCGTTATGACATTCTGATTTTAATAAAATGGATTGAAGAAGATCTAGCTAAACCTATGAAATCAAAACATAAAAATCACGCAAAAAATAATATGTAAGACATTACGTGATCGCTCTACTGCTATGTTCGAATAAATGAATTAATTAATTAATGAAAGACTAACTTGCACTGAGTAAGAGCGAAGGATCGTATGGTCGAGTAAAGAACCATGTTCGGTCAACGTGGTTCGGCATTGCTCGCGTGGCATTATAGTCGCAGTTGGACTCTGCCGAGCGTCAATACCTCTGATAACAGGTGCTTCTGGTATCGCAGCAGATCGGATGACTTAGCACAGCCACGCTGACGATGCGCTGTGCTGACCATTGAGTGACCAGATGTGACCGTTCACTATGACGACACCGCCAATGCAGTAGCACCGGTGTCATGCACACGTCATGGGCCTGCACTGTGTCCTCGCGCGCACCTGCCTGCATTCTGCTGACCACCATCATCACGGGTTACAGTTGGCAAAACATACAGCAGCACGAGAATCGTGCCGTGTGTCTGTTATGGCGTCAAACTACGCTGCTGTTTAGTACGCTATATAGGATGCATTGTTGTATCATTGAACTGAACATAAAACGACGTTAACATTTTGTAGGACTAAACGTATAGCGCACATGCATATTTTAATGTGTTTGGATTGTGTGTAGGCAGTGATGTACGTAGATAGACGACGTCAGAAGACAAACAAGGGTGATGTGATGGTTGTCGGAGGAGTGATATCGATTCTGCTGCTGCTTTCCTGGAACCTTGTCGACGCGTCAGGCGCGGCTGCCGTCTGCCCGCCGTCGTGCCGTTGCTCGGTCGGGTCGACGGTGGTCGTCAGCTGCTCCGCGATCGGTCGAGTTCCGGTCCCTTTGCCGCCGTCAACCGCCGTTCTACTGCTCGACCACAACCACATCAGTCTGCTGACGAATGCGTCCTTCGGTCGCGGTGGTGTGCCGCTGCGAAGACTCGAGGAGCTGAGCATCGAGGACAACGGACTACTGCACATTGAGTCCGGCGCGCTGGAGCTGCTCACCGAGCTGCGCGTCCTCCGTCTTGGTCGCAATCATCTGTCGTCTCTGCCGCTTGGAGTGTTCGAGACCAACCGGAAACTGGCGGTGCTCGACGTGCACGCCAACTACTTGTCGGTGCTTCCAGACGCCGTTCTGCCACATCTGCACTCACTGAACACCCTCAACGTTAGCTTCAATCATCTGACGAGTGCACGGCTCGGACCAGGCTTTCGCTACTCCACGCAACTTAGCTACATTGACCTCTCTGGTCAGTTCCGCTACTACATGTCTGTATAAAGTTACGACCATTTTACAACATGTAATTAAGTTCAGCTTAACATGGTCTAATTTGTTCTACGTCTGCACTATATACAAACTGAATACTTTACAATATATGAATGTACATATACCGATGTACGGACCAATTATGATATTTAAAGTGAATTTTTAGAACTACGCAACCTTTCCCTCCAGTCGAACGCTTAATTCTGCATTTGCAACTGCAAGTAATGCTTCTTAGACAGAACGGTATAGGCCATACATGTTGATGTACAACCGCACAAATCCATTTGAACTGTACATTTTTTTTGTAGAAATGCAAACGAAACAATCCCTTTGACAGTGAAAGATTGACTGTTATACTGTTTGTGTCAAACTCCATCTAAAAGACGGACGGACGAACGGACGGACGGACAGACTGTCCGTTCGTCCGTCCGTCCGTTCGTTCGTTTGTCTCTTTGTCCGTTGTGTCTGTCAGGGGCATCCATCCTATGGGGAGAACGAACCGCGATGCTTCATAGAAATTTAAAAGGGAGGGGGTTAAACTTTTGAATCCGGGATCAACCAATAAATATACGAAATTTGGTCAGTTGATTATCAGGAAATTCATTAAAATTATTGCCACCAGATGTCACATTTTAAGGCTAAGATGCTCCAAATTCGATTCCCGGCGTCGGTCCGTCCGTCCGTCCGTTTGTTTTTGACACGGTCAACGAGTCGCAGCGACGTCGACACGGCGTGACAGCGACGATCGCGGTGGACGTTGTTGCCGTGCGTGTTTGTCCGTCCGTCCGTCCGTCCGTCTCTTAGATGGATGTTGACACTTTAGCAATAGAGCGATCACGAAATGTCTTATTCATTCTTGCGTGATTTTTATGTTTTGGTTTCTTCCGTTTAATTAGATCTCTATCGATCCGTTCGATTCACTTATGATCGTGTCAGTCCTGCAGCCGTCAAATACATTAAGCATCCATTAACTGAGTTGAACCATGGGTGCCATAATGCCAACTTGTTCAACTGAGAAGCTTTCGAAACAGGTTGCAGCGCGTTCAGCGGACGATCTAACCATGTACACAGTGGATTTCTGTATCAAGACGCCGCACACAGCCGACGAAATATACTGATTAACCTGCTCATAACCCGAAATGAAGCGGACGGGCGTAGTGGGAGGTGCGCGCGACCTGGTTGACCCTTGCAGTAGGCGTGAACAGGAAGCCCGTTGTGAGCAAGTGCATCTCCAACTTAATCATATCCTCGAGATAATGTCTTCATTTTGCCAGTGTCCAATCAGCCGGTTCAATTTACCGTGGAATGCCTCGCCAACTGACCGCTTCTTCAATTACTGATGAATGCCGCGTGCATATTGTGATTTATACATTATCTGGACGGTCAGGCTTTTGGATGAGATCGCATGTGCTTGTCATTACCATTAGTAATTATTATATGCAGTGCGAGCGCTGTGGACGATCAGATTCTGGTGTTAGTGGCCAGCACGTGCTCGTCTCATCGTGACACGTTTTGCAGGATATCGTTGGTCGACCAATCCGGAAACATTCCCCCCTGTAGTGCTATAATGCGTTGAAATGAAACGAATGAAAAAATTAATATGCACAGCGCATAGTGTATGGTTTATGATGGTTAGTGCATGGTACAGCAAACTTAACCAAAGGATCGGCAAACTTTGTCTGCCGCGCAAAGGGAAAATGATACGTATAGGCTATGTAGCACCGATGAGCATAGAAATCCGAGAGTCAGGAATAGAATCCGCGATATCTGTTCTACAGACAAGTGGAACAGGTGGCAGAAGATTTTTTTGAACAAGTAAGCGTTAAAGTGAGCAAAAGATTGCAGTTAGTTAGTGTGCCATGCAGGAAACCGAAGTTGTCTTAAGTGACTTTTGACGTCAACTGCCGGAGTGCTATTTCGTTTGCCGGCATCTAGTCGATCGATCGATTCCTGTGGAGCTCACAGTACTCCACAGACCCCATAACTGCTGGGAAAGGCCACCTTTCCGTTCGCATGCTCACGGCCTGTTGACAGGTGGGCACATCAACTTTCTGTTCGTGTTTGCGCCATTGGTTATGAAGGGCATGTCGTAGACGACAAGACGACGACGATGCAATGGAGCCTGCTGCCAATAGACAAACAGAAAATGGACGGAAAGGCGCAGATGCGACATCGCCTCGCTCTGTAGCTGCGGACGTAAAAACGGACACAGTTGGACGGTTCGGAATATCGTTTTTCCATTGTCGGCAACCGCTAATTTGCCGCCTGACAGACCATCTTGAGAGCAGCGCTGGCTGCTGGTATGATGATTGACGAACGAAAGACGATACGGTCGTCGAACCTGAACTGGGAGAAGCGCTTCCTCCTCCTGCGTTGTTCCACGTTCTCTGAGGTCGACCGTTCTGTACTGTCCGTTCGTTATGATCATAGCGCGGAACGATAAGCATTCAGTTGGCGGCCGTATCCGATCAGCATCTGCTGCAGGCAGCGGTCTGCTGGATGGTTTGGTGTAAGTGCATTGCATTCGACGCCTTCCTGTACTGGGCCACAGCCCTCGTACTGGACGCACGCACTGTCGACGGTTATTGTCGAAGGATTATCGTGCAAAACGTCTCACCGTACAAATACTCTACTGACGTGGCTCAGTGGCTCATCGAGATTATTGGAATTGAAATTTGAAAAACCATCAGGTTTTGCGTGACAAGATCTTTGTCGACACGGCCCCTTACTGTGTAATTACGTGCATCTTGATAATGATATGTATAAAACACATTAACAATCCAGCGATCAATCGACTCTCATTATAGCGTCGACGTCGCAAGCGAGTCGAAGGCGCTTAACCGTTTAAAATAGTGCGTAAGGGTGACACGGTCTACTGACACGACTAAAACATGCAGCCATGGTAAAAGCTGAACATTACTTTAGCAGCACCTTTTTAAAATGTCCGTCAATTGAGTGCATTGAAGGCAAATTGAGTGCCTTCAATGCACTTAATTTGCTAATATCGTGCAAATAAAAAACGTTTTCACAAAGCTTCTGAAAACATCTACGGCGACGTTCGGATCATGGACAGGAGTAATTTGACATGCGTATGCAGTTACTTGCTCCGTGGACTTTTCGGCGATCGTGTTATATACCTAAACTAAACCGTCTTTAAAAACGTATGATGATGATGATGACGATGATGATGAAATGTTCTATCTGCACTGATCGTCTGATAGAACGACGTCGCGTAAGTTAAGACTGCATGGATATATATGATGGCCCAAATTATAATGCGCCTCCTCCTCCCGCGGAACAAAATGCAATTTGTCGACAGCCGTGTGAGGCTTTTATATCTAAATTTGTTAATTTTTTTTATGGGAGAAATCCTGCTGCAATTCTGACATTCCGTAAAAAATATGCGATTGTTCGCGTGTTTTCTGTAGGTAATGACTTCGAGTCAATCAGTTCCGATGTGTTCGAAGTGACACGGTGGTGGGACGACCACGTACCGCGACACATCAATCTGTCCTACTGCGACATACGCTACGTTGGCGAGCGTGTGTTCAGTCCGGTACCCAGCCTGCGTTCGCTGTCCCTCGCCGGCAACGTTCGACTGCGTCCTGCCGACCTCGAACTCGCCATGTCCACCCTTCGGTCACCGCCGACCGTCCTCGACACATTGATACTGTCTCACGCCAACATCAGCGACGTCGAATCGCTGGTTCGACGCCTACAGACCGCCACCAACGTCACCCGACTTGATCTGGCGTATAATCGCATTCGCGACGTGCCAAAAAGGACTTTTTTCTTTTTGTCGGCTCTGCGTCGCCTTGATCTCTCTCATAACGAGATCGTCCGCGTCGACGGCTTGTCTGGCCTTGCGCACCTCGAGTACCTCAGCTTGGCGTTCAACGCCCTCGACACCGTCCAGTCGTCCATGTTTGAGGGTCTTCATGAGCTGAGACACCTGGATATTTCCTACAACGCGATCGTCGGTGACCTGGACGCTGAGGCGCTGCTCGGTCTGTTCAACCTGCGGTCTGTCGACATCAGCGGCAACCGGGTGCGCGGCGTCGTCCTCGACGGCGGCGGTCTGGAAAGCCTCGAGGTGTTGACGGCATCGTGGAACCGCATTTCCGACGTGCGATTTGTCGGTCGTTTGCCGCGACTGCGTTCGGTCGATCTAAGTCACAACGCGATCGCACGAGTTGCCGACGACCTGTTTCCACTGCGCGGACAGCGCATCGAACTCTTGAACTTGAGCGGTAACTCCATCAGCGGTCTGGCGGCCGGCGCGCTACGGCAAGCGTCCTTCGGAACAGTTGATCTGTCTTGGAACAAACTGACAACGCTGGATAACGTCGGCTGCAAGTCTGTCGAAGTTCTTCTTGCGCATGACAACGACATCACCCAGGCAAGGCCACAGACTTTGTTAATACTGTTTCATATTATTGCTCGAATCACTGCTTAGTTAGTTCAGTATCATAATGTGCAAGAATTTGCGTACTCTGTATGTATTCTGTTTAGTATTTTATTTATTTTCTTTTTTTATTATCTTAGTTAAACCGTTTGCTGCATGTAAATGTGCTGATTGTTGGCTTGCCGGTGTGAGATGGCTGAATATCCCCTCAGACTCAAGGGGAGCAAGGCTTGTCATCCTCCCGCATTTGTCAATATAACACACTGTTCACAGTCTTCACGATCATCATTATTTATTTGTTTGACAAAAGTGCAGTAATTGTTCATGCAACTTTTCGACAACCATTTCGACTATTGCAAGACATCATGGAGAATAAACGCATAGTCATGAATTCGTTGTTGTTTGTTCAGGTAACAGACGCAGCACTGCGCTCAGTACGAACTTCACTTCTTGAACTGTATCTCCAGCGTAATCGGCTCCAGACGTTGCCACAGGCCGTTTTTTATGACAAACCCGTTGCCGACGATACCCCTGTTCTACGCGTCCTCGACGTGAGTTCCAACCCACTCGGGTCGTACGTCGACTCACTGACGAGCTCGCGGTCCCGTCGGCGCCTTCTGTCGACCTGGAAGTCCTTCGACTGCGTGACGTCGGCCTGTCCCGCTGGCCGGCCAGTCTACTACGCGGTCTGGACGCGCTCATCACCCTGGACCTCGGCGAGAATAGGTTGACGACAATTCCAGCCGGAGCGCTGGAGCATCTCGCCCGTTTGGAACGACTGGACGCGTCACTCAACCGCATCGTCGGCGTGGATCCGTGGCGATTGATGATTCCGTCGAACCGACAGCCGCCTCGTCTCGAACTGTCCGACAATCCGTTGGACTGCACGTGTTCGCTGGCGCCTTTCTGTCGCCACCAGTTTCCTGCCTCGACGGACAGTCGGCGACGTAACTCGACGGCCAGTTCGACGCTGTATCGGTGTCGGACGCCAGCCGAGTGGCACGGCGTCATGCTGGCTGAATTCTGCGTCGACGCCGACGCGCAGTGTTCGACGCTGCCGAGCGCCGTTCTGGCCGCGTCAGTCGGTGCTCTGCTTGCCGTCGTCGTCGTCGTCGCGGTGGCCATCATCTGCCGCCGTTGCGTCGAGCGCCGGCGTCGTCATCGCTCCGTGCCGGTCACCAAGGCGGCGGCGGCGGCGGCGCAAGCGACTGCAGTGGCTCGATGTCGGTCGTCGGACAAATATCAGTTTGTCGACGAAACGAGTTTGACGAGTAGCAGTAACAGCAGCAATAGCGGAGCGACGACTACCAGCGCTGTCCCGCTTCGTCCTCCGCCACTGGGACCACACCACTGCTCCTCGTCGCTGAAACTGCCCTACACCACTGCGCACGGACATGACAATTTTCTGCTGGCGAGTGGCAGGCAGTGGCTATGACCGATACCATATACGGTCTTCGCCACCCGTACGCGTTGTTACTCCTTGTGAATACTGTTACGATGCCGCTGCTAGGCGCGATTATGAGATTCTTGGAATTCACATGCGTGTGTCTGCAGAATAACTAAAAGTTGGATGCTTTCTACGAAATTTATGGGGTGGGGTATGCCACAAT
>Ga0209568_1000470_pt1 | contig 13985 bp, 12 predicted proteins | sample WorMetOlspDAHAB2_FD_187406 | JGI IMG/M metagenome (GOLD analysis project Ga0209568, IMG submission 187406) | Marine gutless worms symbiont microbial communities from Max Planck institute for Marine Microbiology, Germany - Olavius sp. DAHAB.2... ...
TTGCCCTCTTATTCGCCTAATCTCAATTTGATAGAGCGGTTTTGGAAATTCGTGAAGAATCAATGCTGATATTCCAAACATTATCCCACTTTCAGTAAATTCAAAAAAGCTATCCTTGAGTGTGTTTGTGGTGCAAACGAAGAGCATAAAGAGAAACTCGATTCTTGGTGGTGGTAAGTTTTTAAATGGTTTGCGTGGACTTGTTTTGATCCCCTCTCCCCGGCCCTCTCCCGGAGGAAGAGGGAGTATAGCCTATTAGAGCGCCAAACCCACTGTCAGTGGCAATGGTTCCATTTAAACCTTAACCATTACCCGATTCTTTACTCACATTAAAATTTCAGTCGTTCAAAAAAGTAAATATTATTAATTATTAGAGTATAAAAGCGAGATGACAACATCCGATGTCTCAGTCGCTCTCGAAAATCCTGTTGCATGTCGTTTTTAGCACCAAAAATCGGAAACCCTGGATATCCGAATCGCTCCAGCCCCAGCTGCATGCCTACTTGGCCGGTGCATGCCGAACAATGGGTAGCGATGCAATCCGAGTAGGAGGAACCGACAACCATGTCCATATCGCCTGTACGCTATCCCGGACGCTTACCGTCAGCCGGCTACTCGAAACGATCAAGAAATCTTCCTCGCAGTGGATCAAAAAACAGGATCAAGCAAACCGAGAATTTGCCTGGCAGGCTGGTTACGGCGCCTTTTCGCTTGGACAATCACAACTCCCGGCGCTGGTTCGATACATCAATAATCAACGGGAACACCACCGAGTGCGGAGCTTTGATGACGAGCTGCGCAATCTGCTGCAGAAGTACGGTGTTGCCTACGACGAACGGTATCTATGGGACTGACGCCTTAGATGTCACGCCCTTTCAGGGCTTATCTTTCCTCCACCTCTCTCTCCCCAGGGCGTTGCCCTGGGCTGGTATGTCACGCCCTTTCAGGGCTGGGTATCGAAATCCAATGCCGGGGAGGTCGCAAAAACAGTCTTGTAGGTCGGGTTAGGCGCGCTTTGCGAGGTGAGTGTGGGTAACCCAGGTTGAACGCGCCGTAACCCGACATCTAAGGTTGGCCCGTGGCATCGTATGTCGGGTTACGGTGCGCTAAAGCCTGTAGCCCAACCGAACCCACGCAGCACGCGCCTAACCCGACCTACCACGGCCAGCAGCCAACTTAATAGCACTGGAGTGGACTGTGCCCACCAACCGAAAGCTGGTAACTGGTAGCTGGCGACTGATAAACCACGGAGGACACAGAGAACACAGAGGAGAAGAAATGTACGAAGGTATGAAATGTAGAATGGGTTAGGCCAGGGATGGCCGTGACCCATCAGGTTGTCGCGAAGCGACTCGTTTACCATGACCCCGAAGGGGTCGAACAGATCAGCCCAGGGCAGCGCCCTGGGTCATCGGCTCGTCGCGATGGCGGTCGTCATGCTCGCCGGGTGCGCCGGTAGTGAGCCCGAGAAGCGGACCTGGGCCGACCAGGTGGTGGTCGAAAAATCGAAGCGCAGGATGACGCTCCTTCGGAACGGCGAGGTGTTGCGCGAATACCGGATCGCGCTCGGCGAGCATCCGCGGGGCCATAAAATGCGGCAAGGTGACGAGCGGACACCGGAAGGCAATTATTTCCTCGATTGGCGCAATCCCAACAGCCGTTTCTACAAGTCCATCCATATCTCCTATCCCGATAAATGGGACATCCGATTCGCTCGCCTCAGGGGGGAGGACCCGGGCGGCATGATCATGATCCACGGCCATCCCCCTCAAATCCGGTCCGCCAAGTTCAAGCAGCGATACCTGAGCCGGGACTGGACCAATGGGTGCATTGCCGTCGGGAACAGCGCAAGGGCAACCCGTATTAGATTCGGAATGGTCCGTACGCGCTCACCCCGCCTACGGACCTGGTAAAGTAGTCAAGTATGTTCGACTATCCGCAGCTCGATCCCGTTGCCCTGTCCCTGGGGCCGTTCAAGGTCCACTGGTATGGACTCATGTACCTGTTGGGCTTTTTCGGCATGTGGGTGCTCGGCCGTTACCGCGCCTCGGCTCCCGACTCCGGGTGGGATGCCCGCATGGTGGACGACGCGCTCTTCTACGGTATCCTCGGGACCATTCTGGGGGGCCGCCTGGGTTACATGCTCTTCTACGGCCTCGATCAGCTGACCGCCAACCCCTTGAACGCATTCAAGATCTGGGAAGGCGGCATGTCCTTCCACGGCGGTCTGATCGGGGTATCGATCGCGCTGTGGCTCTTCAGCCGCCGCCGCGGCATGGGCTTCTGGCAGGTCACGGATTTCGCCGCTCCCTTGATACCGCTGGCGTTATTCACCGGGCGAATCGGCAACTTCATCAACGGGGAGCTGTGGGGACACCCGACCGTTGTCCCCTGGGGCATGCGGGTCCCCTGCGAGCGATTCGGCGAGTATTGCGGGGAACTGCCGCCGGGCACCGCGTGGAGCCCGCCGCTGCATGCCTCCCAGCTCTACGAGGCCGCGCTGGAAGGCTTAGCCCTGTTTCTGATCCTGTGGATCTTCTCCGCCAGACCGCGGCCCACCATGGCCGTGTCGGGCATGTTCCTGCTCGGTTACGGCGTCTTTCGCCTACTGGTCGAGCTGATCCGCCGCCCGGACGCCCATATCGGCTATCTGGCCTTCGGCTGGTTGACCATGGGTCAGGTCCTGACCCTGCCGATGGTCCTGCTCGGAGTGCTTCTGCTGATACTGGCCTACCGGAGCGTCCGCTCATCGGGGGCCGTGAAGCAGTCGCCCCTCCATAAAAAAGCCATAAAAAAGCCATAAAAAAGCCATAAAAAAGGCCCGGCTTATGCCGGGCCGCGTCCTTTCCGCGCGAGGGAGAAACGAGTCAGCTTTTCACCCCCGGAACCACATCGGATTCCCGGGGCGGGTCCGATTCCCCCGTCACCTATACCTTGCGGAACTTTTTGGTGAGTTCCTCCATTTGTTCCTTGAGAAAGGCCGCATACTTTTCCTGAAGCCCGTTGGCCGTCTTCATGCTATCCTTGGCCTTATCCACTAAGTGCCCGCCGGTATCCTTCAGCACCGTGGTCTGGGCCTCGAAGAAGTCTTTCAAGCCTTGTAAGTCTTTGACTTCGGTGATCAGCTCCACCTGGCGCTTGGTCTGATCCATTATGAACTGGAAGTCCTCCATCTGCTTGGCAGTGAGCTCCTTCACGGTATCCGTGTTGAGCTCGGCAAGCTTTTTCAGGTTCTCCTTCAGGTTTTCCATGGCTTCGCTGCCCATCTCTCCCATCTTATCTAGTTTATTTTCTGTGGTCATGGTGCATCTCCACTGTTTGAACGGTAGCCTCTGGCAATTGCTTCGATGCAACAATTGCTGCACCGCACAATAATATCCCCGAACGGCTTTGTCAAGGGGTCGTACAAACCCATCGTCACTTGGAAACCTTGAAAAATCCAGTTTTTCGGCGTGCTATATCAATGGTTGATGAAAGATTCAGGTATTCATGGGCAATGGGGACGAAAACGTTTGCAAAGTGCCTTTTTATCGTGTTGTTACCATCAATTATCCACGCCTAACATGCACCTTGGCGGCCGCGGGCATCGCGTCGCAGCATGTCGCGGATGCCGCGGACGGCCTGGCGGGTACGATGTTCGTTCTCGATCAGGCCGAAACGCACATGGTCGTCCCCATATTTGCCGAAGCCGATCCCGGGCGAGACCGCGACCTTGGCCTCCCGCAGCAGCTTCTTGGAGAACTCCAGCGAGCCCAGCGCCCGGTACGGCTCGGGGATCGGCGCCCACACGAACATGGTGGCCTTGGGCTTCTCGATTCGCCACCCCGCCGCCGCGAGTCCGTCGCACAATACATCCCGGCGGCGTTGGTAGCGATCGCGGATCTCGGCCACGCAGTCCTGGGGACCTTCCAGGGCGGTGATGGCCGCCACCTGGATCGGCGTGAAGGTTCCGTAGTCCAGGTAGGACTTGATCCGCGCCAGGGCGGCGATCAGCTCCTGGTTGCCGCACATGAAGCCGATCCGCCAGCCGGGCATGTTGTAGCTCTTCGAGAGTGAGAAGGATTCCACCGCGACCTCCTTGGCACCCGCCACCTGGAGGATCGAAGGGGCCCGGTAGCCGTCGAAGACGATATCCGCATAGGCCAGGTCGTGAATCACCCAGATGCAGTGCTCACGGGCGATGGCGACGACCTCCTCGAAATAGTCGAGCTCCACGCAACGGGTGGTGGGGTTGCTCGGGAAATTGAGGACCAGCAGCTTCGGCTTGGGCCAGGAGTCCTGGATGGCCTTGCGCAGCTCAGCGAAGAAGCTCACCTCGGGCACCATGGGAACATGCCGCACGTCCGCCCCGGCGATGATGAAGCCATAGGGGTGGATGGGATAGGCGGGATTGGGCACCAGCACCGTGTCGCCGGCCCCCATGGTCGCCAGGGCGAGGTGCGCCAGGCCCTCCTTGGAGCCGATGGTCACGATCGCCTGGGTGTCCATGTCCAGCTGCACATCGTAACGCCGGCGGTACCAGTTGCAGATGGCGCGGCGCAGGCGCGGGATGCCGCGCGAGACCGAGTAGCGGTGCGTATCCCGGCGCTGGGAGGCCTCCACCAGCTTGTCCATGATATGCGACGGTGGGGGCTGATCAGGGTTCCCCATGCCGAAATCGATGATGTCCTCTCCCCGCGAGCGCACCTCCGCCTTTAGCTGATTGACGATGCTGAAGACATAGGGCGGCAGACGCTTGATGCAACGGAACTCGTGATGGGACACGACGATGGACTCCCGGCGGGAAACGGCTCGATCCGATAAAGGGGAGTGTACCGCCACGGATGCAGGTTTCAAACCAACGCCGCTAAGTTAAGCGTTACTGGTCGTAAAAAAGAGGAAAAACTACGAATCATGCGAATCCGCGCGAAACTGGTAGTGGTTAATGTTTAAATGAGAACATCGCCGATAGCAATATGTTGGGCACGCCACCGGCTGCACCTCCTCTCCCTCCGAGGGTGTCGCAAAAGCCCCTCTCCCGTTGGGAGAGGGGTTAGGGAGAGGGAATCAAAAGAAGCGATCGGGCGTGGTTAATGAACCCCTCTACGCTGACCATTTAAATATTTACCACTACCGCGAAACTATCGTCCCGAACCGAAGGGAGGGAGCTTGTTCGTGCCCAAGGGGACATTCGCGTTGATTCGCGTGATTCGTAGTTAAAACAATACTTGCTAACGTCCTGCGGTCAATCAATCCGCCGGTCGGTTTCGCCCCAACCGCCGCCGCCCGGCGTCTCGATCCGCAGGCGGTCTCCGGCGGCCACCTCCAGGGCGATCTTTCCCGGCAGCTCGCGGTCGTTGAGCAGATTCCGGCCCGTCCGTCCCGGTCCGCCGCCGGCAGCGCCCCAGGGGGCGTGACGGCGACGCTCCGTAATCAGGGAGACGCGGGCGAGGGAGAGAAACGCCAGCTCCCGCACCAGTCCGTCGCCGCCGACCCGCCGCCCCGGTCCGCCGGACCCCCGACGCAGGCCGTACCTGGTGATGCGCAGGGGAAAGCGGGCCTCCAGCACCTCGATGGGGGTGTTCAGGGTATTGGTCATGTGGGTCTGTATCCCCGAACATCCGCCTCCCATCGCCCCCGCCCCCATGCCGCCGCCGATGGTTTCATAATAGTCCCAGGCGGCTCCGCCCATGGCCAGGTTGTTCATGCTGCCGTGACTGGCCGCCGGGATCCGCTCGGGAATCGCCTGGGCCAGTGCCCCCATCACCAGGTCCACGATGCGGCTGCTGGTCTCCACATTGCCCGCCGCCACCGCGGCCGGGTAGCGGGCATTGAGCAGACAACCGGCGGGGGCCGCCGGACTCACCGGTCGTAGACTGCCGGCACAGGCCGGCGTCTGGGCCGGCATGAGGCAGCGAAAGACATAGAAGACGGCCGCCGCGGCGACCGCCAACGGGCAGTTGATGTTGCCCGGCACCTGCCCCGCCGTGCCCGCGAAATCGACCTGGGCGGTCCCGTCCCGCATCCGAACCCGGACCTGGATCCGGATATCCCGGTTTTCCTGACCATCGTCGTCCATAAAATCCTCGAAGCCATAGGTGCCGTTCGGGATGCTTTTTAAAGCTTCCCTGGCCAGGCGTTCGCCATAGTCGTTCAAGGCCGCCAGGTGGTCGAAAAAGACCTCGGGTCCGTGCCGGATGACCAGCTCGCCGAGCCGAGCCAGGCCAGCCCGATTGGCGCTGATCTGGGCATGAAAATCACCGCCGGCATCCGTCGGGTTGCGGGTATCGCCGGTGATGGACGCCAATAACCGTTCGTCGAGGGTGTCGCGCCGCATCAGGTGCACGGGCGCGATGAGCCGCCCCTCTTCATGGATCGAGCGGGAGATGGGCATGGAGCCGGGTGCGTGCGCGCCGATGTCTGCGTGATGGGCCCGATTGACCACGAAGGCAACGAGCGTTCGGTCGACGAACAGCGGCGCAATGAGGGTCACGTCCGGCAGGTGGGTCCCACCCAGGAAGGGGTCGTTGAGGATCACCATATCCCCTTCTTCCCACTGCATGGCGGCAACCACGGAGGCCATGGCAAAGGCCATACTGCCCAGATGGACCGGGATGTGGGCCGCCTGGGCGCAGAGCTCGCCGGCGCGATCGAACACGGCGCAGGAGAAATCGAGCCGGTCGCGGATATTGGGAGAGAAGGCGGCGTTGCGCAGCACTGCCCCCATCTCGTCACAGACCGCTTCCAGGCGGCTGGAAAAGATGCTGAGTGCTATGGGGTCCAATGCTGGGGGAGCCAACGATTGCCTCCGCTCTACCGCGACCGAAATTTAGTGGTGTTTTAACTTTGTTGTTTCTGGTTTATAGGGTGCCTTAAGTCCCCCGTAATAGGGAGTTTTCAAGGCACCCTATACTCGGCAGCAACAAAGTTAGAACACTACCGCATATCGAGCTGCGCTAGAATATTCCGCGCCACGCGACGCTGGTCAGCGTCGCCTTCTTCGAGGACTTCATAAAGCAGTTTTCGGACCCCCGCATCCTCCTCCCGGTCGCGTAGCGCCTTGATTCGTTCGAGCTTCCGGTCCACCGAGTCCGGCTCGTCCGACGTCTCGGCAGCGTTCTCCTCGTCGGCATCGAGGATATCCAGCTCCTCTTCCGTCAGGGGTCGGAACCGTTCCGGATCCAGAGGATCGTCACCGGCGATGTCCCGTCCGACCAGCTCTTCCCCGTCATCGGACCCGTCACCCGGTACGCTGGGAGATGCGGTCGGGTCCGGGTTCGAGTCCTCACCGGCAAGCGGTTCTCCAACGGACGTCCCGGCGCCGGCCGCCGTCGCCTGGGCCGCTTCGGATGCCTTCCGCCGTCGCTGAAAGAAGCGGGAAGAGAGGACCCCGAGCTCGAACAGAATCCACATGGGTAAAGCGAGCAGGGTTTGGGAGATCACGTCCGGGGGCGTCAACAGCATCCCCACGACGAAGACTCCAACGATGAGATAGGGTCGTTTGCGACCCAGGTCCTCCGGCGTCGTGATGCCGGCGGCGACCAGCAGGATGGTGGCGATGGGAATCTCGAAGGCGATACCGAAGGCGAAGAACAGGGTGAGGACGAAATCCAGGTAGTGGCTGATATCCGTCATGACCGCCACTCCCTCCGGGGCGGTCCCGGTCAGGAAGGCGAATACCAGCGGAAAGACCGCGTAATAGGCGAAGACCATCCCCAGATAAAAGAGCAGAATGCTGGAGAGCAGCAGGGGAATCGCCAGCTGCTTCTCGTGGCTGTAGAGCCCCGGCGCCACGAACGACCAGAGCTGGAACAGCAGGTAGGGCATGGACAGAAAGACCGCCGACACCAGCGCCAGCTTGAAGGGGGTCAGAAAAGGGGAGGCCACCTGAGTGGCGATCATGCTGGTCCCTTCCGGCAGCTGCGCCATCAGGGGCGTGGCCACGTAGATATAGATGTCGTTGGCGAAGGGGAAGAGGACGAGAAATCCCAACAGCACCGCCGCCAGCATGCGCATCAGGCGGTCGCGCAGCTCCACCAGGTGAGAAACGAAGGGCTGTCCCTGCCCCTCCGGTGCTTCGGGATGCGTGGGCGATGACATCGCGCTCGAGTGGACCTGATGGCGTTTGGGTAGTGGCTAAATCAAGTGGATAAGTCTACCAGCCCCGCACCTATCGTCAGAAGGTTTGGTGGCACCAGAGTACGCTTGGATCCCGCCGGCGATAGGTGCGGGGTAGAGATGGCAAAAACAGAGGGGGTTCAAATCATCAGGTCGCACAACTGAGCCACTTTAAATTTAACCACTACCTTCGCGTAATCCGTGGGTAGCGGAAGGGAGGTCGCTCGGGTATTGATCGGTCAGCGCAGCCGCGGCTCGAGATCGGCAGGCGCTGATTTCTCTGCCTGCTCCGCCCTAACCCAGCAGGCGCGAGATGTCGACATAGAAGGCGAGGGTCATGAGCGCCGCCAGCAGGGCAAGTCCGACCCGCTGCCCCTGCAATTGCGCCTGCTCGGAGAGCGGGCTGCCCTTGAGGGCCTCGATGGCGAAATAGAGCAGGTGTCCCCCGTCCAGCATCGGAATGGGCAACAGGTTGAGTACGCCGAGGCTGATGCTGACTACCGCCAGGAACTTGACGAAAGAAATCAGACCGTAGCTCGCGGTCTTGCCTGCGGTCTCGGCGATGGCGATCGGCCCGCCCAGGTTTTCCACCGAGGCTTTGCCGGTGAGCATGCGCCCGGTCACACGCAACATGAGCAGACTCATATCCGCGGTCTTGCCGATGGCCGCGCTCATCGCCGCCATGGGTCCGAGCCGTACCTCCGTCCGGTAGGCGTCGAACAGATGTGGCGGGACCTGTGCTGCGGCGCCGATGCGTCCGACCTCCCGGCTACCCAGCTGCACCGCGTGGGGGATCACCAGGAGCTCGTGCCGTTCGGAGCCACGTTCGACTTCCAGTCGCAGCGGTCGACCGGGGTGTGCCTGCACTACCTCGACCAGGTCGCTCCAGCGGGCGATCGACTCGCCGTTGACACTGCGCACCAGGTCGCCGGTGCGCAGATCCGCCCGCATGGCCGGATCGCCCGGAATCAGCTCACCGATGCGGGCCGGCAAGACGGGGCGTGCCGGTGACAATCCCAGATTCGAGAGCAATGCCGGATTATCGGGCAATCCGGCCAGCGCGTCGCCGTTCAGTATCCGCACCAGCTCCAGACCGTTCTTGTCGCGTACGCGAACCGCGAGGTCCTCGCCGTTCAGGGCCTCCGCTATCAGGGCGAAGGCCGCCGCTTCCCAGGTCGGCGTCGGCCGGTCGGCAATCGCCAGCAGCTCATCCCCAGGTGCGAAACGGGCCTCGGCCGCGGTGGACTGTGGCACGACCTCCCCTACCACCGGCCGCGTGCCCACGTCACCCGCTACGAAAATGGCCCAGTAGGCGAGGACGGCAAACAGGAAGTTGAAAAGGGGTCCCGCGGTTACGATGACGGTGCGCTTCCAGAGCGGTTGTCGATTGAAGGCGAAGTGTTTTTGGGTCTCGGGGACCTCTCCTTCCTGCTCATCCAGCATCTTGATGTAACCGCCGAGCGGAATGGCGGCCAGCACGTATTCGGTCCCGTCGCGGGGGCTGACGTGGCGCAGCAGGGGTCTGCTGAAGCCGATGGAGAAGCGCAGCACCTTGACCCCGAGCTTGCGGGCGGCCCAGAAGTGCCCGAACTCGTGGACCGCGATCAGGATCGCCAGGGCGACGATGAAGGAGCCGACAGTGTAGAGTAATGACTGCATGGGTTCAGAGCCTGTCTGACTTACGACTGTTCTACTGCGGAATGGTTCAAACAGCCTTTGTGTCTCTTTGCGCCTTTGTGGTTCAAACTATTTTGCTGGTAGCTGGTAGCTGGTAGCTGGTAGCTGGTAGTCGGATCCCCCCCCCCAGAGGGCCGGGGAGAGGGGATCGAACAAGTCCACGTCAGCCATTTAAAAATTTACCACTACCCGAAATGGATCTCTCGTTCTTCATACAGAGAACGAAACCCGCCGGCATTCGCCATCATGTCCTTGACCGGGATATAGACCGCCTCCATGGGATGCTCACCCCAGGCCTTGGTGGAGCCCGAGACCGTCGCCTTGTCCGGTTGTTTTATTTGGTTTGATGTGGAGAGTCTCAGCCTTGCCTCCGTGCCGTCTTCCAGTCTTCTGACCACCGCCAAGGCCCCCTTGCCGCTGCCCATCGAGCGTTTTACCAAACGCCCGATCTGTTTACCGGAAGGATAAAAAACATCATTAATCTTTTCGGCAAAACCACCCTTGCTTTTGGCAATATCACAAGCGGCATAGGCGGCCTTCAGGATATGGGTCTTGCCCGTCCCGTTCTCGCCGATAAAGACGTTGATGCCTGGGGAGAGATTCAAATTCAGCCGCTCGAAGGCTGTGAACCTTTCAAAGGTCATTCTAATGAGCATCGCTCACATCTCGCTGGCAGCTCCCGGCAATCCGTGTATTCATGAAAATCGTGTCAGGTTTTGTTCCGCGGCCCGCCGCGCCCGATGGTCCGCATCCACCAGCTGCTCGACCTCCCACCCCTCGACACTCTCTCTCGGGAGCTGCTGCAAGGTCTTGTCGACCACGGCCGGGATGTCCATGAATCCGATCCGCCGCTTCAGGAATGCGTCCACCGCCATTTCATTGGCCGCGTTGAGAGTGACGGGATAAGTGCCGCCCTGGACCGCCGCGCTATATGCCAGCTCCAGACAGGGAAAACGCTGCGGATCCGCCGGACGAAAGTCGAGTCTTCGGACCTCGAGCAGATCGAGGGCGGCAACGCCGGAATCGATCCGTTCGGGCCATGCCAGGGCGTGGGCGATGGGCGTGCGCATGTCCGGATTCCCGAGCTGTGCCAGCACCGAGCCGTCCCGGTACTGCACCAGGGAATGGATCACGCTCTGGGGGTGTACCAGGATCCGGACCCGGTCGGGATTGGTGGCGAACAGCCAGCAGGCCTCGATGAGCTCCAGGCCCTTGTTCATCATGGTCGCCGAGTCCACGGAGATCTTGCGTCCCATATCCCAGTTCGGATGGGCACAGGCCGCCTCGGGCGTGACTTCCGCCAACGCCTCCAGAGGCGTATCCCGGAAGGGCCCGCCGGAAGCGGTCAGCAGAATCCGCTCCACGCCCAAGTGTTCAATATTGCCTCCACCATGAAAGTCCCCGGGAAGACACTGAAACACGGCGTTGTGCTCGCTATCGATGGGCAGAATCTCGGCCCTATTGTCCGCCACGGCCTGCATCATGAGCGAGCCCGTGACCACCAGGGCCTCCTTATTGGCCAACAGCAGGCGTTTACCCGCGCGTGCGGCCGCCAGGGTGGGCAGGAGGCCGGCGGCACCGACGATCGCCGCCATCACATAGTCGATCTGGGGTAAGGCCGCTACGGACTCCAGGGCCGCTGTCCCCGCGAGCACTTCCGGCGGCTGCGCCATGCCCGACAGCAGCAGTCGGAGCTCGCCTGCCGCTACCGGGTCCGCCATGACCGCATACTCGGGCCGATGACGGCGACACTGCCGGGCCATGCCTTCGGCATCTCGGTTGGCGGTCAGGGCGACGATGCGGAATTGCTCCCGATGGCGCTCGACCACATCCAGGGTGCTGACGCCGATAGAGCCGGTGGAGCCGAGTAGGGTGATGCCGATCATCCTAGCGCTGCATAGCGGAAATCTTCAGACTATTCCTGCAATCAGGCAGTCAAGTGTTGGTACAAGTCCAAACCCCATATGATATTAGGATTTCCGCTACGCAGCACTCGGAACCTGCCTACCTTGCGACAGTTCTGCTGCGGGATCCAGGGGGCCGGTCAGATTTACCGCTGGATTTCGTTGAATAGGTCCACCCGTAGGCTAACTCATTTTCCATTACAGCGGTAGGGACTGTTGAATTTGTCTGAGCAAGGGCGATTACGAGAATTTTTGGGGACCTATATATATGGTTAGCCAAAACAGCGCGCACTCGTTCAGCCTCCCGCTGTTTACGCAAGGTGCAGGACCAGTACTGCCGATCCGATCCGGATCTCGATCAATGGATCGTTGCGCAAATCCACCGGATCTCCTCGACCTCGAGCGGTACATCGCTCCGCATGCGGAGCTTCACGATGGTTCGATCGAGCGGAAAATCCGGACCCGGCGGGTAGTCTCCGGCACGGTAGAAGTAAACGTAGGCGTATTGCATACCGCTGATGCCGCCCAGCGTGAGCGGATAGCGGGTGCCTCGATCGTCGATCACCTCGGCAGTGACCCTTATCCTACGGCCGTCATCGAGGGTCAACGAGCCGCCGGCATCCATGTCCGCGACCCCGGCCACCTGCAAACGAATCGACTGCTCGTTTTTGACCACGCTAAGTGGCGACGGTGGCACGATCTCCAGCCACTCGGCACCCACTGCGACGGGACCGGATACGGGCTGCTCGTTGAAGCCGATACCGAGCAGTACCCCCCCCCGCCACCTGCTGCCCGAACCGGTCACAGCCTCCGCTACCTAAGAGCAGCACGCTAACGGCAGCGACCGCACGGAATCGGATCGACAAAAGACGCATGGCTTGAGATTGAAATGCCAATAGCCCCGAATAGGGCGCCTTGAAAAATACGGTTTTCGTCAAACGTGAACAAATATCCCTCGTTGCGTGCTCTAACGCATATCAATCATCGCCAAGATGTTTGATTCGTTTTTGAACCGTTCCTTAACTGGTGGTGGGTGAGTTGAAAGTGGGAACCGATTCGATCCCCTCTCCCGGCGGGAGAGGGGCTTTTTGTGCTCACTTGAAAAACTACCACTACCCCTTAACTTAATGGCATTGGGATGTGGCCCACTTACGACAACAGGTTCGACCCCCCCGCTCACTCAGTGGAGAACCTCGTCGAGGCGGTCGGCAGTGAGGACCCGCTCGGACCACTCCAGCAAGGTCTGCTCGCTGGCTTGCGCGACCCGTCGCTGCACCTCATCGGGTAAGGTGCCAAATTTCAACCGTAGCTGGCGTTCCAATATCAAGGCTTCGCCCCGGTGCATGCCCTGCTGTATGCCTTTTTCGTGGAAGCGTTCGGCAAATCGGCTCATGGTCTGCGCCTCGTCGGGATAGTCGCGTTGGTATTCGGCCTGCTCATTATCGTCAAGCGTCGCGTAGATGTCGATGAAGTCCAGATACTTGAGCTGCTGCTCGGGATCGGATTCCAGCTCGGTCAGTCCCCGTACCGCTTGGGCATAGACCTCGACCTTGCGTCCCGAGGGATAGCGCATGTTGGGCAGATTCAGCCGCACCACCAGGTTGTCACTGTCGCGGTAGTCCTCATAGGACAGCTCGCCCAGGGCGCAGCTCAGGTAGTGGAAGTCGAGGTAGGTGTCCTGGTCTCCGCTCAGGCGCAGCCGTTGGGCCACACCGGTCGCGCGGCGCAGGAAGATGACCACCGGGACCACGCGGTCGGTCTCCATCAGCTCGGCCAGATCCAGGCAGTAGTGGGCCAAGCGGTGGATGGAGAAACGCCGCGCGTCGCTCTCCTCTTCGAGGACGAATACCAGGGCCTCGCGTCGTCCGTCAGGCCATTCCGCCAACAGCGGCACATCCAGCTCTCGAAAGCGCTCGCCGAGGCGTTCCTGAAACTGCTCCTGGCGCACGGGTGTAATCCGGGCCGCCTCGACCGCAGCGGCCTCGGCTGCGGCGAAGAAGGCCACTGCCTAGTGCGGATGGTCGAGGAGGAGGTTTTTGAAGTTCTGGTCGTGGGACATAATCTTGTCCGGGAAAAAACGGAGGAGGGATCCTGGGCACTGAAACCCTTAGCTAGCCGGAAAGATCCCTCGCTGCGCTTCGGGATGATAAAGACTGGTTTTTCCGCAAAATTTGATGAAATGGGGTACTAGGTAGTGTTGACAATAAACCTGGTAGACTACGCTCAGCTAATGATTGGAGGGCGTAGAAATGGCGCGACTGAATTTGCGTGACGACCAATGGGAACGGATCGCGCACCTGCTGCCAG
>Ga0209568_1000471_pt1 | contig 13973 bp, 8 predicted proteins | sample WorMetOlspDAHAB2_FD_187406 | JGI IMG/M metagenome (GOLD analysis project Ga0209568, IMG submission 187406) | Marine gutless worms symbiont microbial communities from Max Planck institute for Marine Microbiology, Germany - Olavius sp. DAHAB.2... ...
GGGTATATATGAATAATCGAGCTAAATTTGGATTTAAGAAAAAAACATGTCCTTTTACACAAGCTGGGGTGAAGCATATTGATTATAAGAACACTGAGGTTCTTGAAAAATTTATCACAGAGGGAGGAAAGATTCTTCCTCGCCGTATTACAGGTGTTTCTCATTATTATCAACAATTGTTGAAAAATGCCATTAAAAGGGCTAGATATATGGCTCTATTGCCCTTTGTAACCAAGGAGTAATAGATGAAAAAAGGTAGTAAAAATCAACTTCTCCTTCTTGAGGATGTAACAAATTTAGGAAGGAAGGGAGATCTTGTTTATGCCAAGTCGGGGTTTGTGCGCAACTTTCTCTTACCACAAAAAAGGGCGGTGCTGGCGGATAAGAGAACTGTTCGTATGCAACAGCGTCTACAGGAAGAACGGGCCAAGCAAGCAGCTCTAGATAAGAAAGATGCTCAAATTATAGCGGAAAAATTACGAGGTTGTACCCTTGCTATGAAGGTGCGAACAGATACACAAGGCCATCTTTATGGATCTGTATCGGCACAAAATATTGTAGAGCGCCTGGCGAAAGAGGGGGTTACTATTGAAAAGAAAAATATTGTTTTGCCAAAACCCATAAAGTTGGTCGGTGTTTTTACTATTGCACTACATCTCAAAGAAAATGTTTCCTCCTCATTTACATTAAAAGTAGAGGGAGATAATGTGGTTGCAGGAAATAAGATTCCTACAAAAGAGGATGAAAAATCTTCCGATTCTGCTGTCGAAGAAGGAAAGCCTTCCTCTTCTGTGAAAGGCCAGTTGGATGATGAGATGCAATCTTCAAAATGAAATTCTTTTCTCCCGCTAAACTTAATCTTTTTTTTCTTGTTTTGAATAAGCGAAGAGATGGTTTTCATGAAATTGCTAGTCTCATGCAGGCTATCTCATTGGGGGATGTTTTGACATTTAAGGAAAGTAAAAAACCACTTCTTACCACATCGCACCCATCGCTCCCTTGTGATGAGGCCAATCATGTTACGCAGGCATTAAAGCTTTTCCAAAAAAAAACCGGATACTTACAACCATTTCATATTCATATAGAAAAACACATTCCCATAGGAGGGGGGTTGGGAGGTGGTAGTAGCAATGTTGCCACGACTCTATGGGCTCTAAATAGGCTGAGTGGCCTATCTATCGAAGAAAATCTTTTAAGAAAATGGGCGGGAAACATCTCTTCAGATGCACCCTTTTTTTTCTCTTCGGGAACTGCCTTTATAAGGGGTAGAGGAGAAATTGTAGAAGAGCTTGCGCCATTGAAGTTACCCTTTTTATGGGTGGCGCAGCCTGAAGGGAAGGGGCTTTCCACTTCTTTAATTTACCGAAACCATCGTCTCCAGCCTTATCCTATAGATCCTGACCTTATGCTTAAACAACGCATCTTTTTTAATGCATTGGAGCCTACGGCATTTGCTGTACGCCCTGACCTAGCTCGGGTAAAAAGGGGGTTGATGGATGTTGGTTTTGACAAAGTAGTGATGACGGGAAGTGGTAGCTCCTTTTTTTGTATTGGAGACATGAATCTCCCTTTCCCGGGTGTAAAATGCATCAAAACAACCTGTCTTGCACGTTCTTACGATTGGTATTCCATGAAACCTCACCCTATCCCTTAATACAAGTGCTGTTTTGCGACCTGTTAATGGGGCTTGGGGCATCCAAATGTATGGCCTTTCAACGCTTTCTTTTTTTCGCATCAACCAAGCCCTCTGACATGTATGTGTAAGGCGATCTATAAGCGCTGTTGTTAGCCCTGAACTACCAAACTGTTCTCAATTTTAGTATGCGCAACACATTGCATGAATGAATGATCAAGAAGAGATCTTTTTTGTGTAATATATTCACAAAACAACCTTTTTGAATTAGCAATGCATTGAATATATAGAACAAAATCGTTCATTTGCAGTGTCAAACCTAAATCACTACTACATTTCCGTTCTTGTATCTTTTCCTCTAAAAAACGTATATTTTCTGACATGTTTTGAAAAAGATTGGGACGAAAATGCTTTATCTTTTCATGGTATATCGTATCCCACAGTTCTTCAAATTGACCTCTGTCTTCATCGGTTAAAAGACTTACCATTCGATCCAGAAAAAAGAACTCACAATGCTTCCTAAGCTCATGTAAATCTTTAAATATTAGAGAACACTTTTCCTTTATTTCTCTTTCTGTATATGTAGAGAAATCTTCACCTTCTGTAAAAACTTTTTTTAAATTATCGAAATTGACGAGAGTGGCTGTGATTGCATCCGTTTCAACATATTTCTTTGCTATAACATGGCCTCCACTATAGTTTCCATAGTTTCCATGAGCATATCCTTGTCGGTGAAGGCCCTCTAAAGCTTTGACGCAAGCTTGTGCATATTGTTGTGTTATTCGTATGTCCCAATTCGGGATTTTTTCCGTATTATGTAAAGAGAGCCCTGAGGCAAGGGGGTAAAGTATAGCGATAATTTCATGTTCTTCAGGATCTGTTATAGCAGAACGTTTCTCAAAGTACAGCACCTCGTTCTGTATTTTGTGAAAAGTAAAAAAACCTACAGCTCCGTTCATATCTTTAGGAAGATCCATAGAAAGCACCACACCATCCCAGCCTTCTTCTGTTTGCACCGGACGAGCCTTCTTGAATACTTTTAAAGCAAGGTTAAGGCAAGTATTGCAATTTTTTGTTTGTTTAACATGAAAGACGGCATTAGAAAGATTCTTCCAGCTGTAAGATTTAAGACGAGCTTCATATGTTATAAATAAATCTTCAAGTATTGCATGGAATTGCTGAGCTGTTTGTCCCTTTATTGTTTCGTTAATAAACTGATGTAGTGGTGTTTGAGGTTGTTCTAGTGCTTGTGTTTCTTCCTCTAAAGTTACGGGCATTGTTTGGCTAAGTTGCAAGGTTTTTTCCTTTTCTTCCTGTTTTAGCATTTCTCTTTTTTCTACAAAAGAACGTACAACACATAGGATGCTTCCTGGTATAAGAAGCGCCGCAGTCCTTATGCAAGAGACGTGATAGGTAGAAAATGGGGAAAATATTTGCCAGAAAGCCTTATAACCCACTGCTGCAACGGCAACTAGTATATTTCTTTCTATAAGAGTTTTTACACAGCTTAATGAAGAATTATCACGCCATTTCTCATATGCAATAAGAGGAATTGTAGAAGCTATGGACATAGCAGTCGTTGCTCTACCCATCAATGCCCCTACTGTTATCATCCCAACGGGGATGAATGCATTTTTTGTGCAAACATCTTGAACCTTATACATTTAATTTCTTGTTTAAAATCATAACTATATATTATTATTCAACTAGCATAGATACCAACTCGTTGAATGAAGGATAGTGTCCTACATTCCGCAAGTTTTTTTCAAGCTTTTTATCACGAAACGTACTCCTTTTGAAAAGGAGACATTAAATAGAAGTAGATGGGCGAATAGCAATTTCCGGTTTTAGAAAAATATCCCCTTCAAATCGCAAAGACATTTTTTTTGTTTCAATACGATGTTCTGTAACCTCTGCCTTACCTACTTTAGATGCGGTAAGACAATATTCGTGTTCTTGGGAGCGCATACACTTTTCCTTGATTTTTTGTTGTTTTTCAATACACTCTTAACGTAAACAAGTAGTTGTAGATATAGTAGGTTAAATTTTCACATGATACGTACAATAAAATAAGGAAGAGGTATTGCATGAATTTTACTGTGGAAATGGGTATATGAAAACACAAATCTTTGATGATCAATTCATAGTGATTACAGGAGCAGCAGGATTTATTGGATCGGGAATGGTTCGTCATCTTAACGACAAAGGATTTTTTAATCTTGTTCTCGTTGATAATTTTGATAAAGGAGACAAATGGAAAAATTTAAGGCATAAACGTTTTGCCGAGTTTATTGCACCGGAAGATTTGTTCGATTTTTTAGAGGGGCGTGAACAGGATGTCGAAGCTTTTGTTCATTTGGGTGCCTGCTCTGATGTGACTGAGACAGATGGAGATTATATGTTCCATAACAATTATCGGTTTTCTATAGATTTGGCGGAATATGCTCTTGAAAATTCACATCGTTTTATTTATGCCTCTTCTGCAGCAACATATGGAGATGGATCTCTTGGTTTTGCAGATGATGTAACCCAACTTGATGCTCTTTGTGCCTTGAACCTTTATGGGTTTTCCAAACATATGTTTGATAAGTGGTTATATGAACAAAATGTGTTAGATCAAGTTGTAGGATTAAAATATTTTAATATTTTTGGTCCCAATGAAGGGCATAAGGGTCGCATGACCTCTATGGTGACACATATGGTAAATCAAATTCAGAAAACGGGCAGGGTTAAGCTCTTTAAGTCTACTGACCCTAAGCGCTTTAAAGATGGAGAGCAATGTCGAGATTTTTTTTATGTCAAAGATGCAGTAAAGATGACGGCCCTTTTTCTCGATCATGACCTAAATGGCATTTTTAATGTGGGTAGTGGAGATGCTACTACTTGGAATGAGTTGGCGGAATTTGTATTTGATGCCCTGGGAGAAAAAAAACAGATTGAATATATCCCTTTGCCAGAAGATCTCAAAGGGTGCTATCAAAATTATACCCGTGCTGATATGACAAAGTTTTATCGTACAATAAAAGAGAAAAACATAACATATCTTCCCGACTTCACCTTAAAATCTGCCATAGAGGATTATGTGAACATCCACCTTTTAAAGGGCGTAGAATGGTAGAGCTGATTGCCTCGTTTAGTTGCCTTAAGTCAGCTAAAGTGCTCATAATAGGGGATCTTATGCTAGATACTTATACTATTGGGAATACGCATAGAATTTCCCCTGAAGCCCCAGTCCCTATTTTGCATGTGGAAGAAAAGAAGGATCTTCCTGGAGGCGCTGGAAATGTTGCCTTGAACTTGAAAGCCCTTGGTGCTGAGGTGCTATTGGTGGGAAGAATTGGAGATGATAAAGAGGGGTATCGCCTTATACAACTTTTGGAGAAAGAAAAGGTAGATACTAGTGGGATTTTTATGCAAAATGTAGTTTGTACTCCTGTGAAAAATCGCTTCATTGCCAATAATCAACACTTAATCCGTGTTGATCAAGAGTGCACTACTCCCATAGATCAAGAGGTGGAAAGAAAGGTAATGGCTTTTATTATCAATCATATTACAGAGTGTAAAGCGGTTGCTGTTTCTGATTACGCAAAGGGCTTTCTTTCGGAATCTCTTCTTGGTTTTTTGATAGATCTTACTGCAAAACATAATATTCCTTCCCTTATTGATCCCAAGGGAGAGGATTTCAGAAAATATCGTGGAGCAACTCTCATTAAGCCCAATTATGAAGAAGCATGTATCGCTTCTAGACTTAGTAGTGGATCAGATCTCAATGCAATTGGTCGTTCTCTTGTTATCACAACAAACTCTACTGTGGTAGTCACACGATCTGAAGAGGGCATGACCCTTTTTGAAAGAGAGGGAGGAAGAAGAGATTTTCCTGTTAAATCTCGAGAGGTAAAGGATATCACCGGTGCAGGAGATACCGCATTAGCGATGATTGCTGTGGCAATGGCTGCTAAACTTGGGTTGCACGAAGGAATAGCACTTTCTAATGTGGCTGCAGGTATCGCGATTAAACATATGGGATGTAGATCGGTCTCTCTTTCAGATATTGCCGAATCTCTTTTACAGACGCATGTATGCAACAAAATATTTAATGCAAGTCACATTTGTTTGTTGGAATGGGTTTTACAAGAAAAAAAACTTACCATTTTAGGGCTTAATACGGAGGTAAAGATTTCACATACTCTCTTTACCTATATTCAGCGCTTTTCTAAAAACAAAGATCATGAGCGTCTTATGATATATCTTTCTGAATCAACATCTGATGCACATCTTGCATCCTTTCTGGCCTCTTTTAAAGAGGTGGATTTTATTGTTATGCAATCAGATAGCTTAACCTTTCTTTCTCAAAGAATTGACCCATATAAAATTTATGCTTTAAACAAAAAAGGTTTGGCAACTATTGACCATACCCTTGCTTTGTTGCAAGTTATATAAATGTTTTGTGTAAAATTGCTTTCTCGTTCTAGCTTTAATGATTCTGCTATATCGCCTGATGATCGGGTTGTGTCTGTGTTTTTGTCGTGTGCTATAGGAGTCTTTAGTGTTGCCATGGGTTGTTATGTATCTCATACAGCTTATCATGTCTTTAGCGTAGTGTCCTGGTTTGTTATGAAGGGCGTGAGCAAAAAAAGGTATGAAGATGTGATGTATCGTCCTTCTTGGTCTATGTATATTTTGTCTTTGCATATATTAGGTCTATTTTTGGGAAACATTTTAAAGAAAAATTTTTTTACTCGAACAAATCCTATGTTTGTAAGATCTTCTTGGAAGAGGTTTCCTGTGATAATCATTTCTCGTTATCTTTGTCACAATGCAGTAATGAAATCCCTGTTTTTTACAGGTACTACGCTAGGTTGTGCAATAAAATCTAGTCGCACAAAAAGGTTTGAAAAGCTATCTCCAAAATACTCGAAAACGGCTTTTGTTATATATGCCATTTTTTCTATAGCTATAGGGTTTGTCATGCCGCAGTTGCCTATTTTATCTGGATATATCTTTTGTTCTATTGGCATAGGGATGATAAGTGGTGCGAAAAATTGTGAAGAGGTGTATGGCTTCGACGAAATTGTAGAGTATATGAAAATTATAGCAAATACGATTTTGTTGTTATATCTGGGGAAGATATGTCGTTGTTTTAAAAGCATAGTATGCAGAACATTTAGCATGTCACCCCTTTGGACCTTGTTATATTATGCTCCCTATTTTGCAATGAATGTTTTGTTGGTGGGTCTTACCAAGATATTGATTAATGTGTTAATAAACCTGAAAGTTTCGTGTGATAAAACATGTATCGAACAGAGCATTATAAACATGGGTGACAAGCAAAGACAGAGCTATTTAGTAGGTCGCAATGCTTTGTGTTTTAGTGAAATACTGGAAAACTTGAAAGCAGCAGTATATTCTAAAACAGCAAAGCTAAAAGAACAGGATATTCGGTTTTGCATGAAGACCTTTAAGGATCTTTATGTAGAAAAGGGACATGCTCGATATCTTGGTATCATGGTATTGTGTCTGCAGGGATTTACTTCGGGAAGTAGAGAAGAAGACTGGAGATTTATTGAGGATTTGCAGAGCAAAATATATCTTATAGTGAAGAGATGGGTGGTGAAAAGAAAAGATCTGTTTTCAGGTTTATTGGAGAAAGAGGTCTGGTTATTACCAGAATATACACCTAAAAAGTTGAGCAATGATTATAATGAAAAAATGGAGCATGAAACATTAATAGACCGAATACAGACGCTTAAATACATGGGCGTAGGATTGCGTTATTTAAATGGTATGATGGGGCGCTTTATACTTCTAGAGGAAGAGGGTTGGAGTAACGCAGAGATAGAGCAGCAAGCGCAAAAGTTTGAGTGCATAATTCGTTCGGTTCGAGTTGAAGAAAATGATAGGCTCAATACATCAGTACAAGATAACTTAATACAGTTTATTCAGAAGGCAAAAGTGTGCCTTATAAATAGTGCTCAAGATTTCGATGACGGTGTGTGTGTATAACCGTTAGGGAGCGCTGCACTTCTTTCAAACATGTTTCAATTACAATGCTCCCATTACTATTACATAGTTTTATTATATGAATAAGTTTTTGCAAATTTTGTTTAATTTCAAACACCATTATAGTATAATGAAATCGAAAAATGAATAATTGTTGTATGCACTGTAGAAAGCATATGCGTTATTTCCCCAGGGGAGCGATCCTTCACTCTCTCGCCCTTTCACAATCGCTCCCCTTCTTTTTTCTATAACTTTACCTTTTGTTTTTAATGTGAGATTTTGTTCATAAAATTTAAGAATTTAAACATTTTTATGATATAATATTTCTTAAGAAATAGGAAATGGTTATGAGTAGTATAACAAGTGTATCTGCGCAAAATGTTTTTATGCCTAACAAGACTTTTGTTAAAGAAGACGATAAAGTGAGCTTTTTGATGCGTAAGGTTGTTGAGGTAAAAAATGAAAAAAAACAGGATATAGAAAAGAAAAGGAGCACCTTATCGGGAAGGTACCTGTCTCTTAGTCCCGATAGTGATGGTATACTTGTTTTCGGAGACCTTTTTTCTATGGGTTTTTTGGGGTTTCAAGCTGTTCAGAATTTTTTCCCTTCGATAATCTCAAGTACATTGATAAAAATTACTGGCATTTTGGGAATGATCGGTGGTGTGATCAATGTTTTTGTTGGAATAATTTGTGTAGTGCAAGGAATAAAAAAAGTAGGGAAACAGGGTCAAGGGTATAATGCAGCGCGTCTTCTTATCGATGGGGTGCTTATGATTGCAATTGGTGGTGTGATGATTTTCTCCCTCTTTTCCTCTGTGATTGTCGTTACGTGTCCCTATCTTCTTCCTCTGCTTTTTGCTCTGTTATCCGTTTTTATTACTTTTGAGGTTGGGAAATATGTTGTTCCTATGTTTTTGGGGAAGGATTTAGGAACACGATTCATGCGAGAAATGCGAAATATGCAACAGTGTACTGTTCTGGATCAGCAGGAAAAGAAGGTTTCGGGGATTGTGGAAAAATTTTTTAGCATTAAGGATGGTAAAGATTCATATTCCATTAATACATTACAAAATGAGACAGATCAACGTATGTGGGAGCTTTTGTGTAAGAAGATGGATCAGCTTGAAGGGGAGATTGGTACAGAGGCTGCTATTGCACTATATAATTTGATGTTACAACTTGTTAAAGCATCCACAACAACAGATGATGGTGAATTCGGATCTATAATAAATAACCTTGTAGAGGAACGAGATAAGTTAGATAGCTTGTTCACAAAATGGAGGTGGATCCAATATACGCGTTTTGCTCAACAAGTTTTGTATATTGTTGCAAGCGTTGCAAGTTGGGCTACTTTCATTCGAGGGTGGCCCGTAGATATAATTAATGGATGTGTGAATTTCTTTATGACATTGGCCAATTTTATCCCACTGGTGTTGGATATTACATGCCCTTTTGAGAGAAATGTGCCAGTTGTCGTCGGAAAAGTGACTGCGAACGATTATCCCGAAGAGGCTATAAGAGCAATGCAAAAAGCGTCACAACTCCAAGCAGACATCGTAGCAGCAGCTTAAGCGCACTCTTTGCATTACAGTTTAATAGGTATCATCGGGGGTTTTAATCAGTTCAAGGCCTGCATCGAAATCTTCATCGCTTGATTGAGAGCGAAAAAGATTTTCTTGCCTTTCTGTGATTGTAGCATAATCATCAAATGTCTTGATGATTTGAGGGCGGACAAAGATGATAACATTGTGAGTATTACGATCTGTTTTGTTTTCACTAAAAGCTGCTCCAATGAATGGAAGTCCCCCCAGGCAAGGAATACCGGTACGGTTGTGTGTGGCGGTATCTTGAATGGAACCACTTAAAGTAAGAAAGCTTTTGTCAGGAACGCTTACTACGGTCTTAGTAGAGGTTTTTGCCGTTATAATACCTGTGATATTGTCCGAACTTTTGATGGCACCCTTTCCCGTTGCTTCAGATATATCCTCTTCGATTTCTAAAGTAATCACATCGTCGTTTCCGACAGTGGGAGTAATTTTCAAACTTACCCCTACATCACGGTATTCTATATTTGTCGTTTGGACTGTGCGAGACCCCGTATTGTTGACAAAAGATCCAGCGTAAGGGATATTTTGCCCAATGAAAACGACAGATTGTTTGTTGTCTTGAGTAATAAGCTTTTGATTCATTACAATAGTTGTGTCTCCTTCTGTGCGTACAGCATTTACAAGAGCGCCTAAAGCGAGATAAGAGGTTCCCTTGTGAAAGATCACATCTCCAATTACGCCTAAATCAAATCCGGAGGCAACGGGAATAAACTGTCCTGTAGGAGTGTGAGATGCAGAAATGGAGTTTAGGTCTTTATTGAAGTCTATTAAAGGATCTGTGGTGCTAGGAGTGCTTGGAGGTGTTGCATAGCTTCCGAGACCAAGTTTATTCTTATAGGTCCCTTGCCCTCCCCAACGCAGTCCAAATGTAAGCTGATTACCAATTGTAGTTTCGATGACGAGAACTTCAACAAAAACTTGTTTTAAGGGGGTATCGATGCTTTGAATCAATTCTTTCAATTTTCCTAAATCATTGCTTTGTCCAGTAGCGATAAGAGAATTGGTGACTTCGACCCATTGAAGGCTTTGAATGGTCTTAATAAAATTCGCACTATTTGTACGCTTTTCTTGGCCTAAGCTTTCCCCTATTTGTTTGATAGCATTTTGGATGTCGTTACCGGAATGGTATTGCAGCTTGTAGATTAAAAAGCTCGCATCTGAGAGAGGGGCAATTTCCGCTTGATGGCCGGCAGTATGAGGACTGGGAATATCGAAACGTTCTAATAGTGTTAAGATTTTTTGTGAATCCTCATCATCTCCAGATATAAGGATAGAAGAGGTGCGTTCCATCCATTTTACATTGTTGATTGTGTCAAAAAGTTTTTGATTATCTACGCCAGATTCGTGAAGATTTTGTTTAAATTCATGAAGAATTTGTATGAGATTGTCTCCAGATAGGTACTTTGGTTTATAGAGGAGAAATCCAGAAGGAATATGCGTGGTAGCCCCTTTTTGATTAAATTCGGGAATGTCAAATTGTTTTGCAAGAGCCACAGCTGATTGAATGGCGCTAGCTTCTCCTGTGAAAATAATAGAGTTGGTATCTTTTACATAACGCATATTATTAAGTGTTGTGATCAAACTTTTCTCTTGCGAGCCGGCACTGTGGAAATCATTGGCCATATTGCGTAAAAAGCTCATCAAAGTAGGGGCAGGGATATGTTGAATTTTGTAGATGACAAAGGTTGCTTCCTTTTGTGTTTTTATGGATGTTTCTGGCACATCGAGAGAAGGAAGAAGGACCTTTATCTCCTTAAGGGATTGAGAGGTGCCGGTAAAGAGAAGGGCTTTGCCATTTGAGATAAGACGAGAACGTGTTAAAGTATTGATAATTTCTTGATCTACAAAACCATTGTTTTGCATATGACTTGCTACTTTATTGATATGTTTTTGCAGAAGCTCTGCTGAAATATGGGTAGGTGTATAAGTAAAAAACTTGTTCACTGGAGAGGTGAGTGTTTCTATTGAATCAAAAGTGGGTATGATGGTTTTTATCTGTGCGATGGCACGAGAGGTGCCGGTAAATAATACACCCGTTCCTTTGGAGACGATCGTTGCAGATTGTAGAGCACGGATAAGTGTAGGATTTTTAAAGTTTGATTGTTGCATTTCTTGTGCTGCATGTTGTGCTTGTTTAATGATCGAATCGGGAGGTTGGTGAGTGGGTTTAAATATATAATATTCTGAGGGTTTTTCGATCGATTCATGTGAATCATAGGTGTTGACTAAGACTTTTATTTTTTCAATAGCAGCTACTGTCCCCGTAAATATCACTCGATTTGTGCTAGGTTCTGTTTTGATGGATTGTAGAGCGTGGAGAAAGTCGGAGTCTTGCAAACCAGATTTTTCCATTTGCTGTGCAGCTGCCAAAATTTCCTCTTTGAGTTGCGCTACACTAATGGAATGTGGAGTGTAAATAAAGAATTCATTAGGAGTAGTATCTGTTTTTTTTTCAGAGTCAAAGGTATGAATGATCTCTTTGAGTTTTTCTATGCCCTGGGAAGTGCCGGTAAAGATCACAGATCGATTATTTGATGTAAGCTTTGCCGACATCATTGCTTGAATAAGATTGGTGTCGGCTAGTCCTTCTTTTTGCATTTCCTGTGCAGTATCTAGAAGGTTCTTTTGAAATATATGGGGAGAGAGAGTTGGGATATAGACATAGAAGGAAGATTTTTCAGGACGTTGTACGTCCAATGTTGCGATAATTTCCTGTAATTGTTTGATGATAGGGGGAGTTCCTGTAAGGATGAAAAAATTTGTAGATGCAATCCACTTGATATTATTGATCGACTCAATGATGGCTTTGTTTTGAGCGTTTGAAGGAGTCAGCGTTTGTGCTGTTTGTTTAAGCTCAGCTAAAATTGCTTTTCCTGAAGCGTGTTGCAGTTGATGTACAGAATAGGTAGTTTTAGTCTCTTTATTTTCTTGGGCTGTTTCCACATTGTCAAGTGTAGGAAGAATTTGCTTTATATGGGTAATGGCCTCTTCTGAACCTCTAAATACAAGAGTATGGGATTCTAAAATGTATTGCATGGTGTGAATTGTTTGAAACAGAGGGTCATTTGCATATGTGCTTGCGCCCAGTTTCTGCAAAGCTTTTTGCACATACTCTGGGTCGACATGTTGAATTTTATACACGTAAACTATTTCTTGTTTTGGAGGAGGTGCAGGTCGATCTAGAGAGGTAATAAGTGTATGAATGCGGGCGAGTGAGCTCTCATCTCCTGTAAAGATCACAGATTTTGTTGATGCAATGATCTTTGCGGAAGCAAGAGCATTCATAAAGGCATGGTCGGAAAGATTGGTTTCTTTAAGGCTTGTATGATATTCTTGTACCTGATGGAGAAGTTTTTCAGGCGTTTCATGGATCGGGGTGTAGGAATAAAATTTGTTGTTCAAAGGAATGGGGATGTCAATCGTGGGGAGAAGGTTTTTGATCTGATCGATAGCACTTTGATTTCCTGTAAAGAGTAAAGAATTACTCTCTTTAATCCATTTCATAGATTCAATCGTTTTAATAAGATCTGGATTTGCGTGAGTAGATGTTTTTAAGTTTTCCGTTATTGTCTTCAAAGTATGGATAATTTGCGATCCATCTCCATGCATGATTTTATAGATATAAAATGCACTCATCATGTAGTCGGGATCTTGTGATGCGGTATCAAGGCTTTGTAGAAGAGCCTGTGTTTCTTGTAATAGTTTAGGATTTCCTATGAAAAGGAGAGAGTGGCTCTCTCGGATGTACTTCATGCTGTGAAGTGTTCGTACCAGTTCGGTGGAGGGTGGGCCAATTTGAACAAGGGTATTTTCAATTTGTTTCATCGCATCTTGTAGCACTTTGGTGGGTTTGTGTGAGATAGAATAGAGAAGGATATTTTTTCCGGTTATGGGAGTGGTGAAATGTTTGAAGGTAGGAGAGCTATCTAAATCTTCGAGAATGGCCATAGCTTTTTCGATGAGAAAGGGAGTGGAGACAATGTAGAGAGTACAGGTAGAATTTTGTGGAATAAAAATCAAAGGGTTTTCTTCAGAAATAGGCTGTAGAATTTGTGTTGCCAAGGTAACCAAATCTTCTGGCGAATTATTATGAGTACTATAAGAACTGATGCTGAGAGGGGCTTGAGGAAGGTCTAAATTTAAGAAGAGGCGATGAATCTGCTCGATATTTTGCGTGATATCGGTGATGATAAGATGTCGAGTCTCTTCAGAGACTTCGACGATAGCATTATTGGAAAGAAGAGGGCGTATGATGTTGGAGAGAGCTTGGAGGTTGGCGTTTTTTACCTTAAATACACGTGTCATAATAGGAGGAATAGCTCCTCCCTCTATAGGGGTTTTTTGAGATACAACTGGAGCGATGTTCTTTACTGTTCCCAATTTGGATATGATAAAATTATTCCCCTGCTCAATAAGATCGAATCCATTGATTCTGAGAACGTGGATTAATACAGTTATGATATCGATTAAGTTAGAGGGCTCTTCTGAAACAATTGTTACATTGAATGAGAGATCTTGTTCTTCATATATGAAATTTTTTTTACTAATTTTGCTGACAAAATGTATGTATTCAATAATTGATACATTATTGAAGTTGATCGTGTAACCCATTGAAGATTGGTCATTGGGAATGACAGAAGGTTCCGGTGTCATATCTTCTGTCTCCACGTTTTTTTTACTCTTTTCTGCAGCAAAAATAGTCGATAAAAAGATAAATAAGAGGAGAAGAA
>Ga0209568_1000472_pt1 | contig 13962 bp, 8 predicted proteins | sample WorMetOlspDAHAB2_FD_187406 | JGI IMG/M metagenome (GOLD analysis project Ga0209568, IMG submission 187406) | Marine gutless worms symbiont microbial communities from Max Planck institute for Marine Microbiology, Germany - Olavius sp. DAHAB.2... ...
ATATTAATCAGTTTCAGTTACAGTTTTCTAACATTTTTCAGTTCTTATTTCAGTTTCAGTTCCAGTCAACTGAACACTGCTGCGCTGATTTATCAGGTTGGAGTGAGTCGTCAGGCCTATGACGAAGAAGAGGAAGACGACAAATAAAATTTACTCGTAGACTGAGAGACGATGGAGCTCATCCTTTTTGACCTTTCAGCTGGCGAGGGTTAGGCTTCATCAAGCTAGGGTACAGTAAGCCAGAACTCACCCTCGAGCCTACAGCCAGGATATTTTTGGGTGTCCCTTTCTCTCTTATTCCTGCCTCTTCCCATTCCATTACCTTTCCTCCTCTCCTCCCCTTATTCCACCCAATTTCCTTTTCTCCCTTTCTTTTTGCCTTCCTGAATACCAGCCACGGAGTCTGGGGGGTGGCGCTGTAGTGCCCCCAGCAGAGCCCATCTGCCAACTTCACTATGATGCCATCAGTGGTGAAAAAAGCGATTGTATTGATTGGTTTGTTTATCGCTTTGATCTGTTTATTGGTCGGCCGTATTGCGGTGCTGTGGCGATCAGGTGCAGATGATACCTGCCGGCTGCACCCCTCTGCTGGTTCTGGTTAACGTGAAGAGTGGCGGTCAGCAGGGCATGGACCTAATTCGCAGTTTCCGCAAACTGCTCAACCCGCACCAGGTCTACGACCTCATGAACGGAGGCCCCCTGCCTGGGTGAGTGCACGAAATATCGATGTGGAGTAACGATAATAGATGGGCTAAAAAAGGGAATTTCGGGGAGCATGCAAAATAAATGATAGGACATAACTCACTGTACTCCTGCTGTTTCTGTTGTATACTGTCTTGGTGGTGTCACTTCGAGGAAGAACGCCGTTCCCGTTATTGTAAAAAAGCTGCATGGGAACAGCATTTCTATTGTTAACGTGTTGAAGAATGCATTATGGACAGCAATGCAAACCATTTTCTGGCCAAAAATTTCACTAGATTGCAGGATTTTGCATATATAATCTACAATATACGAATATTTTTTCCTGGACCCTGCATAAGCGTCCCCCGTGCTTGGCCACAGACACCAATTACTGCTTGGCTCGCTAGCATGCCCGTTGTTCCTGATTTACGAAACGACCACTGATGTCTTGTTGTAGTGAATTTTAGTAATAAATGGCAATGAAATGAAATACTTACTATACGCTAATTGCGGTAAAATGCAGTACAGTAGCGAATACGCTACTGTACTGCATTGCTAAGAGTCAATAAATGGTTTAGGTTTTAGTAAAGTAGTGAGCTTTCGGTTGTTGCTTGAAAACCACAGTCTCCGTGAGTTGTCGTAAATGGATGAATAGACAGCCAAACAGTGAGATCGGAAATGGAGAAGGCTATGTGATTCTACTGTTACCAGCGTCATTTCGCTACACCTAGTACTACTTTGCAAACTGCATTTTAACAGCCGTGCTGCCTGGATCGACTAATGCCTACCTGAGCTTCGTTCTCCGCGTTTGTGTGCCCGTTCATATTCGTGTAACAGACGAAAACTTTTAACATCCTCTGTAGCACAGCCACTCAGAGTGGATGAGCTTATTATTACCGCAGTCAGTCGCGCAAAAAGTAAAGGAATGAAAAATTAGAAGTAATGTGCAACTGATTTCGGAAACTTGATTATGCCGTGATGTCAGCCGTTATGCTGGATTCATTGCTTGGCCTTAAGATGATGTGTGAAAGTGGGAATATGTTGTAGCCGCCTGGAAGGTTGTTTCTTGTATTAGATCCAGTGACGAAGAGCGATCGGTAGCCAGATGAAATTTTGTTTGGACGATGAGATATTGTAGTCACCTTTTTGCGCCGAACGTTGTTGTAACCGAGAGTGTGTATATTGCTAACGTTTCTGACACCTCCTGTGTATTCGATGTCTGAGACAAGTGTTTGTGGCTGATCACTACTGAGTCGTATGTGACATCGGACAGTGATTTTGAGCGTGTTTTCGCTGTTGCAAATAGGTCTTTTTTTGGCTGATCACTACTGAGTCGTATGTGACATCGGACAGTGATTTTGAGCGTGTTTTCGCTGTTGCAAATAGGTCGACTGTTTTTCAATGAAAATTATTTGCCGCATCGAGTCGTGCTGATCACCACCGTGTGTGTGTCTGCAGGCTGTATGTGTTTCGTAACATCCCGTACTTCAAGATCCTGGTCTGCGGCGGGGACGGGTCGGTCGGCTGGGCGCTGTCGTGTCTGGACAACGTCGGACAGGACGCTCAGTGCCAGTCGCCACCGATGGCAATCATACCTCTCGGCACTGGTCGGTATTCACAGCCGCCGGTTTACTTTGCAGGTTTTTTCGTTACGAGTCTCCTCTCTGCTGCGTCATCATTGTTTGACGTACTGAGCTCTTCGAATCGTTGCCACTTAATTCCCGGCTGTCGAACACTCTGCCGCAGAACGTTACACTGGCGCCGTCACTGAAAATGCTTGAAGACTCAACTCTTTTATCATGAGCGCCTCTGTAGCTGCCTAACAGCGTTACAGCACTTTATAAATTTTGTATTTATTATTATTATTATTATTATTATTATTCTTATTATTATTATTCCTATTTTCCAAATCTGTTGTGCCCGCGCATTTCAGACACTGTGATCATTGTTTTATTTACTTACTTACTTATTAACCTGCTTATTTGCCCACTAAATGTTTCTTAAGTGTTTTTTTGTGCCGCTAGTTTGGCACGAAGGACCTCTGTGAAAATATGCTGCATGCAAGAACTCAACTTGGCTTCGTAGCCCGGGTATCAGTAGTACTGTTATCCGTGACCCTTTGGTGATTCTAGAAATTTGTTTCAGGTACTGCCTCAAACTTTTTTCTACACTTAAGTGTGCCCATTGACACTCGGAACACGCATTAGTGTCAGTCAGTGTTTTGAAAATATGTGTAGAAGGAGAAATATGCCACATCGGCGTATGTATTCCAGTGGGATTAATTAGCAGGCCATCTGTGGTGACACTACCATCACTGCTTTTGCTCCATGTAGTTGCCCCAGAAAGAATGATCGTAAAGCAAGTGCCATGTATCGTAACAGTATAGTGCTGTACTTAAGTAAGTAACTAAAGTAAGTAAGTCGGAGTGAAGTTTAGGGGGAGGGGGAAATTCACATTGCGTGTTGGTCCTTATGCCCCAACGTCTTGTACAACTGTCTAAAATGGCTGCTGTATGACAAGTCCGGCTGTCTGAGGGCTGTCTGTCGGCAGACTGTTCGAGACTTGAGGTCCAGCTGCACTGAAGGCTGCGTGTGTTGGTGATGTCGCTGGGCAGGTAACGATCTGGCACGTGTGCTGCGGTGGGGTCCTGGCTACAACGGTGAGGACGAGCCTCTTACGCTGCTGCGAGACGTCATCGACGCCGAGGAAATCAAACTCGACCGGTTCGTTACCGTGATACCATAACTCTGATTGTTGTCGTCACAATTGTTTTTTTATACGTATCCGTGTATTGTTGTATTGCTCACCTCTGCTTTGGTGCGCGGTAAAGTCGTCGTGTTTGAATAATTTCGGAAAACTATTCAAATACTACAACTGAAATACAACCTGAAACTGACCGAACTTGGTGTTGGATCATGGAGATCACGCGGTAGCGAGTTTCACAAAGTCGGACAGGCGAACAAAAAGCCCGGCGCCGGAATGTGCTTATGCAGCACAGTACGGTGGTGTCAGCTATGTGTGTACATTTATCATTGTTATATGTAGCATAGAATATTAAATATGAAGTAGCTGTTTACTTATTTATTTTGAACGTTGTACACACGGTGGACAAGCTAATGTTAGAAATAATAAAAAGCAAAACGTACCCAGTGCAAACAACAAGCATCAAAACGCCTGAAATCTAAAAAACAGTTTTGTAGTTGAGAATATATGATAAAAAATAACAATAAAAATGTGTAAAAAGCTGCACATTATTGATGTGGATACAGAACATAAATGCAGACACACATACAAACTTATAAAACTCTAAGCAGTCGCAGAGAACAGCTTTATCAGACACCCACCAGTGTGATAAACTGCAATTTTTGGTTGCACATTTTTGCTCGCGTATAAATCAGATCATAGACCAGTATCCTAATGTGTTCATATGTGCAAACCATAGATACAGATGTTAAATATATCCTTCTGTTTATCGCACGTAAATATGCTGTGTGTAGTTTATTTCCACAAAAGATGTCAACTGGTTTGGTTACGATGAGTGGAAAGTTTTTTTCATTTAAGTGCCTTATGTAGAAGTTTTAATATTAAATATAAATAACCGACGAACAACAATGTCAAATATAAAAACATAAATTATTTTACTTACGATAAATAGGAGGGTACAGTTAACATCTATATCTATAGATGCGTATACGACAAATTTTGAAATCGGTTTGTTGTTGGATATCCATAATTATCGATATTCATAATATTCATAATATTCATAGCAGTGGTTGACTAGTTTGAATGCTGTTATCATATACCTTAGAAACATTGGTGTTAGGCAAATGTAGATTTGAATTGCGTATTGTTGCTATGATTCGTACTGTATGTTTTCTACTTTCGGCTTTTATTCTTTCTTAGTATTTCAGTCTATTAGATGTTTTGGCTTTAGTTTTTACGGACATCTTGTCTGAAACAAGTGTATATGTATGTATCTACGTATGTATGTATGTTCCGCGTGTCAGGTGGACGGTGATATTTCATCCGGACGAGAAGGAGACGGATGAGATGAAGATGGCATTGGCAAACGACACCAACACGGCTCAACCGAACGAAGACACCACGTCAATCTTCGTCATGAACAACTACTTCGGCATCGGCATCGACGCTGACCTATGCCTCGATTTCCACAAAGCGCGCGAGGAAAACCCCGACAAGTTCAACAGCAGGTCGGCACGGCCAGTCACCGGCTGTTTCTTTGTACAGCTCCCACTAACTCTGTACAGTGCCCCTCTGATGTATTCGTAACGGTGTCGTTCTAATCTCTGGAATGTTAATAATAATAATAATACTGCAGAATCACACAATGGCAACACTGCCACAGAGACAGGTGCAGCAGCCAACAAAATCACCAAGTATGATGAACTGGCCATCTTCTATCCAGTTGCCATAGAAACATGAGGTATCTGGAATCACTGGGCTGTTGAGCTTGTCCAGAAAATTGGCAGACAGGCCACATTAATCACTGGCAAACCCCGAGAATCCACCTTTCTGTTTCAGGGGACGGTCGCCTTCGTCAACACGTTTGACTCCGATTAGACGCCGTTGCAGTCATACCTTGCTTAGTACAATGTTAAGTCTGCGGCTTTGTGCTGTTGGGCGAAAAAAAATGATAATAATATCGTTTATTCTTTTTTTTCTGGCGTTGACCGCCATGAAGTCTAAAGTCCAGTGTCTTCTGATGCATTTTATCATACCTTCTATCATGCATTCTAGCGTACCTTCACTTGTTCGTCAGTTCATCCCACTGACTGCGCTCCTCTACCGACAGCTTCCACACCTTCTCCAATCCGAGAACCCGCACCAAACTCGCCGAGCGAGCCTTCTCCATATTTCCGGTTCGACAGTGTGGAACTCTGTTCTTCTGCATGTACAACAACTCAAGAGAATGCTTTTCCGCCTCCGAAATGACCTATACTGTGTCGAGTGGGCGTTAAACTCTACTCGCTCGCTCACCAAGAATACTGTTTTTAAGCGACAACAGAAATCTCACTTTTTAAGTTAGCTTTTAATTCCTCGCCATTTTATTGACACTTATAATACACTACTGTACTGTATTTTTACTGTCGTTCTCGTCAAGTGATGCTCTGCGTGGTTTTGCAGTTTGTACATTGTGTTTCTATTCTGCACCACAGTAATAAATGTTTATGACGATGATTTCGACTCAGTACTCGTTAGTTTGTGTGTTATCTGCTCTCCGTAGGTTGCACAACAAAGGTGTCTACTTCAAGATCGGTCTCCGCAAGATGATGTTTCGTCGGTCGTGCAAGGACCTGCACCAGGCGATCCGTCTGGAAGTCGACGGAAAGGTGGTCGACTTGCCGCCGGTCGAAGGCATCATCATCCTTAACATACTCAGGTCTGTCGATCAGTCCCAGTCGACAACGTTGACGGTTGCCACGAATCGAGGCAACGCCTTTGTTTGTCATCATCAGACGTGCCCGTCGTCCCACCAACTTGTCTCTGCACTGTCGGCGACCGAGCCTTTCTGGTTTCAGCTGCTCGTGTCTGGAACGGACTGCTGGCACACGTCACATCGTCGCCGTCGCTACACATATTCAAACGCCATTTGAAGACATTCTTTTTCGGCGGAAGTTTTCCATTCCACAGAACTATCACCACTGCATCTCCATACACGCCGAACATTTGTTGTTTCTCTTGTTATGTGTTCCGTGGCCTATAGTAGCTAATTGCCACCTTACGCCACGTTAATCATATTCGTTTACTAATTAACTAACTACATGTAACTAACTAACTTAAAAATCAGTGCCTGTCTGGGTCCTCTGCTTCTTCACATGCATTTTAAGTAAGAAAATAAGCAAGAGCATTTGTGAAGCGCAGTTGAAAAGGTTCACACTGCGCTGTTGTCCCACTGCCCGAGTGAAAACTCCTTCAGCGACCGTATGAAGAGTCCGAGTTCCGTCGTCAGGCAGTTCCAGACTCGATGTTCAGCGGCACTGCACTGAAGGCTGTTTTGCCGAAGTTGGTCCGCATCCGACAGACAAGCATACGAGTTTTAGCCGAGCGTTTGTGTGTGTGCTTGTGCGTGTGTGTGACGGCAGCTGGGCGTCGGGGTCGAACCCGTGGGGTCCGGAACGCGACGACCAGTTCATGCGTCCAACACACTACGACGGCATGCTGGAAGTGGTCGGCGTCACTGGCGTCGTGCACATGGGACAGATCGGCAGCGGCCTGCGCACCGGCATGCGCATCGCACAGGGTGGACACGTAAGTCACCGGCGCTGTATCATCCCGTTTTACTACGAGCACGGTTTATTAGAGCTTTCGAATTCATGCATTAATTCGCACTTTTGCACGTTAAACAATTAATCGCGATTTGAAAGATTAATGCCGTTAAAAAATTTTAACGTCGCTACCGGAACAATGCTATGCGAATAGCACCTGCGTTCGCAAGTACAGCCACTAAGAGATCGCAGTCCTTCGGGACGAAGTTTCTTGTGCACAGACGGGTTAGTGTGCGTAAGGTGCTTTTCTGGTCGCCAAATAGCCTTTTGCTGTATGGTGTCGGCCTACTGCTTCAAGCGCCTAAACCAGAGTACAGGGAAGGGGGTCCATGATGATATACCTGGTTTCTGACATGCTGTCCCACATATGCGTTAATGACGTGTTAATTGCACAATTAATTTTTAATTGCAGTGATTAACGCGATTAAAAAATATTCACTCGAAAGCTCTACAATTTATATAAGCGTAAAACTCGGGATAACAAGGTCATCAGTCATCTGCTCGGCACGCCAGCTGGGCAACAGAGACGTGATCAGTAAGCGACGTTGTGCCGTTTTTGGAAGGCCACGTGGCTAGACTTCTAGCATCGGCTCAAGCCAGTCAGGCTCTGAGGATCCAGGTCCAATCCAGCGTGGTTGTCAATGACACTGCCTAGAGCCCTCGTAAGCTGTGAAAGGCGGATTACTTTCCACGTTTAGACCTCGACGCCTATATCGCTCTGCCTTTCTACGCCTGTGATTTTTCAACCTTTGTTTAGAAATGAAAACCTTCGGAGCATTTATGTTGCTAACGGAATCTCCTGCAGTGACTCGAGGGTTTTTTCTGTTCCAACTGGACAGAAACATCATTTTCCTGTACTTACCAGTAGATATGCATGAAAAACACCAATTGATACAGGTTTATATGTGTAACACTAATCTATAGCCTAAATCGAAAATAAATTTGTGTGGCCAGATTAGCTGACATACTTGTTATATGTTATTTTATTGTTGCCGTTAGCCCATTGTTTTTGGTTGATATTTGCCGTTATTTTTATACTGTTACTGGCCACCAGCGAAACCCTGGCTGGCGCTCACAGAACCCTTGGGTTCCACGGAACCCCGGTTGAAAAACCACTGCTCTATGTCTTCCTTCAGTTTCTGCTGATGGGCCGTACCACTTGTCTAAATGTACCGATTGAGATCCACCCGCATGTGAGCGTGTATTTGCGTGTAGATTCGCATCCAGATGTTGACTGAGCTGCCGGTCCAGGTCGACGGCGAGCCGTGGCTTCAGCCTCCCGGCCATGTCGTCGTTCTTCGATCTGCACTTAAGGTAGCACTCGTACTTGTTTGCGATCCATCTCTCGTCCTTCACGCCCGAATTCCACTCCACTTGACATAACGCACCTTACTCTGTCGTGTTATGTCATGACAAGAAGTGATGTGACGAGCGCATTGCAACATGGTGCAACGTGTGACGTGCATGAGTGAGTGAGCAGTTCCTCAACGGCTCATCAGCACTATAAAGTCCATTCAGTGCCATTCACGACAATAGCAGCGTAGCTAGAGCTACAGAGAAGACTAAAAGGGTTGTAAAACTAAGGCTGTGCAGCTGAAATAAAACCATTAGGTTAAATACAGTGATAAAAATCAATGTCCTTGATAAAATTGATGAAGTGTTTCTTATCGACAGTTTCGAACAACTCTTTCATTGTACAGACAGTATAATAATTAGGCACATTCGAGCAGAAAATGCTTTACGGTGAGCGGACATGTTCAATGTCGTGTGTCAGGCGACAATGCTGAAAAAGTCGAAGAACAAGATAAAGCGTTGCAACACGGAGCCAAGCCTCTACTTTCCCAACAGCGGCGGCGCGAGTGCTGCGTCAGCCTCCGTAGCCGCTGAGCCGCAGTCGTCGACCTCATCTCGTATGCAGTGTCAACCGGACGGAGACAGCGGACCTCTATAACTGCCGTCTCTACCCGTTCTGGTCTGTTCGATTGCTCTTGGTTTTTGCGCTTCCAAATTTGGAGGGGCTAGGGGGCATTTTTGCCCCGACAAATTCGCTATTTCTGGAAAAATGTGGTGAAATAGGCCGCCGGGCTTTTGCCGTTGCTGCTCCGACCACCTGGAACAGTCTCTCAGACCGTGTCTGCAATCCGAACTTTGCCGAAGCTGCTTTCAGGCGCCTGCTAAAGACATTTCTGTTTGCATGGTACTGGCGCACCCAGCGCATTAGGAGTCTTACTGGTATACAAATGCGTTATACAAATGGACACACTGACATTTATATTGACCCCCCCGGGGGGGGGGGCTCTCTGGATACAGCGGACTTTTATAACTGCTGTCTCTAGCCATTCTGGTTTGACTCGCTCTGTGATTGTTTGGTTGACTGATGTGGCTTTTTTCGCAGTTGCATTGCCAATTAGGAGTCGTTGTTCTGTATTAAGAACGCGATATTAATTCATTTCTACCCTCTTTAGATGTAATTCAGAGTAAGTGGTAACATGCGCATGGGGTGTAGTCCACCCGCATGGAGGATCCTCACCGAAGTGAAGAGATTAGTAATGTGAATATTTATCGTTTGATTTCATCCGTCTGCCACTATCAGAATTTAGCCACAATTTCCTGGGAGTTTAAAATACGCAATGCTGGGTAAGCTCATTCCCCTAGACCCCCTGCTGGTTTTTTAGAGGGGGAAGGGAAGGAGGGAAATTGGGAGGAGCTGAAAAGGGATGAGGAAGGGGAGGCAAGTTTTGAAATGTGTCGACTACAATGCTCACTGCCGTTACATGGCGATTTTTTGCCAAAGCGATACCACATTTTGGTGATCTTGTGCAGCTTTTTTGCGCTCTTGTCACCCATACGCACTGTTCTATGCAGTTAAGTTTTCAATCACATCTATTTGTCACATAAATAACATTCAAGTGCATCACAATCTCTACACTGAAGACCCACATGTTCCCGATTTCTAGTAGTTACTGACAGCCGACATCTGCAACTGAAGCACGTTTTAACGGTGTTAGGCGTTCTTGTAGCGAGTCTCACCACGTTACGGCGCGTTAAAATTTTTGTGTTATTATAATTTTTTAAATATTTTTCTGTAATTGCCGTCGGTAGTGTAGGTCCCAAGGGCTGAAAACCAGAACAAGTGCTGGAACAGTTACATTTCGTCCTCTGGGGTTGTGTGGGTGAAGTTACCCAGATTATTTTTTTTACCAGGGGAAAAACCCTGGTGGGAAAAACCCTGGTGGCTAAAAAATTACAACAGTATTACTATTGTTATTATTGTTATTATGAGTGTATTTTGTGTTTTATTTTTGCAGTAAAATCTCTTTGTGGACCAGTATGATGTCTCGTCTCTCGTTGCATCGTCCACTGTGAAATACTGTTCTTCTCTGCAGCAGCAGCCACCACCGATCCAAGCAGTCTCGTCGTCTGGCCCATGCTACAAATTCCACTCTGCCGCGAACAACTCTGTCCGGCGCGCGTACCATTACACGGCCGGCTGGTGGTGCCCGACTCCTCGGAAAAGAACTCCAAGGCTACCTGTCGGTTGCGGTGGTCGCCGAGATTAGGAGTATTCCGGTCGTTGGCGGTCGTACGAAAGCGGTCGAAGAATATGGTTGCTTGAGTCGTACGTTGAAGTGATCGGCTCGGCTGTCTTCTGTATACGTCGAACGGCTGTTTCGTTGGCACGAGCTCATCGAGTTTATTTTCGCGCCTCGGTGTCCAACAACTCAGCTGGTTTTTACTCAATCGGTTTCTGCGCATTGGTCACGCTTTGCACTTTTTACGCTTTGTGCTTTGTACTCGGCACGGGGGCGCACAACAACCTTTTTTTTCGCATATAAACTTGGGGGACCGTTTTCCCCAACAGCGCCCCTCCCCAACCTGCACGGGGCTACTGTTTATTTGGCTGAATTGGCTCTCTCTGAATCTGGCTCCGAATATGATATTTTTGTTAAGCATGTTGTCTGCAGTATCTGCGCTGCCGATAATTTTGTCCCGTAAAAAAAATCCTCCGGCACTATTGGTCGGGATTGTGGGTGAAGGCTACGACTCTTAAGGGCCGGTTCCGTGAACGTCACTTAAATTTGATTGACGCTTAACTTCAGGAAAGTGGCTCGTGAAGCTAATGTTTACGTGACAAATAACACCCACTTAATTGAGGAAGTGAGGTAAAGTGTCAACTTGTCGTCGTTCAATTCGTGAAACGCAAACAAAATGACGTTCAAGTTGACGTAATGCGTGACGCAAAATGATCTTAAGTGTCTCTAAAATTTAGATGATTTCCTAAGCGCTCCCGCAGTAATGATGCATCATTGTAACAGTAAGTTGAGCGCTGTTGTCATTATTTGGTTTGCATTTTTGTAGCCCCTTGCAGTTCAGAAATCATGCTCTCACTGTTTTCTGTACTTCTTTCCTTTCTGAATCTCAACGTTGTTACTGCATTTGCCATCATACAGGGTGGCTGAGAACTGAAGTGGTTCCGTGCACTGTAAAAGGTGGTCGCAAAAAATTCCCTTAAAAACTCCCTCAGTTCGTTTCCCAAATCTTTCTGGGGGTTGTAATTGTCTCCCGGCTATTGTGCATTGTTACCTTGTCTAGCACTTTTTCTAGTATAGTATAACAATATGCTCTCTGCTAAAGTCCAATTTCCACTTAGCTCAACGCGACATGACAGGCTATCTACCTAATGCATTTTGGCAGAGGAAGATGTGTTGTGCACAACAAGACTTGCCGTGTCGAAATCGTTTAACTTTGTCAAATAGTCTCATACCCACGTGGACTCGTGTTTTAATTTTTTTGACATTCCGAGCGTGTTACATCCGGAGCACGAAATACCAAGTTCAAGCGATCACCATCGCTTCTTTGCCCACTGTATTGGAACAAACTCGACACATTATGTCTTACCTCGACATGACCCTCTTACAGTTTTTCTTTCATTTTATTTTGATTATGTAGTTGATTTCCTAATTCCAATGAAGGCGCTATACACATTTACGTCAAGTGATTGATTGATTGATTGATTGAGTGGCAGACAAGTAGTGTCGTGTTGTGTCGAGCAAAGTGGAATTTGGGCCTAATGTTTCCCGGCCATTCTCGAGTTCTGTCTCTTTCTTTCACTCGGTGTAATGCTGTTCGACGTGCAGTCGCGTTTGCTTCAACTGTTGACGCTTGTTCCCTTCTCGACACGTCGTCGGTATAGTTCCCGTACCGTTTTACTCTTTCGGTTGTAATTACTTCCGCGGAGCGTCCGCCGTCTGGGCGGTCTCCGTTGAGGTGTGTTGTGGACTGTGCACTTACGTGATGCACCGCGCACGGCGCGTCGGTGCGTCCCAACGACGTTCGAGTGCACGTCGCACGGCGCGGCGGTGCACTGTCAATCTTTGCCGTGCCGCTGCGTGCCGTTATTATTATCGTCATCGTTACTGTTGTAGATTATAATTTGGCGGATTGACGGACCGATTGACCGTCTGTTTGCGTCCGCGGGCGGGACTAGCTGTTCTTCAGATGGTCGCGTGCGTCCATTCTGTGCCGTTTATTTGTACGTGTACGAACGACGTCCGGCGTCGTCGTTTTGTCATCGTCAGCATTAATTGTTAGTATTATTATTACAGGTATTATTATTATTGCTATTATTATTATTGCCGATATATTTTGTTGTAAATAGTTCCTCGCTCGTCGGCAAAATGCAATGGCACGTGCGTGAGTGTGTGTGCGTGCGTGTATGTGCCTGTGTGTGTGTGGTCCGACTATTACATGGTCTCGCACTCCGCCGAGTGTCTTGCATTTTCCACATGCAAAGTGGAAACATGGAACAAGAACTCCGGCTCGGCAAAGGCAGGAATTTTTTTCACGTATAAACTGGTGGCAGTGGCGCAGCAATAGGGTGTGCAAGTCGTGCAGTGCACGCGGGCCCGTCGCTGTGTGGGGCCCAGACGAACCCTGTGTGGGGAAGAGAGGGCTGCCCTTTTGGAGTCTTGCACACGGGCCAGCTCCAACCTTGCTACGCCACTGACTGGTGGAGGGGGAGGAGGCATTTTTCCGCGGTCAGTGACCCGAGTTACCCCACTAGTTGCACAAAATGCAGTACTGTGCAGGGTTAATATATGTCTGGTTCCACAGAATTAGTGCTTAGAGTGACAATGACAATGGAAAGTAATATAAATAGTTGTGCATTACCACTAACCAGCCAGACAGTAAATCTAATGCTAACCCTAACCGTAACTCGACTGCTAAACAGCATGCTGTAGTAAGCATTCAACTAAATATATGCACATATCCTACGTGTCCACAGAAATCCATACTGCACAGTGTTATTGCACCGTTTTTACTGCTTTCTGTAGTCGTTGTCACTATTCCGTCGTAAATTCAGGTTTTCGCGGTTTTCCATTAGACTTGACGACGTCGTGTGTCATTGGACTGAACTCGTTGCTTGCGTCATTTGAGTGGTCTTCAGTATAGTTGCAGTTACTCCCCTCCCTCTCTCCCCACCGTCCCACACTGTATCAGAAATAGTCTTGACATTGTTGGTTGTCCGTGTGCGTGCGTGCGTGCGTGCGTGTGTGTGTGTGTGTGTGTCGATTAAGTTTGTTACGCCGTTCAAAATTTGGCCAGTCGCACCACGGCAGCATGTGACGATATATTTATTGTGAAAACCGTATAGTGTCGGCCGCTCCGGTAACCACACCCGAAATTTCCAAAGTTTTTCGCGAAAGTTTGTGTTTGCGGAAGAAGGGTTTTCGGCTGCTTTGCGTGATTTTGTGTCGAGGCATTCCTTGCGGCGCAGTTCTGCAGCTTCGCTTTGTAAGAGCGGAAATACAATCACTGTGAAACGTTCGTCTTTTCGGTTCCGCTGTGATGTGATCATCTTTTGCACGCGTTCGCTGTGGATCGTCGCTTTTGAGTTATTGTTATTGATTTACATATTTTTTTATTTATTTGCCGAGTCCACCGCGGTATTTATCGCAGGGACGTACGCAGGAATTGACAGAGGGGTAAGACA
>Ga0209568_1000473_pt1 | contig 13956 bp, 9 predicted proteins | sample WorMetOlspDAHAB2_FD_187406 | JGI IMG/M metagenome (GOLD analysis project Ga0209568, IMG submission 187406) | Marine gutless worms symbiont microbial communities from Max Planck institute for Marine Microbiology, Germany - Olavius sp. DAHAB.2... ...
GCTGACAGTATTAAATTTTTATCTGGTTTAAATACCGTCGTGTTCAGCGACTGCGATTGCCCATAAAGGGGCTAAAATTTTGGCGATTTCACAACACAATAAGCGAGTTTTGAGCCTACATGTATTTTTCACTGCGCATGCACAGAAACGCCTATTTACGAGCTTCCGATCAAAAATCTGACCTCGCCGTTCGCTTCAGCGACGCAGATTTCCTGTCACAGGTGAATAATTCTTCTGTCGGAATACATTTTCGCTATGTTTTGGCGATTTCTTTAGTGCGCATGCGCAGAAATAGCGTTAATTCTGCTTCCGGTCTAAAAAGGGCCCTTACCATCGTGTTCAGCAACCACGATTTCTTATAAAAGGATTAAAATTGTGGCGATTCGACAACACAATAAGCGAGTTTTTGGCCTATTTTCACTGCGCATGCGCAGAAACGCATACTTACGAGCTTCCGGTCAAAAATCTGACCTCGCTTCGGCGACCCCAATTTCCTGTAACAGGTGAATAACTCTTCTGTCGGAATACACTTTCGCTATATTTTTACGATTTCTTTAGTGCGCATGCGCAGAAATAGCGTCAATTCTGCTTCCGGTCTAAAAACTGCCATCCCCTCACCATCGTGTTCAGCGACCACGATTTCTTATAAACGGACTAAAATTTTGGCGATTTGACAACACCGTAAGCAAGTTTTGGGCATATTTTCACCGCGCATGCGCAGAAACAGTTATTAAGGAACTTTCGGTCAAAAATCTGACACGGCATTCGCTCCAGCGACCTCGATTTCCTGTATGACAGATGCATTTCCACTACCGAGTGACGTTTACTGGATATATTCGATGTTTTGGCGCTACTACGTCGCATGACCTTGTGACCTTGACCTTTGACATTTTGACCTTGAGAGTGTTTCGTGCACAGTGCTTTTCATGTCCGACCCACATACCAATTATTATTATCCTACGACTATCGATTACTGAGTTACGAGTACTGAATATCTGATCACATTTCCCTTATCTGAAACAGTAACTGCGCATGCGCCGTGTCACGTGACCTCTAACAGGGGGCAAAAATAGTCCATATTTTTGAAATCCCTGACCCCAATTTGCCTATTCACTATACAACTTTTATGCGGCTACGATGACGATTAAGGGTAGTTTATATTTGAGTATCCCCATGTTAAAGCGGTTTTCGGTCGCAAAAAACGTCCAGTCAAAATCGGTCCCCAAAATGGCGGTTTTTCGGAAATTTAAGGGTCCAAATATAAAATATAGTCATCGGGACCCCCAAAAGGCACTTCCTTACCCGGAACGACGTCATTTGATGTATTTTGCGTAAATATCAGTCCAGGGGTGTAGGCTGTAGAACCCTACCCCCAAAACGAACAAAAAACTAGTTACCCCAAAAGCACGGAAAATCACGTATTTGGGGAACAGAAACCCCAGAACCGATCGCTACAAAATTTTGCATGTCGGGTGCCGTCTAGGACGTAATCACGCCTGCCAATTTTTGTGAAGATCGGTTAAGGGGTTTTGGTGTGGCGAGTGGTCGAATTTTGGCCTTTTCCATTGACTTGTTTCGTCGCCTTTAAAACACTCTCGCACTACCGTGCGAGTGTGTGATGTCGCCTCGGGGCAGGTGCAGGTACAAACCGCAAACTCACAGTATTGTATCGTATTGTAGACGTAGATAGACAACGTCAGGCATAATCTGCCGGATTTCGCAAAAATCGAAAACAAACATAGCCTCCAAGATCGTTTATACTCAAACAAAAATGATACAAATTGCCATACTGTACAGTATTGCAAGGTTTAGGCCTGCATTGGTGATATTGGACGTGGTGAGTGTTGCGATAGCTGAAAATGTGACCTTAAAAGGCCACTCAAGGTCATCATCGATTTCATATTACAATTTCCTTGTAGTATTTCACTGTAACTATCTCTACTGTATCGTTTCCGATATCCAGAGAAATAGATTAGTCGAAAAATGCATATTAGCTGGAAGCCCCATTTTAATTTTAACAAAAGGTTTGATGGGAGAAAACAATAATTGTGGGTATATCGTTGGAAGAGTTTTGCGATATAATTTTTGTATAGATTTTCCTGTTCTGGCGTGAGTGAGTAGAGTTTAACGCTCCACTCGACACAATACAGGTCATTTCGGAGGCGGGACCTGCAACATCATGTGTGTGTATTATTTTGGGATTACAGAATTAACGTCCTTCTAATTGTCCAAGCTTAGAACTGTGCCCGATTGAAAGCATCATGCGTATCTTGCACGTCCATCTGCGGCCTGTATTAATTGCTGCTTCTATAGTTAAGCTAATTAAGTCGTTTTCTTTTTCACTGTTCCCTATGACGGCGAAAGGAGATAATATTATTGTCATCGCAACGACAGGAAGTGATCATTACATTACAATGACATACAGGGTGGCCCAAAAAACTGAACACTCTTTTGTACGCCTTCGTACAACAAGTGTGCCAGTTTTGGGGCCACCCTGTATACCGCGTGCCCCGCGATCGAAATTTGCAAAAGCTTAATCAGTTTAATACCCGTAACCAAATATGATTGCCAGGTGGGTTAATAGATAGCTATAGCTGAACGTTAAAGATGCTTAAGTGGAGAGTTTTTGAGTACAGGAAACGATCGTGCGAATATAACCTGGGTGGTCACTGTGAGACGGAGAATGCTGCGTCACTGGCGGCGCAATGGCACTACCTCAACAGTCCGTGGAGTCCAGGACGTCGCAAGCGCCAGCGAAACGCAGACACGAGATGGCTGAGAACGAGGCGACCCGAACGCTGTTACTACCACATCGCGCGTGACGCCGGTCGCGTTCCAACGACGCGCAACAGGCCGCTGTGTGGTGATCTGCCGCCTCGTTGAGTCCAGATTCCACGACACCAGCTGGTCGGACACTGCCGATATGTGAAAGTGACCGAGAGTCGTAGAAAATTTTCAAACAAGTTCGGCAACTTCGCTCAATAAATTTTCAACTGCATGTTAACGCGACATCTCTAATATTCTACACTTAATCGACTTGCCAAAATGAAATCGCTGCACGTGCACTCAACTTTATAACTGTCCCATGGATTATTCAGATATTGGCCACTTGGTCAGTACTGTCAGTACAACTGTACAAGTTGGAAACGCTTCACTTAGGATACAACTTTACATTGTCATATAAGCCTGCGTAGACTAGCTGGTCCCGTGGAATTAGACTGCAAAGCTGCCTATTTGATGTTGTATAAATGTTGTTAAAAATGCTAGTCTTCGTCGCAGTCGCACCACATCCACTGCGTGTAACAGCTGTTATTTCTAATCAGATTCATTGTTGACGTTAATACAGTATAGCTCTGCCTGCCGATTCAAGGGGACGCTGGTAAGAGGCGGGAGCGCAAAAAATGGCAATCGTTGAATAAAATAACACTCGGAAACAACCGAATCTGAAACCGATTATATGCAGAAAATACATATAAGTAATCTGAAGATTAGGCCTACCGGTTTTCCGGTGCTAATGGTGGTCGGTGAGCTGGAGAAGTTTAGCTAATCGTGAAATTTTTATTTGGTTTCGTTGCGGTGTGCGTCTCAGAAGAAGGCATTCGTTTAAATGTACTATACTGCTGCTAGTGAGTGAGTAGAGTTTGACGCGCTTTCCGGCATTTTATATCATTTCGGAAGCGGTAACGTTTTCGTTACCCCTCGTTATTAGGCATGAATGCACTTGACTTCATTTATTATGTTTATTGGCGTCATTTTTGCTTACAGTAATAGGCCCAAGTTTCGCAGAAAACTTCGCAACGCCTACTAAATTACACGCTGCATTTCGTTTACACATTTGGCAAAAATCTGAAAGTGCATTTTGGCTTTTCACAGTCGCTACTCTCGCATATACTGTCGCCCAAATTAATTCTAAAAGATGGTCCAGAAAAAAGCCACAACGTTTACACATAATAACTTTCGAGCAGTTGGTCGGATTAATAAAGTTGCATTAAATTGCTCAGAAACATTATTTTGTGCGTATATAAATGGGTTTGCGAGGACACAAAATGTGTACTCAGTGGCACTCAGCATCACTAACATTATGTGCATTGCACCTTTTGATGCACACTTCATAAACTGACTAAACTGGTTACGCAGGTATGACTATTCTGACCCGAATCTTACGACAGATTATATTAAGACGCTCAACGGCAGATCAAGGACAATGACTATCTCATCTTATGAACAGTCGCAAGGTCACGATCAGCGGAGAACGTCTAAATTGACTTCGGTCTTTCGTTTTCAATTCCGTCAATTCTGCGACATTTGTTTGCTGTATGCTGTAAACTGCACCGCCATGCCCTTTGAAATGTTGTTGGCAATTGATATTTTTGAGAATTTTCGTTACAAATGGCTAAACAAAGAAATATTTACTATGTATCATTCTGTCAAGTTCTGTATACTGTTACCAATTAATTTCTGAATAATTTTGCAAGAACCACGAAACCATGCGGCTCAAGCGGTCACCCGAAATTGCAGGATTGGACAATTATTTTTGTGGACGATGCACGGTTGATGATGTGTCGTGCTGCGATTCAGTTGCTGATTTTGGTGGTGTTACACATTATGCCCTTAACTTCGTCAGAACAATGACAGTGGCTAGTGGTAAAAACGATTCTAGTCCTTTGTCCAGGCTAAAGGACAGAATTTCAAACAATTGCCTTATTTGTTATATGAAAAAACAATAACTGAATAGGCCTACGTGTTACGGCAGTCAAATAATACGGGAGTACCTACACTATCCATCATCGATCGTGAGTTATCCCTAACAGCATACTTACACGTACTAAACAACTGACACGGCTACTATAAGAACACCCTTCCTGCCTCATAATCATGGTGAATGGTGCTGTCAACACGGCAAACAAGATAATCAATCCGCTGCCATACCCGCAACTGCTTTGGCGCATTTCATGCAGAAACGCGCTCAAAACAGACTTCTGTTATGCGCCCTCAATAAGTGCAAGTTGAATATGTAGGATGAGCCAGTGATTTCCTGTAACTACGTATAAGACACCGTACCGAAGGAAGGAGTGCCAACGTATCAAAGTACGCCAGTAATCCGCATCCCTGACTGATTTACGCCACAAACTAGAGACATATTTGTTCCACCAATAAATTCCTGACATTTTGCTGTAACTATCCACATATCAACTTCGCTTTCGTGGACTGTAATGACACCTGCTATTCTAGCGACGTTAAAAATTCTAATTTGATTTGAACTGTCAAGCTAAAGTGACAATGAAAAGAAATTCAGCAATGTAATATACATGATCAAGGCTGGAAAGATCTCACAGTCTACATGCGTAGGCTGCCACAATGTCGCGTCTGTCATTCACAGAATGATACTGTACAGGCTGCGGACATGCACGATGATAACTATCAACCATCACATGAATAAAAGTGAAAACACAACATTTATACTCTGCGTACACAAGATACTGCGTAGCTGACGGCGCGCAGTCAAGCTGGTCATTTGGTAATAGCAGGGCTGTATTTGCCGGGGGGGTCAGGGGGGTTCGACCCCCCTTGTCAAAATGCCGACCCCTCCAGCAGCAAGAGCCAAAATGGCCTGGGGGGTTGATTATAACCCCCCTGCTAACCCCCTACCGTTTACCATGTACCACTTTGCATATGGGGATGACCCCATCTAGTTGATGCGTTAAGTATCTTGTCATCTGTTGCCGGCCCTTGGCTTCCCCCAAAGAGTCAACCCCCCCCTTGTTGAAATTTGACAAATACAGCCCTGGGTAATAGTAATAACATAAAGCGATGTCCGCTTTCACCAAAACGATATGGGAATGGGATCCATTTATCATGCACTGGTGGCTCAATGAATCTCTTTGCCGAGGTCTAGGCTGTGCACAACTTTGCAAATTGGGATTATCAGCATGGGGATTATTCCGACGTGCAGTGTGTGTATGGGATACAGAGATAATGTACGCTGCAATCATTCGTACAATCCATTCACAATGCGGGCAATTCATTCACAATTATGGCGATTTTTTCCTTTTCAAAAATTAAGGCACATTTCCTGCACGGAATTTTTGCAACTCTAAAACTGACGTTGGATCGCAAAGCTCCACCGTGCACTGCATTTATCAACGACAACAAGTATACAAAGATGACAGCGCATGGTTCCGATACTGATCTATTTACACCTGACTGCAATAACAAAACGATTGACCTTTAACATTTTTTCACGTCCGAGAAGTCGCATTTTATGAATTGGTCATTTTGTGCCCTCGTATACTTCACCTTTTGATCCCAAAAGTGGTATCCAGCTGCAAGTGCACGTGTTACGGGAAACATTTCTTCTTCCAGTTGATCAAGATTTTATAGTCTTTTGCTCAAGTTTGGTGGTATTTACAGGCGAGATGGCAATGACTGTGACAACGCACAGTACGCTAAGAGGGCTTCAAAACGGACGGCTCCACAATAATGTCACAGACTAGTCATTTTACAAAGTTACACGACATTTGCCAGAAAAAAACGGCAGCACTTTCTGCTCAGTGATGCTTTACACAGTACAAATTCGCTAAATAATAATCACAACTACACAAATGCACCATAAAATCCCACTTTATGCAGTGGGCACACAGACGGTGCAAGAAAATAAAGACGTATTTTCCAGTGTGACGTCAGAACACTCAACAGATGTCAACGCAATACACGTTAATAGCACCAAAACAGTACAAAATAAATAAAAAAATAGCAGATATGGTAACTGGTCAACTGGTCGCACTAAACAAGCAGACATACTCATTCAGCACCAACATTCAAAAAAGATCTAGACGCCAAAATATCCGGAAATGTCAGTTTCTCATAATCCAACAAAAGCGACAACAGAGTGGCTTTTTCTTCACGAATTTCAACACAATTAACTGATACAACAGGACTGTAATGTTGCTGCCAAGGACAATTGCACAAATAGAGTGTGACTAGTCAGATACTCCAGTAGTCCACGGTAACACAAGGCACACTCATTCCACAAAAAATCATGCTACATTTTTCATACTCTACAACACGCATTTACATTTCTCACCATTATAGCATTCAAATAAGGAAAGGTTACCACTATTCTCAATACCCACCTGAAAGTTCATAAACAGTGCTGCAACGCTAAGCTGTTGTAAAGGATATGCTATTATTTTTACTTCACAAAGAAATGAAGGAAAATTAAGCAGCAGAAATACTAGAATGTTTAAACTCTTTCACTGCATTTACTTTCATTGTCAAAAAGAACATAAAGTGATATATTACTTGTCTAATATCTATCCGATAAGCAATAACTAATTTCTATAACAGTTACGAGAAGATGAACTGTGACATTCTTAACAGCAATATGAATGGGACGATAGTAAGGCGACACTGAGCCGATGTATACACAACCATAATCATGCAGTGCAGTCACAGCCGTTTCTCGTATGCAGAGTGGCCACTCTTTCTGTGTACAAAAATTTGAGGACTTCAGGACCCTCGCAACCTTTTTCCAAACCAACTATACTAAAATGGTACAAACTCTAACCTATTTTTCACCGCTCTTGCTGACGAGTAAATTCAGTCAATTCATTTTTATTTTACATGCAACTTTAATTCCATATTAATTACAAATTACCTCTATTGCATGTACCATGTCACCGACTCAACACGTACGGCCACCAGGCTTTTGCCACTGATGGACTGTCCGCCTGGAACAGTCTTCCAGACCCTGCCCGCAATCCAAATTCCACCAAAGTTGCTTTCAGGCGTCTGACAAAGACAGTTTTGTTTACACAGTACTAGCACACCCAGCGCATTAGGGGGACTTCCCGTTGACGCGCTATATAAACTGACACCATGACATTAATGACAATACCAAGTTCCAACAGCTGTTCAAATATGACCAACATTACAGTCCAAGATTTAAATGCTGAAATTTCAAGTATCTGAAAAAACATTTTCAGTTTTCAGTTAAATTCAAAGACTTTCAATGACTTTCACGACTGGCCACCCCACATATACTGTTCATTCGTTATCACTCCATTGACCATCAGCCTCATCATCTTCTTCGGAATCATTTTCTTCGAGCGCTTTTCGACGCATCTCGAATGCCGCCTCCATAATCGCCTGTACATCTAGCCGACCGGCACCACTCGATGCATGATGTTGCTGCTTCTGTGCTGACTTCTGCCTTCGTTCCTCGACTTTGCGCAGCTGAATTCCTACAAAACAATAAGATGCAGTACGTTAGTATAGCAAAATATACCGCTCCAAGCATAAAAACAATACATTTACAAGACAAATCCTTCTACGAAATCAGTTGCACTGGTACTAACAATAAAAAATTTGTTAACAGAATTTAATAATGTCAATATATGATATACAATTTCGGTGCATCCCCCACTAGATCAGTGATTCCCCACATTAACCGTACAATATATTTTTCGCCACAGCAATTTTTCTAAACCGGAATAAGGCGAAAATACAGTTGATTTTTCCACTAAAACACTTTGTCTGCATTACTGGTAGCCAAATCTATACAATTAACAGCAGCAGGGTTGTCAGTTTTCACCGGCTCCAATAACAAGTAAAAATAATTACCTTCACGTATTGCGGCCAGCAGGTCAGAACGAGTGTCTCGGACTAACGGAGGTTCATCTGTCTTCTGGGATGTTACCAGCGAGCTAGAATCGGAACCATTATCAACAACAGCTGATGGCAAGTTAGAGTGGTCAGTTTTGTGCCATGATGCCAGCTGATCAGCTGCCTTCGGGTCAGTCAAGGCAGAACTGGAAACCAGCTCGGGAGGTGGCAGATACTGCGGAATAGAGAAGTGGCCGTCGGAGTCCGGTGGAGGAGTTATCATTGTCGGTGGACTTGGCAGTCGGTCGCCACTCAACGACAACGGGACAACACTGGTGCCAGGTGGTGTCGGTGGTGCCGGGAGATCAAAACTGTCTCTCAACGATCTGTGCTGTTCGGCCGTCATTACGGGGCCGGCGGAAGAAGACACAGGTACACCGGGTCGAGTGATGTCCGTCCCACTTGTTGGTGGGATGCTGTTACTTGGATACGATGCATTAGACACTGAAGGTGGTGGACCCGTTGGACGTATGCTGGCATCAGGTATCATACCATCATCGGCCGGAGGGTGCCGTATGTCTGTCTGGCGAAGTGATGCTGATCTTACAGGTTGTGCTGAAGGTACCACCTGATTATACTCATTCACGACGGACGGCATTGCCATCGCATTTCCATGAATGTAACCGTGTGTCTGATTTGCAGTCGAATGCGGCATATATGCAAGATGTTCGTTGGGCGTTCCGGCGTTTACGTTCCATCGACGAGCGTCGGCGGCCGACTGCTGCAGTGATCCAGTTCTGGCGAGGTCGGCCTTCGGAGAGTGAGGTTCGGTGACCGCACTCTGTCGACTCGCTGCCTGGTGGCGACTGAGGTTGTCGACATACTCCGGTCCGTGGCGGAGTTCAGCATAGTTGGCACGCTGGGATTTTGGTGCTCGTATTGACCGCGGCTCCTTACTGGGTCTCTATACAACACCAACAAAATGTAAAAACTTAAAATAAGCCTGTCTATAAATTTATTTTACTGTCATAAGACTTTCTTTAGTGTCATGATACTGTTCATATAGTCTTTAAGAATGTCTATGGCCTGTAAAAAATCGGACAGAAAATGTACTGTCATCTATATCCCATTTGGAATATATCCTGACTACGGTAAAACAAATTACTTATACCTTCATCACAGCTTGTTCCTTCCATTCGACATCATATACCAGCCACATACATTGGCACTAATAACATATTCCTAGCTCTGTCTTCGTGTTCATTATCAGTGCCTTCCGTTCAGTGGTTGGCTCCTTCCCCCTGGAATTGAATTGAAATTGAATTTGTATAGCGTATTGCCATGAAGTCGTGAAATCATCTTTAATATGCTATTGTCACAGACACAGCGGGCATACAGTCTATAGCCTGCAGGCTGTAGGCTAGGTCCGCGCCCATGGGCCCAGACCTGTGGATAACAGCCATACGCAGCCCTGGTCTGCCGTTTAATGGTCGCCACCCTCGTGATTCATGTAATTACATGGATCACTACTCATTAACCGACCCTGGAGGGCTGGAAGGCTGAGTTGGCCTGGAACAATTTGCCGCATCACGTGCTTGTCACAGACAAGGGCTCACTCACCCTTCTGAGTTTCCAACACCATCTCAACACTCATCTCTTCCAGTCCACTTTTCCTTCCTTCCACTTTGGCACCCAATTCATTTGTATCAACGGGTGCTATATAAATTCATTTACTTACCTTCCTACTTATGCACAGAGCCCACATCGCAAACATCTCTGTATTCGTTTCACTATGAGCTCACCCAAGTTATTCTTAAAAAGAGCCATACCATACATGCATGCATGGAAAGGATGTAAAGGGGCTTCAGAGCGAAAATCATATTTCAAGGCATTTTCATGTCATACACAACTTTACAAACTATATGCACTTGCAGCAACATAACATCCAAACACAGGAACCATACTTACAGCAGTTCGCCGGCCACGTTGTTTGTGTCTTTTCATCTGGTTCTCAGTGTCCTTGGCAATTTCAAGACACCACAACTCCAGAAAGTAGTCTGGGTCGGTGTAGAACTTCAAACTGTCACGACCATCCTCTCTGCAGTGAGCACAGAAACATATCAGAAATAGTAAATTACGTTATGTCTAAAAAGTAATGCCATCAATTTTCCACATAAAATTACACTGCAACCTCGTTGTAACGCTCATTCTGGGAGCCAAGCGAAATGAGCGTTATAACGAAACGAGCGTTATAATGAGATGCACCTTCTGAATGGAATACAACGCATAGTAATGGACTGGCAGATTGCGTGAGACAATCATAAATAACACCAGTTTGAAAAAAGCAAGCAACAGTGTTATAACTCAAGAAAACTCATCAATTAATGAGACGTATTGTATGCTGGCATAAAACTAACATTGTTAATAAGAAGTTAGATGATTGAATATCTAGGTCCATATGTCCATGCAATGGGTGCTCGGAAAATGAGTCACTGCCTACCGCATGCACACCGATGCTGTGGCCGCTGTGCTGCAAAGGCTGCGAGTCTGGTTACAACTAGAGCGATTGTCACCGAGTGCACAAGCAATAACTGGGCCAATTGGCCACGTTTGCTCTGTACTCTTGTCTCATTTGCTTCATTTACTCGCCTTGGACAATGGTAGCCCAGTCAGAGCTGTGTTTAACGGGATCCAACGTCCTATGAGCATTACAACCGGATGAGCGTTCTAACAACAAGCGTGATAACGAGGTTGCAGTGTACATACGATATGAAATCAGAAAATTACTTATAAATGTCAATATCCTGGGACTGGTTTATGCAACACTACTTGGAAGTAATTAGGAAATAATCACAAAGTATTTTCGCTGGCTTTCCAATTAAGCCTGAAAACTAAAAAAACTGTAAACAGATACAGAAAATGGAAAACACTGAGCAATATTTGACTGAAGCATCCTAATAGCACAAACTTGCACTTCTATCATGCCACAGAATAAATCAGCAAAATATTGAAAAACAAAGAACAGAACTGGCAAAAAATTGTGCAAATTACATTAATGTCATTAAAAAACAGTACATCGATAAAAATATCAGCAGAAAGTATTGTACAGCTGCAGGCTGAGATACGTGTGGGTTCCACAAACCTATATGGATCCAATATCTGCAGAGCAGGTGCTGGCTCACAGTAATGCTGATACATTAGCATGACAGACTGAGGTCTAGTTGACTTGGTGATCACTTGCTGTTCCTTAATGATGGAACTTTTGAACGGCTTTCGCATGTTGATGTCTTGCAGTAACACTGAAAACAGCAAAGTCCACTGTTATATGCAACACTACGACAATGCCCTTTAATGTTGTGCGCTCCTTGCTAGAGGGTTTGGACACATCCATTTCTTTGAAGCAGGACTTCTGATAACAAACAAAAGCAATCTCTCCAGATGCCCCATCTGCACCACCGATAACTAGTATGGATTTCAGAAGGACTCAAATCGTCGTCTACATGCTGCAAATCCATTTCCATATCAATTATGCCAATTATGAATCGGTGTAGGCCTATATAATAAGGGGGAAAACTAACTTAAAACAAAAACCACATTTTTTATTAGTTTAGGTAAATTCATTCATTACTATCAGCAGTACTTCATTACATAAAAAATAATGTGACAAATTTTCTTTTAAAAACATGCATACTGCACAGATGAATTACAGCTAAAACCAAACCTGATGTATGTTTCTTAATTATAAAAATGGAGGATCAGAAAACGTCAAAATTTGTACCAGAAAAAAACTAAAAAATTAATAACGTTATAAATAATGTAACAGCATTTTGTGTGCAAATGTGTATCTAATTACAATAAACAGTACACAAAAACATAAACTTTTTTGACTAGAAATGCTTAGGTTTCATTCTGATAGTTTTATTATCTTAATACAGAATTCTGTTTACCAACAAGTTACAAATCAAAACAAGTTGTACATTTTGACCCACCAAGTATGCAATTACGATTATCCGTAACACAGACCTTCTTCGACGATGGGGTTCAGCTTCACAATACGAGCCTGAACTCGTTCAACTCGTTCCGTCAACTGGCCAACGCGATACAACAGGCTTGCAGCATCATGGTGCAACTCGGCAAACAAGTCATCAGCGTGTGCGCTCAGGGTACCGAGCTGGCGCATGATGTTGGAGAGAGCACTGTTTCCAACAAACTCCAATTCATTGTTGACCTGCGTCGGAACCACCGTGCGGCTGATGTGAACTGGCTCCACAAGTCGTTTGATCAACGGCATTGCACTTGAACTGAGTTCTGCAAACAAAATAATTATATGACTACAACAATCATTCTAAATTTTAAAAAGCAAAATGACTGACTGTGATCTGGTTTGTCCAAGATCATCTATTACCTGCACTGTTTGCTTTCTTGCCCCCAAAAATAGCATCATTGGGAAAAGCACATGCTGTTTACCTACAATCTTTGACTATATCTATGTGATGTTCTGATTTTCGCTTAAATGCTGCAAATGTGGGAACATCAAGCTCTTCTGCAGGGTCAGTGTTATGATCCGTCTATGAGGACAGAAAATAGGGCTATTTTCCGTCCGTCAAGGATGCATACAAAATTCATTCCTGAGGCTATTTTCCATCCAAACGGACGAAAATAACGGCTCCCTGGCACTATTTTCCCTGCATCGTGGCAGATGGACCAATTTGTTGCTTGATCAATTGGGGTTTAGTGTCACCTGCACTCGCGAGTCTGTCTTCCGTCCATCGACAAAGATGCATCATTTGGAAATGATTTTCAACTGTAAGTTATTCTGTTACTATCAATAAATCAGAAATTTAGTTTTGTTGTTCCTTTATTGAGCATAGACAACGCGGGGGTATGGTCAAAACAGTGACAAACCAAAATGGCGACAAGTCAAAACGACTATACGAAAACGGTGACAGGTAAAACGGCAACACAGCAGTGAACCAAAACAGCAACAAAGTGTCATTAGGTGGAAACTGTTCTGATGGCATGTTTTGTGGTGTCACTGACCATTCTATAAGTAAGCTAAGTAGATTATACAGTGTATACAATACAGGCACTGAATGAAGTAACTGGCTACCTTCAAAGCAACCTACTCCGATCATCGGTGGTGAGTTGGGTGTGGTAGATATTAGTTCAATCACTTGTCCCATGCAGAGGAGACGAGTACACTGTTCGAATGTCAGTGTTATTATCCATCCGTGAGGACAGAAAATAAGGGCTTACTGGCGCTATTTTCCGTCTGCCAGGGGAGATGGATTGATCATAACTTTAAATCTGAAATAACGGGAACTGGAAGCCTAAGCACAATTAGTAGTATAG
>Ga0209568_1000474_pt1 | contig 13943 bp, 12 predicted proteins | sample WorMetOlspDAHAB2_FD_187406 | JGI IMG/M metagenome (GOLD analysis project Ga0209568, IMG submission 187406) | Marine gutless worms symbiont microbial communities from Max Planck institute for Marine Microbiology, Germany - Olavius sp. DAHAB.2... ...
AAGCAATTCTTTATTCATGCAAAACCTCGCTAAATCAAATTTATGAAATTACAAAAGAATACTTCTTGAAAAATTTTATAACAAGTAGCTAGTGCGTAACATCAGTTATTAACGATTTTTCAGGGACGACTATGTCTTTTTGTAAGATAGGAGACTAACATAATAGAAAAACTACTGAAGAAAAATCCCGGCACAAGTGTAGGGATGTCAAATGCAAACTGTTTATTAATGAGAGGCCAGACAATTGCTACGATTCCGCCAACAAGGATACCAGCCCAAGCACCATATTTATTGGCAAATTTTGTATACAGTCCAAAAATAAGCAGAGGGCCAAAGGCGGACCCGAGTCCTGCCCATGCAAAAAAAACGAGGGAATAAATTGTGCTAATCTTAAAAAAAGCAATGATGAAGGCTATTGTAGCAACGATAAGAATACAAAGACGAGAGACCCATAAGAGTTCTTTAGAAGTGCTATTTTTACGAAAAATACGCTTATAAAAATCTTCTGTCAAACTTGATGCTAAAACGAGAATTTGGGAGTCCATTGTCGAAAGGGTGGCTCCGATGACACCGCACAAAATAAAACTCATAATGAGAGAGGGGAAAATGTCATATACCATTTTAACGAAAATTTGTTCAGGGTTGTTAAGATATCCTTTGAAGTAGGCCACTCCAATTAATCCGATAAGTGTAGCCCCCCCTAAGGCTAAAATTTGCCAAATCATTCCGATAGTCATCGATTTGCGCATATTCGAGACCTTCTTTATCCCCATAAATTTTGTTATAATGTGAGGTTGTCCGAAATAACCAAATCCCCACCCGAAGATAGAAAAAACAATGGCCCAAATAGTTTGAAAGTTTGTGTTAGGAAGCATAGATAGAGATAAATTGTGTGTTTTTAACGCATGTGCAATTCCTGCAAAACCGCCGACCTTAGGGAGAATGGAGAGGGGGACGATCACAATAATCAAGAGCAAAAACAACCCTTGGAAAAGATCGATCCAAGCTAAAGTAGAGTATCCCCCCATCAATAGGTAAGGAATAACAACGAGCATTCCTGCTGATATTCCTATGTAATAAGAGGTCCCAAAAAGGGTTTCTAATAATAACCCCAGCCCAACCGTCATGGAGGAAATATAAATTGTATAAAAGATACATGACATGATGGCAGTTGTAATTCGAATAAGTCCCGATGTATCATGAAAACGACTTTCAAAGAAGGAGGATAACGTCATGCTGTTGTATTCTTCGGTCTTTGTTCGTATCTTTGGAGCAATGAAATACCAGTTGAGAAACATAAAAAGAGTGAGACCGATTGCAAACCATGCATTAAAAAGTCCGCCTAAAAAAATGACAGAAGGAAACCCCATGAAGAGCCAACTGCTCATATCACTAGCATGGGCAGCCATAGCGGTGACCCAGTAATTGAGAGAACGGCCTCCGATAATGAAATCAGATGCTGTTTGATGTTTGCGATATGACAAAAAACCAATTGTGAATAGTATGAAAATATAAAAAATGATTGCAGCCAATTCTGATATATTGCTCATGCACTTTTATTGCTAAGTTAAAATTTTACACCCAGTTGTTTAGGGTTGTCTTCTCTACAAAAAACAATGTAACAAATCTATACATTATTTTCTTAGAAGTTGTTAGTTGGCGAAAGGTCTATGTGGTTTGCGCTATTGCGATGCAACTTGTTGATTTTTTCCTCATAAAAGAATTACTCTTTGTTTTGAAAGATTGAGAAAACGCAAATATTTGATCTTTATGTCGCAGGTAATACCATTTTTTTATGCTGCAGAAGCGGCAAAGAATTCGCCTATTGTGAGAGAAAGATGGACATTACAGTCTGCTGTAGATTTTGTTTATGCTAAAGTAGCGCCTCCCGCTTATGATGATGAGATCGGTACAATAGCAGAAAATTCTTCTGTTATGAGAGAGAGATGGGTATTACAGCCCACTTTGCTTCCTGTGGACGATGAGATGGTTCCTGTTCATGCTAAAAAAGTAGTGCTGCCGCAACCTCCCGCTTATGATAGTGAGATCGGTGCAGTAGCAGAAAATTCGTCTGTTATGAGAGGAAGATGGGTATTACAGCCTACTTTACTCCCTGTGGACGATGAGACGATTCCTATTTGTGCTAGAAAAGCAGTGCCGCCACAACTTCCCGCTTATAATGAAAGGGAAACCTTATCAACCTTCATGAAGTCTTCATCACCATGCTTACAGAAGGAGGTAAAAAAACCTCCAAAATGGAGTATAAAAATGATAATAGAATGGGTAGTGACATTGATAAAGAATAATATAAATTTATTGTATGTCAAAGTGGTTTGTGTTGTAAAAAATTTTATGAAACGCATAGAACGTTTTGTCAAACATTTAGTTCGTATTTTTTTTAATTTTGAACAGAGTATAGATCTTAGCAAAAAAAAATAGGATTTTCCTCTGACCTACTTCTCGTCGTACTCTGTTTTCATAGATCTTTTGAATCGTCAATACAGCAGTTATGGGAAAATATTGATGTTTTTCTCATATAGGTGATATAAATTTTAAATAAATTTTGGAGGAGATATGATATCTGAGGTATTAGCAGAAACTTTGCTTACAACTCCGCCTGTAGAAGACGGAAGAAGCTTTATCCCTTTTTCTGCCGAAGAGATGCTATTGCTACAGCCGCTGTTGCCGCCCGCTTATGATGAGGAGACGTTAGTGAAAAATTTGCCTATAACCCCGCCTGCAGGAGACGAGAGGTGCTTTGTCTCTTCTCTTGCCGGAGATATAATCTTAACGCAACGGCGATTGTCGCCGCCGCCCGCTTATGATGAGGAAACGTTGGTGAAAAATTTGCCTATAACCCCGCCTGTAGGAGACGAGAGGTGTTTTGTCTCTTCTCTTGCCGGAGATATAATCTTACCACAACGGCGATTGTCGCCGCCGCTAGCTTATGATGTTGAATCTCCTCTTTCTGAGATAGAAGCACCCCTCTCTACTGAGCCCCCATTTTTACGGATAGAGGAAGTAGCAAATTATGCAAAGACGGGTATCGAGCTAATAATAGAATTGGGGACAATATTTTTTGAGGGCATTATAAAAGTATTGTGTGTAGGCGGGGATCGTATTGTCTAAGTTCTCGGGTTATCATGACTAACTCTCTAACTTTGAGAAAGAAACTGGACAAAACGTTTTTCATGCTCTCTGATATGTTTCCTAGTTTCCTCTTGAGGTAGTTCTTCTTACAGTATAGAGGTAATTGTTAATAGAATATTGCTTACAATACTTAGGATGAATGTGTTTGGTCTATTTCTCTGTTTTATTATATAGTCATGAATTAAAGCAGAAATGGGAGTATAATATGCTTTCTACAATTGCCCGTCTTTTTGGAAAATCCCCCTTTTATCCTCTTCAATCTCATATGAAAAAAGTGAGTAGTTGTGTAAAAAAGCTTACGGAAATTCTTAATAATTTAAAAAAGATGAAAGGAGAGGAGCTCCATCGTTTGGTGAAAGAGCTTTCTAAGCTAGAGTATGAGGCAGATCTTACTAAAAATGATATTCGCAAACACCTTCCTAAAGGTCTTTTCCTTCCTATAGATCGTAATCAATTTTTGGATATTCTCTCTATGCAAGATCAGATTTCTGATAAGACAGAAGATATCGGTAATCTGTTGATTTTATATCCTATAGATAAATTTGGTGATTGGTGCGATCATTTTAAAACATTTTTTGAAAAAAATGTAGCAGCCTTTTGGGATACACGAAATGTTATCAAAGAATTGCATAAATTATTGGCATCTTCTTTTGGTGGAGTTGAAGCAGAAAGGGTAAAAACAGTTGTAGATCAAACTGCTCATAAAGAATATGAAGCGGATAAGATGAAACAGAGATTGATGCAAAAATTTTTTGCGATGTCTGAAGAGGTGGAGATTCCTGTTTTTTATCTCTATATTCAAATCATGGAAGAGATCAATCGGATTTCTCATTTTTCAGAACGTCTTGCAAATCGTATCCTTATAATTCTAGAACTTAAATAGTTGCGAATGTGTATCCACTATGATTAACCTTATATTGACTATTTTGGTCCTTATGGCTGGAATGTATATGGCATGGAACATTGGTGCAAATGATGTATCTAATGCAATGGGGACCTCTGTTGGATCGGGCGCTCTTACATTATTTAAAGCGGTGATTATTGCAGGGATTTTAGAATTTTGCGGTGCTTTTTTTCTTGGGGGCCATGTTTCAAAAACGATGGAACAGGGGATTATTAACCCTAAATTTTTTGTGCAAGATCCAAGGATTCTTTTATATGGTATGATTTCTGCACTGGTTGCTACGGCACTTTGGTTACAGGTAGCTTCTTATTTTGGGTGGCCTGTTTCAACGACTCACGCTATCGTAGGGGCCTTATTGGGGTTTGGTGCGTTAATTGGGGGTGTACATACTGTGCATTGGGCACAAGTAGGGGCCATTGCCCTCAGTTGGATACTTTCTCCTGCTTTAAGTGCTCTTTTTTCTTATTTTATTTTTAGCATATTACAGCGTAAAGTATTCTTTGCGATACATCCTGTTTATTCTGCAAAACAATTGATTCCCATCCTTGTTTTTATCGTGCTTTTTGTATTTACAATTAGTATATTATTTAATGGGTTAGGATCCTTTCATCTGAAACTTTCTCTTTTTAAAATTCTATGGGTTGGGGTCTTAATAGGAAGCGTTGGAGGTTGTATTAGTTGGGTTTTCCTCCAAAAAATGGAGGTTCCCCAAGCACAGGCATTTTCTTCCAATGTATCACAACAGATACAAAGCCTTAATAAGGCAATGCGTTATTTAAAACAGGTAGAACTTAGTAGTGCAGAGGGTCGACGCGAAAAGATAAAAAATGTTTTAAAAGAAGTAGAGGTCTATGCAGAGGAGTTAAAGGCGCGATCTACTTTATATATGGAGAGTTCTGATTATAAAGTTGTCGAGAAAATGTTTGCTTTTCTCCAAGTATTGAGTGCTGCATATGTTGCTTTTGCTCATGGTGCCAATGATGTAGCGAACGCTATTGGGCCAATAGCTGCAGCATTGGATATTATTCAAAAGGGGCAACTTCCTTCAATATTTGTCACACCCTCTTGGCTTCTTGCTATGGGTGGGGCTAGTATTGTGATTGGATTGGCAACATGGGGGTGGCGTGTGATGGAAACGATAGGGAAGAAGATCACAGATTTGACGCCTACAAGAGGTTTTAGTGCAGAGTTTGGTGCGGCGATTACTATTTTAGTCGCCTCAAAATTGGGTCTTCCCATTTCAACTACACATTGCATTGTTGGTGCTGTTTTAGGTGTGGGTCTTGCCAAAGGCATTTCCGCACTTAATTTACACACGTTGCGGGATATTGTTCTTTCATGGGTTTTCACTATTCCATCAAGCGCTATTGTTTGCATTCTGATTTTTTATGTTGTTCATGCTGTTTTTTCGTGATAAATAATAAAGTATGGAGTCACGAGCTGAAATTTTAGCGCAAAAAGTGCGTTATTACTTGATTGCGAACATGGGAAAGTTTGTCGATGAAGTAAATGACGAAGAATTTTATCGAGCCTTGTGTGTAGTGTTTCGAGAAGAGATTATGGCTAATTGGATTGCAACAAATCGTGCTTTTAAAAAGAAAGGTGTGCGTAAGCTCTATTACCTTTCTATGGAATATATGCCTGGAAGATTATTTGGTAATAATATTACCAATATTGGTGCTGTCGACTTAACAAAAAAGGTTGTGTCATTATTAAAGCGCAATTTTCATAATATCTTACGTATGGAGCCCGATATTGGCATTGGGAATGGGGGGTTAGGGCGCCTTGCTTCTTGTTTTCTCGACTCTTTAGCCACCTTACAATATCCTGCTATGGGTTATGGGATGCGTTATCAATATGGTATATTTGAACAAGAGTTAATGTGTGGGGTGCAAATAGAACGTCCTGATTGTTGGTTACTTACGCCAAATCCCTGGGAAATGCGTCAAGATTCTCGTGCTGTTTCTGTGCGACTTGGAGGAACTTTGCTCCCTCGCAAAAATAGCCATAATGAAGATGTGTATGATTTGATGGATTTTGACGAAGTACGTGTTCTCCCCTATGATCTGCCTATGGTTGGATATAGTGAAGATTCCAATTTCTCTGTTTTAACTCTTCGCTTGTGGTCGACTAAGGAGTCTCCTTGTAATTTCAAATTACAACGCTACAATGCAGGAGAAGTAGGGCCGGCTCGAGCAAACACTGGGGTGACTGACGTGCTTTATCCTAATGACAATAATGAAGTGGGAAAGCGAACGCGTTTAAAACAAGAGTTTCTTTTGATCTCTTCCTCTCTTCAAGATATTGTGAATCAATATAAAGAGAACTATAGTTCCTTGGATGCCTTTGGTGATGTTGTACGGATTCAGATTAATGATACCCATCCTTCTCTTATCATTCCGGAACTTATACACTTGCTCACGAAGGAGTATGATATGTCTTGGGACAAGGGATGGGAGATGGTACGTGCTTGCTGTGCCTATACAAATCATACTATTTTGAAGGAGGCATTGGAAGAGTGGAATGTCCACAGATTTGCAACACTTCTTCCACGTCATTTTGCTATTATTCAACATTTGAACAAAACTTTATGCAGTGAAGTAGGGAAGAAGTTTCCGCATGATGAAGAAAAAAAGGGTCGTATGTCGATTATTCAGAATGGGCAAATTCGCATGGCACACCTTGCAATTTACGGCTCTCATCGCATCAATGGTGTTGCAAAATTGCATACAGAGATTCTCAAGGCATCTCTTTTTAAAGACTTTTACGATATGTATCCAGAGAAGTTTGTCAATATCACGAATGGGGTGACGCAGAGGAGATGGCTACTTCATTGTAATCCTCTCCTTGCCTCTTTTTTAACAAAACGGATAGGTAGTGGATGGATCACAAACCTTGAAGAGTTGAAAGGTATTATTGATTATGCTGAGGATCCCGATGCGCAGAGAGAATTTTTAGAAATAAAGAAGCAAAACAAGGAGCGTTTGCTTGCAATGCTTAAAGAAATATTGCGAGATCATCATGGCATTGGAGAAGAGTTTTCCAAAACATTTTTCACCAATCCACAACCTCTTTTTTCTGTCCAGGTTAAGCGTATTCATGAATATAAGAGACAACTCATGAATGCTCTTCACCTGATAATGCTCTATTATGAGATAAAAGAAAACCCAAACTCTCAACGTATAAAGCGATTTGTTATATTTGGGGGGAAGGCCTCTCCAGGATATCAGGCGGCGAAAAATATCATTCGTTTTATCTATTGTTTGTCTAGAAAGATCAATAATGACCCCGATATGAAAGATTTTCTTAAGATCCTCTACATTGAAAATTATAATGTATCACGTGCGGAAGTTCTCATCCCTGGCACAGACCTTTCAGAGCAAATTTCTACGGCAGGGAAAGAGGCCTCTGGTACAGGGAATATGAAATTTGCGATCAATGGAGCGCTTACTATTGCTACGGATGATGGAGCTAATGTAGAAATGAGGGAGAGCATTACAGACAAATGGTGGCCCTTTATGTTTGGAGCAAGCTCTGAAGAAAACAGCAGAAGGTATGGCAGTTACAATCCTTATGAGATTTGTGCAAAAGAACCTATGATCAAGCGAGTGATCGACTCATTAGAGGGCCACATTTTTGTTGAAAATGATGCGGAACACCAAGTTTTTCTCTATATAAAACGTTTGCTTTTAGGATCTTTTGACAAAGTTGCCGATCAATTTTTTGTTTTAAACGATCTTATGTCATACTATAAAACACAGAAAGTGGTAGAATCTCTTTATCGCAATCCTATGAAATGGGCACAATATGCTATTTACAACATAGGAGGAATGGGTTGTTTTTCATCAGACATGTCTGTTAAAAATTATATTAAACATATTTGGAATGTAAAAAAATGTGTTCCTGATATCGAAGAATTAGAGCTAGTTCATAAGGAGTGCAAAGGGGGTTAATCTCTCTTTTCTTTTGCTACAATGATGTAACAAGATATTCTTGTTTGATGTTGGCATCGTAAAAATCGATGAGTTCTTCGGCACGTGAAAAGTGCATAGCTTGAAGTGTTTCATAGATTTGCAACCCTTTAGCGCTTTCCCCTTTTTGAAAATAGAGAATACCCAGACGAAATAAAATTTGCTTATCTTCAGGGCAAAGGGAAAGAATTTTTTCATATTCGTGAATTTCTTCACCGATCATTTTAAGATCATGGTAACATGAGGCAAGTTGGGCATGAACCCAAGGATCTTTGGGAGAGTAATGATCTATAATCTTGAATTCTTCGATAGCTTTTTCCGTCGTTCTTTTAAATTTGTCGCCTTCTTGATGGCGATAAAGGCGAGAAAGAGCAACATAAGTGTTTGCAAGAGAAGCATGTGCCTCGAGATTGGTCGGCGTGTTTTTAATAAGTTGAACATGTTCGTTGACTGAAACAATCAATAATAACTCTTGCATTTGCTGGATATCTTTATGATAACAAAAATTTGTGAATTTGCGTATAAGGTGGTTGAGAGAAACCGTTTTCGATATTGCTTTATGAAGATGGGATTCATGTCTATTAAGCTGTGTAGCAAATTGATAGGCAGCATTGGCAAGAGAAAGGTGATATTCAGAACGAAGAAGAGATTTAGGCAATCTTTTTTTACATAATAACATAAAATAATTACGCAGTTCAAAAAATTGCCCCGGCTTTTTTGTTTGAAAATAAAAAAGAAGAATAAGGTAGGTAAATCCGGTTACAAGAATTGCTGCAAGAGAAATAGCGATGAGCGATCTTTGGAATAAGATTGTAAGAGAGACAAAAAAAGTGCTCACTTCAGCGGTAAGAAAGCCCAAAAAGAAAAGATGGAAGAACATATAGGAGCGTACAATTTTTTTAAATTGGTCGATACTGGTCAAACAATGGGCTTCCACATTTTTTTGGAAGCCTTCGTAGTTAAAATGCCAAAGTGCATCTTTTTTTACTTCATTAACGCTCATGAACTTACAACAACATTTTGCTGCTTAATCCCCTAAGAAACGCATTACATTAGGGTAAAAGCTTTTCCTTGCAAACCAGTGGCTCACACTTCTTTATTGGATTCATCTCAATGATTTTGCATTTTGTTCAACCATATTTCAAGTACTATTTTGTACATAAAAAACTTTACATAAAGCTTCCTGTTCAACCATTAATTGGAGAGCATATGGTTGATGACTTTTTCCGAAACGTGAGCATTGTGTAATTTGTTTATTTTGTACTGATTAAGACTATATGTACTACCGGTTTTCTTAATAAGGGTGATAATTTTGTCGTCGCTAATCTTTGCTTTAGAAAGAGCAATAATGTCATTTACTCTGAGTTTTTCTTTCGACTCTATACGTTGATAGGTTTGCATACTTTCCTGTTTTAGCTTTTTTTGCTCGTTGTTATCAAGATATGTTCCAAGGAGCCCGCCTGTGATTACACCTGCCGCTCCACCAATCAATGCTCCTTGTGTACCACCAACAAGGCCACCAATGGCAGCACCGCCGGCTCCACCAGAGATAGCCCCTGTTCCAGCTTTAGATTCACATCCAACCAACGCCATTAGCCCAAAAGATAAGAATAAAATCGATGATTTTTTAATCATATAAAGTACCCTTTTTTTAAATTGTACGATTTATTTCTCGCGCAATAATCGAGAATGTTCTGTTTCTTAACTATACGAATAACAAAAAACAGTATTGATTTGTTGTAAAATTATTGGTGTTGAAACAAAAAACAAAACTATGATCTAATACAGAAGCACTTAACTGGGAAAAAATTTCAACAATTCTACAGTTTAATTTAATATAAACAGAAAAGCAGTCCTGTAATTATGGTTAGTTATGAAGTTTTTCACTCGCTAATTGTGAAAGGCTTTTTCAGGATTTCAAAATTGAGAGGGCCTCTCTTTCTTTTTTAGGGCAACACATTCTTCATCTATCTCATTATAAATGAGGCGAGCAGAGCGCAAGCCAGAAAAATAATGAACGACCCATTGAAAGAGCACGCTAAAACGACTACGATAATTGGTGAGATAGACGATATGTACGAAGCTCCAGATAAGCCAAGCGAAAAATCCAGTAAAATGAAATTTTCCGATATAACCTACAGCGCGGTTTTTGCCAATAGTCGCAATGCTGCCTTTGTCGAAATAGGAAAAGGGTTTTCTTCTTTCTTTAGAAAGCTGCTTCCGAATCACCTTTCCTACATAGTGCCCTTGTTGAATAGCTACAGGGGCAATCCCTGGAAGAGGGTTGCCATCTTTTGCTATGCATGAAGCTGCATCGCCAATAATAAAAATTTCTGGGCGATGGGGAACAGAAAGATCGGGTTCTACGATTGCGCGTCCTTGAGGGTCAAGGGGAATATCGAGTGTTTGTAGGAGAGGAGAAGCCCGATTACCGGCTGCCCAAAAGATGTTTTTCGTTTTGATATAACCCGATTGCATTTGCACTCCTGCTTCGGTAAGATCGGTTACCATTTGATCGGTGATGATATGTACCCCCATTTTTTCTAAATCTTTATGGGCACGCTTAGAAAGCTTTTCAGGGAAAGAGGGTAAAATTTTCGAAGCAGCATCGATAAGATAGATCTGAGCTCTTTCAGGGGCAATATGTCGAAAATTTTTAAACAGTGTTATGCGAACGATTTCAGCAAGAGCTCCCGCCATCTCCACTCCTGTGGGCCCTCCACCGATGACCACGAAAGTAAGCAAATTGTCTGTCTTTTGCGTGTTATGTATGCTATCTATACGTTCTGCTTTTTCAAAGGCGAGCAAGATTTTTTCTCGAATTTTTACCGCATCGTGTAAGGTTTTGAGCCCTGGTGCAAAGGGTTTCCATTGATCATTGCCAAAATACGAATAACAAGAGCCGGGCGCTATAATGAGGTAGTCATAAGGGATTTTTACCCCATCAACCAAGGTGAGCTCCTGGCTCTCTTTATCGATCTTTTTGACCTCCCCCATGATGACGGAGGTGTTCTTTTGATGGGAACAGATTTCTCTTAGGGACGTTGCGATATTATCCGGTGAAAGAGTTGCGCTGGCAACTTGGTAGAGAAGGGGTTGAAATAGGTGGTGATTTTGTTTGTCGATCAGTAAAAGATCGTAATCTGCCCTTTTCAATCTCTTAAGAACATTGAGCCCTGCAAATCCTCCACCAATGATCACTACACGTATTTTATCCATTATCAGCTTCTCTAATTTTATCTTTATATGATTGTCAAAAAAATGGCAAAAAATTTTTTGCTCATGCTTGAGGCGAGGGCCGTTTTTATTTTGGGTTTGCAATTTTGCTTACTGGGAATAAGTGCAAAACATTGTTGAAATTATGAGGGCCATAACCTATGTTATGTTTTTTGAGATATATCCCGACAAAGAATATTCCAATGCATCCGAGAACTAATCCCTCTCTGATGCCCATATGAAACATCAATTGTTTTGGAGCATTTGTCACAAAATTCAATAAAAAAGAGACATAATAGCCGTTAATATAGCTCACCCCTGGAATAACAAGAGCGATTAAAAGAATGATTGCCAAGAGGCTGAAGAGGAGGGGAAAGAAAAGGTTATATACAAGAGAAATGAGAGGGAAGGTGTGAAAGTGGAACAACAGTAAAGGAAGAGTAAATGGTAAGAGAGCGCCATTGAGAGCTAATGTTTTTCGAATATAGGAACAAAAGAGGTATCCGCATTGATCAAGAAAGGGCATTTGCTTAAGCTTTGTAAAAGACCGTTTTAGCAAAAAAATCTCGCATTTTTGTTCGAATATCTTATAAAAAAGAAGAATCCCTAGTGTTGCTCCAAAACTTAATTGAAAGCCTATATCTACCAGTATTAAAGGTTCTATTATTAGGGCGGTCAATAATGCTATCCCCAAAGCATTCAGTGCTTTAGGTCTAAAAGAGCAAAGCATGCCAACTAAAAAGAGTATTACACCAATCCATGCGCGGCTAATAGAGGGAGTGCTTCCCATATAAAAAAAATAACAGCTTAGTAAAAGTATTAAGCAAAGAGCCAATGCCCTTTCATGCAAAAAGCGTTTTAAAACAAGAGTAAAGAATAGGGTGAGCAAAGCAAAATGAAATCCTGAGATAGCGAGCAAATGGTGTAATCCTACTGTACTAAATTGATAAGAAAGGATGCGATTTTCTACATTTCCTGTACAAAGTGCGCAAATTAAAGCATAGGTAGTTGTATCTTGATAATGAGATCGAAGAAATTGTTTTATCTTACTCTTTATTTGAAAACGCCACTCAGCTAAACTAGGTCTTTTTTCAAGGGGAATCCATTCGCCATGATTTTTTAAAATATAACGATATGGGGCTACTTCTATCAACTCAACTGCGGTCATCAAATAATCGCAGTTGGCTTTAGGGCGGTTGATTTTTTGACGCATGTATACACGACATGGAATATGATGCCACGTTCCATTTTTGGACACAAAACTTCGTGCTTTCCCTCTATACAAGAGAGAGGTATGAAAGGGTCCTTTATGCCATGTAACCTCTTCAATGTGGAAAAGGGCGGCACCTTTCTCGGTTGTAGGGAAACTAGGATACATGGATGTGAAATAGAAAAAAGCAGCAAAAGTAACCAACCAAAACTTCTTTTTATAAATAAAAAAAAGAAAGATGAGGAAATAGAGATGAAAAGCGCTTGCTATACCAAGGGAAAAGCAGAGCGCTAGATAGAGGGCTGGATATCTTTTCCAAAAAATTTCATTAGAAATTTTTACAAAACGACATACAGGGTTGTTGATGAAGTATACCCAACTTTTGTTCTTCATTTTATGAAATGGGAAAGAAGTGGGTAGAAAAACCTCTTGTATCTTAATGTTAAGATGTTAATTTTTTTCATGTTTTCATACAAGCGATAGTTTTCTACCTTGCATCTCACAAATGTAAAAATTTTTTAGCTCATTGATTCCGCGCCTGTTGCAATAAGAGATTGTTGTATGTTAACGGCTTCAACATATTCATTCCATCGATCATGATCGACAATGCCATAACGGATAGATTGAATGAGTTCGCGCTTGCAAAAAGCTAGAGATTTTTTGGGGCTTAAAAGAGCTATCATTTCTTCGTCTCCTGCTAAGCGCGCTATGTTAAGAAGGCGTTCTATTTGAAGTTTAGAAAGGGCAAGTTGATCTCTTTTTTTACGAGATCCTCGCGCTGCTCTTTGTTTAGGAGGAATAACACGTGGACGATCTACACTAAGAATAAATTTGTTTATGAGAGAGCCCAAACCCGTTGGCTCTTTTTGCTTCATCTTTTTGAGTGTAAAGTGATGCATATATCCACCACTGTTCACGGGGATATATTTACAAAGATCATTTTCTTTTATTCCTTGAACCTTTTTAATTGCTTTAGCAATTATTTCTTCAAGAGCTTCAACTGTTGCGATTACTTTATTTTTTGCAGACATAATAATAACATCCTATATTTACACAATCTTATTTTAAGAGATTTTATGCATAAGGTTCATTCAACCTAAATGATAGCCTTATTTTAGTTTTTCAATCGAAGTTTTAATACGGAATCCTGCCCGCATTGTTTTTATTTTACTTGATTGACTATAGTTACTTTACCTTTTTTAACGGTTTGTTTACTTAAGTAGAAAACTTTAGTATAGTCATACTTTTTAAGCAAGAGGTTTATTTTTGTTATGATTAATTCATTATTAACAATACTTAGAATGGTATGCATGATCAGGGCCATTTTCTCATTAACCGATTAATTATAAGCGACTTATGGTGCAAGCATGTTAATTTTTGAATCATAATAATAAAAGCTTCAAGAGATCTATGTTTTGGGGAAATTTGGGCAAAACTCTTAAAAAATTTCTTCAATTCAAAATAATTTTGATTTATTAAATTATATAACTTT
>Ga0209568_1000475_pt1 | contig 13939 bp, 13 predicted proteins | sample WorMetOlspDAHAB2_FD_187406 | JGI IMG/M metagenome (GOLD analysis project Ga0209568, IMG submission 187406) | Marine gutless worms symbiont microbial communities from Max Planck institute for Marine Microbiology, Germany - Olavius sp. DAHAB.2... ...
TTTTAATATAACTTTTAAACAAAAGCAAATTTTTTGTATCTTTTTCTAGACAATTAATCAGTTTGTCTTCAGCTGTTTATAGTTTCAGTATTTTGTTATGACCTTGTTTTAAGACATTTTTCAGGGACGACTACTTATTATGTCAATAAACAGAGACGCCCTCCTCCCGCATCCTTTTTTTTGTTACAAAAACATCTCTTTCTATGTCGATAAGTTTGGCCTTTTCCATCTCTAACTTTTTTTTGTATTCGAGCATCTCCATCTTGAGCTTGTTCATTCTATTATCTTTCTTCTCACACGCTTCATTGTCTTTTTCCTCCTCAATAATCTTTTTAAGAGATAGCATATCTTCTTGTATTTTGTCATAAGCCTTCTTAACATTTTCTTTGTCTTTTTTAAGTGCCTGGAGGATCAAATGTTGCTGGTTTTTTGGGGGAAATATAATTGATTGGGACCGCTCTCTTTCGTTCATAGAAGAAGATATGCGCACATTTTTAAGTAATAGCTGAGTTTGATAAAGCTCTTCACGCGTTTCATTAAGAGAGCATAACTGTTTTTTAGAAGATATAGAAAGAGTTTCATATTTACTACGCAATTTTTGCATCTCTTCTTTAAAAAGGGCAAACTTTTCTTTCATAGCTTCGATTTTTCGATGTTGTAATAGGGTTTCTGTAGAAAGAGCTTCATTACGTTTACATGCCTTATCTGCTTCAATACGACTGGCTTCCACAAAGCTTAAGGCTCCTTCACATTTTTTTTGCAAAGAACGATACTGTTTCTTTAACTCTTTTGTCTCTTCTTCAAAAGAGAGTTTTTCTATGCCCCTTTTTTCATTAAGGCTATGGAGAGAACGTTTGAGATCAAAAATTACCTTATCCTTTTTCTTTTCTTTTTTGTAATAAAATTTTTCAATTTCTTCTATAGAAAGCATAAAGATCATCAACCCTAAAAAAAGAGAGCATCCCCACCCTATTTTCCACATAAAACCTTCATAGCCCATTAAATAGTACAATAGAAAGTAAAGTAAAAAGGAAACCAAAGTACAGGCTAACCCAATTATGCGATAACAATATGTGACCATGACTCCTATTGCATAAATCAAAAACAAAAAAAAGGTAACAAAAGAAAATTTTTCTACAACCATCGTACACATCATCAATACATGGGAAAGGAGAAGCCCTAAAAAAGATGAAAAAAGAGAAAAATGTATCCTCTTGCTAAGAAACTTGTTCAACATCATTAGATGCCCCGCGCAAAAATCTCTAAAATCTGTGTAATGGATAAAAATCCTTTTTCAAAACGATCAACTCCAAAACATTCATTCGGAGAGTGCATTCTGTCTATAGAAAGAGCTGTACCCATCATAACAATCTCTGCGCTACAAACTTTAGCAAGCATGGATACAATGGGAATTGTAGCCCCACAAAGAATACGGCGGCAAGGGCGCTGAAATACATTCTCATACGCTTCGACAACAATCTCCACCGCCTTAGAATGAGGAGAGGTCACCACACCCCTTGTGCTTGCCCCCCTTTCAAATACTACCTTTATGCTCTTTGGCAGATTTTTTATCAAAAAAGATTCAATGGAAGCGCATACTTTATTTGGATCTTGTCCTTCTACTAAACGGCAGGATAATTTAACCATTGCTTTACTAGGAATAATCGTTTTATTCCCCTCTCCTGTATAACCACTCTCCATTCCATTGATCTCTAAAGTAGGACGAATCCAATTGGATTCTAAAAGAGAATAATTCGCCTCTCGATGAAATGCTTTAACATCAAATGGCTGCGTCTGTGCTTTAATATTCGATTCCCAATCAAAAGCTTCCATTTTCTCTCTATTAAAAATCGTCATTCCATCATAAAAGTTTGGAATGGCCACTCTCCCCCCTTTATCCCACATTTTCCCTATCGCTATTGCAAGTGCTCGAGCAGGATTTTCCACCACACCCCCATATACACCTGAATGTAAATCTACTATTGCATTACCTACAGTAACATTAATACAAGTTATTCCTCGAATCCCCAATGTTATAGCAGGAGTTTGCTCATCATACATATTGAGATCCACAACAAAAATATAATCCGATGCAAGAGAAGCTCTTTTCTCTTCCAAAATGGCACCAACACCTAAACTACCTATTTCTTCCTCTCCCTCAATTAAAATTTTAATATTTACTTTGTGTTGCGTAGCATGCTCTAAAAAGGCCTGCACTCCAAGTATTGTATAAAATCCCTGCCCCTTATTATCAACCGCTCCCCTCGCATATACCTTTCCATTTCGTATTTCAGGTTCAAATGGAGGACTTGTCCATTCATGCAGTGGCACTGCAGGCTGTACATCATAATGGCAATAAAAAAGTACTGTGGGAATCTCTCTCCCCGTTTTCATATGGGAAGCAAATATAGAGGGATGACCTGAAGTTTCCCAAACTTCCACATCCATCCCAATTTTTTCAAGGTAGGATACAAGCCAATCTTTGCATGCTAGCAAATCTGTTTGATAAACAGGATCGGTACTGATACTGGGAAAACGCAAAAATGTAAAAAAATCTTCAAAAATCGATACGCGATTTTTATTAAACCACTTATAATACTGATCAAGCATGCAATACTTTCCTTATATAAAAACGTTATAAATGAAATTTATATTTCCTTAAGCCTATTGATACGCTGTTGAATAGGAGGATGTGTTGCAAAAAGCTTCAGTATTCCCCATTTATTCGGCATTGATATCATCATCGCATTCATAGAAGAGGGGTATTTTTGTGGGTCTTTTGCCATTTTCAGCTTTTCTAAAGCAACAATCATATATTCTTTTTTCGTGAGAAGAGCCCCTCCTCGATCAGCACGAAACTCTCTATGTCGCGCAAAAAAAGCAACCAACATGGACCCTAAAATCATAAAAAGAATTTCCAATATAAATGTTGTGATATAATAGGAGCCATATGAGCCACGCTCACCACGCCCCTTTGCCGAGGTGATGGCATAAGCCACAACCCTTGCAAGAAACATAACAAAAGCATTAACCACTCCCTGAATGAGAGTCATTGTAACCATATCTCCATTCTCAATATGGGAGATTTCATGTCCAAGAACAGCTTTGAGCTCATTCTCATCCATCTGATTAAGCAAACCCGTAGAAACAGCAACAAGAGAGCGACGTTGCGTTGGACCTGTTGCAAAAGCATTCATTGTAGAAGAAGGGAAAACACCTACCTCTGGAGTTTCGGGAAGTCCTGCATCCTGTGCTAAACGTTGCACCATATGATATAGTTTTGCATGTGAACCCTTACTATCGACCAGTTCTACGCGCATCAACCATTTAGCCATTTTACGGGATAAGGCAAGAGAAATGAAGGCACCTATCATGCCCCAAAGCAAACAGAAAATCATCAGAAACTGTAAGTTTAAACCATAATTTGTGAGATAGGGTGTAATATTGAACAGGGAAAGTATCAAAGAAATAGTTAGCACAACTATACAATTAAGCGCTAAAAAAAGCACGATCCGTTTAAACATAGGTTACCTCATAATGATATGTAGTTTTAACTCATTTTGTTGGGGGCATTTTACTATTTTTTTCTTTTTTAGTACATTTCAAGATGGTCCAAGGTGGTGTAAAAATCTCTGTAAATCTAAGGGGTATATAAATAACTTACTTGGATTTCATGATGGAATAGACCATATTCTTTTGCAAACTTTTTAAGAAGAAAAAAAGCTAAAGCAGGAAGATTGAGAATAGATTGCACTTTCTTTGGTATGGTTTTTTGAAAACAAGGTTCTTCAAACGAAAACACCTTTCCCTTTTTATAACCTTTCAGAGTATAGAAACCGCGAGCTTTTGCGTCGATAGCGATGGTAAAAGAGCCATCGACCTCAGGAATAAAACGTTGTAGGCTACAAAAAGGAAGTAAAGGAAGTGCGCGAGCAAAACCCAAAGCTTTAGCCGCTAGAACACCTATACGGGTACCCGTAAAAGAACCTGGGCCAACACCAATGGCGATAAATTCGATCTTTCTATTGTTCAATACCCTCTTGATAGCAGGAAGAAGAGTTTGAGATTGTTGATAAGGAGGCAAAAATTCGGATACAAGTTCACCATTAGAAAGATGGACAGCAACAAAACTATCATTACCACTGGTCTCTATGATAAGAAAGTTTTTACACATTGTGCAGTAGCCTTAAAAAAACACCTTTATTTTTTGCAAAAAAGATTTTCTCTTAGGAGAATTATGAAAAGTCTCTGTCTTTTGGAATTGCTCTAAAAGTTCTTTTTGTTTTGCTGAAAGATTGACAGGTATTTCCACTTGAACATTGATTAAAAGGTCACCCTTTCCTTGGCCATGAACATTTTTTAACCCCTCTCCCTTTACTCGGAGTATCTTGCCTGTTTGAATACCAGATGGAATCGTTAACCGTACCGGCTTTTTTGATAATATGCAAGGTAGATCTTTCTTACATCCTAAAGCGGCTTCGCTTATGCTAATGGGTAATGTTATAATTAGGTCATCACCTTCACGAGTAAAAATATCATGGGATTTGACACGAATATAAACATAGAGATCTCCAGGAGGACCTCCTCCTTCACCAGCATCTCCATATCCAGACATTTTGAGACGCATGCCATCATCAATTCCCGCTGGAATCGGCACCTTCACATGCTGCTTTTTCTTTGTTTTTCCCATGCCATGACATTCGCTACAAGGGATAGAAATGATTTTTCCTGACCCATGACAGTGTGGGCAGGTACTCGACATGCTAAAAAACCCTCTAGTTTGATGTATCTGCCCCATACCTTGACAAACAGTGCAATTCTTAATGTCCTGTGGAGAACGAGCGCCATTTCCATGGCATGTAGAACATTCCACATAGTTGGTTATAATGATTTCCTTTTCAACTCCCTTGGCAGCTTCTTCAAATCCGATAGAAATCTGAGCTTTTTTGTGCACACCTTGACAAGCACGAGACCTTCCTCTTCCAAGATCTTGACCAAAAAAATCGAAAATTGTTTCACCACCTGAAGCGCCACCACTAAAAGCACCCATAAAAGTACGTAAAGCCTCTTCCATTGAGGAAAAACCAGGTCCACCACCCATTCCCGTATTTTTTAATGCCTCAGAACCATATTGATCATACATTTGTCGTTTTTGTGTATCGCTTAAGACCTCATAAGCTTCAGAGACCTCTTTAAATTTAGATTCTGCCTTTGCATCACCGGAATTTTTATCAGGATGATATTTTAAGGCCAGCTTACGATACGCTTTTTTGATCTCATCCTGACTTGCATTTCGAGAAAGTCCTAATACTTGATAATAATCAGCCATAACCCCTACTATAATTCATTTGAGATGAATTATACAATTAGCACTTAAAAAACTCAAGTGCTAATGTACTTTCTTGAGTTTATACTTAAGAGCAGCTTTTGATTTAACACGTTTTTTAATAGAGGGTTTATCATAAAAACGGTGTGCTTTTGCTGTTTTCATAATCCCCTCCCTATCTAATTTTTTCTTTAAAGCTCGAAGGGCTTTATCGATTGGTTCACCAATACGAACCTTTACATTTGGCATATTGTAATCACTTCCTGAAAATTTAAAATAAAAATTAACAATTTTTTAACTCATTTTATAGCATCTTTCCTTTATTATCCAACTATTTATTTCACTGATGTTACGCAGTAGACTGTATTTTGCCTTGAAAATTTTATACAACTGGTAAATAATGCTTTTTATGTCGTCCCCTTTAAGCATAGTATATTCTAAGTTTATTAAAAATGGTCGTTTCTCTATTCAACGCCTGCAAAAATTCGATCTGCACACTTTGAGCACATATTTTTCTCTTACAAAAAGAGCAGGTATCCTATTCTATATTCAAAACACTATCACAACCCTTGCACCCTATATAAAAATATGAACAAATATAAATGTATACGTGTGCTTAATGTAGTTGACACACAACGTAATTTTACAAAAATAGCTCCCCTTCTATCTGCTATGCATAAGAGTGATCAATTTTATCCTCTGCTAGCTTATGTCGGCCAGCACTATGATGAAATATCTTCCGTTTTTTTTGATGACTTAAAGATTAAAAAACCCGATATTCTCCTTGGATGTACTGGTGGATCACATGCTGAATACACCGCTAAAATCATGCTCGCCTTTGAACCTATTCTTCTAAAAAACTCTATCGACTTAATCGTAGTGGAGGGAGATGTCAATGCAACACTCGCATGTAGTCTTGTAGCCTCGAAATTGCATGTTCCCATTGCTCATATCGAAGCGGGCTTGCGTAGTTTTGACCATAAAATGCCAAAAGAAATCAACCGCATTCTTACCGATAAAATCTCTGATTATCTCTTCACTACATGTGAAGATGCAAAGCAAAACTTACTTAAAGAGGGCTTCTCTTCTGACAAAATCTTTTTTGTTGGCAATCTCATGATAGACACACTCTACAACATATGGCCTAAAACAACCAGTGCACCACCCATTCATACAAAATCATGCTGTCCTAATAAATACGGCCTCATCACTCTACATTATCCCTTAAACATTGACATACCCAATAATTTTCATGCAATTCTCAAAGCGTTGGATACCATTCAAAAAGAGTTACCCCTTATTTGGCCTATTCATCCTAATGTAAGAAATGCCATGAAAATACAGGGAATAGAGCAGTGGATTCAATCTATGAAAAACCTCACATTCCTCGATCCTCTTTCCTATATCGATAATCTTTCTCTTATGAAAAATGCCCATGTTGTTATAACCGATTCAGGAAGCATACAAGAAGAAACTACAGCGCTCGGTGTGCCTTGCCTCACCGTGCGTCAAAATACTGAACATTCCGTCACTATCACACAAGGCACAAATCAGTTAGTAGGCATTGACACAGACGGGATTCTTAAAGGCTTCTATAATATTTCAAAAACCCCCTTCCAACCCACCCCTCCCTCTCTTTGGGATGGACAAACCGCTCCTCGTATTGTCAAAATCTTAAAAGAGCATTGCTTCCCTATTATACCACATAAAGAGCCAAAGGTCTTGTTGTAATAGACAAGACATAATCGGACAGTTGCAGTAAAATAACGCGAATTCTGGATTAAATCAAAAAAACACTTGAAAAATTTTAGGAAATAAAAAATCCTGTTATTGTTTAAATAAAACAAACCAAAACAATAACAGGAGGAACAAATGTCCAGAGATTTCGTAATAGCCTTATTTTACTATATCGATGAGTTTTGTATCAAATTTGAGCCGATGTTTAACAAAATTTTACTTCCAAACCGCCGTAAGACACGTATGAGTTTAAGCGAATTAATGACCATCGTTGTACTATTTCATCTATCTAAATTCCGTACTTTTAAAGACTTTTATATATCTGGGATTCTTCAAGGAAATGCCCCTGGAGTTCTTAAAGGAGATTTTAGATATCTTAGCTATACCCGTTTTGTCAGCTTAATGCCAAGAACAGTCTTCCCTCTTTTTTGTTATCTTTCTTCCTTATTAAAGCCTTCAACTGGTCTTTCTTTTATTGACAGCACTATCTTAACTGTATGCCATATTCGCAGAGCTTCTTCTCACAAAACTTTTAAGGAGATTGCTTCAAAATCTAAAACTTCAACAGGGTGGTTTTTTGGCTTAAAGCTTCATTTAGTCATTAATGAACATGGACAACTTCAAGCCTTTCAACTGACAAGTGGGAGTACTCATGATCTTATCCCAGTTGAATCTCTAACAAAAAAGCTAGTCGGTTATCTCTTTGGGGATAAAGCATATCTTTCGAAAAATCTATTTCAAAAGCTTTATCAACATGGTCTTAAACTTATAACAAAAATTCGATCCAACATGAAAAATGTACTCATGGACCCATGGGAAAAGCTCATGCTTCGAGCAAGAGGTGTTATAGAGAGTGTTAACGATCGGCTTAAAAATGGGGTGTCAAATAGAGCATCATCGCCATCGATCACCAAAAAATTTTTTTGCCAATTTATTCGGAGGTTTGGTTGCATATCAACTATCGCCTAACAAACCTTCAATACGCCTTTCTTCAGTTGAAAAATTGCAACTTTCCCTATAAGCTAATCCAGAATTCGCGTTAAATATTAATTTCGTCATCGTGTGATGTTTTTTTTATTATCTAATGGTAAAATTGTCAAAAAGCGTATGGAGTTTGCGTAAAAATTGTTTTTTTAAATAAGGGAAACATTTTTTTTGAACAAGAGCTTTGTCAACACATCCCTGTTCTTGAAAATATTGGATCGCATAATGAGTTGCTCCCATTTGATGCAATTTTTGGGCAATTTCCCAAATATCTTCCTCCGTATGCAATAAGGGGTGTATTGTTGTGCGAAATTCGTAGGGCACTCCACTTTCAATAAGTATATGCATACACCTCCAAGACTGCTTACCGCTTTTGGGGTCTTGGGTAATTTCGGGATATTTTGCAAGGGGGGCTTTAACATCTAGTCCTACCCAGTCTACATGAGCAAGTAGAGAGGCAAAATGGTGTGCAGAGGTGCCTGCAGAATGCAGTCCGATTTTAAATCCCAAATTTTTTACTTTCTTAATAGCATGGATTAAGTAAGGTTGCAAGAGAGGCTCTCCTCCGCTAAATACCACTGCATCTAAAATCCCTTGACGTTGGTGTAAAAAGGAAAGAATTTTTTCCCAATCCCACTTTTGGTTGTGTGGAGGATCAATAGGTTGCAACTGAACATTATGGCAGTAACGACATCGCCAACAACATCCTTGGCAAAAGAGTACTGCCGAAAGATGGTTGGGATAGTCGAGAAGGCTGAAGGGCAAAAAACCCCCTATTTTTAATAAAGGGGAAGCTGTTTCAATCTTGTTAGAGGGCGATTTGAGATTCTTCAAAAAACTTTCTCTCCTTATGTTCTCCCTTCTTTCCGATATTAAAGGAAAAGGTAGGTCGATGATAACCCATTACGCGTGTCCAAATTTCGCAGGGCTCTCGCTCCTCATCAAGCAAAGTATCATTTGATGATTTTTTATTTAAGAGTGCTTCATCACATTTGGGACAAAATGGTTTTTCCCCAGAGATATAGCCATGATGTTGGCAGATGGAAAATGTAGGTGTGATTGTAATATAGGGAAGGCGGTACTTTTCTAAGGAGCGTCGCACCAGTTTTTTACATATCTCGGAGGAGGAAATTTTTTCCGTCATATAGAGATGTAATACTGTGCCTCCCGTATATTTGCTTTGCAAAGCTTCTTGAAGGCTTAATGCTTCAAAAGGGTCTGCAGTAAACCCTACGGGTAATTGTGAGGAATTGGTATAATAGGGTTGCTCAGAGCTACCAGCTTGAAGAATATTTGGATATCTCTTTTTATCCTCTTTAGCAAAACGATAGGTTGTCCCTTCTGCGGGAGTGGCTTCTAGATTATACAGATGCCCTGTTTCTTCTTGCATTTCTGTCATACGTTGACGAATATGATCGAGAAATTTGCATGCCCATTGGCAACCTTTGGTATGTGTAATATCCTCTTTGTCCTCTGTAAAATTGCGTATCATTTCATTGATTCCATTCACGCCGATAGTGGAAAAATGGTTGCGAAGAGTTCCTAAGAATCTTTTTGTAAATGGATACAATCCATTTTCCATGAATTCTTGAATCATTTTTCTTTTAATTTCTAAACTTTCCTTAGCAAGGATGAGGAGATAGTCGAGCTTTTTATAGAGCGTTTCCCAATTTCCTTTATAGAGATAGCCAAGTCGCGCACAATTTATTGTTACCACTCCTAATGATCCCGTCTGTTCCGCAGATCCAAAGAGCCCGTTTCCTCTTTTTAGAAGCTCTCTTAGGTCAAGTTGAAGGCGACAGCACATAGATCGAATCATCCCCGGATCGAGCTCTGAGTTAATAAAGTTTTGAAAATAGGGAAGGCCATATTTAGCTGTCATATCAAAGAGTAGTGTTGCGTTCGTGCTATCCCAAGGAAAGTCATGAGTAATATTATAAGTGGGAATGGGGAAGGTAAAAATACGTCCCTTTGCATCACCCTCCATCATCACCTCAATATAGGTACGATTAATCATATCCATTTCTTCTTGAAGCTCTTCATAACAAAAGGGCATGATTTCTCCTCCAATTACAGGGTGTTGTTTTTTGAGATCTTTTGGACACACCCAATCAAAGGTTAAATTGGTAAAAGGAGTTTGCGTCCCCCATCTTGAAGGGACATTTAAGTTAAATATAAGCTCTTGCATTTTTTGCTTCACAGCAGAGTAGTTAAGATGATCTTTACGAATGTATGGGGCCATGTAGGTATCGAAAGAGCTTAAGGCTTGTGCTCCTGCCCATTCATTTTGGAGTGTTCCAAGAAAGTTTACAATTTGCCCAATAGCACTCGAAAAATGTTTTGGTGCTTTTGCTTCCACTTTCCCAGGTATGCCATTAAAACCCTCGGCAAGTAGTGTGCGTAAAGACCACCCTGCACAGTATCCAGCGATCAAGTCGAGATCATGGATATGTAGGTCCCCCTCTCTATGAGCTTGTTCTACTTCTGGAGGATATACATGGGAAAGCCAATAATTAGCTGCCATTTTGCCGGAAACGTTTAAAATTAATCCTCCCAAAGAATAGCCTTGGTTTGCATTGGCATTGACACGCCAATCACGCCCCTCTATATATTCATTAAGTGTTTCGATTGAATTGATAATAGCTTTTGAATCTTTTCTTAAAGTTGCATGTTGTGCTCGGTAGAGAATATAAGCCTTTGATACAGCAAAGTGATCTTTTGACAATGCCTCTTCGACTATATCTTGAATTTTTTCTACTTCAACAATCTCGTTGTTTCCCATTTTTTCTAAGACCCTATTTGCAAGCTCAACAGCCCTTTCCCTTCCGAAAGCATCCACTGCCTTTCCAGCTCTTTCAATAGCGAAGATAATTTTTTCAAAATCAAAGGGGACCTTTTTCCCATCCCTTTTGATCACCTCTTTGGGTTGATTTGCCATATAGCTCCTATTATTTTATTAGTTAAGGCTTTAGCTTGCGCTGATTTCGCAATATATTGTACCTATGAACTCCAATTTATACAATATGTTGTTTTTTGCAACACTTCTTTTTGCTTGATCGAAAAATGCTCACTACTTCCTACTTAGGAGCCGCATTGGCGTTTAAATAATTTTTATCCGCACCCTAATGAAGATCGAAAAAATTATTCATATGCTGATAGCTCTAAGCATAAATTTAAGTAAAAAAGTGTACAGAAAATGGAGAAATACCACAATAATACAGAAAAGTGTTTGGTAATGTATACCCGAATCAAGGCGTTACGAAGTTGTACCCGATGCTATTTGCTTGCAAGTGTGCCCAAAGTTACGATTTCTTGTAAGAAAGCGTATCTAAGATAATATGGGCAGCTTTTAGACTTGCGTTTTTTGTACCTAAAATCTTTCTAAGCATTTGACAATTTTTTATGCAGGCAATACGCTTATGTTGATCGTGCAAAAATTCCATTCCCTTTTTGTACAAGGCCTGTTCTGTACAATGAGGACCTATAAGCTCAGGGAAAATTTCGCATTGTCCAATCAGGTTGGGAAGAGTATAGTAGGGAAGGTGTATTCGAAATAATTTTTGCAAAATAATGCGATCGATTACCGGTAAAATGTACGTAGCTATTGTAGGAATATGATGAAGGGCGAGCTCAAGCACTACTGTTCCTGATGTGGCTATAGATATGTAAGAGGAGCTCATAAGTTCATAAGAATGTTTACCATCGACAATATATATATCGTTATCAAAATCGATAAGGGATAAAAATTTTTTACAACAACAAGAGATAGCGATTGAAAGATTTGAATAGATTTTTTGAAGTTTTTTTGCAACGTGGAGTTGCAAAGGAAGATTACGAATCCATTCTTTCTTACGACTACCAGGAAATATTGAAAGAATTTGCTTATTTTCGGAAATGCCATATTGTTTCTTCCAATTATCATCATAATTATGTAATTGAATTTGCGTGATTGTAGGATGACCAACATAGGAGACATGCAATTTTTCCTGAGAAAAATATTTGCTCTCAAAGGGAAGAATGGTAAGGAGTTGGTCTAGGACGCGCTCTATCGTTATAACACGACCCTTTCTCCATGCCCAGACGGAAGGACAAATATAGTGAATCCTCTTAGCAGTCGAATGTTTTCGATATAATGCATTAGCAAGCCGTAAATTAAAGTCAGGAAAATCAATGCACACAACTGCTTTAGGTTGGGACACGAGAATTTCCCTTTTAACCCTTATAAAATTATAGATCAATTTAGGAAGGGAAAGAAGGATGTCCAAGATCCCCATCATTGCAAATTTTTCCATGGGAAGGAAACATTCCATTCCAACTGCACACATTTTTGGACCACCTACTCCCCTTACATTAAGTTTAGGATATAATTTATAAAGAGAGGTGAGAAGTGCTGCTCCATGTGCATCACCGCTTGGTTCACAAGCAATGATAAAAATGTCGTATGCCATCTACTGTTTTGATACCTTTAACAAGGAAGGCTAGCAGCCCTCTTCCCCGAAGTCAAGAATAAATGTAACGATATTACATGTCCGAAAGGGGTTATTTTTAGATTTCCGTTGATACATGCAGAAGGGTGCGCATCCCGATTTCACATTATACGATACATTGGTTGATCATCAAACGCCTCGTATGGTAATTTTTGTATTATTTTGTTTTCTTCCAGGTAGTTTATAGCATCCTCTGTAGATTGATCTTGTGGGAAAAGGATGTGATCTTCGTCCATTTGTTTTAACATTTCCATAAAAACAGTTGCAGCCCTATTTTCTACACATTTATCACAAAAAAAAGCGTATGCATGTGATGCAAGTGCATGAGGGTTCTCGTATCGATCTTGATTGTAATCTATATCATCTTGCAGGCTTTTTTGTGTTTCTATTACACAATTACATGTGTATTGCGATACAAATCCCAAATTCTGCAATTTGTATGAAGTAGTACTCAGATGTTCGTGCATTGAGGAAAGTAGAGCTTGTCTATGCTGCTTTGCTTCTTGTAAAGCCTGTTTGTGGAATGGTAATAAGTGGGGGTAGATTTGGGTACAAATATCTTTTAGTTCTTTCTGTTTTATTGTTATCAGATCTTGTTGATGGCTTTGCAAACTGTCTGGCGATATCATCTGCACGTTAATAAGCTCCTTTTCTTTGTTCGCACATTCACGGAGAATTGTGTTTTCGGACCCCTTTTTCCAAGCGTTTTGTGCACACTCTCTATAGAGCTCGGTTTCATCAGAAATTTTAATCTGTTCTGCAATTGGTGCAAGAGTCTCTTCAACATCATGCAGTATCCTCTTCTGGAAATTAGGATCTTTCAAGAGCGCATCTTTTAATAAAACTTTTTCTTCCTTTGTACACTTATCTAATGTTGCTTGTACACATTCTATCGTATTGCTATTACAATTTTTTAATGACATATCCAATTTATGTTTTGTTTGTTTAAATATTACTGAGGTTATGGTTTCTGGATTGAGCTGTTTTATTATTTCCTTTAATAGTATTTCGCTTATACCCTTCTCTTTCATTGCGTATTTTTCAGAAACCACAAAGTGTATGGCCGTATTTAAAGGTAGTTCAGGGTTTTTTTCTAAAAGAATTTTAGTCACATATGCGATATCGGATAAAAGCAATTGAACATCGGGCATTAGTTGCTCACGTGCTTTTAAAAATGCATGATTTTCCTTTATAGACAGGTCGTTGCATGTAGTAATCGGTCTACCGCACACCATATTATGAAATGAGTCGTTAAATTTTTGAGCATAATTTAGATAGACAAATAATGCTTTTTTATTTTCCCTTCCAAAAGATGGATTGTCGATATGATTCATTTGTTGATTAAGTCTTTCTTTTTCTTTTTGTATCAATAGGAAAAAAGTTATCACATGCGTTAGTATCAAGC
>Ga0209568_1000477_pt1 | contig 13914 bp, 16 predicted proteins | sample WorMetOlspDAHAB2_FD_187406 | JGI IMG/M metagenome (GOLD analysis project Ga0209568, IMG submission 187406) | Marine gutless worms symbiont microbial communities from Max Planck institute for Marine Microbiology, Germany - Olavius sp. DAHAB.2... ...
CCATTGCAGTGTATTATATTGTGCATGTACTTTTTATGGCATTTTTTTTGTAATTTCAGTTATGTCGGATGTCTAATAAAGACTATGAATGAATGAATTAATTAATAGTTTGAAATGAGGCATATTTACGGCCTACGGTAAAATGCGGATTGCGGATGTATTTTCGTACAACGGGTAAAATAGGGTTAAGATTAGAGTTAGGATTATGGTTAATCTGTCTTTATTAGCATTTGCATTTTAACCCACTGTACCATTGCAGTCTGCATTTTACCAGTCGCCCATATTTACACCTCCAGTTGAATTGGTACCGGGTCACCATCACGGGGGCTGCCATTCCCAGGGTTCATCACTCCCAAGGTCTGCAACTGCTGGGGTTAGGGTTAGGTTCAGAGCTGACACTAATTTATGATAATAAATTCGTTATAACGAAGTTATGACTAACTTACAACGATGCTAATATTTGAAAGATCTTATGATGTAACCGATGAATTCACCATAAATGAATGGCTCTCTGTCACAGTTTTTCATGCTTCGTCCTTGTTACATCAACAATTCCACTATCAACTGAAAACCTATCTGTTTTATCAGGCCTTTGGGTCTGCACTATTGTAACTGCACAAAGCAAATCTTAGAACTGAACTGAATTCAGTTACCAATTACTTATAACTGTTGATTGACTGTAGCTTGTGGTGTGCAGACAGTGAAAGATGTTACGGCCGCGGCTGACAAGAGCTTTGAGGGCATTTGCTGGTGTTTCACCGAGGCTGAGTGACAAACTTGATAACGGTGATGATTTGGCTGCCAAACATAAACATCAGTATGAGAGAAAGCTGAAACACAATGTGTCATGGTCTCACCTTGCTATGCTTATTCACAGTGGAATTTCCACTGAAGAAAAGGCATGTTCTGCCAAACTGCAAGAACTTCTTAATACAGCCAGAGAAATTGGTGGGTTTGCAGCATTGTTGGTGCACAAAAATTTGTTTTATTTCTTATTGTATCCTTTTTAGAAATTATTGTTATTGCACAATGCTGTGTACGTCTAAGTTATTACTTTCTATAATATTTTTTGTATCATAAGACAGCCATCATCTAGTACTGCAGTGACTGATTATATCGCTTGATACAGAAACAGGTTCTGCTGAAATGTGGGATCTGATTTACAAATAATCTTAAGAGCAACTCGAGAGAAATTTAGGATTGGTGTAATTCAGGAGAGAAACTTAGGAAGAACTTAGGATAATCTTAAGAATCTTTATAAATCGGTCCCTGTTAGTCAGTTTTATTTGCCGCTGAGTCTTTGAAGCAGACAGTGGATATGTATTACGTTAAAGGCATTTTAACATGCTGTTAAATTGGTTTGTTTTCAAATTTGTTGTGATACTTTTGTCAAGTGTTTGATGCTCAGTAATATTGCTTCTCTCAAATGTTAAAATTACACTCAATGAGTAGAGTTTAACTCACCACCAGACTCAATTTATTTCACTTTTAGCAACCTTTTGCTTGAATGGTACTGACTGATAAAAATAAACAGTTTGGGAAAAAACATGCGTAAACCCAAACTACTAAAAAAGCTGCTTTCTTGTCTGTTGTGATAGTTGGCTAAGAATGAGGTGTGATTTTTTACAGCTCTTGAGCCCACGTATGGTGATCACATTTCCAGTGTAACAAAAGTATGTCATTGAAGAGACAGGGCAGTAAAAGAGTTAGTTTTTTTAGAACTGAGTAATGTTTTTATGTGTGTTTGTGTGCATCATAGTCGGTGAGATTGCTGTCGATTCTGGAACGGTTGAATCCGCTGCTGTGTTTCTGTTCGAATTTTTCTTCAAATCCTGCAAAACACAATCCACTGAAGATAGCCACTTCAAGCTGCATACATATTTCGGACCGGTTTCTCAGCGTCTGTTTGCAGATGCACGTTCGGCTGTTGAGTTTATTCGTGCCTGTCTCACCGACACCAGCATTGAGAAAATATCGGCAGTCCTTGATCCGTTGTCTAACAGTGGCCAGTTGTGTAGTGAAGAATTTGGTTGGAATATTAAACTTACACTTGATAACAATTCAACTGTGAATGATGAAGATCTGGACTGGTTAGAATCCGATGATGATGACTTTATGTCTGCAAGGGGATTCAATATGAACTACTCCGGTGTTAATCAGCAGGCTGAGCCGCCTGTTAAAGTTAAAGCTGTAGACATGGTAGACATGACTAGCTTGAAACAGCAGAAGACTAGTGGTCGTGCTTGGCTATATGAGGAGGTGGCAAGCTATTTTTCTACTGAAAGCAGTGAACCAGAGACATGTGTTGATGTTCTTGTCAGCACTGTGTTTGATATTCTTTGCTCATCAAAGAGTAATGAACAGCTGCAGACTGAGGTGCATTCTTCTGAAAATATGCCCTAAATCTTTCGTCTGCTAGATTAAACCAGCTTTTAAGCAGATAATATCTAATATGTGCAGTATCCTTATTAGTTTTCTGCAGTGATCTGAGGACTCGTATTTTCAACTGCTGCTTTCTGCGAATTGACTTGTCATTATAGGACATTTTAATCGTTTTTTGCGTCCTCATTATGTAAGTGTATAGGCCTAGCAATTCTGTGAACTAAAGTGTCATTTGTGTAGAAATTTGGTCATAGAATGTTTACCACTATGTTCTACTATGTTATTCAAAACGAATTATATGTGGACAAGCTGTGACTTTGCACATTTGTTGATTTTCCAGCTCTTTGATTTGCTTGGATTCGAGCGGTTCACTTTAATTGAAAACCTCTTACACAACCGGCAGAAGGTCGTTCGGTCTGCTTTTGGTTGCGAAGAGTCAAGCACTGCATCTGCATATGCTGGTGAGTTGACTGGTTGCAAGATTCTGTTACTTCTGAGATAAATGTTGCTGTTGCTGCTGTTGTTGGTTTGTCGTTGGTGATTTCGTTCAGGTTTGTGTTTCGCACCATGCGGATTCGTTTGATTGTACTCGGTCACTTTCTACTGGTCATACTGGCACTTTAGCACTCTTCAGAATGGAGCTGAAATAGGAGTGCTATTGAGGTTGCTGACGTACACTGGTTCCATTGTTTTAGTCAGATTTGATATAGTAGGTAGGAATCACTGTCTCTCTCAAGACTTAGAGGTGTTGATATACATAGACCATACCTGTGAATTAGTTCTCCCTTTTTGTAGTGCTGAAGGACTTACATCATAACATGAAAAGTTTCAGCCGCCTGCATATGATTTTGGAGGCAGGAGCATTCAATTGAATTTGATTCTTATCTGATTTTTTGCAGCGTGGCTAAGCCAAGTGCACTGATTGGGGCTGCCAGAAATATTTATTATTGATCTGAAACTTCTTATTAGCATGACAGCCATTGTTGACAGTGTAAATGATGAAGTTGATGTATATAATAACATTCTTCAGATATAATTTGTAAAAAAAATCAGTTGAGCTATCACTACAGTGGAGGAGAATAGAATCCACTTTCACCTGTTTTGTCTAATTTTTGTGATGTATTCATGGTTATATTTTCTGTACAGTTTCAGGTGAACCTGTCCGACCAATTTATGGTTGCCAGGTAATTGTGCAGGTAAGATGACACTTGAATATTACTCATTTTTCAGCTGAATGGTTGACTTTGCTGCTTTGTTTTATGGAGACATTTAACCTGGTTAGTTATTTGCCATCATAAGTGGTTTTTAGATGATGGTACTGAACATTCAGTAGCATAATTGGTTGTATTTGTATTTATCTTATTTGAATTAATGGTTGGTATTGATAATGTATTATTTGTTTTGATTAGCATGATCAGTGCTGATGATGTTTTGTTATGCCATTCACATTGCTGATGCAGCTGATAATAGATGTTTTGTATGCATATGGGAAACACTAAATTAAAATATTACCCGTTATTAATTATTCTGTAGAAGGTTACTATTGGAAATGGAGTTGTGAGATAGGCAGTAACATATACCTGCAAAATTTCACTCTGATAATAATAAGTATGTTACATCGATGACATTATATATTTCACATAAGTGTGCAATTTTATGAATCCTGTTCACAATCCTAACATGTTTAGTTTAAAACGTTTCTGTTTACGTTGTACTAGCACACTAGAGTGCATTTGGGATTCTGGCTGATTGATGTGCTGTACAAATTTGAATTGACATTGAACATCAGTACTGGTGATATTCAGCAAAATTAACAGTTTGCTCATGTTTGAAATCAATCTCTGTTGGCTGCAGATATAAAAAAGTCTGTGCTGATGTTAATGTTGCAGACTGAGGATGAGAAACAGCTGCGCAAGATGGTGCGACGTGATGAGAAGAAGTTGACTCGTAGAAAGGATGCTGATCGCGAAGTCATTGATTCGGCAAAAGTCAGCTTTAATCCTCAGGAACTTTTGAGTCGGAGGTCTGTGATTAAGTTGTGTGTGTTGTAACACTGGTAGTTTTTTGCATGTACTGTGTGATTAAAACGTTTTATGGACGTCGTTAATTGTTGGCAGTGAATCATGCAGTTGTTTGCTATATGATTTTGTGGGCACCTGTTCAAGGATGTGCAAAATTCTGACTCAAGTATCGTAGCTACCAACCACATCCCAGTCTCGTAGTAGCTGCTTACTAGAACATTAGCTATGGATAATCCAGACTACTAGGCACTACATCATTTTGTGCTTTCAGACATGAATTTGTGGCATATAGTAACTGTGGTTACAAGTTTTTCTTGCATATTGATAAATTGTCACTTGTGTTGACTATGCATACTTGGGTATTTGTGAGTGGAGGGTGCTGCAGGCTTCAGCAAGTGGTGCACCGCAGGTGCTGTACGAAGTGAAGCCCTGATGGTTACTGTTAACAGTTTACCTTTTCTATATTTACTGCCATTTTTTTGTGTTGCTTAACTGACCAGTTTGCGTGGTATGCTGAATTCAGTAAATAATTCCATAAGAAGCCTTTTGGAATTATTCACATGGGCTAGAGGTGAGTGCCATTGTAACAGTACTTGCTGTTCCAGTTTTCTTTTGACTGATAAATGACATGTTAATGAATGTGAATTGGGATTGAACTCTCAAGCCTCTAGTCTACATTGTGGTTTACTGACAGACACTGATTTGAAATGCGTCGGTGTGATATATTGCAGGGAAGCAGCTCTTGTGGCAGCTAGCAATGCCCCTTTGTTTTCATCTAGTCGTCCGACAGCATGTGCACAGTCTGAACGTTATCCATACGTGTTTGATTCTTATGCTGAGGCACGGCAGTCGTCCAGTTTCATTGCTGGTTCTAAGGTAGCATTGCTCTTTGTTACTGCTCTTATTATTACATTATCATAGGTATTTTCTGTGTAGTTTTTGCAGATTTTAAATTACCAAGGTTACTACCTAGTGGTGAAAAATAGTTATCTTTGTTTGTTGGAAATTTGGTTCTTTATAACAATGAATGAAGTTTTGCAAATGATAGATTACGATTTGGCAGGGTTATCAGCAAATGCTGGAAGGTTTGTTTTCTTAAATGGGATAAATAATAATAAAACGACAATTCATAAGGCACAGTAACATGGCAACAGTCGCTACAAGGGTGCCATAATACATTTGTGGTGGTTGCAGATGGTATTACCTGTTGGTTTTGAGCGAACGAATGAGAAGCTGTATGAAGAAGTAAACATTCCTGCTACTGATCGTCCTCCAGAAGATTTCAGCTTTACACCTGTTTACATTAACACTTTGGATGAGGTATGTCCTGTTTCTCTCTCTGATTAATTTAGTTTTACAATGTTGAGACTGTTTTCTTTCTTGTTGCTATTGACCATATGGCTCCAGTTTTACAGGTTGTTTCTCGTTCTTTTTCTGTTATTTTGCTGTCTCTCTCTTATTTTTGGCTTGTGTTGTGTTGTATGTGGTGCGCGATATCAGTTTAAAATAAATTATGGTGCTGTAATCAGTGGCTTGTGATTGAGATGCTTTGGGTTCAGGTCTCAATTTGCCGGATCGGTGACCCATCAGCACGCTTTGAACCAGTGTCTTAGTCAAAACACACAGTTTGTAGTTGGTCCATTAGACAACATTATGTTTCAACATTGGTTGAAATGAATTGCAGCCTTTCATGATGCATGTGTCATAGGTTGGGCAGATGGCTTTCCAAGGCACGAAGAAGTTGAATCTCATACAGTCAGTTGTCTTTGATGCTGCATACAATTCTAATGAGAATTTGTTAATTTGTGCTCCGACTGGCGCCGGCAAAACGAACATTGCAATGCTGGCAGTGCTTCGAGAGTTGAAACAGCACATTGTTCAAGGTGCTATAAAGACTGACGAGTTTAAGGTAATAATTATAAACTATGGCAGAACATTTTGATATGTAGTATTTTATTTTTTTATTAAATTTTTTAATTTTACCATACTTTTTCTGGATAGCCTATTTATCTGTACCATGGAGTACAGTGCTTTGTAAATAGCAGTTGCCTAGGGTGAAGTCCCAGAAATAAAGTTTTAACCAAATGAGTTGCAAATCTGTCTCTGTAAAGTGATGCAACATGATTTTGATTAATGTATCCAACAACTGGAATGGATGGTGCAAAATTATGGCAGAAATACATTCTAGACTGCACTTTATACAGGGTTCATTACATAGCTGTAGGTCTTCATCGTTGCCATCATACTACTCTTACTAATACACAGGTTTTTGAAAAAGGCAGGTGTAGAATATGGCCAGTTCCTTGACTGCGAAATAAAAAGTTGTGGGTGAGTACAAAGATTGTTAGCAGTGATTGCTGCTGTGCTGTTCAGATTGTTTATGTGGCACCAATGAAGGCATTGGCTGCCGAGATGGTGCGCAACTTTGGCCAGAGATTGGCAGCTTTGGGAATAACAGTGCAGGAGTTGACTGGTGACATGCAGCTGTCAAAGTCCGAGATCATGAAGACTCAGGTGCTGTTCACTTCTGTTGCTGTGTGTTTGTAATAGGATAGCAAATTTCTATGCTTATTTGACACTGCTGTCAGAGAAAAGACATCTAATATCACACTCTTACAATTCCTAGCTTGTAGTGATTACTGAAATTCGTTTAGTGGATCAGAAACTGAGCAGTAACTGTTGTGATAGGAGTGTTATCAATAAGTATTTAACAACATATTTGTAAGTGCAGCTGGTAATTCTTAACCTATTTAATTTTGTATTTTTACCTTTCCTACAGTATTGATATGTTGCCATTAACGCAGGTTGAACTCTGTGTCATAGATGATGCTTGCACATTGTATGGCATGTTACGCTCAAGTTCATAACTACATTCTCTCACCTGCTTGGTCAAGAGGTGGGGACTGTAATGTAAGGAAGTGTGTAGATACAGAAATCAATAACTCGTCTGTAGTTAAGAGCTAGTCGTATTAGTTATTTGCATGTGAGTAGAAATCACATCTTCTATTGATCACCTTGAAGAGAGAAATGTACTGCTGTTGCGAATTGAAGTATCTATTGATTGCAAGTCGTTGCTCTATTTGAGACATCATTTATGATTTTTTTTCAACAGATGTTGGTGACTACGCCTGAAAAGTGGGATGTTGTGACACGGAAAAGCACCGGAGATGTTGCTCTGACCCAACTGGTTCGGCTTCTGATAATTGATGAAGTTCATTTGCTGCATGATGATCGCGGAGCAGTTATAGAGAGCTTGGTGGCACGGACGCTGAGACTGGTGAGCCGTCTGATGTATGAGTGCTGGAATATGTCCGTTATGTTTAGCTGTTATAACCTTTTTCTCTTTTTTTCTTAAGTCATCATTCTAGATGTAGACAGCAATCTCCAGAGTGGTCGATTCTGCGCCACATCAATTGCTTCATTCAGGGAGAGATTCTTGAATTTCAGGTCCTGCTGAATAGTCTTTAACGACGTTATACGTGGACGTCCCAGTGGTCTCCTCCATTTGTCAATGTTATGTTCTTTTTGGCATCTGCTTCTTTTGACATTCATACAGGGAGATACTCCGTGATTGGACTATGGATGAAGAATGGGTTGCTTGGTTCTTTTTATTCTATGGACAGTTAGACACTCCTTTCCCATGTAAAAACTGTCGTTAACGTATTTGGCTTTTAACACCTGCAGACAGAATTTTTACTTTTTATGTTGTTATTTTGATGTGCCTGCAGTGAATTTTCTAATAAGATTGGTGCTGGTACACGTACACTGATGCTGTGTTTGTTTTGTGATGTGCAAAGGTGGAAAGCTCTCAGAAAATGATCCGCATCATCGGACTTTCAGCGACTCTGCCAAACTATGTCGATGTTGCACGCTTCCTTGGTGTCAGTTTGCGCAAAGGGCTGTTTTTCTTCGATGGACGCTTTCGACCTGTGCCGTTAGCACAGACATTCATAGGTAATGTCACGTTGTATTAGACAATTGTACACTCCTAGTCGTCGCCGTCGTAGTTAACACGTTGTCAGCCTGAACCATAGTGTCACTTCATAATGGCCTCTGTTGATGGTGGAACGCCACAGGTCGGCTGGGGAGTGGTTGTCCTGACGCAACTGATCCACCCACCAACCATGCGGTGCGGACGACCAGGACAGCGCTTCCAGTCGGCACATCGTGCAAATCTGTAGAGTGACAAATCGACCTGGAGCCTCAGAGCCTGATTGGCTGGAGTTGATGCTGGTAGTCACGTGGCCAAAAACTGCATAGCGTTGCTTGCTGATCATGTCTATGTATACTGTATACACTGTATTTGCAATAAAATAAAAAAATATCACACAAATTGGTAGATACTAGATGAGTGTGATATTTTAGCCATTCGAGCACGAGATATAATTTTTGTAATTAATAACTTATCTTGCTACATATAGGTTTTTTGTTATAACCAACAGAATAACTTAAACTATATGTAAGCTTACTGATGGTTTATCATTAAGTTGCATGCATTGGTTATGGTATCTGTCATTTTATATAATTAGTTTGTCTATACAGCTTGGCTTATTCTAACAGAACAGTTCTAACAGAATAGTTTCAAAGACACTCAGGTTATCATTGAATAACACTAAAAGAATTTGTTCTTGTTGTTTATGTGCATAGGCATCAAGTCAACAAACAGAATGCAGCAGTTGCATGACTTCAACGTTGTCTGTTATGACAAAGTCTTAAGCCAAGTGCGCAATGGCCAGCAGGTTGGTTGGCGTATTAACTCAACATGTATCAAGTATGCAAACTGGAAACCAAAATTTGGAAATCAGCTGAACGAATTTTTAGAATTTTAATTTAGTTTCGAGTTTATCGTCATTAACTCCATTTAACAATGTTATTTACTAAGTGCTGCCAGTAGCGTTTTCTGTCACAAGTTTTGCAAATTACTCCCTTACTTTACACTCCCCTTTTCTTTCACTCCCACATTTTCAATTTCACCAAAGAGCTACAGATTCTGAATTGCGGTAATGTTCCAACCTATGCCATTGTCGACTTAAAAGCTGTGCATGTGTGTGTTGTGAAGGTGATGGTCTTTGTGCATGCACGAAACGAGACCGTTCGGACAGCAAATGTTCTGTGCGAGATGGCAAAGAACAATGGACAAGGCGAAATATTTACTGCTAACAAGTCGCCAAGATTAGCTGAAGCTCTCAAACAGGTTCCCTTCTAAATGATTGCAAAACTTCCCTGAAATACACAGCTTACAAGGATCAATAATTATTTTAACTTATTACAAATTCATCTTAGAGGAATGTTGCTTTTCCGATAGATACACTGCTGTCAACACAGTATACTGAAGTGTGATGTGCACCAACTGTTTCAACCAAATTTTTGGAAGGTCTGGAACTATCTGCATCTCAGCGGTATTTATCATCCAGATGGTTTATACAGTCGCTGAAGACATTTTATTTAGACAGTGGGACCACATTGCACATATACTCTTTCTCTCTTATTGACTAAAATTCGGGTAAACATTGTATTAGGTAGTTCTACTAATTTAAGTAATTTTTTTTCTAGAAATTGTTGATTAAATTATTTTTTGGGGCGGAGAAGCGATGACATAACAAGCATGGCCGGTGTGGGTATCATTCGTGTGATGCTGTCTGCTTGTAGATGTCGCACAGTCGAAACAAACAATTGCGCGAGTTGTTTCCGAGTGGTTTTGCAATTCACCATGCTGGTATGCTGCGTCAGGATCGAAACCTCGTTGAACGCTATTTTGCCGACGGTTCAGTGCGTGTTATTGTTTGCACAGCTACGCTGGCTTGGGGTGTCAATCTGCCAGCACATGCTGTTATAATCAAGGTATAACATTGACATTATTGCGTAATAGCGTGCATGTGTGACTTAAATGCTTTGATGCTATTTGTCTTTAAAATGCATTGGGGAATAAGTGGGTATCTTAGCATATTATTCTGAAATATAGGTAACATAACACACTCTGCTCTATCAAGTCACGAAATTATTTGTAACTATTAGCATACGAGGTAAACCTTGGAAAAGAGCTCTAAAATGAACTAAGTATGCTGTTTGCATGTTTGTGTGCATGTGGTGATTTTGGCAGATGTTAGTGCATTTTGGTTATATAATATTAACTGAAAATATTGTGTATTTATCTTCTCTTCTAGTATATTTTGAAAAATATTTTTGAAGCTTGTTATTGTTAAATTGGTAAAATTGCATGCTGCTTTGCGGGTGGACATTTCAGGGAACACAGATTTACGACGCGAAGAAAGGTTCTTTTGTTGATCTCGGCGTACTTGACGTCATGCAGATATTTGGCCGAGCGGGCCGACCTCAGTACGACACTTTTGGACATGGAACCATCGTCACCACACATGACAAACTGGCGCACTATCTGTCGCTGCTGACTCAACAAAATCCGATTGAATCACAGTTCGTGAACAGTCTGACTGACAACCTGAATGCTGAGGTATCACATGATTTCTGCATCTGTAGCACACAGGTCACAGTGGTCTAGCTGCGAGAGGTCCGAGGATCAAACCTGCAGTTTTTGTGTTGTGAAAATACTGCAGTGTGCAGCTTTGGACGTGGGCTTACTGCAGTGTCTAGGTTTACTCAGCCTTCCACCCTACGAGGGACAGTAAATGGTAATGGGTGAATGTTCGGCCTATAACAGCCTACAGGTGGACTACAAGTTTGCAGCTTGGCCTACGAGTTGGCGGCCACGTGGCGCAGACTGACTTTCATTCGGAGGACCCAAAGTGAAACTCTTGCATATGGCTTTGTGCCGTAGATGATAGCACTATAAATATTGTCTTGTGCATTGTTATTGTTAGTGACAGTATATTTGTCGACAGAAGTTTCACTACGGCTGGTCTCGTTTGTGTAGCAGTCTCCATTGGTGGTCTCTGCTGAACCCTTTCCGTACTGTACAGGGACATTGTGGTGCCTGTAGAAAGAGATGTCATCTAACAGACTTGGACTTGTGCTGCTGTGGCGAGACACAGAAGATGCTTCGCACTATCGACTCGTGCCCTTTGACGAATCTGGATGGCAGTTTGTCCAGACTTCACTCTGATGATGATGCTGTCCAGTGGCTGGCAAACTTTGTAAAGTGAACCAGAGACAAAAGAGGAAGAACAAGAAGTTTTCCGTCAGTTCTGTGAGCACAGGACCCCAGACTGACACTTACGATGACTGCAGAAAACTTTTTTCCTCGACTGCAGAGCTACGTGACTTTCTGTTATTTTCAGCCTTGAAGATGCTCTTTCTAACAAACTTGCTCACCCACCCACCTACTCATTGGCTTACTACACAGGCTATTGTTTGGCAGTACAGCAGAATTTTTTCATTTTATTGCACTTTATTAGCTTTAAAAACGTACAAGAAGAACAACACAAGAACAAGCGCCCTTGTAGTGACTATAGCCATGTTACTGTGCCTTATAAATTGTCGTTTTATTATTATTATTATTGTTAGTGAGCATGAGGTGGCAGGATCAACAAAGCAGTGTGTTGTAGGTCTCGCTTGGTACAGTGACGACAGTGGAAGAAGCAGTGAAGTGGCTCAGTTACACATATCTCTACGTGAGAATGCGATGTAATCCTCTTGTGTATGGAGTCAGTCACAATACACTACAGGTGGCATGGACATTTCTGTTTGTGTCAAGTTTATAGAACGTAGTTTTTCTGTTTTATGCTACAAGAACCACAAGAACACAGGTCACACAAACTCCAGTAATTGGATTTCGTTCTACAGTCATTTGTCATGTTGAGTTTTTCTCGTACACTGGCTGCCTTGATTGTTCAGTTTGACTGATATAGCACTTCGGAAACCCCGTCTGCTTTCCTGACCCGTTAAAAACCAGAATTCATTTATGATGCTGACTATCCGAGGATAAAAGGAAAAAACAAATTTCACCCAAACAGACTGCTCATAGGCTGGTGCTAATCTCCGATTCTTCAGCACTTAGAAAATGGCAGAAAAACTTTAATGTGTACAGTTATGTGTGAAGAAAAAGTTTTGTGACAAAACAGATCTACCTTCTATGCTTATTCATATAAGTGGAGCGAGTTAATGCTAGAAATGGAGCTTTCTGTTTGTAATGTGGTGAAGGCTGCCAGTTCTGCAGGCTGTTTCCTTGTCTGTTACAGCAGATGGTGCAATAACCGTCTTAATTTGATCAGGTTTGGGACTTGTTCGAAGTGTGCTTCCAGGCTTGGATCTTACCCAGGGCTAAGGTGTAGCATATTACACGTAAATTTTTGACAAGTAAGTTTTTGCTTTTGCTAAGCATGGATGATGTTGGTGGTGTGCAAACAGGATGATCCAATGCTTGAGCAGCACCGACACGACCTGATTGTCGTCGCGGCACGAGCTCTTGACAAGGCACAGATGATTCGCTTCTCAGAACGCACTGGCACGTTGTCCGCCACAGACCTCGGTCGTACTGCGAGCCATTACTACATCAAATATGACACCGTCGAAGTTAGTGTGCTGAACTCGGCATTCACTTTCAGGTGTACATTTGTGGCTTAAGGGCAGCTGACTTTCTTCCCGGGAAGAGATGAAGTTATCATTAGACATTAGTGTGCTACCATACTGCTTTTCACAATTTGATACATTAGTGATTAAGTAAAGTAAATGAATGAATTTATATAGCATTAGTTGTCAGGAGTGAAGCAGAGGCTCTAAAGGGAAGGGAGAGTGCAAAATTTTGAGATGACGTGGAACGCTCAAGAGGGTTTCACTGTCAACGGACCCTGTGTCAGAGACTCTGCAAGTTAGCTGTTAGCAACTTTCTTAGAGCAAACACAATAACAGGAATAGAGATGTATTGTATTTCGTTATTTTTAATAACCTTGAGAGTCTTCAAAGTCATTTCTGACTATTTTTTTAAATGTTACTTCCAGTTTGTACGATTTCATTGTTTCAGCTGTTGCCTTAGGCTGCAGCATAGAATATGTCACAAAACATTGCATTTATTTGTATAAGCTGACCTTCTTGCGCTGTTGTAGGTTTTCAATGAACTGTTTTCGAAAATAATGGCCGAAGATAAGGTTTTTGAAATGGTTTCCAAGGCACAAGAATATGACCAGATCAAGGTATCTGTGTGTTGTACATGTATATTATGTGTTGGCAAATTCACGTTCACTTATTCACACCAGTTGTCCTGTATTATGTTGTTTTTGACAACCAAATCAGCTGCCATGAGCTGAGCGTTGAATGGTTTGACTGCTTATTACGTGGCCTCACATTGGTTAAAAAGGTTTAGCATTTACATATCACTGCAAACCACATATGCAGCCTTTAAGGTGATGTGCGTCACAAACAGGGCCAGCGTTCAGCTTAGACACAAGCCCAGACTGACAGACTTTGGCCTGCTGCCATAGGCTCAAATTCCACTTGGCTCGACTCGACACGTTCGACTTTGTCGAGCCAGTCGAGCAAGTCGAGACGAGCGTGTCGAGCGAGACGAGCCGTGCTCTTCCAACATGGCGGACGACGAACG
>Ga0209568_1000478_pt1 | contig 13911 bp, 7 predicted proteins | sample WorMetOlspDAHAB2_FD_187406 | JGI IMG/M metagenome (GOLD analysis project Ga0209568, IMG submission 187406) | Marine gutless worms symbiont microbial communities from Max Planck institute for Marine Microbiology, Germany - Olavius sp. DAHAB.2... ...
ACTTCTAGCGCCACCGAGTTCCAGAACCCAGGAACAATCCACCGGCTTCTTGCAAACCCCGTAGACAACAGTTTGGAAATTCCAAGATCTCCAAACTGGCCTGGCCTCACTAGGAAGCCGGCCAGCCTTTCTTCTGAATGTGCTCCAAGACGTTAACTAATTCATTTTTGACGCTCTTTAGGTTGTCTTCCTTTAGAGCCTCAAAAAGCTCTATATCCCGAGTATCTGGATTTAATTCAAGAAAACCATCATGATTATTGGAATCCTGAGATAGTAAAACCAACTTCCTATTCAATGCAGATCGCAGTTCATTATCACTGGGCTCACGTGATGATAGAGGATCAGAAGGCCACAGGGCTTTATAAGCCTTGCGAAGACCATTGAAATCCATTTCTTGGAGCTCTGCTTTCCCTAAAATCCGCACAATGCGCCCTTGTGCGGAAGCGGGCGTCTTGAGTACTAGGCCTTGTAGTATGTGCGCCAACCATACCAAATTAACAGTGTTCTTAGTGGACCTTATACGCGCACTCACAGACATCTCAGCTTTTTCCGGCACAGCAGTCGCAAGATCAGCAGCAGAAGGCCTATCAGCACCACTAAGGGCCGTACGGGCCACATCAGCAGGGTCTGGAGGCACCTCACCTTGATCATCTAGAGTATCACTTGTGTTTAAGACATCATCAGTCTCATCAGATACCGAAGACCTCTCCGAAGGGACAATTCTTGGTGTCTCATGAAACTCTTCTTCATTTGAAAATGTACTTTGAAAGAGCTTAGGCTGCGGGGTAGTCATCTTACCGATAAGATCTTCCAATTTAGCGCGCGCCCTTTCTTCGTGCGTTGCAGGAGCGCTTACAGGAGGCCCAAGATCCGTATTTGCTGGCTCTAATATATTTGAAGCTGAAGGTAACGAAATATCTTCATTCTCTAAATCTGATATTCCTGATATTATCGAACTAGTTCCGAACCTCTCATCCCCTCTTTCCCCGGGTCTGGAATAATACGCGATATCTGCCAAATCATCCAAATCATCATCGAACCAAGCACCATCAGTTTGAAAAGTTTGATCCTCGGTTGCCGCAGGTCTGCCACTCTGAGGAGTCTGAGTCTCTATTGGAGTCTGAGTCTCTATTGGAGTCTGAGTCTCTATTGGAGTCTGAGTCTCTATTATCGCATCTGTGACAATAGTATGGCTATGCTTGCCAAGCGTGGTAGGCACTGCATCATCCTGGGACATCAAATGAGTAGTAGAATGAGAATCCGTTTGGACCCCGCTGTCAAACTGCTTGAGATAAGTTTGGGTATCAACATCAGTCGACGGATGACTAGACCACGAACCAATATCAGTCGACCGGGGCGGAAGTAATGGGCTATGATCCGCTCTTGTCCGATCAACGTCACCGTCACCGTAGCCAACATTCCTCTCCATAATGAGGTCTTCTAATCCCTTGCGCCTTTTTGCTGAACCTGCAACATCCTCATGCCTCGTGAAGTCTTCTGACACATTGAAACGCTGTCTCCTTGAACCTGCAACATCCTCATGCCTCGTGAAGTCTTCTGACACATTGAAACGCTGTCTCCTTGAACCTGCAACATCCTCATCCCTCGTGAAGTCTTCTGGCATATTGAAACGCTGTCTCCTTGAACCTGCAACATCCTCATGCCTCGTGAAGTCTTCTGGCATATTGAAACGCTGTCTCCTTGAACCTGCAACTGGTTCACTCTGCTGAGACCTATCGCTCCTATCAATTACGTCTTCGTCCCTATAACGGCTAGAAATGGGGCTTAAATTATTCAGAATTTCGACAGCTTTATATAGCCTGCTTAAAAACGAATTGGACCTCAAATCTGGCACACCTCGCAAATTGCTACTACCTACAGCACCGTGATTTCTAGTGTGCTCTGTTGTGCTATCTGTCGTATCCGTGGTAGTGGTCTTGTTGCTTCGTACATCACCCCTTGACAACTCGGCAGGATCGTCGCCCTCCTCCCCAGAAACGATCTCATCTGAATCTATAGCTTCCTGTGAGGATACTGTTTGGTGGTGATGTGTGGTGGTGCGAGTAGACTCTGCAGAAGCACCAGGATGCGTATCAAAAATAGAGGCATCTAAATTGCCAGCCTCTAGTTGCTGCGTGATGAGGTCTCGAGATGAAGCCGCTATCTCTAGCAAAAGACCTACTAATTGATCCTTATTAGCCAGGACCCTCTCACATGTCTCCAACGTAATCTGCCGATCAGCAGGCAGCAGCTCATGTGTCATAATTTGCAACTGATCTATTTTACAACTTATTTCCTGAGCTCTTTCATCCCCTGGCTCCAGCTTTATTGTGCCTAGAAATTCCTCGAATCCATTTCTTGTGCAACCTCGCAGAATACCTGACACGCTCTTCACTGCTTCTTTCAATGCTTTGTTTTCGCTACTCGTGCGAGGCGTTGAAGTGGTTCGTTCTGTGTTTCGTCTATGACTAGGGTTTGTCGCATCATGCGTGAAGATGTGAGATCGTTTTCTGCCGGCCTCTCGAGCGCTTTGTGCTCTGCTGGCCATTCCTGAATCAGAACTGCGTCTCGACCTCCCGATACCACCAAGACTACTTCTACGGATTCCAGTCATGCTCCTTCTCCTCCCCCACGGTCGCACTAGGACTTTAGCCTTGCTATTCCGCTTAACGTTTCGATAAACACCATTCACCATTCATGATCACTGTGAGTGCTGGGGATCAGCATCAAGTGCAACAGCCAAATCTCACGAAGGAGCCTGAACTCTTGTTTATTTTATGGTAAATTTAAGTACAGTGGCGCTATCAACAGTTTTCTTCTGTTCTTTGCCAGTTGTCTTCCTAAATAAGTTGCTATTCGCACTTGTTGAGTTGCTATTCGCACTTGTTGGCCGTGTCCTAGATGCAGCCGCCAGATCATTTTTGAATGGCGACCTAGTCCGCGGATACACATTCCTGATGAGGGCCATTCCGATCCTATTGTACTCACTCAACCTTCTGCAAGTCTCAGTTTTTTCTTTTTTCTCCATGAGGTACTTGCGCATATCTATCACGTTGTCTGGCAAAGAAGGTGCGGATTTAACAGACCTTTTTGACGGAAGTCGCGTGTTCACAGTTTCAAGAGACTGTGATTTGTCTCCACGTTTTGTTTTCGACCTATGCACCAAGCCATGAGTATCAATCACGTCACCCATACGCCTCACCCATCAATTCAACAGAACGGAGCATGTCTAGCAGAGACATGCAGAAGACTAACAACAGCATTATCACAGGGCTAGATTAAATAATTACTTTGTATCGTCTCGCTTTTAGCATGAAACCCTTGCTCTTACCCTGGTGTAGGTAAGGTCTTGATCTTAGAGATGTTAGGTGTGAACAGAAAAAGTAGACCTGGACTCTGATGCTAACTGATGCAGTGCTGAAGAGACACTGTGTACCTTCTCATTGCTCTCCTGGTCAAACGCTGAAAACAGTCTCAGATCACCTTCTCCATGCTTTCCGGATCAAAACTAGACTGAAGATACTCCGAGTATCTTCTTCTGTTCTCCTGGTCAAACGATGAAAACAGTCTCAGATCACCTTCTCCATGCTTTCCGGATCAAAACTAGACTGAAGATACTCCGAGTATCCTCTTCTGTTCTCCTGGTCAAACGATGAAAACAGTCTCAGATCACCTTCTCCATGCTTTCCGGATCAAAACTAGACTGAAGATACTCCGAGTATCCTCTTCTGTTCTCCTGGTCAAACGATGAAGATATTTCGGGTGCCTTCTCACTGGTCTCTTCGTCAAAAGCTGAAGGCAATCCGAGAACCCGCTTAGCCTCAGCAATATCCACGTGTAACCTGTCTATGAATTCCTTAGTGCTCGGAAATGTCATCTCAGGCCTGATGTGAGATACGAAAGTCACAGTCGCATGACACCCATACACGTCACGGCTCATGCCAAAAGCGTGGACTTCTAACATAGGGGCTCCGCCTTGCTCAAACTGAGGCCTGGCACCAAAGTAAGACACACCAGGATATCTAGTCCCACACACGTCAAACAAAACAGAATACACACCATGAGCTAGCTTGCATCCAGGATGAAGTCTCATGTTCACCGTAGGAAACCCAAGCCTAGTCCCCCTGCCCTTACAGCGCTCTATAGTCGAAGATACATACCAGTTGCATCCAAGCAAGGCATTGGCAGCCTTGATGTCACCCTTGGCCAGAGCTGCACGTATGCTCGTGGAGGAGATCACAGAGCCATCTGGAGCTCTGGCTACGTCCACGACACATACGCTTACGCCCAGTCTCGCGAGACTTGTCTGCAGGAAAAGAGATGAACCAACCTGTCCCTTTCCGAAGAAAAAGTTCTTCCCAACAGCGACGGCTCCAACCTTCAACTTGCCTACCAAGACCTGGTCTATAAAGGCAGAAGGGGAAAGATCAGCGATGTCCCTGGTAAATGGAACAACAAACACAGCATCCAGACCAAAGTCGCGGACCAATTGAGATCTGATCTCCAGTGAGGTCAACTGAAATAAGACGTCCTGTCGGTTCAGCAAGTCACGCGGATTGGGGTCGAAGGTCACGACAGCAGAAGGTTTATCCAAAACATTAGCTCGATCTAGAGCCATGGATAGAACACGACGATGCCCCAGATGTACTCCGTCGAACACACCCAACGCTATTACGGCCCCGTACAAGTCATCGGGAATGGATGATATGTCCTCTACTACGACAAACGACACCTGCTACCACCTCCAAGACGAAGGAGCCGGAGCCGATAAACGGAATGCCCACACCTTCTGCATCACCTTGTCCTGCATCGAGGAGCAGGAACTCATTGAGACCCCGCCAGTACAGAAACCCTGATATCCCTGCCAAGCACCGACTTCAGGAGCACGTCGCCCCAGACAACAACGCATCACGATAAGAAGTTACGCTCAAACCGATCCAGACTCCTCAAGACGCTCAAGGACGTAGTCCCAGTTCACAAGGTTATCCATGAAGGTCTCGGCGTACTTTTTACGATCGTTGTAGTAGTCGATATAGTATGAGTGCTCCCACACATCCAGTCCGAGAATGGGAAAGGAAGTTCCGTGTACCAGAGGATTTTCTCCATTTGGTGTCTTCATGAGTCCTAGCTTTCCTTCGTCCACTGTGAGCCAGACCCATCCTGAACCGAATTGAGCAAGAGCGAGCTGTATAAATTCGCTGCGCAGTCTCCCGTATTCGCCGAAGCTGGCCTCCACAAGCTTTTGGATCGCTCCTGGGAGTTTATCTCCTCCTCCGCCTTTCTTCATACAGGGCCAGAAGAGTATATGATTGTAATGCTGACCGACGTTGTTGAAGAGACCTGGATTGGTCCCGTAACTTTGCTTCACGACCAGATCTAGTTCTTTACCCAGCAGATCAGTGTCTTTGATGATACGATTGGCATTGTCTACGTAAGCTAGATGGTGTTTGTCGTGATGGTACTCCAGCGTTTTGGCTGACATGTAAGGGGATAAGGCATCATAAGAGTAAGGCAATTGCGGCAATTCGAACATCTCGAACATCCTTTCAAGATAAGACAACAGACCAATTTACCTATAAACATCGTTCGCGGGGCGCGGTTCACCTACGGCGAAGCCCTGACTACAACCTGGTGAATACCAAATACTCAGGAAGCACCAAGCGAGCATCCGCTTCATGAGAAGAAACGCAACCTGGACACACAATACCCATCATCACACCGCGGGCACACTATAGCGATCAGATTTCTAAGATACAAGCTTCTATCTGGGACCGGAGCAGATCCAACCTCGTATCAATCCCACAACAGTCTGGAAGCCTGGAAACACTCTGGAAGCCCGAAAATACTTCCCGGCCTGAAACACCTTCCCAGCACAGAGAACAAGAAAATAAGCAGGAATCAATGCAATGCAGATCCGATCTCGCCACCAGCCCAACAACAGTCTGGAAGCCTGGAAACACTCTGGAAGCCCGAAAATACTTCCCGGCCTGAAACACCTTCCCAGCACAGAGAACAAGAAAATAAGCAGGGATCAATGCAATGCAGATCCGATCTCGCCACCAGCCCAACAACAGTCTGGAAGCCTGGAAACACTCTGGAAGCCCGAAAATACTTCCCGGCCTGAAACACCTTCCCAGCACAGAGAACAAAAAAATACACAGAATCAATGCAATTTCGCTGGCAAATCTACACAGTACAGCGACTGCCTGAAACTACAATACAACAAACAGCCTAGGACTTTTGCTCATATAAAGTAATTGCCTACACAGGGAAACCTGATGCATCCCCACACCTTCCACCAGGACAATTAATGATAACCATTAATTTTAAAGTGTTTGGGAGACAATATTAAGGTTTTTTAAACTGTAAAATCGTTGAGTTGTACAACAGAATATTGATTCCCTAGGGTAGCTTGGGTTGGGTGATTATGTCGTAAAAGCGAGTGAAGGATATGCAGCGCATTTGGGGGTTCACATTAGGCGGTTTAGGAATCTTGATCGTGGCTTTCGTCGTGGTGCGTTCAACGTTTCCCTGCGCATTACCCGGCATTCTGCCAGGAGTAAATGAATCATGCAGACTCCTGGAAAAGAAACGTGCCGCAGCGAGTGGGATCAAGTCTCTTCACCGAGTGCCAACTGTCACTGTCACTAAGATAATCAAGCGCAGATTCGTCGATCGGGTCTTCGTAACAGGAGCTCTGACGGCAAGGAGAGAGGTGATCGCCGACGCACAGGTCCGAGGACTGAAAATAGTAGAAGTCCTGGCCAAAAGCGGAGATATAGTCAAGGCTGGACAGGTGTTGGCAAAACTAGATCAAGGACAACTGAATGCCGCTCTCGCCCAAAGCGATGCAGGTCTACGACAGACAGATGCAGTCATCTCACAAACTGTCAGCAGAATACACCAGCTGAAACTGCAGCTTAAGCAACAAGCTGCTGACTTAAAACGTTCAAAAGCACTGGGAACAAGTGTCATCCCACAGGCCAACATAGACAGGCAAAGCACCAAGCTGAATATCGCCAGGTCACACCTAGATGTAGCTCGCGAAGAACAGGAGTTGGCTAAAGCGAACAAAGCAAAGGCGGTGGCAGATCGAAGCGCACTGATGCTGAGAATCAAAAACACAAAAGTTGTAGCTCCTACAGGTGGAGTCATCAGCTATAGCTCGGCTAAGCTGGGAGCCATATCTGGTATGAGTCCTGTTCCATTGTTCACGATCGTGGCAGACATGGAGGTCGACTTACAGGCAAGGCTCGCTGCAGACAAGATGGCTCACCTCAAAAAGGGTATGCCGGCATCCATATTGGTTTCAGGGATGCCTCACCCCCTCGAGGCTCATGTGCGCTCTATATCGCAGATGGTGGACGAGAAATCACATATAGGAACAGTGTCAATAGCTCTCCCGAAAGGGACTAGTACGCGTATAGGTTCTTTTGCATCAGGCTTTATCACAGTGCGAGAGAGAGATGGGTTCGGAATACCTGTCAGCGCAATCCAGACCGATGAAGATGGTGAAACATTCGTACAACTGGTCGAAGAAAACACCGTGAAAATCAAAAAGATCAAAGTCGGTGTCGTGAACGACAATTACGTCGAAGTCAAAGAAGGACTGCAGAAAGACGATCTGGTTATCATGAAAGCAAGTCCGTTTCTGCTCGTCGGTGCCGCAGTGCGCATAAAGATCCTGGATTCGACACCTGAACCAGACCCAGAAACCGGACAAGGAGCTCCAGGAGAACAGACATGAGGTGGAACATATCGGCGAGATCCATACAGTCGCCATTACCAGCCGTGGTGATGTTCGTCATTCTCGTGATAATGGGGAGCATCAGTTTCAACCAGATGTCGATTACGTCCTTGCCAAACGTGGACATCCCTGTCGTTGTGATCTCGATACAACAGTATGGAAGCACTCCAAAGGCACTCGAAGCTCAGGTTACCAAGTTAGTCGAGGATTCTGTCGCCTCCATACGAGACGTCTGGCATATCAACTCTTCTATCACGGCAGATGGAGTATCTAGTACGATAATTCAGTTTCGAGCTGGAGCTATACGTGGCATCGATGCACTCAATGCCGTCAAGGACAACATCACAGCACTGCGCCCTAAACTTCCAGAAGACATAGAAGAGCCAATCATCTCAAAGCTAAATGTTGAAGAGATACCAATCCTGGTGTACGCCGTCTCCTCTCAACTGAGGCTCAAAGAAGAGCTGTCCTGGTTTGTGAAGAACAAGGTGGCAGGAGAACTCCGCACAATCGACGGAGTCGGTGATGTGAACTTCAGTGGAGCAGTGGACAAGGAAATTCGCGTCTCCTTGGAGCCACACAAACTACTCGCATATGGATTGACTGCAGCAGACGTCAACAGCCAGATCTACATGTCCAGCTTGGACGCCTCAGGAGGTATGGCTGAGACAAGCGATCGAATGTTACCAATAAGGATCCTTGCTCCTGGTCGTACAACAGAAACATTGGCTTCACTTCCCATACGCCTTCCTGGTGGAGGCCATATACCTCTCGATGTCCTGGGACAGATCAAAGAGGGTCCAGAAGAAGAAACCAGTTTTGCCCTGATAAACCAGCATCCGGCTGTTATTTTCACCATCAGCCGCGCCAAGGGAGCAAGTGAAGTCTCAGTTGCTGAAGCTGTGACTAAAAAAATAGAAAAGCTCCGTGGCGAATACCCGGATATGGAGTTCAAGCAGATCGACAGCAAAGTAAGTGACACGTTGAGCGCCTACAAGGCCACCATGACGACCCTTATCGAAGGAGCCATCTTGACTGTTCTGGTGGTATTTCTATTCCTGCGCGATCTTCGTACTACCTTCATCGCTGCCCTTGCTCTTCCTCTTTCCATCATACCCACTTTCTGGATCATGGACTTACTGGGTTTTTCCCTTAACCGGCTCAGTCTGTTGGCCATCACCCTCGTCACGGGTATCTTGGTCGATGATGCCATCGTAGAGGTGGAAAACATCATTCGGCATATGCGTACTGGCAAGTCAGCATACCGAGCATCCATGGAAGCCGCTGATGAGATCGGTCTTGCTGTTATCGCAATTTCACTGACCATCATAGCGATTTTCATGCCCGTGGCCTTCATGTCTGGGATGTCAGGACAGTTCTTCAGACAGTTTGGGCTTACGGTTTCCATTTCTGTATTTGTTTCTCTTCTGGTTGCCCGTCTTATCACTCCGGTTTTGTGCGCCTACTTTGCTAGTTCGAAAGCTGCGAATTCGAATATCAAGTTACACGGGAACTACAGCAAGCTCCTGGATTCTTACACACAACTGGTGAGCTACTCTCTCAAGCATCGCTGGTGGACCGTGGTGATAGGCGTCGTATTTCTCGTCGCATCTGTAGTAGCTAACATGTTATTGCCCGGCACCTTTGTCCCGGACGCAGACGATGGACGAGCTTCTCTCGCGATAAAACTACCGCCTGGATCTAAGTTGAGTGAGGTCAAGCATGTAGCACACCAGATCACCCCTCTTATCCTGGACATGCCAGAAGTGGACTCCGTACTGGCCTACAGCGGCGGAGGAACTCCTTTTGGTTTGCTGGGCATAACCGATCAGACCACTATGCTCGTGTCCTTCGTGGATAAGAAAAAACGCAGGCTATCTGAGAGAGACTTGGTGGCACAGATCTCGGATAAGTTGTACGCCTACCCTGATATAGAGTTCGCGTTCAAGAGCCGTGACGGACACGGTAGGGATATCATCATAAATATATCCGGATACGATATGGATTTAGTCAGGGATACAGCCAATAGCTTGTTGAAGGACATGGAAAAGCTTCCGACCATTGTGGCTCCTGAGGTTAGTACTGAATTCGGGTACGGAGAATTGCGACTGATACCGAAACAACCTCTGGCGACGAAGATGGGTATTTCTCCTCTGGCATTGGCTGAGGCTATGCGCGTAGCGACGGTAGGTGATCGAAAACTGGTTGCCAAGGTCAAGTCCGGAGACCGTTTGATTCCAGTCCGAGTGCGCATCAGGGAGAGAGAACGTGGCGATATGGATGTGTTACAAAACATCAATGTCGGTCTTCCTGGTGCTCCTGTTCGTTTCCCCAGCACGGTTCTTGCGGACTTCGAAATGGGACAGGGGTATACGGCTATAAGGCGTCATGACCGTAAGCCACATATTGCCATTACAGCGAACCTTGATGGAGGCGCTTCTCTCGGTGAAGCCTACGCGGACATACTGAATTCACCCACTGCGAAGAACCTTCCCACAGGAGTAGAGTTCCATCATACTGGCGATGTGGAGGCAATGCAGGAGATCAATGAGGCCTTCATGCATGCCATGATCATCGGTTTGATGATAGTGTACGCTGTTCTCAGTCTTTTATTTCACAGTCTCACACATCCTGCGACTATTTTATTGTCCTTGCCTTTTGCGGCTGGTGGAGCGGCGATCGCCCTGTTCATAACGAATCACGCTATTAGCCTTCCGGTTGTGATTGGAATTCTAATGTTGTTGGGCATTGTGACCAAGAATGCCATACTGATGGTTGACTATGCCATTGAGGAGATGATGCAAGGCGCTTCGAACGTGACGGCAATGGTGGAAGCCGGACGGAAGCGAGCACGTCCGATTGTGATGACAACCTGTGCTATGATCGCTGGGATGTTGCCAGCAGCTTTGTCCTTTGGTGCTGGAGCAGAGTTCCGTGCACCTATGGCGATTGCTGTGATCGGTGGTTTGATAGTCTCGACTCTGTTATCGCTTTTGTTTGTCCCGGCTCTTTTCACGGTGCTGGATGATTTCAGTTCACGTGTATTTCGTTTCTTCAGTCCTTGGATCAATGAGGCTGAAGAGGATTCACTGCCACAAGAGGAGGTTATCAATCCTGATTAGCGGTGTATTTCCGGAAGAAACTGCCTGGCCCGATTAGCAGTACATTTCCGGAAGAAACTGTCGGACCCGATTAGCAGTACATTTCCGAAAGAGACTGCCGGGCCCGATTAGCAGCACATTTCCGGAAGAAACTGTCGGACCCGATTAGCAGTACATTTCCGGAAGAAACTGTCGACCCGATTAGCGGCACATTTCCGGAAGAAACTGTCGGACCCGATTAGCAGCACATTTCCGGAAGAAACTGTCGGACCCGATTAGCAGTGTCACTCCGGACTGACAACAACCAGGACTGTATCAGGTGCCCCAACAAAAATGACACAAATAATATAATCGCGCCCTCAATTGCCTCTGGACTTTCTTGTGAGAATAATATATTCTGTCGTGGCTGCGTTTGTGACCCCTAAAACAAGGGGAGCCGCACAGCTTACGTTCGGTGCTCGTCTGCGAGATCTAGTCGTAAAGAGTATCGCCGCGGGGTTGCAGCGTGTGTGTCGAGTCTAAATCAGTATTTCGGTGCCCTGTCGATCTTACGTGACTTTTTGTACTGTAACGTGATGCATGACTCTCTATCACTTCTTGGTTTTTAGCGTCTGGTAAGGTCAAAGAGATAGTTTACTCTTCTTAATCTATTCGGGGTTAGGCTCATGTGCCTGGCTCTCTTATGAGACCCTCGCACGGGTTGCGTGGTGACTTCAGATTTGTTCGGTACCGTCTGTGTCTCTGGGAACCTGCCTTGACTGCCATAAGCTTGAAGTTCAAGAATTCAAATTTTTGCCGAAACCCATTTCAGTACGGACTGAAGTGAGGCTTCGTTGACACTCAACCAATGTGAAAGCCACGAAACCGACATGCCTAGTAGTGTAAATGTGGAGCTCAATCAATCTATGACTAAGTCGTCCAAACAAGAAACGACCGACCCCTTGGTGGTAGCTAATCGAGATAGACCCTTACTCGATCATTCAGAAACTGCCGTCAGACAGATGATTAAAGCCGCAAAAAAACGCGGTTTTATAACAACTAGTCAGTTGAATGCCGTGCTTCCGGCAGATGTCGTGTCCTCAGAGCAAATCGAGGACGTACTGGCAATGCTCAACGACATGGGAGTCAACGTCGTAGACCTCGACGAACACGACATAGAACCCGTAGATGACGTCGCATTAGAAGGAGAAGAACCAGAAGGAAACGGACTGGTCAAATCCGAAGATAAACTGCCTCCTAAATTGGTTGTGCGAGATGAAGCCTCCGATCACACAGACGACCCAGTCCGCATGTACCTCCGCGAAATGGGAGCAGTGGAACTCCTATCACGTGAAGGCGAAATCGCAATAGCAAAACGAATAGAAGCCGGACGGGAAGCAATGATCGCAGGACTATGCGAAAGTCCACTGACCTTCCAAGCCATCATAATCTGGCAACACGAACTCAATGAAGGAAAAATCCTGTTACGTGACGTCATAGACCTAGAAGCCAGCTACACTGGTCCATACAGCAAGGCATCCGAAAACAAACAATCCGGCCTTACAAGTAGCAAGGACGGCTCGGATAACATGGACATGGATATTGTTTCAGATCCCATGGAAGAAGAAGCAGATCTGATAGATGAAATGGAGGATGACATATCCGCCAACGTCTCTTTCGCTGCCATGGAAACAGAACTCAAACCAAAGGTCCTAGAAACCTTCACCAGCATAGCAAACAAGTATAAAAAGCTACGGCGTCTTCAGGAACAGGGGAAATTATCTCCAACCCAGACCCGTCGTATCAATCAACTGAAAATCAGTTTGGTACAGGAAGTCAAGAGTTTGTCATTGGCACAGGCTCGGGTCAACGCACTGGTGGAACAACTGTACGACATCAACAAGCGTCTCACCGGACTAGAAGGACGCCTCTTGCGCCTTGCGGCGTCATACGGAGTACAGCGGGAGGATTTCCTCAAGCAGTACAAGAAATGCTACCTCGATCCCGAATGGATATCTCGACTAGCGACTCTGACGACCAAAGGGTGGAAAAATCTGCTGAAAAACGATCGTGAACAGTTGTCGCAACTGTACGAAGAGATCATCAGGCTAGCTTCAGAGACTGGTCTGGAGATCTCTGAGTTCCATCGCATCGTAAACGTGGTTCAAAAAGGTGAACGAGAAGCATGCCAGGCGAAAAAAGAGATGGTAGAAGCAAATTTGCGTCTCGTGATTTCCATTGCCAAGAAGTACACGAACCGCGGCTTGCAATTCTTGGATGTGATCCAAGAAGGGAACATCGGTTTGATGAAAGCCGTTGACAAGTTCGAGTACCGCAGAGGGTGTAAGTTTTCCACTTATGGCTGTTGGTGGGTCAAGCAGGCCATCACCAGATCGATTGCAGATCAGGCTAGGACGATCCGAATTCCCGTTCACATGATTGAGACCATCAACAAGATTCTACGCATGTGCAGGCAGATGCTGAATGAGATCGGGCGTGAGCCAACACCAGAAGAGTTGTCGATCAAACTCGTAATGCCTCTCGAAAAAGTGAGAAAAGTACTCAAGATCGCCAAGGAACCGATTTCTCTTGAGACCCCTATCGGAGACGAGGAGGATTCTTCTCTCGGTGATTTCATAGAGGACAAAAACGCTCTCTTGCCGATAGACGCGGCCACTCAGATGAACTTGCGTGAGATCACAACTCGGGTCCTGGCTTCTTTGACACCACGTGAAGAGCGAGTACTCCGCATGCGTTTCGGGATCGGTGTCAACACTGACCACACACTTGAGGAAGTCGGACAACAGTTTTCCGTCACCAGGGAACGTATTCGACAGATTGAGGCTAAAGCATTGCGTAAGATGAAGCATCCATCCAGATCTCGCAAATTGAGGAGCTTTTTGGATAGCTGATCCAGCCGGATGAATGTAGTCTATCACGATCACCGGATGAACAGAGGAAACCACTGAATCACCAAAAAGTTACCCAGACGGGAGTTCTCAGATCACATCACGGCTCCACCGGCTGGTTATACTGATTATACTCCCATGCCTCCTGAACACAGACGGCCCACCGGATTTAGCG